>CETZ01125653.1_pt1 | contig 40605 bp, 41 predicted proteins | sample 531441 | NCBI WGS metagenome assembly CETZ01 (sample SAMEA2623098, study PRJEB7988) | marine metagenome | isolation source: saline water (ENVO:00002010), including | reverse complement strand
ATTGTTGGCGGTGCCCTGGCCTTGGGAAGATGGATGATGAAGTGGTTGCCGGAAGCCCTGGTACGCAGAATGAACATCCGCTTTTACCAGCGTATTGCAGAGATCTCCCGTGATGATCGTCCGGCTTTTGACCTGGTACGTGCTTCGGTAAACCTTATTTTGGCCAGTTTGCTTATTGCTCTTGCCACCTCCTATAAACTTCCGCTGTCCACTACCTACGTATCTTTTATGGTAGCCATGGGAACCTCGCTGGCAGATAAGGCCTGGGGGCAGGAGAGTGCGGTATACCGGGTGGCTGGAGTGCTCAATGTAATAGGAGGGTGGCTGTTCACGGCACTTATGGCTTTTTTTACGGCCGGAGCCCTGGCCACAGGGATTTTCTACGGGGGGCCTTGGGTAGCCATTGTTCTCGGACTTATAGCCCTGGCTTTCTTTGTAAACAGTAACCTGAGGTTCAACAAAAAGGAAAAGGAAACCGCCCGTCTCAGAGCGCAGGAGCTGAAGCCAGAAAAGCAGGAGCGGCTTTTTGAAGTACTACGGGAGGATATCGTTTCCATGCTCTCTTATGAGCGTGCTATTATCCACCAGAGCATGCGCTACCTGAACCATGAAAATTCTGCACCGGTAAAAAAGGTGGAGAAGGACTGGAAGAAATTTGAAGCGGCAGCCGCTAAGCTGAAAAAGATCGTATACAAAGTAGTGTTGAAGAAATCAGCACACTCCCATGAATACGGGGTGGCCCTGCTCTTTAATCAACACCATATCGAGGATCTGCGGATGAGCCTGAAAACCATGGTGAGCCTGATGGTGGAGCATGAGAAAAATCATCAGACCTTACCCGAAAGGGATTTTGTAAAGCCGGTGGTGGCGCTGAAAAAAGAATATGATGGTTTTGCCGAGCGTGTTATTGATAAGCTGGCCGGGGATCAACTATTGAATATTGACGATCTTTTGCATCAAAAGCGTGAATTGCAGGATCACCTGCAGGCTACCCTCAATAGCCTTATGGTCATTGCCAGCCAGAAAAAGATCACGCACAAACAAGCCATTATGCTATCTGAGTTTGTACTGCTCCTTAAAAACCTGGTGGCCATTAAAGCCCGTGTCATACAGAATTACCAGCGAGGCAAGGATGCCGAAGGCACTATCCTGGATGCCCTGGTCTAAGTGAACATAGCAGGAACAGGAAGGCTGCTTTGCGCAAATAGTCCTCCTTTGAAAATCTGGTTTCCCTTGCGGGTGGAGTGTGCCTTCGAGATCGTTAGTTATTTGAACTCCGCGAAATACTTATGGAACAAGGGGATGGTTTCAATTCCCTTATAAAAGTTAAACAATCCGAAGTGTTCATTGGGAGAATGGATGGCGTCTGAATCCAATCCAAAGCCCATGAGAATGGATTTAACTCCCAGTTCCCGCTCAAATAAAGCCACAATAGGGATACTTCCTCCGCTGCGCACGGGTACCGGTTTTTTACCAAAGGTCTTTTCCATGGCTTTGCTGGCGGCCTGGTAACCCGCACTGTCGGTAGGCGAAACATAAGGATCACCACCATGATGCGGGGTTACCTCTACTGTCACTGCCTCCGGGGCAATACTTTCTAAGTGTTTTTTGAAGAGCTGGGTTATTTTTTCAGGTTCCTGGTGAGGTACCAGGCGCATGGATATCTTGGCAAAAGCTTCAGACGCAATAACGGTTTTGGCGCCTTCACCGGTATAGCCACCCCATATTCCGTTTACGTCCAAAGTAGGGCGGATGGAGTTGCGCTCCATGGTAGCGTAGCCCTTCTCGCCCCAAACATCCTTAATGTCCAGGGCTTTTTTATAGCGCTCCAGGTTAAAGGGCGCTTTAGCCATTTCAGCTCTCTCCTCATCCGAAAGCTCATCTACATCATCGTAAAAGCCAGGAATGGTGATGTGGTTATTTTCATCGTGCAAAGACGCGATCATCCGGGTGAGGATGTTAATAGGGTTGGCCACGGCACCCCCGTATAAACCGGAGTGCAGGTCGCGGTTAGGACCGGTAACCTTTACCTCCACATAGCTCAGGCCGCGCAATCCGGTAGTGATGGAGGGCGTATCGTTGGCCAGTATCCCGGTATCTGAAATAAGGATCACATCGCTGTCCAGTTTTTCCTTATTGCGTTCTACAAACCAGCCCAGGTTGGCACTGCCTACTTCCTCTTCACCCTCAATCATGAATTTTACGTTACAGGCGAGTGTATTGGTTTTATTCATCACCTCAAAGGCTTTCACATGCATAAACATCTGGCCCTTATCGTCACAGGCTCCCCTGGCAAAAATGGCTCCTTTGGGGTGTGTTTCTGTTTCCTTGATTACCGGTTCAAAAGGACCGCTTTTCCATAAATTCAGAGGGTCAGGTGGCTGCACATCATAGTGTCCATAGACGAGGACCGTGGGAAGGTCAGCACTGATCATTTTTTCTGCGTACACTATAGGATACCCCGGTGTAGGGCAGATCTCCACTTTATCGGCTCCCGCTTCCTTCAGACTTTTGCCTACGGCTTCAGCGGTTTTCATAACGTCTTCCTTATACTTGGAGTCAGCTGAAATGCTAGGTATACGCAGTAGGTCCTTGAGTTCTTCCAGGAAACGGTCCTTGTGTTCTTCGATGTATTTTGCTTGTTCTTTCATAGAGAATAAAGTGGATGTAGAGACCCCAAATATAGGGTGTTCCGTAGGGGATGGGAAACTCCGCTGATTTTTTTTTCTACGGGACTAAACTAAATGGAAAGTGGGGAGTTGAGCAAGTATGAAAAAGCAGGACATTATGATCACCGTGGATGTGATCATCCAAAAGGAAAATAAGGTACTGCTCATCCAGCGGAAGTTCGAGCCCTTTAAGGACAAATGGGCACTTCCAGGTGGATTTGTAGAGGATGACGAAGAAGTGATCACGGCCGCTTTACGTGAGTTGAAGGAAGAGACCAGGGCGGACTTATCCGAAGATACCCTTGAATTTGTGGGTTACTTTGATGCTCCAGACCGTGACCCACGTGGAAGGGTGATAAGTTTTGCCTTTGGTACTGACCTGAATGGTACGGTACCCTTGGAGGCTGGCGATGATGCAGCGGATGCACAGTGGTTCAGTATTCATGAATTGCCAGAGCTGGCATTTGATCATCGTACCATACTGGCCAGCTGGCTGGAGGAGTAGAAAAACCCTTTATGTAACTTCTGTTACAACCGTTGAAGGCTAAAGGTGGTATTTTTAGCCCATGGATTCGTACGTTCAAATAGTTCGGGACTCCTACACTGGGTATTGGGATTATCTCCTGAGGGAGATACTGCAACCGCATTGGGGTAATTATTTCTATTGGTTGTTGGCCTTATCTGTTTTGGTATGGTCGCTGGAGTTGATCATTCCCTGGAGGAAGGGCCAAAAAGCGTTTCGCAGGGATTTTTGGCTGGATGCCTTTTATATGCTTTTCAATTTCTTCCTGTTCTCCCTGGTGGTCTATAACGCGTTGTCCAATGTGGCAGTCAATGCTTTCAACGATTTCCTGCATTGGGCTTTCGGTATAGAAAACCTGGTGGCTATTGAGGTCAACAGTTGGCCGGTGTGGGCTCAACTTTTAACTCTTTTCATCATCGCGGATTTCATACAGTGGAACGTTCACCGTATGTTGCACCGGGTACCCTGGCTTTGGGAATTCCATAAAGTGCACCATTCCGTTAAGGAAATGGGTTTTGCCGCCCACCTGCGTTTTCATTGGATGGAAACCATTGTTTATAAATCGGTGCAGTACATTCCGCTGGCCATGATTGGTTTCGGTATCGATGATTTTATCCTCGTCCATATTTTTACTATCCTGATCGGTCATCTGAACCACGCCAATCTCAACTGGAGCTATGGCCCACTGCGGTACATCTTCAACAATCCCAAAATGCACATCTGGCATCACTCCAAAGCTTTACCGGCCAGCCATCCATACGGTATTAATTTTGGCCTATCCCTTTCTGTCTGGGATTATTTATTCGGAACGGCCCATATTCCCCATGAAGGGCGCGATATAGAGCTTGGCTTTGAGGGCGATCATAATTTTCCGAAAGGCTTTCTCCGGCAGGTGACCTACCCTTTATTCAAAGTGGATAAAGATCACTGATGTGCTTTTAGCATACCCGGTAAGGGCTCAAAGAAATTCTCGTTGAGTTCGGTAAACCGAATGCGGCTGAGGTTGGCTTCACCCAGTTTTTTGGTAAATCCTTTACCGGGGCGCCACGACCAGAAATTCCATTGTTTAGCAAAGGGAACGCCTTCAGAATCTTCGTAATTAAGGTATTCAATGGCGTGCGGATCCTTTTCAGCTTCTGCTTTGCTCTTATTGGCCGTTACAATGTAGGCGGCACTGTACAGTAAATGGGTTTTAGGGTCGCTATACATTACGTACCAGTCATCAGGCGAACCTCCCGTGCCTTCGTCAAAGGTCAGCTTCTTTACATTGTACATCTTGCCCTGGAGTTCTTTGTTGGAGTAATCTTCCCATTGGGTGCCCGGATCGCTCAACTTAAAAGGCATCAGGAAAAAATAGGACCAGGTGTAAGCGTCAAAAATTGCGCTGTTTGCGTCTCCCACCTCGGGAGAGTAGTATACATCACCCTGGTCGTAGATAATGGTCTTTCCGTCCTTGGTGTCCAACCTTCCTTTTTGAGAATTGGTGAGCAGTATCATGGTGCCGTTAATGCGTTCATTACCGTTAAAGCTTAGAACAATGTCACAGAGCACGGCTTCCTGTTGGGCAAACGCCTCCTTTTTATGTGCTTCTTCAATACCGGCCACAAAATCTTCGGAACTCAGGGAATTGGGGTCTTCACAGCTAAACATCAGCAGGGTCGCACAGAGCAGGGAGGTGGGGAACAGGCGCATAATACGTGGGTTTAAATTCCAAAGATATTGGAATATGCCGACCGCTCAAATGCCCGGTTCTTCACTTTTGCACATAACTCCATTAAGTATGCATCTTGTACATCCGTATGCTGAGATCATGCGTAAATTGTAAGGCAGGTTACATTTGTAGAAAACCTGTTCCGCTATTTTTGCTTTAACAGTCTAACACTCCTACATGGATCACATCGTCATCATTGGAAATGGAATTGCGGGCGCCACCGCAGCCCGGCATATCCGGAAACTGGATAACGCATGCCGCATTACCATGATCTCTGAGGAAACCGATTACTTCTTTTCCCGTACAGCCCTGATGTACGTTTTTATGGGACACATGCAGTTTGAGCATACACAGCCCTATGAGAATGATTTCTGGAGTAGAAACCGCCTGGAATTGCTGCGGGACCGGGTGATGGCGGTGGATACTGACCGTAAGGAGTTAAGATTACAGACGGGAGAAGTGATCCGTTACCATAAACTATTGCTGGCCACGGGTTCCTTACCCAATAAATTTGGTTGGCCGGGTCAGGATCACCAGGGTGTTCAGGGGCTGTATTCCAAACAGGATCTGGAGCTTTTGGAAGAATATTCCGCTACTACCGAACGGGCCGTGATAGTGGGTGGTGGCCTGATAGGTATTGAACTTGCCGAAATGCTCCATAGCCGGAATATACCGGTTACGATGCTGGTGCGGGAAAAGAATTTCTGGAACAGTGTTTTGCCGGATGAAGAATCCGCAATGATCAGCCGTCACATTAAAGAACATCATATTGACCTCCGTTTGGAAAGCGAACTGGAAGAGATCCTGGCCGATAGTAACGGTAGAGTAAAGGCAATAAAGACCAAAAAAGGTGAAGAAATAGAATGCCAATTAGTAGGACTTACCGTTGGTGTGCATCCCAACATCAGTTTCCTGGAAGGCTCCGGTATTGAAACCAATAAAGGAGTACTGGTAAACCGAAGGCTGGAAACCAATGTGCCGGATGTGTATGCAGCCGGTGACTGTGCCGAGCAGCGCCAGGCCATAGGTGAACGTAAAGCGGTGGAGCAGGTATGGTATACCGGCCGGATGATGGGAGAAGTGGTAGCCCAGAATATTTGTGGTAAGCGGGTTGAGTATGCACCGGACAATTGGTTCAATTCTGCCAAGTTCTTTGATATTGAATACCAAACCTACGGATGGGTGTGGTCCAAACCCAAAGAAAATGAAGCCAGCCTGTATTGGGAACACCAGGATGGTAAGAAAGCCCTACGGCTGGTCTATAATACTACAAATGGAGCCCTGCTGGGCGTTAATGCCTTTGGCATTCGTTTGCGGCATGAGGTGTGCGATAGCTGGATAAGGCAAAAAGTCCATATTAACGAAGTAGTAAAGGCTCTGGAAACCGCCAATTTTGACCCTGAATTTTACCGCAGGCACGAGAAGGCCATCCGTAAACACTTTAAAGGACGAACCGCTATAGCTTAATCCCGGAAGTATGGAAAAAGAATACATCAGCATATCACTCGCCAAACCAGATACCCACCAGTTGGATGCGGTGCAGAAAGGCGCTGTTGCCCTCGGGCTTACCGGGCTGGCTCTTCTCCTTATTACCGCTTTTGGCGTTACCTTTTCCAATAATGCACTTTGGCTGGCTATTTCAATAGGCGCTATAATGGTGGGAGCGGTGGTGTATGCGCAGCGCACCTATTTAAACCAGCCGGCCGGTATCCGGAATAACGGGGTGTATTTTAAATCATTGACCAGTCGTGGTGCCCTGGGCTGGATGGCAGGAATAGTGCTTACCCTGTTCTACATACTGCTCTACTGGTACCCGCAATACCTGGGGCTGGGTAAAGATGGCGCCCCCAATACCGGGCTGGTGGCGCTTTTTGATCCTTTGAGCCAGTTCCTCAAAGGTGAGCCGGCCAGCCAATGGTTTATGTATGGTGCTTTGTACACCCTGGCTATCCTGGCTTTTGGCTTTAAATTCATCCTTAAATACCGCCATAATCGTTACCAGCTTTTTCGCACCATTTCAGTGATGTTCTTTCAACTGGGTTTTGCCTTCCTTTTACCTGAATTCCTCATCAGGCTTAATTACCCCTACAATGATTTTAAAGAAATGTGGCCGCTCAACTACGACTTCTTTGATGAGTGGAGCGTCAACAGCTTTTTGGATAGTGGTAACCTGGGTCTTTTTATGCTGTTGTTCGGTGTGGCCATGATATTTATTATCTCCCCCGTTCTAACTTACCTTTACGGTAAGCGCTGGTATTGTTCCTGGGTGTGTGGCTGCGGAGGTCTGGCTGAAACAGCCGGAGACCCCTTCCGGCATTTGTCCAGTAAAAAACTCTCAGCCTGGCGCTTAGAACGCTGGAGTATTCATCTGGTGACCGTATTTGCTATCCTGATGACGGTGGGCGTGGTAACATCCTATCTCAGTGAAGTCGCCCGAGCCCAGCTTATCTGGGGTTTGGTGATACTCTTACTGCTTATTGGAGTACTGGTAGCCTTTTTTCGCAGAAAACACTTCAACGGGCAAACCCGTGCCATTTTTCTGTCGGTAGCTGCACTGATGGCGGGAGTAGTGCTCATTCATTATTTCGCTACACCGGCCAAGATCCTTTTTGTGGACAGCCAAAAACTGCGCTCTGCCTATGGTTTTGCCATAGGCGCTGCATTTTCAGGAGTCATCGGGGTAGGCTTTTACCCCTTGCTGGGCAGCAGGGTGTGGTGCCGTTTCGGTTGCCCTATGGCTGCTATCCTGGGCTTTCAGCAACGCATATTTTCACGCTTCAGGATCACCACCAACGGGGGGCAATGTATTTCCTGCGGCAACTGTTCCACCTATTGCGAAATGGGTATTGATGTACGTTCCTACGCCCAAAGCGGGCAGAATATTGTACGCTCCTCCTGTGTAGGCTGTGGTATTTGCTCCGCGGTTTGCCCACGCGGGGTTTTAAAACTGGAAAACGGTTCGCCCAATAATCGCATGAAGGAAGATCCCGCATTTATCGGTAATGCGGATAACCTGATGGAGTATATCAAAAAGTAGATGACGGTAATCAAGGTGATCATCCCTGCCTTTAATGAGCAGGAGTCCGTAGTGCGTGTGGTACAAGACATTCCAGCGGATAAGGTGGACGAGATTGTGGTGGTCAATAATAATTCAACGGATATGACTGCCCGGGTGGCCCAGCAGGCGGGAGTGACCGTTGTTGATGAACCCAGGCGAGGTTACGGCTATGCCTGCCTGGCGGGGATGGATTATATAGCAGGGCAGGAACTCTTACCTGATATAATTGTGTTCATGGATGCCGACTATTCCGACCACCCGGAAGAGCTGCCAAAGGTGGTGGCTCCTATTAGCAATGAGGGTATGGACCTGGTTATCGGTACCCGGAAAAAGGATTTACGTGAAAGAGGTTCCATGACCTTTCCACAGGTGTTTGGCAACTGGCTGGCTACCCGGTTGATGAGGCTGATCTATGGTTCCCGGTTTACCGATCTAGGACCTTTCAGGGCTATACGTTATGACAGGTTGATGGAACTGAATATGCAGGATAAGACCTTTGGATGGACCGTGGAAATGCAGATCAAGGTCCTGAAAAGAAAACTAAACTATACCGAGGTTCCGGTACATTACCGGAACCGTATCGGGGTGTCGAAGATATCCGGAACAATTAAAGGAACTTTGCTGGCCGGTTATAAAATACTCGGCCTCATATTCAAATACAGTTTGCGTTGATGGAATTGGTGCTGATCATAGTGTATTCACTTTGCCTGCTGGTAATACTGGCCTATAGTTTTGTGCAGCTCAACCTCCTGATCCATTATGTGAAAGCACAGAAACTGGAAAAGGAAGAACCCGCAACACCTTCTACCTGGCCTACGGTTACCGTTCAGCTACCGGTATTCAATGAATTGTACGTGGTAGAGCGCCTCCTGGAGGCTGCGGTGCAATTGGATTATCCGGCTGATAAACTGGAGATACAGGTGCTGGATGACTCTACCGATGAGTCCAGAGAGCTTACGTGTCAAAAGGTGCAAGAGTTGCAGGCTGAAGGGTTTGCTATAAAATATATCCATCGTACGCACCGACAGGGTTATAAGGCAGGAGCCCTTAAGGCGGGTATGGCAGTTGCCCGTGGAGAATTCCTGGCCATTTTTGATGCGGATTTTATACCTAATCCGGATTTCCTGCGCAGGACCATTCCCCATTTTTCCGATCCTGGTATTGGAGTGGTGCAAACCCGCTGGGGGCATCTCAATCGCGATTATTCCTGGCTCACCCGTGTGCAAGCCTTTGCTCTGGATGCCCATTTTACCGTAGAACAGGTAGGTCGTAATTCAGGAAACCACTTTATCAATTTCAACGGCACAGCCGGTGTATGGCGGAAGCAGTGCATTGAAGATGCCGGTAATTGGCAGAGCGATACTATTACGGAAGACCTGGACCTCAGTTACCGTTCGCAGATCAGGGGCTGGAAATTCAAATACCTGGAAGAAGTGGAAACCCCGGGTGAACTCCCTGTGCTGATCAGTGCGGCACGTTCCCAGCAATTCCGCTGGAACAAGGGCGGGGCCGAGAATTTTCAGAAAATGAAAAAGCTGCTTTTTTCACGAAAGACAGCACCTTTAAAAACGCGTATACACGCTTTTTTCCATTTGCTCAATAGCAGTATGTTCATCAATGTACTGTTGGTTTCGGTATTGAGTATTCCTATGTTGTACATTAAATTCTTCAGTCCGGAATACAGCCTGTTCTTTGCGTTGTCCAGTATAGTGCTGGTGAGTACGTTGATCTTTATGGGGATGTACTGGGTGGCTTACCGGAGGATACACGGAGGAGGTTTCCGCACATTCATGGCGTATCTAAGGGAGTTTGTGATCTTTTATTCCGTGATCCTGGGCTTTTCACTACAAAATACGGTAGCCGTGCTGGAAGGGCACATGGGGAAAAAGAGTGGATTTATACGTACACCCAAGTTTAACGTGCTAACGGTAAAGGACAGTTGGCGGGAAAATAAGTATGTGCAATTCAGGCTCTCCTGGGTTAACTGGCTGGAGGGGTTGCTGATGCTGTATTTTGCTTTTGGTGTGGTTAGCGCTTTCCTGCTGGGTGATTTTGGCCTGTTTCCTTTTCACTTGATGCTCTTCTTTGGTTTTGGCTTCGTGTTCTACAAATCCGTAACATGTCGCGCCTAGGCAAAGCCCCGATTGGGCAGGTACTGGCAATCATATTGCTGGTGGTGATCTCCTATTTTAATCTGGCGTATGGAGTGACCCGCGAAGATTTTGGCTTGCTGTTGATGTATTACGGGATAAGCTTTGGCGGTTTCCTTTATTTCCTCAATCGTGCTGCTTTCAGTTTCGGTTTCCTGGCTTTTCTGGCCTTGGTTTTCCGGCTGATCTTTGTCGTAAGCACCCCGGAGCTTTCCAATGATTTCTACCGTTTTATATGGGATGGCCGCCTCTTGCTGGAAGGCTTCAATCCCTATTTGAGTTTCCCGCTCGGTTTTTTGCAGGAAGAAAATGCTGAAGTGGTGCATCAGGGCGCTCAGTTGGCGAAAGGTATGGGTGAGCTGAACGCCAGCCATTATACGGTGTACCCACCTTTGAATCAACTTTGTTTTTTTCTGGCTGCACTGGTGGGGTCCCAAAGTATACTGGTCAGTGTACTGACGCTACGTATGGTTGTGATAGCTGCAGATATAGGTATCTGGTGGATGGGTCGTAAGTTGTTGCGTTATTTGGGTATCAGTGAACGCTGTATTTATTTCTACCTGCTCAATCCTTTTGTGATCCTTGAATTTACCGGTAACCTTCATTTTGAAGGGGTAATGATCTTCTTTTTGTTGTGGTCCATTTACTTGTTGTTAACCCAAAAATGGGTTGGTTCAGCAGTAGTGCTGGGCCTGTCAGTAAGTGTAAAACTTATTCCCCTCCTTTTCCTGCCGTTATTCTTTAAGAAACTGGGCCTTAAACAGGCGATAGGCTATTATCTGGTGACTGCTCTGATAGTACTTCTTCTTTTTGCTCCTTTTATTAGCGAAGCATTGATCGCCAACTTTATGAGCAGCATCGAACTATACTTCCAGAATTTTGAATTCAACGCCAGTGTGTACTACATCGTGCGGGCCATCGGATATGAAGTAACCGGCTATAATATCATCCAAACAGCCGGTCGAATTTTACCGGTAGTTACATTTATTTCCATAGTGTTACTGGCCTTTGTCCGCCAAAACAAAGAGCCCCGGGTATTGATGACCTCCATGCTTTGGGCGATTACCATTTACTATGCCCTGTCAACCACGGTACATCCCTGGTATGTGGCGGTTCCTCTCGCTGTGTCCATATGGAGTGGCTACCGTTTCCCAGTGGCCTGGAGCGCTGTAGTTATCCTGAGCTATGCCGCCTACGGTTATAGGGATTACCGGGAAAACCTCTGGCTGGTAGCCCTGGAATACTCAGTGGTCTTTACTGTAATGATCTATGAACTCAGGAAAGGAGTTACACCACCCTTACCCGTAAAATCCTATACCCATGCCTAGGCCCCTGATTGTTTTTCTTTTAAGCCTGGGCATCAGTTGCGGGCAACAGCCAACTGTTGAAGAGGAGGTGAATGATATAATGCGTGGGGTAAATTGGGTAAGCCCTTCCAAAGCTATAGAGCCGGGAGCCTTTGATCCCTTGGTGAGGTTGCGTGCTGATTGGGTGGCGATCATTCCTTACGGTTTTATTGGAGATGAAAAAGGACAGGTTTTTTACAACCTGGACTGGCAGTGGTGGGGTGAGAAGGATACAGGTGTGGCTACCATGTCGCAGTACGCTCACGCTCATAACCTGGAAGTGATGCTAAAGCCGCAGGTATGGATCAGGCACGGTGATTTTACCGGGGATTATAGTCCTGCTACGGAGGAAGGCTGGCGGCAGCTGGAACAATCCTATTACAATTATATACTGCACTTTGCCCGCCTGGCAAACTCCTTGAATTGTGGTGCTTTTTGCATAGGGGTAGAGTGGAAGAACTTCCATGAGCAACGCCCGGAGTTCTGGTCTTTATTGATCGATTCGGTGCGGGCTAATTACAGCGGTAAGCTCACCTATGCCGGTAACTGGGATTCCTACCAGAGCTTTCCGCACTGGAATAAACTGGATTATATCGGCATTGACGCCTATTTTCCGGTATCGGGTGCTAAAACGCCTACGGTCCAACAATGTAAGGATGGCTGGGCGCCCTGGTTGGTTTCCATGCAGGAGCACCAGCGGAAAGTTAATAAACCGGTACTTTTTACGGAGTATGGTTATCGTAGCTCGGACCATTGTGCCGATAAACCCTGGCACATGGAACATTACGAAGGAGTAAACCTGGAAGCCCAACAGAATGCTTACCAGGCGCTTTTTGAAACTTTTTGGGAACAACCCTGGTTTGCGGGAGGCTTTATCTGGAAATGGCATCCTGATCATGAACATGCCGGTGGACCTCAAAACAACCGGTTTACACCTCAGAATAAGCCGGTGGCGCAAACCATTGCAAAATGGTATTTCAGGTAAACAACATCAGGCTTAAAATACCACCAATGATCAGCAAGCGGTACATATTATTGAGCATCACGTAGTGCTTCTTTTTCTGTGCCATCAGCAGGAAGGCAATGGAAATAAGCAGCCCAGCCAGTCCCGCAGCCATATAATAACTTACCCCGCTGAAACCGGTTTTGATAAAAATAGCGGTGGCCGGTATAAAACCGCTTAAGGCAAAAGCCACGATTATCCACTTAGTGCGATAAATACCAATGGTAGCGGGTAAGGTATGGTAACCAATAATCACATCGCCCTTCAGAGCCTCCAGGTCTTTGATGATCTCCCGGATAAAGATGACGAGCAGGATAAAGCTGATGTAGGTGATGATCAATAGGTCTTCCAGGTGATAGTAAATGAAGATGGCAAAAAAAGGAGTAATGGCCAGCAGGGCCGCCACCATATTCCCGATAAAAGTGATCTTCTTCAGCTTGTGGGAGTACAGCCACATGAAGAATATGAAGGCACTGAAAAATAGGAATACGTTAAAGGAAACCAGGAAGCCCAACAGCGCCCCGATTACATTGAACAGAAAATACAACCGCAGGGCAGTGGATTGCTTTACGATCTTTTCATATAAGGTTTTATTGGGACGGTTGATAAGGTCTTTTTCAAGATCGTAAAAGTTGTTAATGATATAACCACCCGCCACGCAGAAAAGTGAAGCGAAAACGATGAGGTGCAGGTCAATATTCAAAAGAGTGTTGATCCAGTTGGCCGGGTCGTTGAGAATAAAAATTACGGCCAGATATTGAGACAGGGCCAGGAAAAAGATATTGTACCAACGCACCAGCGAAAGCAAGGCAGAAAGTTTGAAAATGAGCAGCCTCTGCTTCCGGTTCAGCATGGCATTCAGAAGCGGTAAATAAGTTCGGGCTGGTGATCTTTCAGCAGTTCGCGGGCTTTGTCGTAATCACGCGTAAAACCCAGTACAAAACCACCGCCTCCGGAACCGCAAAGTTTCAGGTAGTAGGCGTTGGTTTCAATCCCTTTTTTCCAGAGTTCATGAACACTGTGAGGTATCATGGGGGTGAAATATTCCAGTACCAGGTGGCTCAGCTTCTTAAGGTTGCTGAATAAGGGCTTGGTGTGCCCTTTCAGAAAAGCCTGAATGCAGGCATCGTTGTATTTGGTGAATTGATCTTTCATCACCTGGCGGAAACCCTTGTTCTTCATCTTTTCCATAAAGATGTTGACCATAGGTTGTGTTTCGCCCGGCTGGCCACTGTTCAATAGAAAAATAGCGCCTTTACCGGTGCCGGGTTCAGGGATGGCTACCGTGCCCAGCTCTTCTTTGGAGCTGATAAGAACCGGCAGTTTCAGGTAACAGATCAATGGGTCCAGACCGCTGCTTTTACCGTGAAAGAAGGATTCCATTTGTCCGAAGATCTTTTTCAGCTGGATGATCGAATCCTTGTCAATATCAGTGTCCGGGTCAATACGGTTAATGGCATACTTATCGTAGATGGCCGCACAAAGGGCTCCACTGCTTCCTACACCATAGCCTTCGGGAATACTGCTGTCAAAATAAAAGCCTTCGGCAATATCCTTCTCCAAAGCCTGGAGGTTCAGTGGGGCAATGATCTCCCCGGAAACCTGTAATTCCTTGAGGTGCGCCAGGTATACCTGCAGGCTTTTGTTGGACTTTAATGCCTTATCCTTTAAAGCGTCTGATTGCTTGAACGCTCCCCGGTAGAAGGCATACGGAATAGAAAGACCTTTGGAGTCATTGATAATACCGTATTCTCCGAAAAGGAGGATCTTGGCGTAGTATAAAGGGTTTGTATGCATCTACCTGATTTTAACCGGACCTTGTCCAACGCGGTCGCAAATATACTGAGCGTTTTTCAAATAGCCTGTTAACGAATCTCTAACAAACTCTTTTACAGCTTGTTCAATTGTTGCCGGAAACAGTAAATGTACATTAGCACCTGCATCCAGCGTAAAATAGAGCGGATGCCCGGTCTCTTTACGGAAATCCCATACCTGCTCCAGTATATGTACGGTATTGGGTTTCATCAGGATGAAATAAGGTGAGGAGGTCATCATCATGGCGTGCAGCGTAAGGGCTTCACTTTCCACCAGGGTCCCGAATTTTTCAAGCTCACCGGACGAAATACTATGTAGCAGTTCGGAAAGGTTTTCATGTGCCTGCAAAAAGCGCCTTTCAGCATAAGGGTGATTTTCCATCAAGCCATGGCCGGCCGTGCTGGATACCTTTTTGGAACCGGTTTCCACCAACAGTACATAATCACAGAAATCCTGGAATATCGGGTGAATATTGCCTCCATAGGGTATGGCGTATTCATCATTACTTTCTGCTATACCGGCAAACCTTCCCCATTCCACCAGGCCACCGTACACCGAGCGGCTGGCACTTCCTGAACCTAAGCGAGACCATTCGCTCGCCTTGCGGAAAAAATCCGTGCTTTGTTTACGTTCAATCTCTTCCTTAAGGGTAAGCAGGCACAGTGCCAGGGCACTCATTCCTGAGGCACTGGAAGCTATGCCGCTGCTGTGCGGAAAGCTATTATGCGTCTCAATACGCAGTTTATGATCCCGGGTAAACGGTATTTCTTCCTGGATGGCATCCAGGAATTTGGTGATCTTAGGTTTGAAACTTTCCTGTGGCTCTCCATCCAGCAGTATATCCACGTCATAAGTATCGTCAGAGCTTCGCTCCAGCAGGCTTAGCGTGGTTTCGGTATAGCATTGATCCAGGGTAAAGCTGATACTGGGGTTGGCTGGTAGCTGGGGATGATATTTACCCCAGTATTTCACCAGGGCTATGTTTGACGGGCTGCGCCAGGTAGTGGTTTTACTCAAAGTTTGATTTGTTTGTCGGCTATGATTTGTTTGATCTGGTCTGATTCATTGATAAGGTCCACACTCTTGATCTTCACACTATCATCGGTGATATCCTTCCTTTTGCCCTTGGAGTCCAGGGCCAGCACCAATACATTCTTGGTGAAGAAATACCGGTCTCCTCTGAAAATAGAATCCGGTTCCAGTTCACGGATTCCCTGAGAGTCGATCTGTGCGTAGATGAGGTTGCCGTTTTCAAAATAAAATTCTTCCGTAAGAAAGCTTTTGGCCGGATTGGCATACAGCTTTGCCTTGCGGATCCCCTTTTTGTCCAGGAAAACCTGGATCTTATCCCAGTATGGGTACGGACTGTCCAGAATACTACGGTCCAGAGAGTCAAATTCGTACCTCAGGTAGGCAGATTGCTCCGTCTCTATGGTGCCTACCTTGGCGCGGGTTTCATCCGCCCGGGCCTGCCAGGCCCCGTAACGGGTCATGGCTTCATATTTACGTTCGTCCGCATCTGTGCCCGTATGGCAGGAGCTGGTGGCAAATATTCCCAATACAATCAAAAAGAGGATAGCTTTATTCATTCAGGCGCTGGCAGCGTCCACACTGCCGTCAATTTTCTTAACCAGCCCTTGTAGCACTTTGCCGGGGCCTACCTCTATAAACACATTTGCCCCGTCTTTGATCATGGATTTTACACTTTGGGTCCATTTTACCGGTGCAGTAAGCTGGGCCACCAGGTTTTTCCGGATCTCCTGAGGGTTGCTTACAGCGGTAGTGGTTACGTTCTGGTATACCGGGCAAATGGGCTGGTTGAACTGTGTAGCTTCAATGGCTGCGGCCAATTCTTCTTCAGCAGGTTTCATCAGGGGAGAATGGAAGGCTCCGCCCACGGGAAGCATCAAAGCACGTTTGGCACCCGCTTCCTTCATTTTTTCGCAGGCCAGGGTTACGGCTCCGGTGCTCCCGGAAATGACCAGTTGCCCCGGGCAGTTGTAGTTGGCGGCTACTACTATGCCGTCAATGTCGCTGCAAACCTGTTCAACCACGCTGTCTTCCAGTCCTAATACCGCGGCCATAGTAGAGGGCTCCATTTCGCAGGCCTTTTGCATGGCCATGGCACGTTGGCTCACCAGTCTCAGGCCGTCTTCAAAAGAGAGGGTACCATTGGCTACCAGGGCGGAAAATTCGCCCAATGAATGGCCGGCCACCATGTCGGGTTTAAAATCCTGAAGTGTTTTAGCCAGGATAACCGAATGCAGGAAAACGGCCGGTTGGGTAACTTTGGTTTGTTTCAGGTCATCCGCAGAACCTTCAAACATAATATCGGTAATGCGGAAGCCGAGAATATCATTGGCTTGTTCAAAATGTTCTTTTGCCAGAGCGGAATTTTCGTAAAGATCTTTACCCATTCCGGTAAACTGCGCTCCCTGACCGGGGAAGATGTATGCTTTCATTTTGTGAGATATTAGATTTTAGAAGTTAGATGTAAGATTAATTAAAATCTATTTTTCAAACTTACGTCTTAGGGTATAGTTCATTTTTTGGATTTCGTGGATGTGACTACAGATTTCTTCTGTTTGGTTAGGAGCAATTAGGTCCAGGTTCCTTGCTATTAATATTTGGGTTTCCAATTCATTGCAGGAGCCATTAGCTATATTCAGGAAGCGAACAAGTTCTTTATCGGACTCACGACCGCTGCCTTCAGAAATATTAGAGGGAATTGAAATAGCAGATCTCTGCATTTGCATTGCAAGCCCAAACTTATGCTCATTAGGGAATTGAGATGTAATTGCAAAGACTTCAGATACAAGTTCCATGGATTTTTGCCAGATGACCAGGTTTTTAAAGTTGTGCATGTCCGAGTATTTGACCCTAAAATCTGGTCTCCTACATCTAATATCTATTCACCGAAATATTCCACCGCATTGTTAAGAGTTTCATCCAGCCGGATCTTATGAAGTTGGGCTCCGTGTTTAGCAATTTCAGGTTCCAGGATCTTCCATATTTCAACGGCTAATACTTCCGTGCTGCTGAACTTTCCCTGCATAAAGTCTACATCATGGTTCAGGTTACTGTGGTCCAGCTTATCCGTTACGTGCGTATTGATGATCTTTTTCAGGTCTACCAGGTTCATCACAAAACCGGTATCCGGATTGATCTCTCCCTTAATGGTTACCGTGAGAGTATAGTTGTGCCCGTGAAAATTCTTGTTGGAACATTTACCAAAGACTTCCCGGTTCTGCTCGTCACTCCAATTGGGATTATACAGCTGATGGGCAGCGCTGAAGCGCTCTTTCCTTTCGATATAGATCATGCCGTGTTTAAAACTTTGGGCAAAGATACAGTGCTTTAAGTTTTAGGGGTCATCCCTTTCTTGGGGTGTAGTTACACCAGGACAATGGCAAGCACCCTCCATGGCAATAAAGCTATCATAATTTAGACTAAAGATAAAGTTTTAGTAAGGCCCTGAATTTTAGAGGAAGCCGTAAACTAAACTGGATTTTATTGGCGTTCTTGTACCTATAAAATCAAACAAAACATGATGAGTAAGATTTTCCCGTTGATCTTCACTTTCATGGTCGCAACCGCCTTTGTTCCGCAGGATACTACTTTCCACACGAGTCTTGCCGAGGCACGAGCTATTGCCCAAAAGGAAGATAAAGCCATACTGATGGTATTTGCGGGTTCGGACTGGTGCCGCCCGTGCATGCAATTCAAGAAGGAAATATTGGAGAGCGCGGAGTTCTCAGATTTTGCCGGTAAGAAGATAGTACTGTTGTACCTGGATTTTCCTACCCGCAAGAAGAACCAATTGCCCGAAGAACAGAAGAAGCAAAATGAAAAGCTGGCTGCCCAATACAACCAGCAGGGATCTTTCCCACATATTGTATTGCTTGATAAGAATGAAAAAGTGCTGAGCACCATTAAGTTCCACAACCAAACCCCGGCCGATTTTATCAACGAATGCAAAAAGCATCTGGCATCCTGATATTCTGTTTGAGCCTGATCGCATGGTCAGGCCTTGCACAACCACAGGAGTTTGGTACCGCTAAAAAAGTACTCAAACTCATGGGGTGTCGCTTTGAAATTACGGCCGTGGCTGAAAGCGATAGCATTGCCTGGCAGGCGGTACGTGAGGGTATTGCCGAAATTGACCGTATTGAAAAACTGATCTCCTCCTGGGACGAAAATTCGCAGACCAGTGCCATAAACCGGGCAGCCGGTGTAAAAGCTGTAAGCGTTGACCAGGAATTATACAATCTGATCTACCGTTCACTGAAAGTGGCAAAACTTACCGGTGGGGCTTTTGATATTTCCTTTGCTTCCATGGAGCGGATATGGAAGTTTGACCGCACGGAGCAGGTGTTGCCGGACAGCGGACAGGTAAAGGATGCAGTGGCGCTGGTCAATTGGCAAAACATAGAACTGGGCCCAGAATCCTATAGCGTTTTCCTGAAGAAGCAGGGAATGAAAATAGGTTTTGGAGGCATTGGAAAGGGGTATGCGGCCAATCGTGCCCGTTCCGTGATGGAATCCATTCCCGGGGTTAAAGGAGGTGTGGTAAACGCTAGCGGAGACCTTATGGCCTGGGGTGAAAGCGGTAAGCCCGAAGGCTGGACCATACAGGTAGCGGACCCCAAAAACATTCACCGGCCCATAGCCTCTCTTTCGCTGGTGGATCAAGCCATTGTTACCTCCGGTGATTATGAAAAGTACTTTACTTGCGGGGGCAGGCGCTATGCCCATATCATAGATCCTTCCACAGGATACCCCACCACCGGTATTAAAAGTGTAACCGTAATATGCCCGGATGCCGAGCTGGCGGATGCCCTGGCTACGTCCATATTTGTAATGGGCAGGGAAGAAGGCCTGGATTTGGTGAACCAGCTGAACCAGGTGGAATGTATTATTATAACCGATGACGATGCCATGCATACGTCTGACCATCTTAAACTGAATTACTTGTGAAAAGAATAGTCATTCTTACAGTCGGTATGGTGCTGTCCCTGCTTGCAGGAGGATGCATGACCGTGCAATCGTACCAGAAAATGTACGTGAACGACAGTGAAATGGAGCTTGCTCCCAAGAAGATCGAATCTTTTGAAACCAATTTTGAAACCTACCGGGAAGGGACGGCCGGAGCCAATGGGGGCAAAGTAGGCGGAGGATGCGGCTGCAATTAAGCGATATGAAAAAGCTGGAATTACTGCTTGTTTTGCTTTGCCTGGCCCTGGCGGGCCATGCCCAAACTGATTCTACCGCTTTGCGGAAGAGTTCCCTTAAAAAGTTTACCCGTGAAGTAGAGGCTAACTTTTTGAGTAGCTATTACCACCAGGAAGGCGATAATGCGGCCGTTACGGGTGGCATCGGTACCGAAAAGCTCACGGATGTATCCAATGTGATTATTGTAAACGTGCCATTGGACAGCATACGGTCCATCGGGTTTTATGGCGGAGCCGATATATACTCTTCGGCTTCCACCGATAATATTGACAATAATGTGTCTTCAGCCTCCAGTTCGGACCTGAGGAGTTTTGCCACTTTTTCGTATAACCGTCTAAACCTGCAGCGCAATGAGCGTTATGGCCTGCGGCTGGGTTTTTCAGTGGAATATGATTATACCTCCTTTTCACTGGGCGGTTCCTATACCAAAGAGTGGAATGATGGCAATACCGAATTTACCGCGGTGGGGCAGGCCTTCTTTGATAACTGGAAGCTGATCTACCCCATTGAGCTGCGTAGTTCCGTGGAGTTGCCTTCTTCACAAAGGCAATCCTTTAACGGGCAGCTCATCTTTTCACAGATACTCACCAGGCGTTTGCAAATGAGCCTTTCGGCTGAAGCAGTTTACATGAAGGGCTTACTGTCCACACCTTTTCACCGGGTTTATTTTGCGGATGCTGTTACCCCTGATATTGAAAGGTTGCCTTCAGATCGGCTTAAGATCCCCTTGTCAGTGCGTTTCAATTACTACCCTTTTGACTTCATGGTATTGCGGAGTTATTATCGTTATTATCAAGATGATTTTGGTATCAGCGGAAATACTGCGGAGCTGGAATTGCCCTTAAAGGTGAGCCAGGTCATTACGCTTTCACCTTTTTACCGTTATCATACGCAAACAGCATCGGATTATTTTGCACCCTATGCTCAGCACCTGTCTTCAGAGGAGTTCTATACTTCGGATTATGATCTTTCGGCTCTCAGCAGCCATAAGTACGGTATGGGGGTAAAGTATTTCCCGTTTTATGGGGTGGCCAGGTCCAGGCCGTTTCTTTCTTCCCAAAGGGTATTCATGTTCAAATATATTGAACTGCGGGGCGCCTATTACGAACGTAGTACAGGCCTGAAGTCCTTTGTAGGTAGTCTCAACCTGGGTTTCAGCTTAAAGTAATGGACTGTTGCGGGTCCATGTCCTTATCGTAATAGGATGCTTCCATTTCAAAGGACTGTTTTTCCTCATCAAAAGAAACCCATTCCAATGGCTTATCGGAGTAAAAGACCAGGGCAACGGCTCTTTCCTGGCTGCGGTTGGAAAAACGATGATAACCCAGGTTGTCATCCAGGTACAGCACCTTGTTTTGCCGCAGGCACACCTCTGAGCTTTTTTCAGGAGGAAGTCGGTAGGTGCTGAAAAGCTCCAGCCACAATTCTCCCTGTAGTATTTTCACCCAGGCGTGGTTGAAGTTGTAATTATGAATACTGGTTTTTTGCCCTGGTTCCCAGCAGGTAAGGATAGCCTCAAGCCCGGTAGTATTATACAGGCAAACCCTGGCATGATGATCCGGGTGCCATACGCAAAGCTTTTTCAATTCAGAAGGGAGGAACTCTACCGCTTTAATAAGCTCGATGTAACCGTCATAACCGGGGCCCATGCTCAGGTTATATTGCAGTTGTTCCAGGGTGATAATGGTAGGAAATGGCATAACGCTGAGATTTAAGTAAAATGAACAATGCACTATTGTTCTAATCTCAAAATTGGGCGTTATACTGCGATAATACTATGATATATATCAGGTTTGCGGTTACCAGCTTCCACTGGCCCCGCCTCCGCCAAAGGAGCCGCCACCAAATCCACCGAAGCCGCCACCGCCTCCTCCGCCAAAAGAGCCTCCGCCAAAGCCGCCTATCCAGTAACCCCCGCCACCGCGACCCCCGCGACCACCACGGTTTCCCTTGGCTGCAATGGCAATAAATATGATGATCATGATAATAATAGGAAACCAGGGAATTCCTTTCCCCCGTTCGCTATCGCGGGGATTTTCATTTTTAAATTCTCCGGCCAGGGCTTTGATGATCTGGTCCGTCCCGGAATCCAGCCCTCCGTAAAAATCGCCTTGCTTGAATTCAGGGATAATGTAATTCTCGATGATCCTCTTTGAAATAGCGTCCGTTAACACAGGTTCCAGACCATAGCCCACCTGGATCGTAATTTCCCGTTCCTTTTGGGCTAATAGTATGAGTACACCATTGTCCTTGCCTTTTTGCCCGATACCCCATTTTTCACCCAGTTCCGCAGCATAAAGATTAATATCATCCCCACCGATATCTTTTACCGTAATAACGGTGATCTGAGTAGAGGTGGAATCATCATAGGCCACCAGTTTGCGTTCCAGCCTGGCAGCATCATTACGCGTTAATACCGTGGCCAGATCATTGACCAGCCGGGGAGGGGATGGTTTCTCAGGAAAGCGCTGGCCTGCCAGGTTGAGACTCAGGAAAAGTAAAAGGAATAAAGAAGTTAATCTACGCAAGGTTCTAGGATTTGGAGATTTGATCGGGGAGCTCGTTGGTATCGTCTTTCTGATAGGGGAAGTAGGTTTTTAAAGCCTCTCCGGCCATGCCAATGCCACTGACCAGCCCCTGCACGAATGCTCCTTTCTTGAAGTGGTCCTGCATCACATTGCGGATGTTGTCCCAGAAATCATCGGGTGTTACCTCATTGATACCCTTATCGCCAATAATGGAAAACTGGTGATCCTGCACAGCCAGGTAAAAAAGCACTCCATTGCGCAATTCGGTCTGGTCCATGCCTACCTGGTGAAACACCTTTTGAGCATGTTTCAGGTTGTCTTCCTTAGCCTGGTTTTCCAGGTGTACCCGTATTTCACCGGAGGTTTGTTTCTCGGCACTCTTAATGGCCTGAACTATTTCCGCTTCTTCTTCGGGGGTGAAAAAATTCTCTGCTTTGCCTTTATCCATTACGAGTCAAAATTCACCTCGGGAGCTACATCAGAACCTTCAGCTGCTTCAAAGTATCCTTTCTTTTCAAAGCCGGTCATTCCGGCTACTAAGGTTTGTGGGAATTTGCGGATGTAGGTATTGTAATCCTTTACCCCTTCATTAAACCTTCTGCGCTCTACAGAGATGCGGTTTTCCGTGCCCTCTAGCTGCGATTGCAGCTCCAGGAAATTCTGGTTGGCCTTAAGGTCAGGGTATCGTTCAATGGTTACTAACAACCTGCTCAAAGCTCCGCTAAGCTGGTCTTGTGCAGCCTGGAATTTCTGGAGTTGTTGCGGGTCCAGGTCATTGGCATCCACATTAATGGAAGTGGCTTTGCTACGGGCCTCGATAACCTGGGTGAGGGTTTCCTGCTCAAAGTCGGCATACCCCTTTACCGTGCGCACCAGGTTGGGGATAAGGTCGGCCCTGCGTTGATACGCTGTTTCTACGTTGGCCCATTGCCCGGTAGTAGCTTCCTGCTTTTCTACCATAGAATTATAAACCCCCTTGAACCAGAAGTAACCGATGAGTAGTATCCCACCAATTACGAGTAATGTTATTAAGCCTTTTTTCATTTGTTGATTGAATTATACCGTAAAATTAAAGATTATATCGTTGCCTGCGGAGAACTTACAATTCCCGCTTGATTTCCAGCAGTGCCTGCTTGATAGCCTTCAGCTTATCCACCACTTCGGTGGTTTTGGCCGTATCGTCCATATTCTGGCGCATTTTGGTCTGGGCGCCTTTCAGCGTAAAGCCGCGTTCTTTCACCAGGTGATGGATCACTTTCAGGTTCTCCACGTCTTTTTGGGTAAAAAGCCGGTTTCCCTTTTTGTTCTTTTTGGGCTTGAGTACGTCAAATTCCTTCTCCCAGAAACGGATAAGTGAGGTATTCACCTCAAACATACGGGCTACCTCCCCAATGGTGTAGTAGCGCCTTTCGATATCTCCGTCCAGTGCCATTAGTCGAAGGATTGGTTAGCCTGGTTAGCCATTTGTATGATGGTGCTGAACTCTTCGGGTGATAGCTCACCGTAGTAGAAGTTCACGGGGTTCAGCCGTTCTTCATTCAGCCATACTTCGTAATGCAGGTGCGGACCTCTTGAACGCCCCGTATTACCTACGTAGCCGATCACTTCACCCCGCTTTACCTTTTGCCCTACGCGAACATTGTACTCACTCAGGTGAGCATATAAGGTGAGGTATCCAAAGCCATGGTCAAGACGAATGTGGTTACCGAAACCGCTGGATTTATTATCTGCCCGCTCTACCACGCCATCACCAGTGGCGTAAACCGGGGTGCCGATGTCAGCGGAAAAGTCCATACCGAAGTGCATTTTAGGAGCCTTGGTAAAGGGGTCCAGCCGAAAACCGTAACCCGAGGCCAGGCGGTTGAGGTCTTCGTTGGCTACAGGCTGTATGGCCGGAATGGCTTCCAGCAGTTTGCCTTTGTTCTCTGCCAGTTCAACCAGCTCGTCAAATGATTTGGATTGTACATATACCTGCTTGGTGATACGGTCCAGTTTCATGGAGGCTTCCTTGATGAGTTCCGAATTCTGGTAGCCTTCCAGTTTCTTATAGCGGTTGGCGCCTCCAAAGCCCGCCTTACGGATGCTGTTGGGAATGGGTTCCGCTTCAAATATTACCCGGTAAATATTGTCATCACGCTGCTCCAGGTCCTCCAGAACTTCGGCTACATGGTCCAGCCGCTGATCCAGGATGTCATACTGTATGCGCATGTTCTCCAGTTCCCGCTTCAACCGTTTTTCCTTGGGAGAATCAATGAAAGTATCCGCTACAAAAAGGAAGATGCCGGCCAGAAGGGCCGAAGCCACCAGAAAGGCCCCCGTACGCTGAAGTCGGTAGCGGGTATCCTTTTCAATTTTACGGTACGATAACGTTTTAGGATCGTAGTAGTACTTTACCTTAGCCATTACCCTATATTTCCTACTTTTGGCAACTGTTAAAAAGCTTTCTCAAAGCACGGGCTTTTCAGCGAATATAGCGCTAAATCAAGTGTTTTGAGAGAGTCAAAAATACACAATAAACAAATCTTTGTTTAAAAGCTTATGAATCAGCAGGCTCGGTGGACAGCGCATTCCGTTCGCAAGACTTTCCTCGAATTTTTCACATCCAAGGGACATGAAGTGGTACCCTCCGCACCCATTGTCATCAAGGGTGACCCTACGCTGATGTTCACCAATGCCGGCATGAACCAGTTCAAGGATGCATTTCTCGGTAATGTGGAGGTCAGGGATAAAAGAGTGGCCGATACCCAGAAATGCCTGCGCGTAAGCGGTAAGCACAATGACCTGGAAGAGGTGGGTCACGACACCTACCACCACACCATGTTTGAGATGCTGGGTAACTGGAGTTTTGGTGATTATTTTAAGAAGGACGCCATTGCCTGGGCCTGGGAACTGCTCACCGAGGTGTACGGCCTGGAAAAAGATCGCTTATACGTAACCGTTTTTGAAGGAGATGCCGGGGATGATCTGCCGAAAGACACGGAAGCTTTTGAGAACTGGAAACAATGGATAGCCGAAGAGCGCATCCTCAACGGCAATAAAAAAGATAACTTCTGGGAAATGGGGGCTACCGGCCCTTGTGGTCCCAGCTCCGAAATACACATCGACCTGCGCAGTGATGAAGAACGCGCACAGGTGGATGGCCGCACCCTGGTAAACCATGATCATCCGCTGGTGGTGGAAATATGGAACCTGGTGTTCATGGAATTCAACCGTATGGCGGATGGAAGCCTTAAAAAGCTACCCGCCAAACACGTGGACACCGGGATGGGCTTTGAGCGTTTATGTATGGCGCTGCAGGGTAAAAAATCCAATTACGATACCGATGTATTCACCCCCTTGATCCAACGTATCTCAGAACTTACGGGGGTGGCCTACGGAAAGGATAAAATGCAGGATGTGGCCATGCGTGTGGTAGCTGATCACGTGCGGGCCGTGGCCTTTGCTATTGCTGATGGCCAGTTGCCGTCCAATAACGGAGCCGGCTATGTGATCCGCAGGATATTACGCAGGGCTATCCGTTATGGATTCTCGTACCTGCATAAAAAAGAAGCCTTCATTTTTGAGCTGGTAGAAGTGCTGGCCCGTGAAATGGGTGAGGCCTTTCCGGAAATACGATCCCAGAAAGAATTGGCAGCCAACGTTATCCGTGAAGAAGAGCAATCGTTCCTGCGCACTTTGGACCAGGGGCTGAGCCGCCTGGCACAGATCATTGTGGAAGCCGGGGATGCTAAAGAAATTGAGGGTGCCCGGGTGTTTGAACTGTACGATACATTTGGCTTTCCACCCGATCTTACCGCTTTGATCCTGAAAGAAAAAGGCTTCAGCTTTGATGAAGGTGGTTACGATACCGAAATGAAAGCCCAGAGAGAGCGTGCCCGTAGTGCCACCAAACAGGATACCGGTGACTGGGTGGAGTTGCGGGAAGATGACCGGGAAGAATTCATCGGTTACGATCATACTGCAGCCAGGATAAAGATTACCCGTTACCGCAAGGTAAAAGCCAAGGATAAGGAGCTGTATCAGCTGGTGTTCAACCTCACACCTTTCTACCCCGAAGGCGGTGGCCAGGTGGGGGATACCGGTATTATAGAGGCTGGCGGAGAACAAACGCGTATCATCGATACCAAAAAGGAGCACGGCATCATTATCCATTTAAGCGAGTCATTGCCTGCCAAGCCCGAGGCTGATTTTGAAGCTCGGGTAGATGCTGCTAAACGGGTTTCAACCTCGTATAACCACTCAGCTACACACCTGTTGCACCAGGCCTTACGAGAAGTGCTGGGTACACACGTGGAGCAGAAAGGCTCATTGGTACATCCCGATTACCTGCGTTTTGACTTCAGCCATTTTGCCAAGGTAAGTAAGGAAGAACTGAACCAGATCGAAGAACTGGTCAATCAACGTATCCAGAATAATTTTCCGTTGGAGGAGTTCCGCAATATACCCATGCAGGAAGCGATTGATATGGGTGCTATGGCTCTTTTTGGTGAAAAATACGGTGACACGGTACGCGCCATCAAATTTGGCGATTCCATTGAGCTGTGTGGAGGGATACACGCAGGTGCCACCGGAGAGATGGGTCTTTTTGTTATAGTGTCTGAATCAGCTGTGGCGGCTGGTATCCGCAGAGTTGAAGCCCTTACAGGGGCAGCAGCCCGCCAATACCTGCATGATAAGGTAGCCACGCTGGATGCCATACGCGAAGAACTAAAGAATGTGAAGGATCCGCTGGGTGGTATCCGCAACCTGAAGGAAGAGAACACCCAGCTGAAAAAGCAGATCGAGGAAATGATCCGCGAAAAGGCCGGTTCTGCCAAAGGCGAGTGGTTACAGCGGGCCGAAGATAAAGGTGATTATAAACTCATCGTGGAAAGGACAGCCCTGGGAGCAGGAGCGGTGAAGGATATCTTATTTCAGTTGAAGAATGAAGCCGGACCATTGGCCGCTGTAATTGGTGTTGAAGATGAGGGCAAGGCTCAGATAGCGGTCGCATTTTCGGATGAACTGGCTAAAGAAAAAGGTTGGCATGCCGGGAATATGGTACGTGAGCTGGCCAAGGAAATTTCCGGGGGCGGTGGCGGACAGCCCTTCTTTGCTACGGCCGGTGGTAAAGATCCTTCCGGACTGGATGCTGCTTTGCAAAAAGCCCGAACTTTACTGAATTCATAAATTGCAACCTCATTTTGAAGTATCGATCATGAAAAAGATCCTATTGTTATTTGCGCTCTTGTTCTCGGTTATGGCCTTTGCTCAGCCTGGCGATGATGATGTGGAGTATTATACGGACTCGCGTGTAAAGCATTCCCGCTGGAGTATAGCTGCCAACCTTTACCCGAATTATACGGACAGGAGGCTGATCAATAATGAAGTGCCCTCCGGTGGTGGTTTTAACCTGCCGAATGAGGACGCACAAGGGGCTTTCCAGCTGAACTACGGCCTGGACTTTTTCTATTCCATAGGTAGTGCCTTTGATGTAGGGATTGGTATAGGACGTGCTGCAGGGAATTTTAGTGTGGATAATGTAATGCTATACCAGGGACGTACGGATACCACTCTTGCTAAAATGGAAGTGGGGGTAAGTATGTACACTGTTCCGCTGAAACTGAACTTCAATACCGCCATCACGGATATCCTGGACCTGGAGGTAGTGCCTACTGTAGAGCTGAACTTTGTGGATAAATACGACCAGACCTTTACCCCGCGTAATGAGAACAGCTTCACCAACAATCTTAAGGATAGGACCCAATCTACCAACTGGTCCGTAGGCATCGGGCTTGGAGGAACCTTTAATGTAACTGAAGAATGGGGGGTGATTGTAAGGGGCAATATCAAGTATATGCTCAACCCGCTTATTGAAGCTGATAACTTCCCCCGGGAAACATTAATCAGTTACGGAGCGGTAGTTGGGCTTAAGTATAAATTCTGATCAACGGCTTAAAGTGGCGCTCACCTGATCGTCTCCCGAACCGTCATTAGCGGTAAAGGTGAGGCTTATCTGCTGGAATTCTGCGTCAGCACTTCCTGAGCCGCTAAAACTCACCCCGGCTGAGGTTTGCTGGGGTATGGTGAGGTTGAATCCGTTAATATTAGCTCTCACGGCTGTGTTGGGCAGGTTGTACAACTGGTTAATAATCACTTCCTGGTCGCTGGAGCCACGTTGGATATTCACTTTATAGATCTGCGGAGCATTGATCCCTGTTTTCTCATTGCAATCCCAGGTGCCCGTATATTCTGCTACAAAGTTGATGTCGTCATCATTATCCTTAGCACAGGAAACCACGATGAACGAAATCAAGGTGGCCGCCAAACCGAATTTCAGGAGTTTTCTCATTTACCGTCTTTTGTGTTAGCTTCTTCTTTCTTGGAGTGGTACTTCTTGTTCAGACGGTCCACCACCAGGGCGGTGATGTTGTAGTCTTCATTAGCATTCAGTAAGATGCTGTTGGGGTCAAAGCTCAGTACAAAATCCAGGTTATATTCTTCCTTGATGTCGTTCAGTACAGACTCCATGTCATCTTTTATTCGCTGGTTCAGTTCGCGCTCCTGCAGGGCCAGTTGGTTGGCCTGCTCATCACGATAACGCAGAAGTCCTTCACGGGTTCGCTCCAGGTCCATCTGGTGCGACTGTAGCTCTTCCTGGCTCATGCTTTCAGCCTGTTGTTGCAGTATGGAGAGGTTTTCTTCAAACACCTTTGATTTGCTGGAAAGGTCGCTTTCCAGGCGCTTGGCTTTTTCTTCCAGTTCGGCTCTCAGCTCTTTATGGTACTCATAATCCTTCACCAGGGAATCGGTATTGATGTAAGCAATACGGGCCGGAGCAAATTCATCGCTGTTCAGGCGCTCGGCAATTTCTTCTGAGGAATTGGACTTCCCGCTTTTCATGTCCGGAGTATCGTACACCTTCCAGAATAAGAAGCCTACGGCAATCAAAAGAACCACGCTCAGTACAGTATTAAATGCTTTCATCAATTTTGGATTTAAAGCGCCAAAAATAGGTAAAAGTGGTAAGGCTCACCAAATGCCCGCTTAAGGCTGAGAAATTATAATTTTGGAGCCGTGAAAGAAGAAAAGAAATTCAGGATACCCGAATCGGGGAACCTCGGTTTGCTGGCCCTTGGCTACCGGGGAGTGGAAGCCTGGCGAGAGGTAAGGGATAAGGAGCAGTCTGCAACATCCTTAAAATCAGTACCTGGCAAGAGTAAGCCTGCGTAAGAACTTTGACACTATTTGCATCAGGCTATTCCCAGGCTTTAACAAATAATGGCCACTGACTAGTTGAAGGCTAAAGTGGGGTGTACTCTTTTTTAGGAGAGTAAACTATCCGGTTGCCCGGGTCTATTTGGCTGGCCATTCGATCCTTACAAGGTGAGAAGTTCTTTAATCCTACGTTAATTGAACTATAAATTAGTACCTTTAAGCCCCTTTTTTGAATGTAAAATAACGAGAATGAAAAAAGTTTTACTTGCTCTTTCCGCATGCGCGGTATTTACCAATGTGGATGCACAGATATTTTCAGAGAATTTTGCCGGAGGTATCCCTTCGTCCTTCAACCTGATTGATGTGGATGGAAAGACCCCGAATGCCCAGGTGAATTTTGTTACTGCGGCCTGGGTTCAACGCGTTGTGGGCGGAGATACTGTAGCCTGTAGTAATTCATGGTATGCACCTCCCGGACAGGCGGATGACTGGATGGTAACACCATCTATTGCTGTTCCCAGTACAGGCACTTACCTGATTTGGGAAGCGGGAGCCCCTGACCAGAATTTCCCGGATGGGTACATGGTGTATGTTTCCACGACCGGAAATACCGTAGCTGATTTTACAGCTCCTCCTATTTATACCAATACCGGTGAGGATGCACCTTTTGTAACCCGTGTAGCTGATCTCAGTGCATACTCCGGTCAGACTATTTACATTGCTTTCCGCAATAACTCTACCGATAAATTCCTGCTATATATCGATGATCTTCTGGTAGATGTGTTTACCGGTTACGATGTGTCCGGTGTGGTATCAGATCTTCCTGATGTAATGGCTACCGGTAGCAGTCATGCAATCATTGCCACTTTTACGAATGAAGCAGGTCCTTTTAATTCAGCGGACTTCAACTATACCGTAAACGGTGGTGCTGTTTCTACTGCCAGTGCTTCAGCTCTCAATGTGGACCCTACCGAAACATTTAACGTTGCCCATTCCACGGCTTTCAACCCCTCCAGCGCTGGAAGTTATACAATTAAGATGTGGTTGAGCAATATAGATGGTAATGTAGATGCAAATCCGTCCAATGACACCATTACCAAAACAGTTTACGTAGTGGATAATCCTCCTACCCGTAAAGTGGTTATTGAAGAGAAAACGGGTACCTGGTGTGGATGGTGTCCACGCGGTCTTGTAGGTATGGAGTATATGGCTTCCACCTATCCCAATACCACTATTCCTATTGCCGTACACAATGCTGATCCCATGGTGGTAACGGGTTATGACGGTAACAACTTCATTGGTCTGGTAGCCGAAGGCGGTTATCCCGGAGGTACCGTAGACCGTACCATTAACTCGGATCCTAACGTTCAGGATCTTGATTTGGCTTACAACGAAAGAATGAGTGTAGTGCCTACGGCCGGAGTGGTTATTACCAACCATACTTACAATGCTACTACCAAGGCTATTACCCTTGATGCAGAAGCAACTTTTGCCATTGAGGCAAACAATGCCGATTTCCGTTTTGCCCTGGTGGTAATTGAAGATAGCGTAACCGGTACCAGCGCGGGCTACGCACAGGAAAACTACTACAGCTTTCAGTCCCAGAATATTGCATTAACAGGAGGTGGACGTAACTGGCAAACTTCACCTGCTACCGTTCCGGCTAACGAAATGGTTTACAATCACGTAGCACGTGGCATTTTCCCAAGTTTCTTTGGTGCTTCAGGAAGTGTTCCTGCAACCATAACTCAAAATCAAACCGTAAACCATACGTTTACCGTTACCCTGCCCAACAAGGTGAATAATCCTGGTAAAGTACACTTGGCTGTTCTCTTGCTGGATAACAGTGACCTGAGTGTAGTAAACGCAGACTGGGTGGCACTTGATGCCGGTATAGGAATAGATGAGGCCAGCAAAATAGGTTTCAAGACATATCCTAACCCTGCCAAGGATATTCTGAATATTACTGGTGTGTCCGGTGCGTATGAAGTAACTCTTTTCAACAGTGTAGGTCAGGAGGTAAAATCAGCTTCTTATAATGATGATGCCGAACTGAATATAGAAGGCCTGGGTGCTGGAATGTACATCCTGCAGGTTACTGCTGATGGTGTAAGCCAGTCCAAAAGGATCTCTATTGTAAAATAGAATGTTTGGGAACCGGTTTCCCGAATGGATAATTACTAAGAAAGTCGCCACGCTTAGCGTGGCGACTTTTTTTATTAACTCACCCAGTTAATGCCTCTTTTGTGAATGACCCACTGGCCATTTACTTTTTTCATCTGTACATAACCACCCTGAGCACACAGAAGGTTACAATAGTAGGCATATTCAAACAAGGCGGTATCTCCGGAAATACCGGGCCGTGAAAGCATCCAGTAACCCTCTTTGTGGTTTTGATAGTATAGTTCCCAGTAGCGCTCTTCATGTTGAGAATAACAGTTCAGCTCGTCCTCAGAGATCAGTTGTGAGGAACCTTCAAACAAGTTATCCCAATATATCTTTTTTGTGTTGGCTTCAATATAACTCTCCAGTACAAGGCTATCCACCTCACCGGTTTGGAGGGTGTCTTTAGTGAGGTGGTAAACAGCAGAAGAATCCAGAGCGTAGGTATATTGTTGTATCACGAAGGGTGATTCTTCCTCGTTTCCGAGGAAAGCACTCAGCACAGCATATTCTTCAGGGTCAATAGCATCAGGCTCGTGTAAATCAAAGCCTTCACAAATTATGTCTGTCGCTTTTTCTTGTTTGTGGCACGCGCCTAGTAGTAGCAAGGATATGGTAAGGCAAGTAAAGTTTTTCATATCCAGGGAATTTAGAATCTAACTAAAAGTACAAATTTCCGGAGTGCATTAAATCACCACCCTGTTCATACTCTATATTATATCTCTTTTAAAGGAGTTCTTAGACCCTAATCGTGGAAGCGCTCAGGAGTTCATGATCTCTGCAAAATAACGGTATGATCTGATCCGGTCTTCTACCTGGTACATATTGCCAACCACCATCAGTTCATTAACCTGGGTGGCCTGAAGGAATTCCCGGGTTTTTTCGGCCACACTTTCCTGGTTGCCAATAAAGCTGTACTTCAGCATCCTCTGGAAATGGGGATTCCTGGAAAGTTCACGCAGGTCATCCGTCATGGGAGTGGGGGGCTGCATATAATCCCGCTTATTGGTTAAAATGCCTAAGAACATTTTGATCAGCGAAGTGGAAAGTGCCTCTGCTTCCTCTTGGGTGTCCGCAACAATTACATTAACAGCTGCCATGGTATAGGGTTCCTTCAAATAAGCCGAAGGTTCAAAATTGTTGTGATAAATGCTGAGGGCTTCCATAAGCTGCCCGGGGGCAAAGTGGCTGGCAAAGGCGTAGGGTAAACCCTTTGCGGCCGCCAGGTGGGCACTGTCTGTGCTGGAGCCCAGTATCCAGATAGGAACATCAATTCCCTCGGCTACGGTAGCGCGCACAGAAGCCGTGGCATTATCGGTAGAAAAGTATTTCTGTATGAGCTCAATATCCTGGGGAAAGTTGTGCTGCGCCTGCATGCGATCCGGACGGATGGCCTGAGCCGTAAGTTGGTCGGTGCCGGGGGCACGGCCCAAACCCAGGTCTATGCGGTTGGGATAAAGCGCGCCTAATGTTCCGAATTGCTCGGCTACAATAAGGGGTGAATGGTTGGGTAACATAATGCCTCCGGAGCCTACCCGTATTTTTTCCGTTCCTCCGGCAATGTATCCCATCAATACGGAGGTGGCTACGCTGGCAATGCTGATCATATTATGATGTTCCGCCAACCAGAAACGGTGATAGCCGAAATCCTCTGTGGCACTGGCCAGCTTTAAACTATTGCGCATAGCATCTCCAGGGGAGCTTCCCTGGCTTACGGTGGCTAACTCCAGTACGGAAAAAGGAACGGACATATCTCTGCTTTTGGGTGCAAAGCTATACCGTGAAATAGAGATTTAAATGAAGTGGAGATAGGAGGAGGTTATAAAGGCGGGGATGCAGCGCTGCTTCACCGATGGGTTGAAAAATCCGGATCCCGCGTTAAGTTTGGTGGGGAGCGAAAGTGAACGATGAAATTTAGCGTTTCTCTATGTGCATTCACATTTTAGTATTTCTCTGAATAAAGTGCCCTGAAATACTTTGTTAGGATTGTCCTATTTTAGTTCCTTTGATACGTAACCATAATTAAATATTTCCCTTGGCTAAACAGCAGAAAGATCAAGAAGGCGGAAAGCTGAAAAGCAGAAAGTTCCAAAGAATTTTTACCGGGGTATACCTCTTGACCCTGATTTTCCTGTTCTTTAATTTGTATCCGAAGGTATTTGATGAAAAGATTGCCCTGGGTGGTGATAATGCGGGATACTACCTGTTGGGTCAGTCTTTGGCTTCGGGTAATGGTTATAAAGATACTGGTTCCATTGAAAATAAACCTCATACCCATTTCCCTCCGGGTTACCCTGCGCTTATTGCAGCGTCATCCAAACTGGGGTTGGATGATATCATATCCGTGAAGAGGGTGAGTGGCTTTTTTTTCCTGACTTCAATACTGCTGCTTTTCCTGTTGGTAAAACGGATGACGGAAAGTCCGCACATTGCTTTTATAGCCGGCCTATTCACGCTCTATAATTTCCACATGCTTTCCTACTCGGTCATTATAATGAGTGAGATGGCTTTTACGGTGTTCTCCCTGCTTTGCATTTGGTTGATCACCCAGGTGAAGTTTGAGGATCCGTTGGCCAGAAACTGGCGATTTTTTCTGTTGATCGTGCTGTTGGCCGGCACCTATTATATACGTAGCACCGGTATTGCCCTGGTGGTTACGGTAATCGCCTTGCTGGTTATGCGGAAACAATGGAATTACCTGCTGACTTTCATTGTGGGTTGGGTGGCCTTAATTATTCCGTGGTACTTCAGAAGTAAGGCCCTGGGAGGTAGCTCGTATGTAGATCAGCTGATGATGAAGAACCCTTATAATCCACAGGAGGGAACCATTGAATTCACGGATATATTTGTTCGGATATGGGATAATATCGTGCGTTATACAGGTAGGGAGATCCCGTATGGCCTTTTGAATTTTGTTGAGAAGGTGAATTATCAGGAAGCTATTCCCACGCGTGATTTTGTGATAGGTGCTATTGCCGTGGCGCTCATAATATTTGGGGCTTTTCGTATTAAGAAATACCGTATTCTCATTTGCCTTTACGTACTCTTTACCTTAGGTATTCTAATGTTATGGCCCAAGGTGTGGTTTGGGGTACGGTTTATCATTCCGCTTATTCCCATACTCACTTTTATGCTGTTGTATGGTATGGTAGAGGTGTTGCAACTGGCAGCCAGGTACCTTCTTAATTATAAGGAGGGTCATATCATCAATATAGGCGCGGCTGTACTTTCCATTTTGATTATCGGCAGTTACAGCTCAGGAGCCATAAGTAGGCTGGAGGCCACTGCCAAGGCTAATTATCCGGCCATATACCATGATTATTTTGAGTTAGCCAAATGGGCTAATGCCAACGTTCCGGATACTTCGGTTATAGCCTGCCGCAAATTGGCGCTGTTCCATATTTTCTCACACCGCTATGTGTGCCATTATAAAAATACGGAAGACCCGGATGAGCAATTGGAGTTCCTGAAAAGTCAGAGCGTGGATTATGTGCTGTTTGACCGCCTGGGGTACACATCCACTCAAAAGTATCTGTATCCGGCTATTAAGCGCTACGCAGGAAAATTCCCGGTGGTGGCCAAAATGGGTCAACCTGAAACCGTGTTGCTGAAATTTGAGCCGGATATGGGTTATAGCGGAGACTTTAAGGGAGAGGAAAAATGGGGACAGGGTACCTATAGGTGGAATAACGGAGCCTATTTTGTAGGGGAATGGAAGAACAACGTTCGCAATGGAGAAGGAATCCTGTACACGGAAGATGGTAGATCTTTAAAAGGGGTATGGACCAACGATAGTCTTAATGGCGAAGTGCAGAGGTTTGATGCACAAGGCAACTTCATAGATAAGGTTTGGTTTAAGGGTAATGTAGAAGTTTCCGATAGACCCCAGGGCTCCTAGATGTTCCGGAGTTCTGAGGCGAGTATGCCGCCTGCTACGTGTCTTTTTGCCGTGCGTAATACAATAGCATGGAGCCGGAGCTAAAGGTTTTGGTGCCCTGGAGCCGGAGATTTATGCGCTCTTGGAGATTTTTAAATAAGGGTAATCCTTTACCGAGTATCACCGGATGAATGCAAAGCTGGTATTCATCAATTAACCCAAGCTGGGTAAGCGTGGCAATCAGACCGGGGCTACCTACATAAATGTTACGGGCCTCTTCAATGCGTGATTGCCGCAAATCCTCAACTTCCTCTTTCAGGCTTTTGGTGGCCAGTTTTGCGCTGTGCCATTCCAGGGTTTTTAAGGTACGTGAAAAAACAATTTTGGGAACTTTATCCATAGCCAGGGCAAATTCATCCGTGGCTTTGTTGCCGGTAGGTTTTTCAATTACTGTTCGCCAGAATTCCATCAATTCATAAGTAACCCTGCCATATAAGATGACGCCTGCATGGCTCAGTAGTTCCTGGTAGTGCTGGTGTAGTTCATCATCCGCTACCATTCCCGTGTGGTCACAAAACCCGTCCAGGGTCATATTGATAGCTGCAATTATTTTACGCATACGAATCCGGTGTTATTCCACAAATTTCGTTAACCCGCAGATGGCCTGGCTGGTGTGAATGCGACAAATTGGATGATGGCCTGCGACACCGGTTTCAGGAGGGTTGCGGAGACTGGTGTCGATACCATTCCGCTGGGCGGGATCACTCAGCTTGACATTTCTTTTGAGGTCAAAATTCAATCAGGTTGTCATCCTGAGCGGAGTCGAAGGATGGGTATGATAAAAGTTTAACTTGTTGTTTTTACCCGTGATACAATCGCACGTGAGCAGGGTAGTAAAGGCTTTTGTGTTAATAGGACGAAGCGGGACACCTGGTTAGCCAGACTGGAGGCGAATGCCCACACTAGCCTGGTGTGTTCTTCTTTTGTCTTGAAACCAAAGAAGAACCAAAGAACCGGGTGAAATGAGCTCATGCACACCTTTTAAATAGATAGTGAAGTGTATAAAATTCAAGGCTTCCGGGAGGTTCGCTGAAATGCTACGCTCAGGCCTTTCTCCCGAAATCTTAATTTACTTCTACCAGGCTTTTTTTTACCGCGTACATCACCAGGCCGGTAATGTTGCGCGACCCGGTTTTTTGTAAGAGATTATTGCGGTGGCCGTTTACGGTTTTGGCACTTATAAAAAGCTTTTCACCAATCTCCTCGGCTGTCAACTGCTGACAGATAAGGCGGAGCACCTCTATTTCACGACTGGTCAGTTCATCATCCTTGGGTGTGGGAGTGGCTTTTCCATGGCTAAGTCTGCCTTGTAAGGCCCGCAAAGTTTGCTCGTTGATGTATGAACCGTGGGCATGGATGGAACGGATGGCATGCTCCAGCTCTGATGGCGAACAGCTTTTGGATAAAAAACCGTGTGCTCCTTTTTCAATGAGATTGGCCATGGTCACCGGGTCGTCCTGTACCGAAAGAATTAGGATCCTGATTTGAGGGAACTCCTGCTGCAGTTGCATGGTGAGGTGTGCTCCTGAATAGATCAGGTCACCTTTATTAGGAAGCTGCAGGTCAACCAGGAGGATGTTGGGTAGTTCTTTCAAACCGGTAAGTTTCCTGGGTACGGAATGCCCGTCTTCCGATTCGAAGATGACGTTCATATCCTTCCATCCCAGGATGAGGGATTTGAAACCCTGGCGCACCAGGTCCTGGTCTTCTACCAGTCCGATCTTAATATTGGTTTGCATGGGGTTGAGTTTTTAAAGGATTGGTTGTTTAAATCAAGTGATACGGTTCAGGTAGGCAGGGAAATTTCAGCCCAAAAGCCACCGTCATGGACATTCCCGTATTCCAGGGTTCCGTTAAGTGCGCTGGCCCGTCCTTCCAGACTTTGCAGCCCTAATCCGGCCCCTTTGATTTCATCAGACATACCCTTTCCGTTGTCACAGTAAAGACATAACAGGTGACCCTTATCTACAACCAGTTCAATGGATACTTCAGTAGCTTCCGCATGTTTCAGGGTGTTGTTAAGCAGTTCTGAAAGTATACGGTACATGGCCAGTTGCATGGGCCAGGGCATGGTGTCGGGATCTCCCGTCTTCTTCATGTTCACCATAAGGTTGCCCGCTTTCCGGGCATCTTCGGTCCGTACTTTCAAGGCCTGGTACAGTCCCAGGTTTACCAGTTGCGGGGGCATCAGCTCGTAACTGATGCGTTTAGTGGCCTGTAAGGCCAGTTCCAACTGATCTTCCAATTGCTCCAGTATTTCGGCTGTTTGCTCAGGGGTAATGGGGGTGGGATCGGGATGTTGTTTCAATCTCATCAGGGCCATAGACAGCCGGGCCCCGAGTTCGTCATGCAGGTCATGAGCAATGCGTTTGCGTTCCTTCTCCTGTATGTCAATGGAGGTGCGCAGAAGCTCCTGCTGGTACCGATTTTTCAGCACTTCCTTTTCCAAACGCTGTTTACTCAGCCCTTGCCGGAACTTGCGGGTAAGCAGGATCACCCCGGCACTGATCACCAGGATAATGATCCAGAAGGGTATCAGGTTGATAAAAAATTGGTGTGCTTCGGGCTCTTCCATAGGCCAATTAATAAACAAAAGTACATCACTAAATACAGGAATGAATGACTTACCGTGGTGATGAGTGCCTCATGGTCTGGAAAGGTAGTGTCCATTAAAATATCACCGAAGTAAAAGAATAGTATGTTGCCTGTATGGTAGAGGAAAAAACCGGAATTGATCCAGATTACGGCATTGGCCAGTTTTGGGTTGTTTTCCATGAACTCACTTTCAACCATGATGAAGAAGGTGGACAAGGTGAGAATAACCATTAATATGGATTGAATGGACAGGGCCACGGAGTTGAAGACGTGCAAGTCACTTATAAAGAGAACATCTGTTAAACAGTACAGTATAAAGCCGACCATAAACAAGTAAATAATACGCGTATTTATGGAGTTGCTGAGCAGCCGGGCGTAAAAAAATGACTTGAGTAAAAAATCAACGGGCACATACAGGTAAAGCAGGGGTGTATTCAGAATGTTGTAAAAAGCCAGTACGGTAGCCGTGGTCTGCATCAGAAATTCAAATACCGCAAACCACCTTAAAACATTCAGGGCCTTATCCAGCTTACGCCATTGTAAAAAGACGTAAGCTGTGGTAAGGAGCAAGGGAATAAAGGGCAGGTGAATGATAACTTCAGTGGTACTCATGGTTTTTGAAGGACAGGGAAGAAAAGGTTTCTGTAAGGCAGGAAGGGGCGTTGAAGCAGGGTATGCAGGGGTTCTCAATTAGGGATTCCATACTCCATGCGCTCTCTGAATAACCGCATTTAAAAGCCGCGTTAAGGGATTCGGGAGATTCGGAAGCATCACAAACTTTAGGGCAGGGCGTAATAAAGTTGTAGGCGTACTGGCCCAGTGAATCCGAGCACATCACGTCATTGCTATCCTTATCTACCGGAACCATATACAGGTGTACGGCTTCGGGAACCGTGCCTAGATATACCCTTGCTCCTATGAGTTCAGAAGTCCTTCCGTTCACACAGGCTCCTCGTGCAATGGCATCAATATTTTCTTTCGGTATAAAAAAGGCGTGCGGCATTTTGTCCAGGAAAATGTCATAGAACGAATTATCATCTTCCTCAAAAACCTCATCCATGGTTTTTTGGAACCTCCCGAACAGACGTACCGAGAGGCGGGCTTTCTCAAGGGGTATGCGGTTATTTTTGGTCTTTATGTGGTCCACCAGTGTGGAACATTGGACCAGGCAATCTTTATGGATGGGGTCACCCACAAGATCGTAATAGGCCTGCCAGCCGGCCAGGCTTACCAGGTATTCCAGTTTTTTGTCACGAAAGGCTTCGGATATCCTTTGTTGTTTTTCGCTTGGGCTCAACGCCATCCATTCATCTGAATTCTCTAGTTTTTGCCATATCCCGGACTGCGCTATTTCCTGTTCTATACGTTCGGTCAATTGAGCCGGGATGGAGGGTTCCTGCTGACAGCTGCTCATAACATAGGCCAACAGTATAAGACCAAGGGTCCAAAGTGATAGATGATTTTTCATGATATGCAGAGTTTGGTTGATAGTTATCACAAGATTAGTGATATGGCTTTTGTCCTTTCACAACTAGCCATGAATTTACGGTTAAAACAGTTTCATCTGTCCGGATAGATAGTACTGTACGGGTACATTGTCCTGTTTGTGAAATCGGATTGATATGATCTGGTACAGCCCTGGTGTTCTACTCAATTTTGGTTCTGTCAAAAGCGCGCTGACGGTGGAGCAGAACCCACCCGAAAAACGGGATCAGTGTCAGGCCATAACTGACACGGGCGGAATCCGAAAAGCCTTTATCAAAGAGTAGGAACCAATTACTTATAACCAGAGGTTATAGGTCAGCTAAAATTAATCAAAATGAAACCAGAAGTAGCAAATGACCTGCAAATTGAGAACGTGGTGTTGCGTGCACCGGAACTGATTGCATCGGATCAAACCTGGAGAACATCTATTACGGACGTTCAGCTAACCGGAAGGGGTAGCCTTAAGTGCAATGTACAACGCCCTGACTCAGGTTCGTCCACCGGGGGGTACCTGATGCTGTATAAGGACGAGATCAGCGTTTCGGGTACGCCCGTGATCCGTCAGTTTTACTCTGGCAAGGGCGATTTTTCTGCGGAAATCGGAAGTGACGAGGTAGACTTTACCAAGCACAATTATGTACTTTGCTATGCGCCCCATTATTCCGACAACATCCGTATGGTGGTTACATCCGTACAGATTATGTTCGGGCGCCCCTTCAATCTCAAATTGTCGGCCTGTGCAGGGATTTCCCAGGAAACCAACTCTGTTACCTCCTACTACACCTATGATTCAAACCCGCTGGGCTTTGGCTATTACAACGCCTGGATCCTGGTGCGTGAAGGAGGTGTTATGGGTGAAGGAGCCCAGGTGGGCATCAGTTCACTGGATAGGTTTGGCCCTGCCGAAGGTGTATGTGTAACTTCCATTGCAGTACCTCTGCAACGTGGAAAAACCTATAACGTTACCACCAACTTGTACTCTACGGTACGCCCCGTGGCCGGTTATACTTTTACCGTGCCTAGGTAGGCGGAATTAGGTTACTAAGCTTGTAAGAGCCGACCGGGAATAAATCCGGTCGGCTTTTTTTTTGTGGCTGGTTGCTGGAAATGTATGCTTCGATACACCACGCTGTGCATGGCACTCAGCATGACATTTCTTTTGAGGTCAAAATTCAATCAGGTTGTCATCCTGA
>CETZ01119015.1_pt1 | contig 41302 bp, 38 predicted proteins | sample 531441 | NCBI WGS metagenome assembly CETZ01 (sample SAMEA2623098, study PRJEB7988) | marine metagenome | isolation source: saline water (ENVO:00002010), including | reverse complement strand
GGGGGGGGGGGCGGCGTCTTTCTCAGCAAGGTTAATGGGTTCTCTTGCTCCTTGGGGGATTGCCTGGCGTCTTTTTCCGCAACGTTAATTGGTTCTTTTGCTCCTTGGGGGATTGCATCCCCCGGGCGCAGCCCATTCCCCTGCTTCGCGCTGTGTTCCTCGCTGTTTCCGTCACCCTGCGAACTCACGACGGCCACGGGATGATTCGGCCTCCTGCCTCAGCTGACCTGTCGAAACATCCATGTTTCTCCGGCCTGCTCGTTCTGGTCTGACGTGGCTTGCAACAGGCGCAGTTTCAACCAGAGACATCCTCTTTAAAAAAGTACAACACTGAGAGCCTCAACTTTGTTGATCAAGTAAAGCCTTAAAGGTGTTGAGGCCCCCAGTGATTTCATTCTTTAGCTGAACTGTTGCTGGTTGAAAAGTGCGCCTGTTGTGAGCCAGGACTTTCAATAAACGAGCAGGCATCCGAGACAGGACGTCGAGGAAGGGATGCTGAGGCAGGAGGCCGAATCATCCCGTGGCCGTCGCGAGTTTGCAGAAAGGCCTGAAACAGCGAGGAACACAGCGCGAAGCAGGAGGGTGGGCCAGCGCCGGGAGGATGCATTCCTCCCGGGAGCGAAAATCAAAACGACCTTAACAAATTTTACTGAATTACCAGGACCTCAGAGGCGTTATCGCAATGCGTTGTCGCAGGAATCCGTTAAATGGATCCCGCGATCAGCGCTTTGCTTGTCGCGGGATGACGCAGGTTCAACGCCTTCGCTCTAAAGCATAAAAAGGCCATCCATTGATTAACGCATCGGGAATACTCAGCGAAACTCAACAACCGACTCCGCGACCAGCACTCTGCCTGTCGCGGTATCCCGACGCAGGTAAACATCAGAACTGATACCCGATCCCCAGATTAAACCCATCCCCATCCAGACTATCCGGGTCATTGGCATCCTCATTCTGGATCTGATAATCCGCCTTCAGCACCACATCCGGATGCGGGAAGTAACTCACACCAAAGTCCACCTGCGTGGCTTTGAGGTCGGTGGTCTGGGTCCAGCCGCTGTGGCGGGCGAATACGCCCCAGGTGTCACCCGGGCGGTAGCTGACTTCGACATAGCCACCTTCCTGCACGTCCTGCTCGGCCAGTGCGGCGGCGTCTCCGGACACATCCCAGCGCGCATACAGGGCTTTGGTGGTGACGTTACCCAGCTGATAAATCACATGGCCACCAATGAGTGTGGCGGATTCGGCGTAGGACTCGCGGGCGCTCTGGTCGAGGTCCGGCTGGTACTGGGCGTAGCCGGACAGTTCCAGCCCGGGAATGCCGCGGTAGTTCACACGCACTGTGGTGGCCAGATCAAAGGTGTCGGCAAACGAGGTTTTCTGCTTGCCGCCCTTGAGGTCGAAGGGTTCTGTTTCGTCGGTTTTCAGGCCTTCAGACAGCATGATGTCGTAACTGATACCGCCACCCAGCTGGTGGCTGAACATCACACCGCCGACGTACCAGGTGGTGGGGATGATGGTGGTTTCGATCACCGGGCGCTCAACGCCGTAGAAGGTTGGCGGCTCATGGGTTTCGTTGATGATGCCGACCGGCGTCAGCATGATACCGCTGCGCAGCTGCATGTTACTGGTCAGATCGTATTCGATATAAGCCTGTTCCAGTTCGACGGCACCGTTACCTTCTGAGCCCGGTGAGATCGCGTGTTCCAGCTCAAATTCGGACACCAGACGCATGCGCTCGCTGAAGTCGTAGCCGATGAACAGCACCCAGCGGTGGAAGTCGAGCTCGCGCACGTCTTCGCCATTGTCGTCGAGGTGACGGTAATGCATTTCACCGTAGCCACCGAAGTGCACGTCTTTGCCGCTGCTCTGGCTGCGGCTGGCTTCCAGCTCATCCGCCAGTGCATTCAGCTGTTGTTCGAAACGGGCTTCCATGGCGTCCATGCGCTGTTGCATGTCCTCCAGGCTCTGCGTGTCCTGTTCTGCAGCGGCCACCGGCAGGCTCATCATTGCCAGTGTCAGCGCGCTCAGGGTAAAGCGGGAATGGTATGTTTTCATCGTATTAATCACCGTCGGTAAAGTTGATGCCCAGATCGACTGCAAGGCCGTCGGGAATTTCGCGTTTGAAGTTGCCGTCGAGTGCCGCAATCGCGGCGTTGAAGGCGCTGACGTCCTGATCATCAATGGCGTCATAGGCCATGGCGATGTTGCTGCGTACGGCTTCAACGTCGCTCTCGTATCCGGCTTCCGCCATCAGGGAGAAGAAGCTGACCATGCCGGACGGAATGGCGTCTGTGGTGCCTTCCAGCAGGGCCTCGACTTCCTGTACCAGCACCAGTGCTGCTTCCCAGGTCTGATCCGCCACAGGCGTGGCGGTGGTGATGACGTTGCGGTTGGTCAGGTAATCCAGGTTCTCCTGTACTGTGGTCAGCAGCTTGCTCAGCGGCTCAGTGCCGTCGTCCAGCTCAGCATTGAGGAATAGGGTGCGGAACGGGGTTCCGGTGCCAGCGTAGTCGTCGGTCCAGCCGTCATAAACATGATCAGCACTGTCCTGCAGGCGGGAAGCCAGCCCCTGCAGGACCTGACATTTGCGTGGTTCGTCATCCAGTTCTGCCGATGTGGCGGAGGTGCCGTCGGTGTCTTCAAACAGAGCAACTTCCAGGGCCAGCAGACCGACAAACTGAAAGCTCTGGCGCTCAAAAAAATCGTCGTTGAGCGTCTGCTCCCCGGCTACCCAATCGGCAATGGTGCTGCGCACGGTGGCGCTGTATTCGGTGCCACGCAGCCGCAGTGAGTCGATGAAGGTGTAGGGTGGGAACACCAGATCATCGGTGAGCGGGCCAAAATTATAGGGCAGCAGGCTGTACCAGCTGTCGTAGGTATCACGCCACTGATCCTGGGCGTTGCGCAGGGCGCGGGCATCGGGGTTGCTGCAGAGGGTGTCAATGTCGTCGCTGAGCAGATCAGCGGCGCTGGCAAAGTTACCAGCGGCGACAATGATGCGCTCGTCCACGGCATTGGTCAGCGCGGTATCCAGCGACTCCTCGGTGACAGCGATCGGGTCGTTTTCCCGGGTACCGCCACAGCCGCTGATCAGGGACGCCGACAACAGGCAGAGCAACCCGGTGTGTAAGGTGGTTGGTTTCATCATCTCTCTCAGTGTGGTGGCAGGGTTATCTGCCTTGCTCTCAGGCCTCTCGCGGGCCTGTTCTTTCTGGTTCATGGTTAAGGTGTCGGGCCCCGGGCCCCGGTCAGCCGGTCAGCCGGTCAGCCGGGAATGCCCAGCAGGTGGTTGTCCCATCTGCGGTCAAACTGTTGCCAGCGTTCTTCCAGCGGGCTCAGGTCGCTGCTGCGGATCTGCCGCAGCCAGCCGCTGGAGTTGCTCAGCACAAAGGTCTGCTGTTGCTGATCCACGGTCAGGCCGCAGACATCATGAAAGCGGTGGTAGCCTTTGAAGCTGCCATCATCCAGATTCCAGAACAGCGCCAGATCGCCTTTCGGGCTGGTAAAACCGACACTGCGGCTGGCGTTGCAGATGGCGACGCTGCCCATGTAGTTGTGGCAGTGGGTGATGAGCGCCGCCGGAGCCTCCAGCGCGGTCAGTGATTCCATTCCCGGACGCCACAGGTACGCCAGCGGGGTAAAGCGCTCATCCTGAATCTGCGCGGCAATGGCGACACTGCCGTCGGCGGCGACATCGATATGACGCAGACTGGCCGTGGCCACCGGGCAGCTGAAGCGGGCAACCAGATCGCCCGTACGGGCATCCAGCAGGGTCAGGTCAGACTGCATCTGCGCCCTGTTAGTCAGCTGGCCCTTGCTGTCTTTCTGCAGGCCGCCGTGGGCAATGATGAGCTGGCTGCCATCCGGCGACAGGCGGATTTCATGGGGCTCGGTGCCGTGGCTGCTCCAGCGGGTGAGCAGGTGTCCGAGCACGGCGTCGTACACGGCGATGCTTCCAGCTTCTGTACCATCGGCGGATTCGGCAACAAACAGCAGCAGACCGTCGGCGCTGTAGAGCGCGTGGCCATTGAGGTGGTAGCCCGGTTCGGTCTGCCAGCGGCGCAGTTCTGCCCCTGTGTTGAGGTCAGCCAGCAGGCACTCACGTCCGGGACGGCGTCCGACCAGTACGGCCTGTTCTGCGTGGGCCGGATGCCAGGCACAACCATGACCGCGGAAACCTGAAGCCAGGCTCTGAACCTTGCCATCCCGGTACCAGCTGAGGCCGTAGCTCTCTGCGCTGTCGCCGGTCGCAGACAGCCAGATGTCCTGCTTCTGCTGATCTGCTGTCGCTGCGAAGATCGCAGAGGGCATCAGCCCGAGTGCAGACAGGGCGCTGGCCTGAGCAAGAAAGCGGCGGCGGGCGGTGTTTACTGAGTCTTGTGTCATAGGCTGCTCACATAGGTCAGGAGGGATTGCCGGTCATCCGGCGGCAGCGCCGCAAACCGGGTTCTGGCCTGAGCGGCTTCTCCGCCGTGCCAGAGGATGGCTTCTTCAATACTGCGGGCGCGGCCATCGTGCAGGTAAAAGCCATGACCGTTGACGGCGTCAGACTGCCCGACTCCCCAGAGTGGGGCGGTGCGCCATTCAGAGCCGCTGGCGGCATAGTCAGGGCGGCCGTCGGCCAGCTCCGGCCCCATGTCGTGCAGCAGGAAATCGCTGAACGGCCAGATGGTCTGGTTACTGAGGTGTGCCGGACCACTGTCACCCGTTACGAAAGAGGGTTGATGACACCCGGCACAGCCGCTGAGGTAAAACAGCCCGCGGCCCGGTTCTGAGTCCTGCTGGCGGCGCTTGGGTACCCCCAGATTGCGGTTGTAGTGCACCACCAGATCCAGCAGATGCTGGGGCAGCTCAACGCCGTCTTCGTTGTTGCCGTCCGTGCTGGTCAGGCAGGCCGTCTGCACGGCAGTGCAGGGCTGTGCCGGAAACAGCGGGTTGCTGATGCCGATGTCTCCGGCAAAGGCCGCGGCGATGGTGGTAGTCAGGTCCGGACGGTTGGCCTTGAGACCGAAACGCCCGGGTTCTGTCTGCCGGGTCTGTGGGTTCCAGATGAGGTTCACCCGGCCACTGATGCCATCGCCGTCACTGTCCTGCGGGTCAGCCAGAGCTTCGATGTCGGCACTGGCGATCTGATCAATCAGACCGGCACCGTGAATCGGCGGCGCCAGCCGCAGGCTGAAACGGGTGTCCGGGTGGAGCGGGCCGTAGGCCAGATCACGGATGTCGGCCACAGGCTTGCGCAGCTCTGTCTGCTGGCCGTCCGGGTAGGTGAAAACCTGAGTTTCCCAGCGGATGAATACCTGCGCTTCGGCAGGCAGGTCGTCGCCGCCGGGCTGATTCAGCTGACTCAGCAGGGATATGCTCTGCCCCTGCAGCTGCTCACCATAGACTGGTTCGGGAACCACCCCCAGCGTGTCGTGACTGCCGGGAATGCTGAGACGTACAAAGCCGCTGAAAAGCGGAGTATCAGCGGACTCAGGAATGTCGCCGCGCCCACCTTTCTTATGACAGGCAAGGCAGGAGCGGGCGTTGAATAAAGGACCGAGCCCGTCGCGGGCGTCGGTGGCGGTCGGGGCTTTCACCCAGGGCTGAGCTGCTAAGGCCCGGCCCGCGTAAAAATCCGGCTTCTGTTCTGCGGGCAGATTCGCCACGACCTTATCGAAACTGACAAAGGGCATGACGGAGACACTGGCCGCACCACCGGGCAGGTATTCGCTGACCGACGGTGGCGGAATATCAGATCCGCTGCAGGCGGCCAGTATCCCGCTGCAGCAGAGCAGTGTCAGCGGGACGGTGGCCGGAGATCTCATCGCAACAGGTCCGCAGGGACAGAACCGGGAGGCGGATGCGGGGCCTCAGCCGCCGCATTCCTCGTCAGGGTTGGTGGTGTCACATTCGGAGGCTTCGTCATCCACCACGTCGGCGTCCAGACCCAGCTCTTCAGCGATGTCAGCAATCACGCCGGACTGAGCGTTCAGAGCGTAGATGGTCTGATACACGGGGGAGTCCGAGTTCTGGTTCTCTTCCATGATCTGTACGTCGAACGGCATGCCGTCACGGGCCAGTTCATCAATGCCTTCATAACCGGCTTTGGTTACCGTCAGAGCGGCACTGATCAGAACGTCGAGATCAGACAGACCGGCGTCGCTCAGATAGTCATCCAGACCATAGCCACTGACCCGGGTACCGGCATCATCCACGCCATCCAGGTCGCTGTCGTAACCGGCGTATTCACCGTAATAGCTGTTGGATACGCCTTCCGCGTTCAGCCAGATATCGCGGTGGGTATTGTCAGAGAAACAGGAATGCTCATCTTCCTGAGAGTTGGAGCTGAAGGCGATCTGCATACGTTCACCGGCCAGCTCACCTTCAGACAGGGTGCCCATACCGGTGAGGATTTCGGCCAGTTTCTGCTTAGCGTCTGCTTCGCTTTCAATGGTGGTGAAGGCCGTGCGGTAGTCCGCCCCTTCAGCCCAGCCATCGCGGACACCTTCGAGGTCGGCAATCAGCTTGTCCACAGCAACCTGCAGAAAGGTCAGACGGCGCTCGCCGAAGGTGGCTTCGGTGAAGTCGGACAGCGGACGCTGGCCACCGGACTCATAGGCTTTGACGGCTTCATCGCGGTCGCTGCCATCCGTAGTGCGGTCTTCCAGAGCGGTATCGTTCTTCAGATCCTGACCCCAGAGCATAAACTCAATGGCGTGGTAGCCGGCAATGACGTCGTGCTCGTCATCGGCGGTCGCGGTGTTACTCAGGGTGTCTGCGGTGATTTCAATGTTGATGTTGCCGATGATGCTGTTGTCAGAGGCTGAGCTGCTGGCGGCATTCGCAGAGGTGACTGCACCGCCACCATTGATGCCCACGCCGTTGGCCGTCACACCGATCTGATCATCACCGAAGTCGGTGGTGTTGGTGGCAACGTAATCGATCAGGGCTTCGCCTAACGGCCAGGCGTTGATGTCACCTTCCGGGCCGTCTTCAGAGTCGTAGTCGGTGGAATCAATCGGGCTCAGACGGAAGCGGTACACTTCAGTCTGGCCATAAGGTTCACGCGCAACCAGCCAGGCGGTTTTGGCGGCATCCAGATTGTCCTGGGTCGGCTCAGCGGCAAAGGCATCAATCGCGTCTTTCAGGGCTTCCGCTGTGGTTACGGCATCGCTGTAGATGGCGAAAGCAATATCGGCGTTGGTATCAACCACCTTCTGCGTGTTTTCAATACTGATCAGCTCAGAAGGTGCCGGTGGTGGGGTACCGCTATCGTCGCCGGAAGAACTGCTGCCACCGCCACAGGCGGCAAGAAGGCTGGTGGCCAGAATAGCCAGGGAGATGCGTGAGTACTGCATAAAAGAATTCCTCTGTTTGGCGAGCTGCTGTAAATTTAGTAAAGAAGCTAATAGTAATGATAATGATTGTCAACTTCAGTAAACTTGATGCAGATCAAGTGAGGCTGAATCGCCTTGCATAGAATGCTGTTACAGATGCACGGATACTGTGCTGGTGTGCAGCAGCCTGCCATCAGGGCACACATTGAGAGAGATGATGATGAAATTAACGCAAACCTTTATGGTCCTCGGGGCCGGGTTGCTTCTGGCAGCCTGTGGCGGTGGCACCAATAACGAAGAACCGGCAGAGCCGGTATTTCTGACCGAAGCCGCCCTCGGTGAGAGCCTGTTTCACGACACCAGTCTGTCGCTGAACCGCACTCAGTCCTGCGCCACCTGCCACTCACCGGACCATGCCTTTACTGATCCGCGCACCGATGATCAGGGCCGGGTCAGTGCCGTGTCTCTGGGGGATGATGGGGTATCTCTGGGTGACCGTAATACGCCGACCGCACTGTATGCCAGCCTGACGCCGGACTTCACCTCGGGCAGCCGTACCCGCTTCAACAGCCAGCAGGATGATTACTCCGGATTCATCGGCGGACAGTTTCTCGATGGCCGGGCGACGGATCTGCAGGCTCAGGCCAAAGGCCCTTTCCTGAACCCGGTGGAAATGGGGATGCCGAATGCCGCTGCCGTGATTGAACGGGTGAAAGAAAACCCGGATTACATCGAAGCGTTTGAATCCTTTTATGGTGCATCCATTTTTGATAATACCGATGACGCTTACGATGCCCTTGCGGATGCGATTGCAGAATTTGAAAGTACCGACGTGTTCACGCCTTTTACTTCCAGATACGACCGCTCACTGGAAGGCGATTACACTTACGATCCTTTGTCGGCCGCAACCACCGGGAAATCCTTATTTTTCTCTCAGCAGTTTACCAACTGTGCGACCTGTCACCAGCTGAAAGCCAACAGCCGCAGCGGCGAAACCTTCAGCGGTTTTGAATACCACAATATCGGCGTGCCGGTGAATGAAGGCGTGCGTGCCCGCAACGGTAAGGGGGGGAATTTCACCGATAACGGACTGCTGGAAAATAATGCAGTCAGCGCTGCGGCTGAGGCCGGAAAATTCAAAGTACCGACCCTGCGTAATGCCGGTGTGACCGCGCCTTATATGCACAATGGTGTATTCCGTGAACTGGCGACTGTGATTAAGTTTTACGATCACCATCTGAGCGGATCAGACTTCACCATTAATCCGGAAACCGGTGTGGCCTGGGCGGAGCCGGAAGTGGCAGAAAATATCAGCACCACGGAGCTGCAGGATGGCAGTAATCTGAGTGAAGATGATGTGTTTGCCCTGGTGTGTTTTATTTACAGCCTGACCGATGCGCAGTATGAAGATCAGTTGCCGGAGGATGCGGCAGAGTGTGGGCTTTAATCTGATATTTAATTCAGTTTTAAGTCGTCATCCCCGCGCAGGCGGGGATCCATCATTCAGATATTACTGATGTTTCGCTCCTGGGAGGACGGCATCCTCCCGGCGCTAGCCCTCCCACCTGCTTCGCGCTGTGTTCCTCGCTGTTTCACAACTTTCTGTAAACTTCACTACGACCACATGGCAATTCGGCGTCCTGCCTCACTGCCATTATCTCGACATCCTGTCTCGAAGGTCTGTTCGTTTTTGAAAGTCCTGGCTTGCAACAGGCGCACTTGCAACCAGCGACAGCTGTGACCATAGAGCAAATCACTGGGGGCCTTAACTCTTGTTAAATTGGAAACCTATCTGTGTAAATTCAGGGTTACAGCGATATGACTACTTCTCGTAAATAACCACGGTTTCAGCAATTTTATCCTGAATTGCCTGCCGGTTCGCATCCCAGAAAACCTGAACGAAACCTAACAGCCCGGTGGCGAAACCAGCGCCGTAGCCACCATAGCGACCAAAGCTGTCCCACAGGGAAAAGTCTGAGCCATCGAGCTTCACAACACGTATTCTCAGCAGCTTTTTGCCCGGAGTGCGGCCGCGGAACCAGGCGATAAACACACTGTGGTAAAGAGCGGCCCAACCAATGCCCTGGCCCAGGCCTGCAATAAGCTCCTGCAGCCACTTCAGCGTCAGGTAAGTGCTGTCAGCACAGTTGCACCCGGGCTGTGCGGCTGCAGATGACGTGTCAGCAGAGTCTGGTGGAGTGTTTGACAGGAAAACGGATGGGGTGTCAGGAGTGGCGGCCTGAAGGGCTGCAGCCTGATCAAATGCGGCCATATACCTGGTCAGCAGCACGGCCTGTTGCTCGTCAGATAAGGTCGGTTCATCTGAAAAATCGTTGAAATGGTCTTCTGCATCATCCCGCCTGACCCCGGCTTCGGCGAAGGCTTCACCGGAACCGTCTGCGACTCCGCTGAGGCATTCAAAGTCACCGCTGCATTGATTCCGGGCCACGGTATGCAGGCCATAAACAACAGCCTGTGCCACCGGGTTTTCTGTGTCACCCGATGGTTCGTCGTCACGTATGGCTTCGACGATAATAACGGTGGTGATAAAGAGTAAGACGGTACCGGCAAACTTCAGCAAGCGCCTGGCCAGGGTGGATTGGATATTATGATTATTGCGGCGACTGGCCCGTAGAAAAGCGAAGGATGTCAGTAAGGCGAGAAGCAGCGAAGGCAGCTGGCTCAATATGGCGATAAACAACAGGTCTATGCCCTGGGCAACCGCACGACGCCAGGGTCTGGCGATCGGTTTCCCTAATAATTGTTTATCCACCTCGAAGGCATAGGCAGTGACTATGTCTCGACTGTCTTTCTCGCGACTGTCTTTGTCGCGGCCGGGAGGGGGTGTTTGTTCGGGTGTCGGGCTTATGTCGGTCATGATCAGGCCTTTGCCGGGGCTGTAAGCCAGGTTATCCGGAGTACGCTCCAACTCTAATCAAGATGCGGATCAATACCAAGCTGCAGTGTGTGGATGATGCCTCGGTGACAGATCAATCCAAACAGTCTGGGAAAAACTCTGGGGTAGGCCGTGCTGTGCGTAGGTGAACTACGACTCGCCAAACCTGAAAAACCGGGTGCTAAAAAGAGGACCGCCGGTTAAGGCGTAAGGGGGTGCTATCCCTGAAATGGAATTAATTCCCCGCCGTGCGTGGTTGGATAATGGGAAATCTCGGCATCCGCTCGAGCAGACTCTTGCGTTCTTTCAGAAAATCCCCCGCCCGCATCAGGCGGAATTCTGCCTCGGGTGCCTCACTGATGGATGTCAGCTGCTGACTCAGTACATCCAGAGTCTCCGGGTGAGGGTGGCCGATCATCACGGCAAATCCCTGTTTGCGGGCAATGGCGAGGCCTTTCTGAAACTGCTGTTCGATCAGCGCCGTGTCACGTTCATTATCCAGAAACACATCCCGTTCCAGCGTGGCGAGGCCATTCATGGCAGCAGCCTGAGCGGCGATGGTGTTGCCTGCGGTACGGCTGTCGATAAAAAAGAGGTTACGCTCGCGCAGTACGTCCATCACCCAGTTCATGGAGCTGCGGCTCTGGGTCAGTTTACTGCCCATGTGATTGTTCACGCCCTGTACGCCGGGAATGTCATCCAGATTCCCGATCATGGTCTGCCGGATCTGGGTTTTATCCATATCGGTGGAGAGCAGACCCGGTCCGGCGTTCTTTTCCGTCAGGGATTCCATCGGCGCGTGCAGCATGATGCCGTGACCGTGAGCGTATCCGGCATTGGCCAGACTGCGGGCAAAAGGGGTGTGCGGCAGCAGGGCGAGGTTAACCGGGCCGGGCAGATTCACGGTGCGCTGACCCAGACGGTTATTGTTGCCGAGATCATCAATCACAATGATGAGCGCGGGCAGGGGCTCCGTCTGAGTCTGTACGGTCTGGGCCAGAAGGGGCTGCCCAGCGAGGAGCAGCACCATCCATGTAAGCAGGTTACGCATCAGGGGGCTTTTTTGCTGGCCAGTATACTCACGCCGCGTAACAGGGTATGAGCTTCATAAAGCTGGAAGTCTTTACGGATCAGCTCATCTTCTTCGGCTTCAGGGGCATTCCCGGCGTTTTCATCCGGGTTGCTCAGATGGCCCGGCAGGTCAGCTTCTTTGTAATAACGCTGTTTGCTCGGTGTGACTTCGCTCTGCTCGACCAGGATATCCGGAACAATGCCCTGAGCCTGAATGGAGCGGCCATTCGGGGTGAAATAGCGTGCGGTGGTCAGTTTGACGGCGGCGGTATCGGTCACCGGCAGGACAGTCTGCACGGAGCCCTTGCCGAAAGACTGGGTGCCAACGATGACGGCACGCTGATGATCCTGCAGGGCACCGGCGACAATTTCAGACGCGGATGCTGAGCCACCATTGATCAGCACCACGACCGGAGTCTCTGGTAACAGGGTTTTGGCGCTGGCCTGATAACGCACGTTGGACATAGGTTCGCGGCCTTCGGTGTAGACGATCAGGCCGGAGCTGACAAAGGTATTCACCACGTCGACGGCCGCACTGAGGACGCCGCCCGGGTTGTTACGCAGGTCGAGAATCAGGCCATTCACCGGTTTGTCCCTGAGCCACTTGCTCACGGCTTTCTGCAGTTCGCTGCCGGTCTTTTCCTGGAACTGGGTGATACGCACATAGCCGATGTCACCACTGAGCATGTCGGTGCGGACACTGGCGACCTTGATTTCAGCCCGTTCCAGGGTGAATTTGATCAGCTCCGGTGCGCCTTCACGGCGGACTTCGAGATCAATCTTAGTACCCGGTTCACCGCGCATGCGGTTGATGGCGTCTTCCAGTGACATGCCGACAATGGCTTCACCGTCGAGGGTCACAATCAGGTCTCCGGCAAGGATGCCGGCCTTTTCTGCCGGGGTGTCATCAATGGGGGTGATTACCCGTACCAGACCGTTGTCCATGCCCACTTCGATGCCCAGACCGCCGAATTTACCGGAGGTGCTTTCCTGCAGATCGGAGAAATCTTCTTCCTGCAGGTAGGCAGAATGCGGATCCAGAGACGACAGCATGCCTTTGATGGCGGCATTGAACAGTGTCTTGTCATCCACTTCTTCGACGTAGGAGTTGCGGATGCGGTCAAATATTTCGGCGAAGGTCCGCAGGTCTTCAAGCGGCAACTGGGCCTTGGGAACATCGGTTGTGGCGGCCGGTTCTGCCGGAGTCGCGGGTGCCGGCGTGGCGGCGGTTGCGGAAAGGACGGTGACGCTGCTCAGCAGCAGAGCAGAGATCAGGGTATTAATGGAATTACGCAGCATGCAGTGCTCAGTATGCAACTTCAGAAGTATCTGAAGCATGGCACAAAAGTACAGGACTGTTAACACTGGTCTGCAGACGGCGGTGTCAGGGTTTGTCAGAAGGATAGGGCACCGGGGCAGTGGGCAGACGTGAACCCTGTTAGCCCCGCTTCAGCCACAGCGCCGGGTCCTGCGGACGTCCCTGATAGCGGATTTCAAAATACAGTGCCGCCGAGGTCAGTCCGCCACTGTGCCCGGCTGTGGCAACCTGATCTCCTGCATTAACCCAGTTGCCGACATCTTTCAGCAGGCTCTGGTTGTGGGCGTACAGGCTCAGATAGCCCTTACCGTGATCAACAATGATGAGCAGGCCGAAGCCACGCAACCAGTCGGCGAAAACAACGCGACCGTGGTGTACAGCTTTGACCGGCGTGCCTTCTGTGGTGCTGATCTGCCAGCCTTCCCAGCGCGACTTGCCGCCATCAGCACGGCTGCCAAAGGCTTTGGTAATACGTCCGGCCACGGGTAGCGGTAACTTCCCGCGCATGTCCTTAAAGGGGGTTTCGTTGGCGCGTAGCGGGCTGTCGCTGATGAGGTTGGCGACTTCTTCCAGCAGGGCCTGCAGGCGTTTCTGATCGGCCTGGCGGGCTTCCAGGCGGCTGCTTTCGCTGCTCATCTGCTTGCTGAGCCTGGCCAGCAGCACCTGCTGATCCTGTTTTTTACCTTCCAGTGCGCGGTTTTTGGTCAGCAGGGCCGCTTCGGTTTTCTTGAGCGCCGTTTCCTGTTCCAGAATCAGGGCTTCAATGTTGTCGAGACGCCGCAGTTCTTCCATGGTGTCATGGATATGCTCCACGCGGGCGCGGTTGAAGTAAGAAAAGTAATGCAGCATGCGCTGGTTATGGGCGGGGTCGTCCTGGGTCAGCCAGAAGCGTACGGCGGCTTCATCGCCTATGCGGCGCGCTTCGCGGATCTGCTGGCTGAGCAGTTGCTGGTGGCGTTGCCGGAGCTGACGTTGCTGCGCCTGCTCCTCACGGAGCTTTTTTAGGCGTTGCTGCTCCTCCGCGAGCCGGGCGCGGGTCTCGTTCACCTGTTTGGTCAGGGCCGAGATCTCTTTGTCCGACGCGCGCAGTTCGTTCTGCAGGTCATCGTACTCAGAGCGGGCGTCTTTCAGCCAGGCTTCCAGCTTACGGATTTCTGCCTGCACCTCTTTCAGGCGCTGGCTGTCACTTTTTTCATCCGCATGGGCACTGAAAGCAGTGCCCAGCAGGACGGCAAGCAGGGTGATGGCGCGCAGTGTCATCCGTTCAACGTATTCCGTTCAGGTTACTGGTCAGTCTGCAAACGAAAGCAGGGAATGTCCGGTCATTTCCTTCGGTTGTTCAATGCCCATGATATCAAGCAGGGTCGGTGAAATGTCGCACAGACTGCCCTCTTTAATCGTGGCGGCACGCTGGCTGACGTAAATCAGATTCACCGGGCCGGTGGTGTGCTGGGTCATCGGCTGGTGGTTGTCGTCCAGCATCTGCTCGGCGTTGCCGTGGTCAGCGGTGATCAGACACTCGCCTCCCACTTCCAGCAGGGCATCGGTGACCCGCTTCAGGCAGGCATCAATGCACTCCGCGGCTTTTACTGCGGCGTCGTAAACACCGGTATGACCGACCATGTCGCCGTTGGCGTAGTTACACACGATCAGATCATACTTCTGTTCTCTGATGGCTTCGACCAGCTTGTCCGTGACTTCCGGAGCGCTCATTTCCGGCTTGAGGTCGTAGGTGGCGACATCCGGAGATTTCACCAGAATGCGGGTTTCACCTTCGTATTCTGCTTCCTGACCACCGGAGAAAAAGAAGGTGACGTGGGCGTACTTCTCGGTCTCGGCAATGCGCAGCTGGGTCATGCCCTGTGCCGAGATGTACTCGCCGATGCCGTTGCTCAGCCCTTCCGGCGGGTAGGCGCAGCTGGCCGGAATATCGGCAGCGTATTCGGTCATCATGACGTAATCACACAGAGCCGGGCGGACAGAGCGCTCAAAGCCGCTGAAGTCATCGTCAACAAAGGCACGGGTGATTTCCCGGGCGCGGTCGGGACGGAAGTTAAAACAGATTACGGCGTCGCCATCAGCAATACGGCCTGCACCGTCACCGATAACCGTGGCGCTGACGAATTCATCGTTTTCATCACGCTCATAAGCGGCCTGCAGGGCATCCACGGCGGTCGGCGCGCTGAAGGCAGCACTTGCCGTCATGGCGTCGTAGGCTTTCTTTACCCGGTCCCAGCGGTTGTCGCGGTCCATGGCGAAGAAGCGGCCAACCACAGTGGCAATGGCGGCGTTGCCGAGGCTGGCACAGTGCTCACTGATGCGTCTGAGCGATGGTTCAGCCGAGCGAGGTGGCATGTCGCGACCGTCGAGAATGGCGTGAATCCAGACCTGGCTGACGCCTTTTTCACGCGCCATATCCAGCAGGGCGATGACATGATCTTCGTGGCTGTGGACGCCACCGGGGGACAGCAGGCCCAGCAGGTGAACGGCTTTACCGCTGGCAGCGGCTTTGTCCATGGCGCTGGCCAGGGCCGGGTTGGTGATCAGTTCGCCGTCAGCGATGGCTTTGTTGATACGGGTGTAGTTCTGGTACACGACGCGACCGGCGCCTAAGTTCATGTGGCCAACTTCGGAGTTACCCATCTGACCGTCCGGCAGACCCACGGCGATGCCTGAGGTCTGGATCAGGGTGCTGGGGTAGTCCTGCAGCAGGTGATCCCAGGTCGGAGTAGCCGCGTTGGCAATGGCGTTGTTGTCGGTCTCAGTGCGGTGGCCCCAGCCATCAAGAATGATCAGGGCTGTTGGTTTGGGTCGTGAACTCATGGTGTATCCCGTACGGATTCTGATATCAATTCCTGAGAATTGTACCTTACCCGGTGCGTTCCTTGCTAACCTGCGGCGCAATGCCCACGGGACAGAGCCGACAGGACTGACCCGGCTGACGTGCCGCAGTGGCCGTTCAGCTGTGGAGACCCGGCGCCGGTGACGGTATACTGCCGCCCCGGTTTAACTACTATCAGATCGAGTACATGGCACAGTTTATCGAATTTGCTACAAACCACTGGTGGATGGTCGCCATCTGGCTGTTTTTCCTGATTGCCCTGCTGTGGGACAACAACCGCCGTAACGGGCCATCGGTCAGTACCGCTGAAGCCGTGCGTATGATCAACCAGGAAGACGCCGTGGTGCTGGATATCCGCGACAAGAAAGACTTTGCCACGGGTCATCTGGTTGATGCGGTGAACATCCCGTATTCCAGTCTGGCCGAGCGTATGGGTGAGCTGGACCCCTTTAAGAAGCGTCCGCTGATTCTGGTGTGCAAAACCGGTCAGACGGTCAGTATGGCCGGTAAGATGCTGCGTGAGAAAGGCTTCAATGCGCTGCGCATGAGCGGCGGCATGATGGAGTGGACCAACCAGAAACTGCCTCTGGTGAAAAAATAATTCCTCTAATACCGAATAAGAGACGAACACATGTCTGAGAATCAGCAACAGCAGTTTGCACTGCAGCGCATTTACCTGCGTGACGCTTCCTTTGAAGCACCTAACTTACCTGACACTTTCCGCAAGGCCTGGAAACCGGAAATCAAACTGGATCTGGGGTCTGTGGTCAAAACGCTGGAAGAAGGTCAGTTTGAAGTGACTCTGAAGGCAACGGTTACCGCCAAGCTGGAAGACGAGACTGCCTTCCTGGTGGAACTGGAACAGTGTGGTCTGTTCATTGCCCGCAACATTCCTGAACAGCAGATGGGCCCTGTGCTGGGTATCATGTGTCCGAACATGCTGTTCCCGTATCTGCGCGAGAACGTCGACAGTCTGGTTATCAAAGGTGGTTTCCCGGCACTGATGCTGGCGCCGGTCAACTTTGAAGCCCTGTATCACAAGAAGATGCAGGAAGTGCAGCAGGCCCAGCAACAGCAGGGTGACGCTGAGGCAGAACAGACTCACTGAGCTGTTCCGTCAGGTCAGGCGCCGCCGGAGTAACCCAGCTGGCGCCAGGCCTCATAGACCATCACCGCCACGGCATTGGAGAGATTCATGCTGCGGCTGTGTGGCAGCATTGGCAGGCGTAACCACTGCGTCTGTGGAATCTGTGCGCGTATGTCTGCGGGCAGCCCCCGGGTTTCAGGCCCGAACATCAGATAATCCCCTTCACTGAATCTGGCTTCAGAATGGCAGACACGGCCTTTGGTGGTCAGTGCGTACAGCGTTTCTGGCTGTTCATCCCTCAGAAAACTTTCGTAGTCTTTGTGAATGCGCACTTCCGCCCATTCTCGATAGTCCAGTCCGGCCCGTCTCAGGCTTTTTTCTTCCATACGGAAACCCAGTGGCTCAATCAGGTGCAACTGGCAGCCGGTATTGGCACAGAGGCGGATGATATTGCCGGTATTCGGGGGAATTTCCGGTTCAAAAAGTACAATGTTGAACATGTGAGGGGTATGTCAGGAGGCGTTCTGAAGAGGTATGTAAAGACATTATAGTCAGGCCCGGATGGTTAGACCATCGGTTCGCTATATATGGTCTACACTGAATTTCATCAGGCAAATTTCTGTGTAGACGAGCATGACATTACCTTGGCTTAAGAAGCGTAACAGACTTCGCGGATGTATCGGTATCGAACAGAATAAGGGGCAGCTCTGGGCTGTTCTCTGTACCCCGCGCGGAGTAGAAAAAAGCTATCAGCCAGCCCCGGATGAACAGGGGTTCGAAGGCATTACCGAGTGGATTAAAGAAGAGCAGCTGACGGACCTGCCGGTCATCGCCTGCATGGATGTTGACCGTTATGACCTGCATCTGGTTGAAGCTCCCCCGGTACCGGCAGAAGAGTTGAGTGAAGCCCTGGGTTTCCGCATCGCGGAACTCACCGGAGGCTCAGCGGAAGGCAAAGTACTGCAGGCTTTTCCGCTGCCCGGCGACATTTATCAGGGTCGCATGAGCATGGCCTATGCGGCGATCACCGACCACTCCTATATCAAAGATATCGTGTCTTTCTGCCGTCAGAACAGCCTGCACCTGCAACAGATTAATATCAACGAACTATGTGCTCTTAATCTGCTGGCGCAGATGGATCAGGAGAACAGTGTTGCGGTACTCAGGCTCGAAGCCCATTCCGGCATTGTTTATATCTACCGCAACGGCGCGTTTTATTTTTCCCGTCAGATTTCATTGGGCACAGCGGATCTGGACCACGCACGTGGTCCGGCAGAAGGTGGTGATTCATCAGGTCTGAGCATGGCACCGGTCAACAGCCGTATGGATGTACTGGCGCTGGAGTTACAGCGTTCGATGGATTACTTCGAAAGCCAGCTCGGCCTCGGCGCTGTAGATCAGCTGTGGGTGATGCGTCCGGATTTCTCAGACATTACCGAAACCCTGCTGGATCTTGAGGAATATCTGAATACCCCTGTGGGTGTGCTCTCACTGGAAAGTCACTTTAACCGTCAGGAAGACAACCGGCCGCTGACGGCATCGCTGGCCATGGCATTGGGGGGGGCACTCAGCTATGAGCTGGGAAGTTAAGCAAAGTATTGATTTTTATCTGGATGAATTCAAACCGCCGCGTCTGCCGGATGATCTGAAGTTCATTCTGGTCGGCGTGGGTCTGCACGCTGTGTTTGCCGTTGTACTGATCGGCGGACTGCTGATTAACGGTTATGTTCAGTCGGCATATTTCCAGCGCATATCGATGAAGCAGAGCGACGTGGAAAGACAGGTCTCCAATATCGAGAACGAGCGGCCATCGCTGCAGCTTGACCCGGCCCTGGTCGCCGAACGGGACAGTGCCGGAAACAGCCTGGAAAGCAGTCGCCGTATTCTGCAGTACCTGACACAGCAGGACATTGGCGAGAGCCATTCGTTCAGTGGCCTGGTCACAGACCTCAGCGAACAGCGGGTGAGCGGGGTCTGGCTGTCGGGTTTCCGTTTCTCGGATGAAGGTCATCACGTGCGCCTGACAGGTCATGCCTTTGACCCGGTCAAAGTGTCTGCTTATGCAGGCTCACTGCTTGATAAACCGTCGTATCAGGGGCGTTCATTCCGCTTTATTCAGGTGGGTCAGGAAGATGAAAAATCCTATCTGAGTTTTGTGCTGGATACCCGGAATAAAGGCGATGAGAGTGGGGCGACAGAGCAGACCGTGCTTACCTCCCGCGCCATCATGCGGCAACTGTAAGAAGAGGTACGAAAGATGACGTTATGGTGGCAACGGCCTCAGGTTCAGGAACTGCTCGAAAAATACCGCGAGCTGTCCGAGCGCGAACGGATACTGGTGCTGATTACGTCGCATGTTCTTATTGCGGCGGTGTATCTCCTGCTGATCGCCACACCTCTGTGGACACCCGCAGAAGCCAACCGGAATCAGGCTAACAGCATGGAAAATAATGTGCTGCGCATGGAAGAACATCTCAAACGCCTGCGCGAGTCTCCGGTTCTGGACCCGAATGCTGCTGTCCGTGACGATCTGGAAAAAATAAAACGCCAGCAGAGCGTAATTAACGACCGCATACATGAGCGTACCGACACGCTGGTGGCTCCGTCAGAAATGACCGCCGTCCTGGAAGGGCTGATGGCGCAGGAAAAAGGTATGAAACTGGTCGCCATGGAAAACACACCAGGAGAAAACATTGTTATTAACGATAATTTCTCTGACGTGCGTCTGTTCCGTCATGGCGTCCGCATAGAAATGAAGTCGGATTTTTCCAGCATTGTCAGTTATCTGCATCGTCTGGACAGCATGAACTGGAAGCTTTACTGGAAAATGCTGGATTACCAGGTCACTGAATATCCGCAGGGTCTGTTAACGCTGGAAGTTTATACCCTGAACACCTCTGAGGAGATTCTCCGTGACTGATGCAATGATCCGGCGGGTTCTGATTGTCGGCGTGTTACTGGGTGCTTCTGCTGTTCAGTCTGCAGAAGACCCGACCCGTCCTCCGGCAGCGCTGCAGGTCATGCAGTCTACGATGGAAGAGCTTCCGCAACCGGAAGCCGGTATCCGTCTGCAGCAGATCTTATTGTCATCATCGGGTAACCGGGCAGTCATTAACGGCCAGGTGGTAAAAAAAGGCGAGACTGTCGATGGTGCCAGGGTGCTCAGTATTTCCGCGGACTCTGTAGTCGTGAATTACAGGCAAAACCGCAAAAAACTGTCTTTAATTAATAAAACGAAAGACGTTGTTCGTTAAACAGGATTTTCATTGTGATACAGCATCTGAACATGCGTTATAGAGCAACCGGCAAGGGGTTGGTGTTATTGCTCCCTCTGCTTCTGTGTGCCTGTGCGGCCGTGACTCCGGAACCAGTGGAAGACGATGCAGCCGTCACCAAACAACCCAGTCCTCAACTGCTGAAAGCAGAAGAGTGGAAGCCGAAAGATCTGGCTCCTCGGGATCTGCTGCCTGAAGTGGAGCAGCCAGATGAAGAGGCGGTGCGTTTTAATGTGGTCGCCGATCAGGTTCCCGCCGACGCCTTTTTCAACAGTCTGGTTGACGGTACCGATGACAATATCGTGGTCCACCCGGATGTGGCGGGTACCATCAGTATGAATCTGCGCAATGTCACGGTGACCGAAGCCCTGAAAGCGGTGCGTGACACCTACGGCTACGATTTTGTGAAGTCCGATTACGGTATTCAGATTTTACCGGCATCGCTGCAGACCCGCATTTTCCCGATCAATTATCTCAACGTAAAACGTTATGGCCGCTCCGGCATGCGCGTGAGCAATGGCCGTACTGAAAACAGCAGCAACACGACCACCAGTAACAACACCAGCTTTTCCTCCAGTGAAACCACTCAGGTGAATTCCAGTGAAGTGGAAACCGAGTCTGGTTCAGAATTCTGGCAGGACCTGCAGAACACTCTCGACCTGATGACCTCGAAGGACAAAGATTCACAGGTGGTGATTGATGCCCATGCGGGTCTGGTGATTGTGCGTGCCATGCCGCTGACGGTGTCTATGGTGCAGAATTATCTGGAGCGCAGTGAACTGACCGCGCTGCGTCAGGTGCTGATTGAAGCCAAAATTGTCGAAGTGCAGCTGAGCGACGGATTCCAGGCCGGTATTAACTGGAACACCATCGCCGCACAGACCGGCAAGAACGATGTCTGGGCCGGTCAGACTTCAGAAGTGCTGGAAAACCCGGATCAGATCGGCGGTATTTTTACCCTCAATGTGGATGCCGGAGACTTCCTTGGCGCACTGAGCCTGCTCGAAACACAGGGTGATGTGGATGTACTTTCCAGTCCGCGTATTGCCACTGTGAATAACCAGAAAGCCGTGATTAAAGTGGGCAGTGATGAATATTTTGTCACCAACATCAAAAACACCACGACCACCACTTCGGCAACCACGTCCGACACACCGGAAATTGAACTGACGTCCTTTTTCTCCGGCATTGCGTTAGACGTGACGCCGCAGATTGGTGAAGACGAGGAAATCACCCTGCACGTGCACCCGACGGTGACCGATGTGTCTGAGCGCCAGAAAATCATTGAACTCAACGGTGATGAGTACAACCTGCCGCTGGCTTACAGCGAAGTGCGTGAAACCGACTCCATCATCCGTGCCCGTTCCGGTCAGATTGTGGTTATCGGCGGCCTGATGCAGAACCGCAATGTGAAAACCGTCGCCAAGGTCCCTGTACTGGGCAGCATTCCGCTGCTGGGTGGTCTGTTCCGTCAGACCCGTGAAGAAAAGCAGCAGAGCGAACTGGTGATTCTGATCCAGCCGAAAATTATTGATTCCAGAATGTCACCGCAGCAGATGGAAGAACTGAACCGTAAATATTCCCGCGTCATGATGCCGGAGTGGTAAGAATGGATATCACGGAAGTCAAACATTCCTGTGAGCACTTTTTCGGTCTGAGAGAAACACCATTTTCTCTCACCCCGGATACCGGTTTTTATGTGAACCTGCCGGATCACAGTGCGGCTTTCGATTCGATTTTATACGGTCTCAGCGCCGGTGAAGGGTTCATCAAAATTACCGGCGAAGTCGGCACAGGTAAAACCCTGTTGTGCCGTCGTCTGTTGCGCTATCTGCAGACCGACCAGTGGGTCACAGCCTATATCCCGAATCCGGCAATGTCGTCGGTGGCATTGTGGCGTGCACTGGCCCGCGAGCTGGGGGTAAAACACAGCACACGTATCAATGAAATGCAGCACGCCATTCAGCAGTACCTGCTGGATACCGCCCGTGCCGGACGCAAGCTGGTGCTGGTGATCGATGAAGCTCAGTCGATGCCGGTGGAAACACTGGAAGCCCTGCGCCTGATTTCCAATCTGGAAACCGAACGCCAGAAGCTGGTGCACATCGTCCTTTTCGGTCAGCCAGAACTGGATCAGATCCTGGCGCGTCAGGATCTGCGTCAGCTGAATCAGCGAATTACCACCAGTGCCCGTCTGAGTCCGCTGGCGGATGTGCAGGCCCTGAGCCATTACCTGAATGCCCGTCTGAATCAGGCCGGTTATACCGGAGCTCCGCTGTTTACCCGCCAGGCGGTGCAGTCGCTGCTGTTCTGTACCTACGGTATTCCCCGGCTGGCCAATGTGATTGCTGATAAAGCCCTGCTGATTGCCTTTGGGCGTGGCGAGCGCACCGTGAAAGAAAAATACGTGCGCATGGCCATTGCCGATACCGACAGCGTACGCCGCAGTAACGGCTGGCTGCAGCGGATTCTGCTCGCTGGTGGATTGAGGAAAGCGGTATGAGCCTTATTCATCAGGTACTGCAGGATATTGATAACCGCGAGGCCCGTACGGAACAACCGGGCAGTGGCTACGCCGCCGAGAAGGCCAGTTCACGCGGTGGGTTGGTCTGGCTGATCGTGCTGGTATTGGTGGGGTTAATGCTGGCTACCTATCTGCGTCCGGACCTGTTCAATCTGAATCTGCTGTTCAGCGGTGGTCAGGTGGCTTTGCCACAGACGACCGGGGTTGCCGCGCCGTCTGTGCAGAAGACAGCGGAAAAACCGCCGGTGACTGAGAGTACCCTGCCGCAGACTCTGGCACCGGTCACGGTGAATCTGACCGCGGCTTCTGCTGCACAGCCCCAGTCAGCGGTTGTGCGTCCGGCGGCTGTCAGTGCGGCGTCAGTATCTGGCATTGTGTCGCCTGAGCCACGTCAGACCATTACAGCGGACCGCACTGAGACAAAACCGGCCAAAGGCAGCGTGGTGGTTACCCAGAAAGAACGGGCGGCCCGCGATCTTTATAAAAGGGCGGTCACCAGTTATCAGGAAGGCGATTACGCCAGTACCCTGAGCCTGCTGAATCAGGCGTTGATGCGTGCCAATGAACCGGACTATCTGACCCTGAAAGCCCGGGTGTATGTGGATCAGGGAGCGCTGGAGCAGTTTCTGGATATTTACCGCAGCAACAGTGGGCTGGAAGATCCTTCCTGGCTGAAGGTCGTTGCCCCGGGGCTGCACATATTCCGCCTCTACCCTCAGGCCGCCGCTCAGTATGGCAAGCTGACGCAGATTTACCCGCGTCAGGCAGAGTGGGCGATGGCGCGTTTTCAGGCGTTGAAAGACGCCGGAGAAATTCAGGCAGCACGCTCTGAACTGGAGCGCATGGAGCGGGGCTATTCATTGACAGCCGAGCAGGCTGAGTGGGTCCGCTACCAGAAGAAAAGGATGATCTGACGTGGATATCCATAACAAACGCAAAGTCCGTATTGGCGATATTCTGCTGGAAAAGGGTCTGCTCACACCTGAGCAGCTGGAAACTGCGCTCAATGAGCAGAAGCGTACCCGCAAGAAACTTGGCAAAACCATTATTGATCTCGGCTATATCAGCGAAGTGAAGCTGCTGCGCGAGCTGTCCGACTTTCTTGGTTACCCCTATGTTGATCTGTCCCGTTTCCGTCTGGATACCCAGCTGATACATCAGTTACCTGAAGCGCATGCCCGTCGTTACCGTTGTCTGCTGCTGGCCGAAGAGCCCAACGGCGTTCTGGTCGGTATGGCTGACCCGACCGATCTGATGGTCATTGATGACCTGCAGCGCACGCTCAAACGCCCTGTGATTCCTGCCTTTGTGCAGGAGCATGAGATGCTGTCGATCCTGGATAACGTTTACCGTCATCAGGAACAGATGCTGAGCATCGCCGGTGAGCTGGCCGGTGAACTGCAGAATAACGATTTCGACATCAACACCATTGCCGCTACCACCGACAACGACGAAGCACCGGTGGTGCGTCTGCTGCAGAGTCTGTTTGAAGATGCCGTGCAGATCAAAGCCTCGGACATTCACATTGAGCCGGAAGAAAACCAGCTGCGTATCCGTCTGCGTGTCGACGGTGAATTGCAGGAACAGGTGATGAAGGAGCGCCGTATTGCCTCGGCGCTGGTGTCGCGTCTGAAGATTATGTCCGGGCTGGATATCTCCGAAAAGCGTCTGCCTCAGGACGGCCGCTTTAACATCCGGGTCAAGAACAAAAGCATTGATGTGCGTCTGTCGACCATGCCAGTGCAGTTTGGTGAGTCCGTGGTCATGCGTCTGCTCGACCAGAGCAGCGGCATTCTCAATATTGCCTCGCTGGGCATGACTCAGGCGGTACAGCGCCGTTTCGAATACCTGATCCGCCGTCCGCATGGCCTTATTCTGGTTACCGGCCCGACCGGTTCCGGTAAGACCACCACGCTGTACGCGGCACTCACCGAGCTGAACCAGCCGGAAAAGAAAATCATCACTGCCGAAGATCCGATTGAATACCGCCTGCCGCGGATCAATCAGGTACAGGTGAACCCCAAGGTCGGTCTGGAATTCTCCACCGTACTGCGTGCCGCCCTGCGTCAGGACCCGGACATTGTGCTGGTAGGGGAGATGCGGGACCACATTACCGCTGAGATCGGTCTGCGTGCTGCCATGACCGGTCACATGGTGTTGTCGACCCTGCACACCAATGATGCGATTTCAGCGCCGTTGCGTCTGATTGATATGGGCGTGGATACCTACCTGGTGTCGTCTTCCCTGCGTGGTGTGGTTGCACAGCGTCTGATCAAACAGAACTGCCGCTATTGCAGCCAGAGCTATGAACCTGAGCATCAGGAACGCCTGTGGCTGGAGTCTATGGAGCCGGGTTGCTGCGACATGATCTACCAGAGGGGCAAAGGCTGTCATTACTGCAACAACACAGGTTATCAGGGCCGTATCGGTATTTATGAACTGCTCGAAATCACCCCGGCCATGACGGCACCGCTGCGCCGTGGGGATTTTCAGGGCTTCACAGAGGTCGCTGCGGCGTCTGAACGCTACCGCCCGCTGGCGCTGCAGGCACTGGACCTGGCCAAACAGGGAATAACGTCACTGGATGAGGTGTTCCGCGTTTCCGCCAGTCTGGAAGACGACATTCCGGAAGAGACTGAATGATTACCTATGCCTACAGTGGTCGTGATCACAGCGGCCAGGCCATCAGTGGCGAAGTCCGCGCCCAGACCCGGGAAATGGCTGTATCACAGCTGATCAGACAGGGTGTGACACCGGTTAAGGTGAACGAGAAAAAAGACTCCGCGGAGAAAGCGGCGAAACGCAAGAGCAGCTCCCGTTCGGTAAAGTCTGATGAACTGATTCTGTTCACCCGGCAGATGTACGCCCTGACCCGCTCAGGTGTACCGATTATTCAGGCACTGCGTGGTCTGGCAGAGTCCACCGACAACGGCATTCTGCGCAAAGTCATGGATGACATCGTCAGCGATCTGGTAGCCGGCTCAGAAATGGCCACCGCGTTCCGTAAACATCCCAAACTGTTTTCATCCATTTATGTCAGCATGATTCATATCGGTGAGAGCACGGGTAATCTCGACCGCGCGCTCAAGCGCCTGATTGCGCACCTTGAAGTGGAGCGGGATACCAAAAAACGCATCAAATCGGCCATGCGCTACCCGATCATGGTGATCTTCTCCATTGCCATCGCACTGGTGATCATCACCATGTTCGTGATTCCGAACTTCACCTCGGTGTTCGCCAAGCTGGGTGCTGACCTGCCACTGGCGACCAAAATACTGGTCTGGACCTCCGACTTCATGCTGGCTTACTGGCACCTGCTGCTGGGTGGTCTTCTGGGCTTTGGTTTTGTCTTCCTGAATTACATCCGCAAAATGCCGGGGCAGCTGTGGTGGGACAGAAACCGGCTCAGGTTTCCGTTATTGGGCAGTATTTTTGAGCGTATCGCCCTGGCCCGGTTTTCACGGTCATTCGCCATGATGCTGCAGGCGGGGGTGCCGATTCTCACCAGCCTGAACATTGTCGCCGGCAGTGTCGGCAACCGCTATATCGGTGATGCCATTATCTCCATGAAACAGGGGATAGAGCGTGGCGACCGGCTGACCAACACGGCTGCCGCTACCGGTCTGTTTACACCCCTGGTCCTGCAGATGATGTCCGTCGGTGAAGAGACCGGCGCGGTGGATCAGTTGCTGGAAGAAGTTGCTGATTTCTACGAGCAGGAGGTGGACTACGAGCTGAAACAGCTTTCAGACGCCATTGAGCCCCTGCTGCTGGTTTTCCTCGGTGTTCTGATCATCATCCTCGCCCTTGGCGTCTTCCTGCCGGTGTGGGAGCTCAGTGGTGTGATGACACGCCACTGAGGCCGCTTTACCCGTCTGTCTGACGCGAAGATCTCTGCGTTTTTTCCTCCGGCGTGGCCGGGCAGATCACGCCCGGTTTCTCATTCTGTAAGCCTTTCTGCGGGTTTCTGTGACGCGTCACTCTGCTGACTGCTTCTGCCTGTCAATTCTGTGCCCGAGCGGTAAAAGATTGTTCTTGTTTTGTAACCCCGGGCGGCGTCAGAACAGCGCTGGTCTATGGTTAGAACATGAACTGATGACAACACTGACAATCAGGGCAGACAGAACCATCCTACCGGCTCTGAAGCACTGATAGTCACCACTGAATTCATTTAGGACAAGGTTTTCAGTCATAAAAAATGCGGGTTTTCCGCGACGATCTTTATCCGATATTTACAGGAGTCGGGACATGAAAAAACAAGCAGGTTTTACATTGATCGAACTGATCATGGTCATCGTTATTCTGGGTGTTCTGTCTGCCTTTGCGCTGCCGCGTTTTGCTGACTTCGGTACCCAGGCACGTATTGCAAGTCTGGAGGCTCTGGTGGGGGCCTTACGGTCAGCAGCCAATATTGCACATGCGCAACTGCTTGCAAATGGAGACGCTGTAGGTGACCCGCAGACGCTTGAAGGTTCAGTGATTGCGATGGTGAATGGTTATCCAACCGCCAATGATGATGGTATCGCCCGCGCAGCCCAGGTTGAAAACTCAGCTGACTACACTACCAGTGGTGGTGCCGCTACAGGTGGTAACGTACTTACTTTTACTCTGCAGGCTAATTGCACTGTGACTTACACAGCTGCGACTGCGTCTGGTGCGGATAACGACGGTACCATCGCACTGGTACCTCAGGTTGCTATTGCAAGTCAAAGCGGCTGCTGATAACGGGCCTTTGTGATGATGAAGCAGAAAGGCTTTACCCTGGTTGAGCTGGTGATGGTGATCGCAGTGATCGCCATCATCTCTGCCGTTGCCAGCAGCCGTTTTGCCGATACCAGCAGCTTTACCTCGCTGGGCGCACGGGATCAGCTGATCGCCGCCTCCCAGACAGCGCAGAAGCGCGCCCTGGCCTTTGTTGATGCCGCCAACCCGGTCACCCTGACCGTGTCCCAGTCGGGTGGTCTGTGGCAGTTCAACATCGTTCAGGGTGGTACCCCCATCATCAGTCAGTCAGCCGACCGCGCCGGTGCCAGCCTGCGGGTGGGTGGCAGCCTGATGACCGATGGCGGTTCAGTCACTCTCAATTTCGATGAAAATGCCGAAACCGGTGCCAATACTGAGTTTAATTTCAGTTCTCAGGTCAATCACCGCCTCTGCATTTCTGCCAGCGGGTTTGCCTACCGCGGGGCTTGTCAGTCCTGAGACGGAGCTTTTATGAAACGCACAATGAGTGGTCTGTCGCTGGTAGAGATGGTGATGACAATCGTCATCATTTCCATCGCACTGGTGGCCAGTCTGACGGCGTTTTCGACACTCTCCGGGCGTACCGCCGATGGCATGATCCAGACCCGTACGCTGGATCTCGCTCAGCTCTACATTGATGAAATCCTGAATCACCGTTTTGACGAGGCCACCGGTGCCTTCGGCGTACCCACTTACACAGGTGCCTGCCGTATTACCAACGACGGTGAAAGCCGTGACGCCTACGATGATGTGGATGATTTTGATGCCATCAATAATGAAATTCCGACCTTCGCTGACAGTGCTCTGGCATCGGCCTATGACGGCTTCCGCGTCAGCGTCAGCGTCAGCTGTGATAACTCCATCGGCATAAATGCTGAAGGCGCCAAGCTGATTCAGATCAGCATCGTCAATCCGCAGAATCAGACAGGCGTGTTTGCTGTATACAAGGGGAACTACTGATGTGCCCTGTCAGCATGGTGCGTAAAACCGCCGGATTCACCCTGATTGAGCTGGTCATGTCGATCGCTCTGATGGCTATTGTGGCGACCGTGTCTGTTGGGTTTGTACAGCAAGGCTCGCAGGGCATGATTGACTCATCCGGTCGCCAGCAGCTGGCTGCCACCGGCTATGTGGTGAATGAACAGGTCAGCCGCGCGGTTCGTGATTCCCTTCCGGGCAGTGTCCGGACCACACCCGATGGCCAGTGTGTGGAGTACATGCCGGTGCTGGCAGCTTCGATCTATACCGACCTGCAGGTCGGGGTACAGGTCACACAGATGTCGGTGGTGCCTTACGCCGGCAGTGGTTCGGTCACGGGTTATGTGGCTGTGTATCCACTGTCGTCGAATAATATTTACAGTCAGAGTGACCCCGGTGCACTGACTCCGGATACGGCAACCCTGTCCGGGGCGAGTGGTGAAACAACCTTAACATTGGGATCAGCTCACACCTTTCCGGCGGATTCGCCGGAGCGGCGTTTTTACCTGGCGGGAGCCCCGGAGACGATCTGTCAGGATGGTAATTATCTCTACCGCTACCGCAATTACGGCTTTATCAGCGATGTGAACAACCTCAGAGCGGCATTACCGGCCAGTGCAGCCGCAGGGCGCTCAGTGTTGGCCTATCCTTTACAGAGTAACTCGATGGATATCCGTTATCAGCCTGCAACCCTTCAGCGCAATGGTCTGGTCACCATCGAGTTTGTTCTGCAGCACCCGGATACCGGTGAGGTGCAGGTGATTGCTCAGCAGATAAGGATCAATAATGTTCCCTGAACGGCGCAGACAATCAGGCTTTGGTCTGCCGATGGCTGTTTTTGTGATCACCATTCTGGCGGTGATCATTGCTGCTATGTCATCCGTTCAGGAGAACAGCGGTGCGTCCAGCGCTCTGCAGGTCAATGCACACCGGGCGCTGTTCACGGCAGAGTCGGGTGTTCAGGCCAGTCTGAATCTGTTGATTCCGCCGGATGGCAGTCCGGGGCAGGCCTGTACTGTATCGCCTTTTTATACCCGCACTTTTACGGTTTCCGGCCTGAATAACTGCAGCGTCAGTGTGAGCTGCAGTTCTGTGACAGTGAATGGAGACAATTTTTATACCTTAACGTCCACCGGGCGTTGTGGTTCAGCAACGGATGCTGCCCAGCGGATTTTAGAGGTGAGGGCGCAGTAGCATGATGATCCGGGTATTGCTGAGTCTTATTCTGTTGTTGGCCTCTGCATCTTCCTTCGCGGTCAATGTGGTGTTTTCCGATGATTTTGAGCGCACCCTGCTGGGGACGGACTGGATCGTGACCCCCATCGGCGCCAGGGGTAAAGCGGCCATCGGCACACATATTTCCAATTCCGGCAGCCGCAGCATGTATACCTGTTGTGATGAGGTGTACGTAACGTCCAGAGCTATGGATTTATCCGGGGTGAACTACGCCGAGGTCAGTATCTGGATCGCGAGTGGTTCCGATGATTATTCTGAATGGGCCAGCAGTGGTGATGACCTCGAAGTTCAGGCTTACCTGAATGACGGCACCTGGCAGGTGCTGGAAATTTTCGAAGGCGGTGGTGACCTGCACGGCGATATTTATAACTTCGTCGCCAAGCTTCCCGATAAGGCGTATCACTCGGGTTTCCGTCTGCGCTTTCATCAGTTGGATGGCTCAGGAACCACACTTTCTGATCGTGACTTCTGGCACATTGACGATGTGACGGTGACCGATTATCAGGTCGGCCCGACTCAGTACCCGCTGTTTTTCGATGACTTTGAGCGTTCCACCCTGCTGACCACGGGTGACTGGTCAATTAACCGCATCGATGGCAATTTTAATTCGGACATCAGTACCCATTTCTCGACGTCCGGAAGCCGCAGCATGTACACCTGCTGTGGCCGCATGTACACCACCACCCGGGATATTGATCTCAGTGGCTATACCTTTGCTGAAATCTCATTTGAGGTGATGCAGGGGGATGACAGCGTCAGCGGTTCCAGTGCTGCATTCGGGTCATTCGACAGTGAAACCCCGAGTCTGGGGGATGACGTCCAGGTGCAGATCTATATGAGCGATGGCAGCTGGCGTGAGATTGACTACTACTATGGCAGTACCCTGACCGACGGCGAACGGCATACCTACCATGCGCGGGTGCCGGACGGTGGCTATCATTCAGCGTTCAAGCTCCGCTTTCATCAGGTCAAAGGGACTCATTCCAGTATTAAGCACTATGATCTCTGGCACATAGATGAGGTTTTTGTCGGTACCCGTTCTCCCGCGGGCCCGGATCATTTCCGCCTCAGCTATGCCTCCAATGCCCTGACCTGCAGCCCGCAGGAAGTGACCGTGACCGCCTGTGCCAATGCGGCCTGTACCAGCCAGTACACCGGCAGCGTCACCGTGGACCTGAGCCCGACCGGTTGGGTCGGCGGCGACAGCCTGACCTTCTCCGGCGGGACAGGAGCCGCACAGTTGTCTCATACCACGGCAGGTACCGTAACGCTGGATGTCCCGTCATCGGTTCCGGCCAAAAGCGGTGGTGGCGTCCGCTGCAGCATTGATGGGGGCCCCTACACCGGCAGCTGTGATCTGACCTTCGCAACGAGTGGCTTCACCTATGCAATACCGGACATTATCGCGGCTAAGGGAACGACCGGTGTCACGGTTAAAGCCGTGAAAGAGGGAGATACCCAGCAGTGTGTTCCTGCGTTTTCCAATGTTTCAAAGACGTTGGATCTGTGGACGGACTATGCATCTCCCTTGACGGGCAGCCGGGCCATCAGTGTCAACACTGTGGACGTTGGTCTTTCTGAGGGCGGAGCAACCCAGCAGACCCTGAACTTTGATGCCAATGGCGAGACGACCATTGATGTGAATTATACTGATGCCGGTGAAGTTCATCTGAAGATGAAATATACCGGCAGCGGCAGCGATTCCGGACTGGAGATGAAGGGCTCGGGTACCTTCGTCTCGCGACCTGCCGGTCTTTGTGTGGCCGCCGCGACCACCTGTCCGGCCGGTGACAGCAGCTGCGGGGCGTTTGCCGTAGCGGGAGATGCCTTCAGTCTGCTGGTAACCCCCAAGGCCTGGGTCATGGACCTGGATCCAGACTTCTGTGACAACCCGGTAGCGACCCCGAACTATACCGCCTCGAATCTGGCCATCAGCCATTCTCTGGTCTCGCCCTCGCCGGGTAATGCCGGAACGGTTTCACCGGGCAGTTACAATCATGCCGTGTCCGGCACCGGGACCAACAGCATCAATACAAGTCTGAGTGAGGTCGGAGTATTTACCTTTACCGTCACGCCACCTTCGTATTTCACCCATTCTCTGGGCAGTTTTACCAGCGCACCCATCGGGCGCTTTTATCCTGACCATTTTGATGCGGTATGGACCGACCCCGGTGAAATTGCGCCCTCCTGTAACGGCAGTGTGAATGACTTTCTCTACACAGGTGAAGCGGGGTACTGGTTGTCGGAACCGACCTTAACCCTGACGGCGAAGAATTCGTCCGGGGGGACGACACAGAACTACACCCGTACAGGCTATATGCGCCTGAGTGGTTCCGGTGTCACGGTGAACGCGCCAACGACGGATAACAGTGCCACAGGCACGGATGGTAATCCGCTGGCGGTCAGTGTGACTCCACAGACGGGGTCGCTGTCCGTCTCAGGCAGCGGCCAGGTGCAGTACGTCATGAACCTGCTGGATCAGATCCGATATACCCGTAACACTCTGTCAGAGGTCGCTCCTTTCAGCCCCGATCTGACCTGGTCGCTGACGGCAGTGACTGACAGTGATGGCGTATCTCTGAACCCGGTTATGGCACCCCTGACCTCCTCGCCGGTGGCGGGTTTTGAGGTGCGTTTTGGCCGCCTCTGGCTGGAGAACAGTTACGGACCGGAAACCGAAGATCTGTACCTGCCATTGCGTACTGAGTATTTCAGCGGCAGCCGCTATGTCCTGAATACGGACGACATCTGCAGTAGCTGGGACAGTGTGAATGCCGGCGTTACCCCGGCGTCACTGACGGCTACCGGAGTTTCGGCCGGTGTACTGGTGGATGGCCGCAGCGACAGCAACGGCATTCTTCTGCAGGCACCCACAACGGTGGCCGGAACACCGGACACCGGGGAAGCCACCGTGACCTATTCAGCAGACTCCTGGTTACAGGGTGACTACGACAATGACGGGAGTTTTGAAAACCCGCAGGGCATTGCCACGTTCGGTATTTTCCGCGGACATCAGCGTCTTATCTTCCGTAAGGAAAAACACTGAGTATGAAGTTTTTCCTGTTCACAGTTGGGCGTAACCACGCAGTAAAGTCCGGCCGGATTTTTTCCCGGACGTTGTGGTTGCTGTTGCTGGTTGCCAACCTCGCGGAGGCAACCTTCGGCGGCTCCTACACCTGGACGCAGGTCACCCGCTGGCGTGAAGAAATTACGACCATGACCCCCACGCGCAAGATTTATCCGGAGACGATTTTTCCGGTGAAGGGCTACGACAGCCGTCCGCATCAGCAGCTGCGGACCATGTTTCCGCTGGCACTGGTCAGTGGCGGAAATAATACGGAAACCAGTGATAATCTGTGGGATGAAGTCCTGGCATCTCCTCTGGTGCTGGGGAACAGCACCACGCTCACCAGAGCGCGCGATCTGGTGGAAGATCATCAGGTCAACTTTATTGACCCTGCCAATCTGCTGCGCAATTTTTATTTCGAGTTTTATACCGATAACTCCACCGCTTATGTGAGCTCAACCACGTATCCACGGGTACTGGTAGACGGACCGAATGCCGGGCAGTCGGTATTGGGCAGTAACCGGCTGCTGGCGATGGGTGATGACCACATGCTCTGGCTGGATACCGACAATACGCTGAGCCTTTATAATTATGTGGGTGGCAAAGTCACTTACAACCGCACTCAGACCGCCTTCAGTGGTGGTCCCTGGGCCGGGCAGACGCTGGTCAGCCGGCTCGGTCTGATGATTGGTTATGAGCAGTCCAATCTGTATTTTCTGGACGGCGATAATACGGTGGTTATTTACAACAACAGCCTGTCGTATGTGCGTACGGATGAATTCCGTTTTGATGGTACCTTGTTCGGATCAACGCTCGGTGATCTGGTCGACGGGAATATTCCGGGAGCCCACTATGTTGGCTGGTCTCTGGGCCCGATTGTGGCGTTTACCCACCCGGATTACAACGGCAACCCACAGGTGCCGAATAACGATTATCAGTGGACTCATACCGCACGCTGGATGGAAGACGCACGTCAGGATGACGGCCCGGTCACCTACCGTCAGGACACCAGTGGTAATTACGATATCCGTCCGCATCAGCAGTTGTGGAGCATGTTTCCGGATGCTGTGGTTGGCAGCGGTAATAACAAAGAAACCAGTGATGCACTCTGGGCCGAAATTCTGCAGTCCGATTATCTGATCGGTAACAGCAGCAGTCTGGTACGTGCACACGATCCGATTGAAGACTGGCATTTTAATTTTATTAATCCGGCTAACAGCACCTACAACTTTTATTTTTATACCTACCTCGATTATTCGTCATTGCAGCTGGCCAGGACGTCTTTTCCACTGGTGTTGCAAAACGGAATTAATTCGGGTGAAAACCTGATCAATAACAACCGGCTGCTGGCGGTTGGCGATGACAATACCCTGTGGCTGGACCCGGATAATACCCTGAGTATTTATGGGTACCCCGGTGCAACACTGCGGGTTGAGCTGACAAAAACCCAGTTTACCCAGGACCCGGCTGATTGGCTGGGTGCTTATCTGGTCGACAAGCTGCAGTACTTTATCGGCTACGAAGAGACCCGCCTGTATTTTCTGGTCGGTGACAGCACACTGCATATTTTTGACTACAACCTGAGCTACCTTGGCACCGATGAAGTGGTGCTTGACGGTGACCTGGCCGGAATCACTCTGGGGGATATCGTCGACCGGAAAGTCAGTGGTGTGACTTATGGAGGCTGGAACCACGGTCCGACCATCGTGATGGTCGACACATCAGTACCGGCGGCGCCGGATCATGTTGAGCTGAGTTATACCGACGCCGGAATGACCTGTAACCCCCATGAGGTGATTATCCGTGCCTGCCTTGATGTTGACTGCTCGGCTTTGTTTACCGACAGTGTGACGGTAACTATGAGCCCCACCGGCTGGATCGGCGGCGACACCATCACCTTCTCCGGTGGCAGCACCACGGTGCAGCTCAGTCACACCACGCCGGAGACGATTTCTTTGGGAGTTCTCAGTTCAACACCGGCAACCACAGGCTTGCCGACGCAGTGCCGCAGAAATGGCGGTGCTGCAAGCGCGTTCTGCGATCTCACCTTTATTGACAGTGGCTTTGTGTTTACGGTGCCGGATGCTCCGGCCAATAAACCGCGTGACAATGTTCTTGTAAAAGCCGTCAGAAAAGACGATGCCACTAAGCAATGTGTACCGGGTTTTGAGAGTGTGTCGAAAACGCTGAAACTCTGGCAGACCCATGTGGTTCCGGATTCCGGCAGCCGCATTGTTGAAGTGAATGGCGCTGTGGTTGGCACTGATGAAGCGTCGGCCACGACTCAGGTGTTCAACTTTGATGTGAATGGTGAGGCCACAATAAACGTCAATTACAGTGACGCCGGTCTTACCCAGCTGAACCTGCGTTACGAAGGCAGTGGGGTAGACGATGGACTGGTGATGACAGGCTACCACCAGTTTCATTCCTATCCTGTCGGGTTGTGCGCCAGCACCGCATCTGTCTGTTCGGGTGGTGCCGGGTGCGATCCCTTTATTGCTGCCGGCGACGCCTTCAATATCACCGTCTCTGCCATGGCCTGGGAGTCAGACAGCGATACGGATATCTGTGATAACCCGGTCACCACACCGAATTATGCCGATTCGGGCCTGGCCATCACCAGTACCAAACTCTCTCCGGCGGGTGGCAGTAACGGAGTCATAACACCAACCAGTTACAATCATGTGCTGAGTGCAGATGGTACTAATACCTTCAGCATGACCGAAAGTGAGGTCGGGGTTTTTTCATTCACCGTAGATCCTCCTGAGTATCTGGGGTTTGAACTGGGAACAGCCACCACCGCAGCCGTCGGACGCTTTTACCCGCACCACTTTGACGTGGCACTGGTGGATGATGGAGAGATTGATGCCGCCTGCAGTGCAGGCACGCCGGATTTCACCTACACAGGTCAGGTCATGAACTGGCTGGCAGCGCCCAGGTTCACTCTGACAGCGAAAAATGCAGACAATGGAACAACCCAGAACTATACCCAGGCGGGCTACATGAAGCTGGCCGCCGGTGATGTCACCGTGGATGCGCCGCTGGCGGACAATACCTCCGCAGGTACAGATGCTAACCCGATGCCGGTTTCTGTTGTCACGGGTACAGGCACGCTGCAGGCGAACCTGCCCCTGGATGGCTCCATGACCTATACCCTGAGTTCACTGGATCAGGTGAGCTACAACCGCAGCACACTGGCAGAGGTGGATCCTTTCAGTCCGGATCTGACCTGGACGGTCAGTGCAGCGTCCGACAGCGATGGTGCGAGCCTGTCGGCACCGCTGGATCTGACGCCGTTGGCAGACTTTGACATACGCTTCGGGCGCCTGTGGCTGGAGAATACCTACGGTCCGGATGATGCTGATCTTTATATGCCCCTGCGGGCTGAGTACTTCAGTGGTGGACGCTACCGGATGAATACGGCAGACAGCTGTACTGTCTGGAACAGTGCCGGTGCCAGCGTGTTACCGGCGACCCTGACAGCCATCGGCGCGTCTTCCGGAACCCTGTCGTCCGGCGGCAGTGGCAACAGCGGCATTCTGCTGCTGGCACCCAACAGCGTAGCCGGAACACCGGATACCGGCGATGCCACAGTGACCTATCCGGCACCCTCCTGGTTACAGGGTGATTACGACGGTAATGGCAGTTTTGAAGATCCCCGGGGGGTTGCGACCTTTGGCGTTTACCGCGGTCATCAGAGGCTGATTTATCAGCGCGAGATCCGCTGACGGACCCGCACCGGACGATCAGTCATGATCGTCGTCGTTATCATCACCCATGTTCAGTTCTTTGATCTTACGCGTCAGGGTATTGCGCCCCCATCCCAGCAAATTAGCGGCATCGCGGCGACGACCGGCAGTGTGTTTCAACGCCGTTTCAATCATGATGCGTTCAAAGATAGGCACGGCGATATCCAGCAGTTGCGTGGTGCCGGACGCCAGTTGCTGATCCGCCCAGAAGCGCAGGTTCTGCTCCCAGTTGCCTGAGGTCTGCACTTCGCCTTTCTGTTCCAGCAGCTCTGGTGGCAGGTCATTGATCAGTACCTCACGGCCGGACGCCATAACGGTGATCCAGCGGCAGGTGTTCTCCAGCTGACGTACGTTACCGGGCCAGTCGAGTGATGACAGGAACTCCTCGGTCTCGGTGCGCAGGGTTTTGGATTCAACCCCCAGTTCTTCCGCAGCCGATTTAAGAAAGTGCGACAGCAGTTTGGGAATATCTTCACGGCGGTCGGCCAGACGCGGCAGGTGGATACGGATGACGTTCAGGCGGTGGAACAAATCCTCACGGAAGCGGCCTTCTTTCACCAGACCTTCGAGGTTCTGGTGAGTCGCCGCAATGATACGTACATTCACTTTCACCGGCGTGGTACCGCCCACGCGGTAGAACTCGCCATCCGCCAGTACCCGCAGCAGACGGGTCTGGGTATCGGCTGGCATATCCCCGATTTCATCGAGAAACAGGGTGCCGCCATTGGCCTGTTCAAAGCGGCCACGGCGCTGCCCGCCAGCACCGGTGAAGGAGCCTTTCTCGTGACCGAAGAGTTCAGATTCAATCAGATCTTTCGGGATCGCCGCCATGTTCAGGGCAATAAAGGGTTCCTGTGAACGCGGGCTGTGTTTGTGCAGGGCGTGAGCGACCAGCTCTTTACCGGTACCGGATTCACCATTGATAAGTACGGTGATGTTGGACTGGGACAGACGGCCGATGGCACGGAAAACTTCCTGCATGGCCGGTGCTTCACCGATGATCTCCTGTTCCTGGGATTTCGGCTCTTCTTCCGGCTGCTGGGCTGAGACTTCGGCAAAGTGTTCTACCGCGCGCTGAATCAGGCTGACGGCTTCATCCACATCAAAGGGTTTAGGCAGGTATTCAAAGGCACCGCTCTGATACGAGGACACGGCACTGTCGAGGTCGGAATGGGCGGTCATGATGATGACCGGCAGATCCGGATGCGCGGCGGTGGCCTGCTTGAGCAGCTCCAGACCGTCCATGCCGGGCATGCGCACGTCGGTGATGATGGCGTCCGGCGTTTCGCGGCGCAGCTGATTCAGGGCACTCTCGGCCTGATCAAAAACACGGGTATGAATACTGGTTTGCTGCAGGGCTTTTTCCAGCACCCAGCGGATGGATTTGTCGTCGTCAATAATCCAGACAGTGCTCATAGGGCTTCCAAGGGTATATAAATAGAGAAAGTCGTCCGTCCCGGAACCGATTTGAATTCGATGATGCCGTTAATCTGGTTCAGGATAGACTGGGAAATCGACAGGCCCAGACCGGTGCCGTCAGCGCGGCCGCTGACCATAGGGTAGAACAGGTTTTCCTGCAGCTCCTGCGGGATGCCGGGTCCGTTGTCGGAAATATCAATTTTCACCGCAAGGCGGTAACGGTTCTGGCCGATGGTGCACTGACGGATGGTGCGGGTACGGATGTGCATTTCCGGCTGGCCGATCTGCACCGGTGCCTCCAGCATGGCCTGCATCGCATTACGGCAGACGTTCAGCATGGCCTGAATCAGCTGGCCTTTGTCGGCCTGCACTTCCGGAATGGACGGGTCATAGTCGCGCCAGATGTAAACGCGGCCATCAGACTCCACATCAATCAGCTGGCAGATCCGCTCCAGCACTTCGTGTACGTTAACCGCTTCTTCCTTGGGAATCTGGCGCGGGCCCAGCATGCGGTCGACCAGATCGCGCAGCCGGTCAGCCTCTTCAATGATGATGTTGGTGTACTCACGCAGATCCGCCGCTGGCAGTTCACGCTCCAGCAGCTGGGCGGCACCACGGATGCCACCGAGCGGATTTTTGATCTCATGCGCCAGTCCGCGCACCATGTTACGGGTGGTCTGCTGGTTGGCAATCATCTGTTCTTCGCGGCTGATACGCGCCAGACGGTCACGGCTCTGCAGCTCAATAAGCAGGCAGGGCAGGCGGGTTTCCGGGTGGGTAATCGGGCTGACACTGTAATCCAGTGTGGTGTGCTGCTGGTTGTGCAGCAGAATGGTGGCTTCGCGTTTGGTGAAGGAATGCCCGGTGATCAGCGAGTGCTCCAGCGACTCCATCGAGGTGGAGGGCTCCTGTGCCAGATCGGTATAAGGGACACCAATACCACGCTTGCCGCTGATCTCCAGCTGCGACTCAGCCGCCGGGTTCATGAAGACCACGTTGAGGTCTGCATCAAGCAGTACAATGCCGGTATTCAGGTTATCCAGCAGACGTTGATTGAGCAGCGAATTGGTGAGCATAGGGGTCTCCGTTTCAAGCGGTAACAGCAAGAAACAAGCCACCTTACCCGCGCACACTCTTAGCGCGCATCGCGATGCATTCTGGCGCCTTCCGCGCCGATGCAGGATAAATGGTGGCCCTCTGCGCACAATTATAGTGCATTATTGGGGTGCAGGGGGGGATTTTTGTGTATTAATTTAGTGCAGAAGGGCGATGGACGTAGAGGGTGACCGGATCACTGCTGATCAGAACTTTGTCGCTTCCGTCACGTACCTGCAGAACAAAGACATGTTCGCCACGGTCCAGATTGGTCAGTGTGAAACCGGGTTTCTGACCTCGCCCGATTTCAGCACCGTTGTCGGTGAGTACAAGGCTGTGGTCTTCCTGCAGGCCGGGTAACAGCATTCCGGCAATCTCGGTATCACCAGCGTTACCGGCCTGGAGGGTCGAGCCGCTGGCGGGTGAGACGATACTGATGCGCTGGTACTCCACTGTGGTATTGCGCGGCGGCTCTGGTTCGTCCGGGCCTGAGATCTTCATGGCGGGCACGGTGGGCAGAGATTTCACCACCATATCATCCGCATCCGGCGATTTGCGGTCGCTGTAGACCGGGTTACCGTTCTTGTCGCGGGTGATGTATACCTTGGTTTCAGCCGCTGCTGTGAGCGCCAGAAAAAGTCCGAGAAATCCTGCGGTTATCTTTGCTTTTTTCGTTATTGTCGGGCGCATCAGAGGGGTACCTTTTTCGCTTGCCCTGAGTATAGAACGCGCTATCCTGCTTGGGCAAACAACAGACAGTGCACCTCTGAAAAATGACCTGCATTGCTTCCGGGGTGCTAATAACGGACTCATAATGCTCATTTACACCTCGTAAACGCCGCTTTTTCGTCCACTTTTGCCTACCATATGCTGCTTCGCCTGCATTGTTCAAAGGTACCTTGGCTAAATATGATTGCTCTGATTCAGCGGGTCAGCTCCGCAAGCGTACAGATCGGTGGTGAAGAGGCCGGAGCCATCGGCTCAGGCATTCTTCTGCTGTTAGGGGTGCAGCGCGATGACAACGAAGAAAAACTGCAGAAGCTGCTGAACAAGGTACTCAGCTACCGTATTTTTCCGGATGACAGCGGGCGTATGAACCTGAGCCTTACGGACATTAACGCTGAGCTTCTGGTGGTTTCGCAGTTCACCCTGGCGGCGGATACCCGCAAGGGCACCCGACCCGGTTTTTCATCGGCGGCAGCACCGGATGAAGCAGAGCGTCTGTACGACACCTTCTGTGCGGCGGCGGCTCAGCGGGTGACCACAGCCACCGGGCGCTTTGGTGCAGATATGCAGGTCAGCCTGACCAATGATGGCCCGGTGACCTTCTGGCTTGAGGTCTGAACCGGGCCCAACGCTGCAGACTCAGGCTTTATCGCGGCCCCAGGAGAGCAGCTGCCCGGAAATAATCGACAGCAGACAGAAGCCGAGGAACCACCAGAAGCCGGTCAGCAGTTCTGAACTCAGCTCGGCGGTGGACTGCGCCGTGAAAAAGGCCACCAGAATGGCCACCACAAAGACATCGGCCATCGACCATTTGCTGATCACAGCGACAAACTTCCAGCGCAGCGGTGACGGGAACAGCCAGGTCAGACCTATGATCAGCGCTTTGAGTACCGGAATGATGATACTGAAGGTGACGATCAGAAAAGCGACCACGGTATAGCCGAGATCGTGCAGCGTCTGTACCGTCTCCCAGATGGAGCGGGATTCATGGAACAGCTGGGTGCGCAGGCCAAACACCTTCAGCTCGGCACTGATGGTCATAATGGGTTCAGTCACGCCCGGCACCAGCAGGACGTAACTCAGTGCCGCCAGAATCAGACCCAGACGCTGTACCAGCGTGGCCGACTGCCAGCCCTCCATAAATCGGTTCATACCTTCTCCTTCAGGGGAAACTGTTCAAAGACGATGTCGCCGGTGCCCTCACGCAGAACCCGACGCAGGTTATGATGATTTTCCACGTCCGGAGTTGCCAGCACATCGCGGTAATGTTCACCGAAACAGCGCAGCGTCTGTTCCTGATCCAGCCCCAGCAGCTGACTCAGCGCAAACACCTTACAGCTGCCCTGATTCTGTTCCGCACTGTTTTCAACCGTCCCGTTGCGGAAGGCACTGGAGGTAAAGTCATACCACTGCTCAATGAAAGCCAGTGTGCTGGCAAACAGATGCTGGCTGTCGTTAAGGCTGGTGAGAAAGGTCATTTTCGCGCTGTTGAAATCGGTCATGCGGAGCTCCTGAATAGCAGGACGCCAAAGTAACAGAAACCCCGCAGGGGTGCACGGCAGCGTAGGCTTCAGGCCTGTTCACAGCACACGGGCGAAATACCCGGTGGAGATACTGGTTTGAGCATACCGGTATCCGGCGGTAAGCAGTGTGTCGCCATGCGTATCGGCATCTTCCACGTGCAGATTATCCGCGGCCACGGTGCTTGTCAGAGGCTGCGGTGTGTCGTCTTCCGTGGTACGGAAAACCTCAGTTTTCCAGGGCGAGCTGCTACTCGCCGATTCGCCAATAAGCAGCCATTCCTGATCCTTTCTGAGTATAACCGTTGCCCAGTTCAGTTTGCTGTCGCCCCATTGCCTGGTCAGATACGGATCGCCGTTCCGGATATCCATTGTCTGTAAAAAAAAATGGGTAAGCGGATTAAATGGTTGATCTTACCTTTGCATGAGAG
>CETZ01124267.1_pt1 | contig 42703 bp, 39 predicted proteins | sample 531441 | NCBI WGS metagenome assembly CETZ01 (sample SAMEA2623098, study PRJEB7988) | marine metagenome | isolation source: saline water (ENVO:00002010), including | reverse complement strand
AGGTAGGTGACCCGCCTCTTTGCAGGTGTCCCAGTATCGTTACTTTGGACTCCATGTCCGGGAACTTTTTACGGATCTCCTCCGCAATGGCGAAAGTGTCACCCAGCTTATTGCCTTCGGCCACCACCACCAGCTTGTTGGTTTTCTTGTTTTCCACCCCTTTTGCCAGCTCGTTAAGCAGGTCCTGCATGGGGGAGCTTTCCTCCGGAAGGATAACATCCAGGGCACCTGATGCCAGTGCGGCCCTGAGGGCAATAAAACCAGAGTCCCGGCCCATCACTTCAATAAAAAATAGACGGTTGTGCGACTCGGCCGTATCGCGCAGCTTGTCCACGCAATTGATTACGGTGTTGGTGGCAGAATCAAAGCCAATGGTGTAATCGGTGCCGAAAAGATCGTTGTCAATAGTACCGGGAACCCCGATCACGGGAATGTCGTATTCTTCGGAAAAAATGTGCCCCCCGGTAAAGGTTCCGTTTCCTCCTATAAGCACCAGGGCGTCTATACCGTGCTTTTTAAGGTTTTCGTAGGCTGATTTTCGCCCTTCCTTGGTTTTAAAGGCCTCGCTTCTTGAAGATTTTAACACGGTTCCTCCCCGGTTGAGTATGTTTTTTACCGAACGTGCGTTAAGTTCTTTTATATTGTCAGCGATAAGGCCCTCGTAGCCTTCATAGATTCCGAAAACCCTTCTCTCATAAAAAGTGGCGGCACGTACTACCGCCCTTATGGCGGCATTCATCCCGGGAGCATCGCCACCTGAGGTGAGAACCCCAATTGTTTTGATGGATTTGGTCATAAAATTGTAAGAATAATGAAACAAACTTAGTGTAAAAAATACACTTTTAAAAAAATTTCTATATTTAACTCCCGAGAGTGGGGAGTGCTTAAATTTTAGTAACTGACTGAAGTGTAAATTGTTGTGAAATAGGCAATTATGAAAAACCTTAATCCCAATGTTTCTGTAGACTGTGTTATTTTTGGATTTGATAACGAGAAGCTGAACGTTCTACTGATTGAACAAAAACTGGAAAGGGGAAAAAGCCAGTTGGCCCTGCCCGGAGATCTTATTTTAGATGACGAAGGCCTGGATGAAGCAGCTTCCCGCGTGCTTAAAGAACTCACTCAGCTGGAAGGGATTTTCCTGAAGCAATTCAAAACCTTTGGCAATCCTGACCGGGTAAGCGATATCAAGGACCTGGAGTGGTTGCAATCCTACCGTGAACATCCACAGGCACGGGTTATTACCGTGGCTTATCTCTCCCTGGTGAAAATGGGCGATTTTGAACCCGCTGCTTCCAGCTTTGCGGAGCGCGTTTTTTGGTGTGACCTGAAGGAACTGCCCTGCCTTGCTTTTGATCATAACGATATCCTGGATGAAGCACTTTACAGGCTTAAAGAGGATTTTGAGAATAAAAAGACCGGCTTTGAGCTGTTGCCGGAGAAGTTTACCCTGAGCCATATCCAAAAGTTGTACGAGATTATTTTGGGTAAAAAGCTGGACAAGCGGAATTTCCGCAAAAAGATATTGAAGGAAAAGCTGGTTACCCCTACCAATGAAAAGCAACAGGGTGTGTTGCACAAGCCAGCCCGGCTCTACGAGGTGAACCCCGAAGAGTTGATGGTTCAAAATGAAGCATAACATGAGAAAACTAGACCTATGCGCCCTGGCGCTGCTGTTCCTTTCCGGCTTTGCCACGATGCAGGCGCAGGTGAGCCTCATCCCCACTTTTGTTACGCAGAATGATACGGTTGAGGTACTATTTGACGCTACCCAGGGTAATGCAGAATTGGTGGGTGTAAGCCAGGTGTATGCCCATACCGGGGTTATTACCAGTGCCAGCACAGGTCCAACCGATTGGAGATATGTACAGGGCAATTGGGGTACGGCAGATGCTAAAGTACAAATGACCAACCTGGGTAATAACCAGCACAGCCTTAAATACCATATTAATACTTTTTACAGTGTTCCTGCCGGTGAAACCGTGCAGAGCCTGGCCTTTGTTTTTCGTAATCAGGATGGCTCCAAAGTGGGCCGTGCCAGTGGGGGAGGCGATATTTTTGTGCCGATCTATTCCGGGGGCTTACAGGCTATTTTCAGTTCACCCGCGGAATTCGGAGTATATGATCTTAATGATACGCTGGAACTTCAGGTGCAGACTTCCACCAGTGGAACCATTACCCTTTTCCATGAAACCACCCAGCTTACCCAGGTGAGCGGGGTAAACTCGCTCAATTATGACCTTCCTTTGGTCAACTACGGGCAGGGACGTTTTGAGGTGATCCTTCAGGCTGTATTGAACGGTAATGTGATTTACGATACCATCAGCTACCTGGCCCGTTCCGGTCCCAATATCGGGGTTGACCCGCATAATGGTGAAGAAGGTATAACCGTGCTCAATGATTCCACCGTTTACCTGAAGCTGAGAGCACCTTTTAAGAGTTTTATTTATGTAGTGGGCGATTTCAATGATTGGGAGGTAGACCCCCAATATGAGATGTTCAAAACCCCGGACAGTAAGTATTTCTGGCTGGAGATCACCGGCCTGGATTCGCAAACGGAATATGGATTCCAATACCATATTGACCAGGAAGGCTTGCGTATAGGCGATCCGTATGCCGAGAAAGTCCTTGACCCCTGGAATGATCCGTATATACCCTCTTCGGTATACCCGAATCTGAAACCGTTCCCGGTTGATCGGACCAATTACCCGGTGAGTGTATTCCAGATCGATGAGCCGGATTATACCTGGCAAACCGGTAGCTCGTACCAGCGACCCGAGCAGGAGGACCTGGTGGTCTACGAATTACTGATCCGTGATTTTGATGAGCGAAGAACGTATCAGTCGGTTATTGATCGGCTCCCGTACCTCACTTCATTAGGAGTTAATGCCATTGAGCTGATGCCCGTTATGGAGTTTGAAGGCAATGAAAGCTGGGGTTATAACCCTATGTTCTTTATGGCCCCGGATAAATATTACGGTACCAAGAATGACCTTAAGATGCTTATTGATAGCTGCCACCAGCGCGGTATAGCGGTTATTATGGATATTGTACTCAACCATGCTTTTGGCCTTAACTCCATGGTGCGCATGTATTTTGATGCATCATCCGGGCAGCCAACTGCTCAAAACCCCTGGTTTAACCAGGTTCCCAAACACGAGTTTAATGTAGGTTATGATTTTAACCACGAAAGTGAGGATACCAAATATTTCGCCAGGCGCGTGTTGCAGCATTGGGTTTCCGAATATAAAATAGATGGGTACCGTTTTGACCTTTCAAAGGGATTGACACAAAAAAACACCTTGGGTAATGTGGCGGCTATGGCGCAATATGATCAAAGCAGGATCAACATCATCTCCCGTCTTAAGAATGATGTACATCAGATAGACCCCGGGGCTTATATAATCCTTGAGCATTTTGCCGATAACCCTGAGGAAGTGGAACTGGCTTCACGTGGCTTTATGCTTTGGGGCAATGAAAACCACCAGTATAATGAGGCCACCATGGGCTATAGTAGTAACCTGAGTGGTGTATACCATGCCAACCGGAATTTTGCCTCCAAACATCTGGTAGGATATATGGAAAGCCATGATGAGGAACGGCTGATGTTCAAGAATAGTAATTACGGAAACGGCAGTGGAAGCTACTCAGTAAAGAACCTGGCCACAGGCCTTGACCGTGTAGGACTTGCGGCAGCTTTCTTTTTTACCGTTCCCGGTCCGAAGATGATCTGGCAATTCGGGGAAATGGGCTACGATTTTTCCATCAATTACTGTCCTGACGGAACCATAGACCCTGGCTGTCGTATTGCCAATAAGCCGGTGCATTGGGATTACCTGAACAACCCGGATAGAGCCGATTTGGTCAATGAATTCTCGGCTTTGATATGGCTGCGCAGGCAACACCCCAATGTGTTTGAGAACGGACAGCTTTCGGCCAACTGGAACTCCATGATCAAGCATCTGCTGCTGAGCAGTGGAGACAGCAGTGCCCTGATAGTTGGTAATTTTAATGTAACCCAGGCTTCTGTAAATGTAGCTGCAGCGGATGGAGTATGGTATGATTACTTTGGTGGGGACAGTATTGTGATCAGTGGTGGATCCCTGCAGGGAAGCTATGCCCCGGGCGAATATCATATCTATACCAACTTTAAGACCCTTAGTGGCCCCGCTACCGGCATAGGTAATGAGGAGTGGATCTATCAAAACGGACTAAGTGAATTGTTCCCTAATCCAGCCTCTGGGCACATATACCTTAAAATATACTGTCAAGATCCTGTAAAAGACTTGAACATTGAACTGTACAACATTACGGGGCAGCAAGTGCGGAAGGTTGCACTGGGGGAAGCAGACCGGGGCTGGACCACTCTGGAAATAGGAGAAAAACTGGGAATTAGTGAGCTTGGTGAGGGTATATACTTATACCATTTGCGCAACGGTAAAAATGCAGAAACCGGTAGAATACTAGTTCAACATTAAGGCTTGAAACTTTGAAATGGTTTATGTTCAGGCTTTTATGTGAAAATTTTTAAGTGTACTTTATACACTAACTAATATTTTTAGTTACATTTGGTTTACCGAATCTTAACACGCGGTGTATGAAAAAAAGATTTACGCACTCCATCTTTTTGTTTCTACTATTGTTTTTAGGGTTTCATTTTTCCGGTATAGCGCAGACTGTAACCGGAAAGGTGGTTGATGACGCGGGACTCCCACTGCCCGGTGCTGCGGTTGCTGTAAAAGAGCAACTTGGTATTGGTGCCGTTGCGGATGTAGACGGGGCTTTTACTCTTACAGGTATAAAGCCGGGCTCTATAACTCTTGTCATATCCTTTATAGGTTTTGAAACACAGAATATCCCCCTTGAAGTGGTTGCGAATACCACTAAAAATCTGGATATTAAATTAAAGGAATCCTCCAGCAGCCTGGATGAAATTGTGGTTGTAGGATATGGTGTTCAACGAAAGAGAGAAAACACGGGTTCCATTGTTAAACTCAACGCCAAGGATGTAACCGATATGCCGGCTCCCAGTTTTGAGAATACCTTGCAGGGTAAGGCCCCTGGGGTACAGATCATTACCGGTAGTGGTTTGTCGGCATCGCCTTCCGTAGTTCGTATACGGGGTATATCCTCTATCAGCGCGGCAGGAGATCCTTTGTACGTAGTGGATAATATTCCCATTACCCAGGATTATTTTATGAACGGTAATTCCGGGGGTATGAACACCAACCCGCTGGCTACCATTAACCCCAATGATATTGAGTCCGTAGAAGTGCTGAAGGATGCATCTGCCACGGCTATATACGGTTCCAGGGGAGCTAATGGGGTAATATTGATCACCACCAAAAGAGGTAAAAAAGGAGGTCTGAGGTTTGGTTTCAATACTACTCAGGGTATTTCGCAACCTACCCGTTTGCCGGATATGCTCACCGGTCCGGAATACCTGCAACTTTATGAAGAAGCGTGGGTGAATGACGGAAATGTGGGTACACCTACCTTCCCTTTTGCCAGCCTTACCTGGGAAGAGGCTCAACAAAACAATACCGACTGGATCAGCCAAACGGTGGGAACCGGTTATAAGCAGATGTACGATTTTAACGTACAAAAGGGGGCTGAAAAATATAACTTCTACCTGGGTGGTTCGTATGACCGCAATGAAAGCTACCTTCTGGGTAACTCCTATGAAAGGCTTTCCGGGCGGGCCAATGCGGATTTCCGCTTCTCAAAAAAATTAAAACTGGGGGTGTCCACCAGTATTTCCCGGGGAGATAACAACCGGGTGGATGCGGCCTGGAGCGGGGGCTTAGGAGCGGCCATGTCTACCGCTTTACCCATTTACCCCATTTATTGGGATAAAGATGGTGTGAACGGTAACGGTGATAGTGTTAAGGCTGGTGATTATTGGTTGGAAGCCGGTATTGGTAACAACCCGGTGGCTTTCCGCGATAAAAAAGAATGGAGAGTGCGGGAGGTGCGTTCTATAAACTCATTGAACCTCCTCTATACCCCAATTCAAAATCTTACTTTCAATATCACAGGTTCCTATGACCTGATGTACCAGACGGAAGATGTTTTTCTGGAGCGTGAGCTCCACGGGATTGACTCACTGCCGGAATCAGGGATTGCTATACATATTCCCCGTGTTGTTCATAACTACAACACTTTTGCTACGGGTTCCTACGACTGGAAGATCAATGACAATCACAACCTTAACTCTATGTTGGGTATTGAGTTCCAGAAAAGTGCCAATTACCTGAGTGCCTTTAAAACCATAAATGAAAATGGTAATGTGGGATCAACGCCTATTATTGCGGATGTGTACGCCCCCTACTATGAATTGAGCAATCCCCGTAAACCGGATACCACCTATACCGAGGAAAACAAAAGGTTTAATTTCCTGAGTTTCTTTGGGCGTTTAAACTACAGTTACCAGAATAAATATTTTGTGCAGGGAACCTTACGTGCAGATGGCTCTTCAAAATTCGGGGTTAATAAGCGCTACGGCTTTTTTCCAGCAGTAGGTTTGGGCTGGATTATTACTGAGGAGGATTTTTTCAATACCAACCCGGTGGTTAATTACCTCAAATTAAAAACAAGTTTAGGCTACGTAGGTAATGCCGGCCTGCAACCCAACCAGTGGAGAAGTATCTATAATCTCAACGGTATCGGATATGGGCAACAACTCTCTTCCACACCCGTAGTGCTGGAAAATCCGAACCTGCAATGGGAGTCAGCTTTAAACTTTGACTTGGGTCTTGAATTCGGGTTATGGGAAGACCGCATCACCGGTGAAGTTACCTATTACCGCAAGCAATCATCCGATGTATTCCTACAGATTGGGGTTCCCAAATACGAAGGTTTTTCCAACTATTGGGATAACGTAGGCGAAATACTCAATACCGGGGTAGAATTTCAGGTAACCACCCGTAACCTTACCGGGCGTTTGCAGTGGACCACTAATTTCAATATTGCGTATAACTACAACGAGATACAGAGCCTGGGTGGCTACAGTGCCGATGCCATTGCCGGAGGAACCAATGATACCCGTACGGTGATCGGTTACCCGGTAGGAACCAACTACCTGGTGCGCTTTTCACACGTAGATACCGAAACCGGAGCCCCGGTTTACCTGGACATCAACGGTAATGAAACTTTTACCTGGGATCCTGCCGATCGCGTTCCCGTAGGTAAGGTGCTCCCCGATGCTGTAGGAGGTATCACCAACACCTTTAAATACACGCAATGGGAATTGAGCTTCCTTTTCGTGTACTCCATAGGAGGTAATATTTATGACTCGTCCTCTAAAAGGCAACTGGGCCGGGTGGATGAATGGAACAAAACCACGCACATCTATGACCGCTGGCAAAAGCCCGGAGATGTGGCCATGTACCCACGCTTAACGCTGGATGCCAATAACCTGGGTTCCACCACTCCCTGGATCAATACCACCCTCTTCCTGCATGATGCCTCCTATGCCCGGTTAAGGAACCTTACCTTGGCCTATAACTTTACATCTGACCTGGCCAAAAAGGTAGGAATGAAGTCGGTGCGGATAGCTTTTATAGGCACCAACCTGCTGACCTTTACCAAATACCCGGGTATTGATCCTGAAATTGCCCGCGATTTTGAAAATCCTACGGACCGTAACATGAGTCCTAACATTGCGTACCTCACTCCGCCCCAGGAGAAAACCTACAGTCTTTCACTTAACGTAAGCTTTTAAGACCATGAACAGATTACTATATTTTCTCAGTTTGATCCTGGTGGTTTCCGTTTCTGTTTCATGTGAAAAGATCCTGGAATTTGAGCCGGAGGGTTCTAATATTGAAGAGGATGAAGCCCTGTCCACCAAGGCAGGAGTGGAGGCCTTGCTGAATAGTGGCTATGAGGCTTTAGCCGGCTATATGGGCGGAAGCTTCCAGGCCTTTGGAGACCTTATGGCCGATGACCTGGTAAAACCCGCCAGTAATAACGACCTGGATGAGGTGTATCGTCATAACGTATTGTTCTTTAACTCCACGGTGGGCAATACTTATGCAGCACCTTATGCCTCTGTATTTCGCGCGAACCGTGTTTTAGACGTAGTGGACGGTTTCGACTTCAGTGAGATAGAATCCAACCGTATTAAGGGGGAATGCCTGTTTCTTCGTGCTTTCGCACATTTTGAAGTGGTGAAGTTATTTGCGCATACCTATGGGTACAGCCCTAATAATGACCACCCGGGCATTGTGATCAAGTCAAGTACAGAGCGCCAATTACTTCCACGTAGCTCAGTGAATGAGGTTTATATGTTTATCATTCAGGATCTTAAGGATGCGGCAAACCTGCTGCCTCCTTCCAACGGTATTTACGCCACCAGTGATGCAGCAAAAGCCTTGCTGGCCAAAGTGTATTTTCAGATGGGAGATTACGCCAATGCCGCACAGGTAGCCGGTGAGGTGATCAATTCCGGTAGTTACAGCCTGGGCGCCAGTGTAGATCGTTACCTCAGCAATAATGTAGCTCCTGAAGTGATCTTCTGGCTGGATAGTTACCTGGATGTGAATGGAGGTACGGCCTTTTTTGCGTCAGGTAATTTTACCGGAAACTACCGTTACTCCCAAAGTAACCTCAACCCCGTTCTGAAACCTACCCGGGTGTTCTATGACGCTTATGCCGGTGATACCACCGACAAACGTCTTGACTTTTTTGAGATCATTAATGCCGGAGAACCCGATGAGATTTTGGTATGCCGGAAGTTTGACCGCGATTATTTCAACGTACCCCTCTTGCATTTAACGGATCTGAAACTTTTGCGTGCCGAAGCCCTGGCAGAGCTTGGACAGGACCTGGCTACCGCTATTGATGATGTAAATGATATACGGGAAAGGGCATACGGGAGCCCAGGCAAAAACCTTGGAGCCGGTGTGTCAGCAGCAGCTATTATAGAGGCGGCCCGTTATGAACGCAGAATAGAGATGTTTGGTGAAGGAGATCGCTTTGATCAGCTGAAGCGCAGAGGCGCCCTGGAAAACGAAAATATCGAAGTGAGGGGTGATGTGTGGAATTGCAACGGAATGATCCTGCAATTTCCTATTTCAGAGAATACCGAGCTTTTTGAAATGAATCCCACCGGAGGATGCAATTAATTGTACAAGCCATGAAAAGAATGTATGTATACGGGTTGCTGGCAGCGGCAGTATGGGCCTGCAAGCCGGATATCACGGATAAAACCATAGGTACACCCTATGACCTTACCGAGGGTATTAGCGGAAGCTGGGAGATCAGCAAAGTTCAGGTTACGGATCTTACCCTGCCGGTACCGGAGCAAAGAGAGATATCGGATTATTACCTGGGGCAGTCCCAATTGCTGGGCATTGATTTTAACTCAGAAGACAATACGTATACCGTGCAGAACGGTTCTGTACCCGGCAGTCCTTTTGGAACCGGAGGTACGTATCGTTTCCAGCTCAATGACGAAGGATTTACCACCGGTTTGCAAATGGTAACCGCTGCTCAGGATACCCTGGATGTGGACTTGCTGAACATGGTGCGCAGTATTGACCCGGTAATGGGTTTCAGCCATGTTCGCAGTGCCTGTGGTGATTCGTACGCTTCCTATCAATATACCTTTAAAAGGAAATAGACATGAAGAAGTTAGTTTATATATGGAGCTTATGCCTGGCAACCACCGGCCTTTTTGCCCAGGTAAGTACTATTCCTGCTGAAGATATTAACCCTGAAGAGTCACTGAAGATTATTGTGGATCTCACCCAAATGGATGGCTCCAAGGATTATATTAAGAATCTGCAGGACGATGCCGCCAGTGGAAAGGATATCTATATGTGGACCTGGTCTCCCTATGAGTTCCCGGCCGGCCACCCAAAAGCCAACGGAACCGGAGCTCAGGCGTGGAAAAGCAGTAACGAGTTGCTGAAGATGACCAAGGAAGGCCCGGGGGTATACAGTTATACCTTGATACCCACAGAGTTTTACGAGGTAGATGCGGCTACGGTGTACAATAATGACATTTCCTTTTTGGTAAAACCCAAGGATGGTGGCGGTTATGGTGATCCTGACCGCAAATCAGATGACCTGAAAGTGACCATTGACCCGCCCAATACCGAGCGGCCGTCCTTTTATAGCTTCCCCGCTTTTTCTACTACTGATGACCTGATGACATTGGTCTATGAAAATGCACGCGATACTACACCTACCATGCAAAACCTGGATCCGGATGATTGCTATTTCTATCCCCAGATCACTCTGTCAGACAGTACTACTTTTTTACTGGAGCCCTCTATTTTCAACGCGGGCAACAATCCTAAACTGAAGATGGACTATGTGGGAGATAATACATTTAGGAAGCAGTTACAGCCCAGGGACTTCTTTAACGTTCCTCCCGGGAAAACGATTATACAGTTTAAGGCGGCCATCATCCGCAAACAATATTTATCCGCGGCAGACCGCAGTACCTCAGCTATTGATATGAGTATGCTTTGCCCGTGATTGAACTTTAAGTCTGAGAGGTTGAAAGAGAACCCCGTAAAGGCCATTCGGTCTTGCGGGGTTTTTTGTTTTATCTCCAACGGAATAGCCTAAATTTGCCGCAATGAAACCTTTCTGGAGAATAATGCGATATGCCCGGCCTTACCGGTCCAATATCGTTTTTAATGTAGTGTTCAACCTGCTTTCCATTATTTTTTCCCTGGCCTCTATTGGTTTGGTGATACCGGTACTGGGCATCATCTTCAACCAGGCAGATAGTGTTGGCGAGAAGGCTGAATTTGATGGTAATTTGATGGACTATGTGCGGGATTATCTCAATTATGAGATTGGCGCCAGGTTCCACGAATTAGGTCAGGCTGAGGCCTTGTTGTACGTATGTATATGGGTAGTGGCTGCCTTTTTTCTTAAAAACCTCTTTAATTACCTGGCGTTATTCAGCATCACTCCTCTACGGAACGGTATAACCCGTGATCTCCGGGCAGAGTTGCACCATAAAATACTGGCCTTGCCCATTTCCTTCTTTACCGAACAACGCAAGGGAGATATCATCTCGCGTATGACCTCGGACCTCAAAGAGATAGAATGGTCAGTGCTGATGACCATTGAGATGTTTTTCCGCGAGCCCATCATGATCATAGCCTCACTGGTTATCCTCATCTGGATGAGCCCGGCCCTAACCGTTTTTGTATTTATACTATTGCCCGTAGTATCCCTGATCGTTACTACCATCGGCAAAAGCCTGAAACGCTCTTCGGCCAGGGCCCAGCATAAAATGGGGGAATTGATGTCGCAGACCGAAGAAAACGTAACCGGCCTCAAGGTGATCAAGGCCTTTAACGCTGAAGAGCTGAAGAGTAACCTTTTCCAGCGCACCATTGACCAGTATTTCCGCATTATGAACAGCGTTATGCGTAAGAACGACCTCGCCTCACCCGTAAGTGAGTTCCTGGGAGCGGTGGTAATGTCCGTGATCATCTGGTACGGGGGCACCCTGGTACTGGCCGAAGATGGCTTTACGGCCGAGCAATTCATTGCTTATGTATTGTTCTTTTACCAGGTTATTCCTCCGGCCAAGGCACTTTCCAAGGCTTCGTACCACATACAAAGAGGTAATGCCGCCAGTGAACGGGTTATTGAAATACTGGATGCCGATAACCCTATTAAGGATAAACCCGGAGCCTTGCCCGTGCATGATTTTGAGAGATCCCTCAAGCTGGAAAAAGTAAGCTTCGCCTACGGTGAAAAAGATATTTTGAAGGAAGTGGACCTGGAAATCCCTAAAGGGCGAATGGTGGCCCTGGTTGGCCAGTCCGGTAGTGGCAAGACCACCCTTACCAACCTGGTGCCGCGCTTTTACGACATTAGCCGTGGCTCCATTACCCTGGATGGAAAAGAGATCCGGGATCTGAAGATAAAGGACCTGCGTTCCCTGATGGGCATCGTTACCCAGGAGTCATTGCTGTTCAATGAGAGTGTGTTTTACAACATTGCACTGGGTAAGCCGGAAGCCAGCATGGAAGAGGTTATCCAGGCCGCTAAAATTGCCAATGCCCACGAGTTTATTGAGAAACTGGAAAATGGCTATCATACCAATATCGGTGATGCCGGAGGCAAGTTGAGCGGAGGGCAGAAGCAACGTTTGAGTATTGCCCGGGCAGTGCTTAAAAATCCACCCATCCTGATATTGGATGAGGCAACTTCTGCTTTGGATACCGAATCCGAAAAGCTGGTACAGGAAGCCCTTTATAAGCTTATGGAAAATCGAACCTCACTGGTTATAGCGCACCGGCTGAGTACTATTCAGCATGCCAATGAGATCATTGTAATGGACCAGGGGAGGATTGCCGAACGCGGTTCGCACCAGGAACTGATGGCCAGGGATGGAATGTACCGCAGGCTGGTGGAAATGCAAAAATTTGACTAAACGTAATGGATAAGATCGAGCATATCGGAATTGCGGTAGAGAGCCTGGAAAGGTCTAATGAACTGTTTACTAAACTTTTTGGAGAGCCTCCTTATAAGGAAGAAGGCGTGGCCAGTGAAAGCGTAAAGACCTCCTTTTTTAAGAGCGGTCCCAATAAGATCGAATTACTGGAAGCTACCCATCCGGATAGTCCTATTGCCAGGTTCATAGCCAAAAAGGGAGAAGGAGTACACCACATAGCATTTGCCGTAGACGATATCAAAGCCGAAATGAAGCGCCTGGAAGCCGAAGGTTTTCAGCTACTGAATACCGAACCCAAGGAAGGGGCCGATAATAAGTGGGTAGCCTTTTTACACCCTAAAACTACGAATGGTGTGCTGATAGAACTTTGTCAAGATCGTGGATAGAATCTTCCAGCGGATCAAAATGCCAGGTATGGATACCCAGTTTTTTGGCCGTTGAAGTATTCTTTTTACCGTCATCCACGTAAAAAGTCTCCTCTGCCTCCAAGTCATTATCTTCCAACACCATCTTAAAAATGTCCGGGCTGGGTTTCCGTTTCCCGATCTCGTAACTGTAGTACACCTTCTCAAATTGCTGGACAAACATACCGTAGTCATAAGGTCCTGCTACAGATTTGATCTCTGAAATATGCAGATCGTTGGTGTTGCTGAGTAAGAAAAGCCGGTAATCACGCTTCCACTTTTTAAGGCTGTCAATGATCTCACCGGGCAATGCGGTGTAAAGCATCGCGTTCCAGGCTTTGGCCAGGTCACCGGGAAAGATCTTTTTGCGGAAAAAGTGCGGCTGTAACTTCTTCAGGAAGTCGGCTGTCTCAATTCCTCCTGTTTCATATTTGTGGAAGAGCTTTTTCTGATCTTTAAGGCTATCCAGTGCCCCTAGCTTACGGAAGCTTTCCCAGGTCTTATGTTCATCCAGTGGGATAAGTACGGCACCGAAGTCGAAGATGATGTTCTTGATCATGCCTCAAATGTAAAAAAATGCGGGTTTGGGTTGGGTTATTTATCCGGACTTATTCCCGGTAAAACCGGGTGGCCTTCAGGAAGCTGTCGTATGCCTTTTCTGCTCCGCTCATTACAGGTGTTCTCCATTCTTCCACTGGTGTGGTGTGGTGGGTAAAAGCCTCCCGGAAGGAAGACCACATGGCCCCGGTTTTGGTTCCGTAGGCTCCGTAGAAATGCAAGGGAAAATCAGAGCCTTGCTGTTCCCTGAGTTTTTTATGGATCATAGCCCCGCCCAGGGTAGAGCCTTCCAGAACATAGAATGCACCCCAGCATTCTTTATCAGACAATAAAGCGGGTGGGGTTTCATCCAGCTCCGCCTCATCGATGCCCAGCTCCCGGAGGTCCTTTAGTAAAAGGCTACGCTTATTCAGGCGTTCGGAAGCTTTGAGCTCCGTATGACTGGTGATGGTTCGGCAATTTTCCAGTACGGGTTCCAGTGCGGAGTGCGCTCTCCACAAGCGCTTTATCAACAAGGTATACTCCCTTCGGGAAAAGTCAGGGCGCATAAGAGCACCGGAATTCATAGCAGCTTCTACTTCATCATGAAGTGGCTGCGTATGCTCTTTCAACTTGGCCAGCAGCCGGTGGTTTGGGGAACGGGTAATGGCTAAACGGGTTTAATTCGGTTGCGCTCTTCGGCAATATCCTTGGCTATTCTTCCTTCCGCCTCTGATTTTTCAAGGCCCTTGAGATTATCGGATAATGTCCTGTTCTTTTCTTCCAGTTCGGCTATCCGCTCTAACAGGCGGGAGTTCAGTTGGATATGAGAAGTGGAAGTAGTGCTTCTTTCCTTGCCCTGGAATACGGTGATGATATTCTGGATAAGTTGCATGCGCAACTCCTTACCAAACTGTAGTTCGTCCGGTTCCCACTTAAAAGCGCGGTTACGGATCACTTCGGTCCAGGCTTCAAAAGAATGCCTTGGAGCCAGTGATTGGGTGCCATCACTGGAAGCTTTATCGATGGGTTTCCCTGCCCATTCTATCTTCTGGTGTTGGGGCTTGCGGAAGAGGATCAGATATTCGTCCATCTCCTTGGAAAGCTGGATGCTGAGCATACCGGCCGGATCAACAGCTTCATGAGATGAGAGTTTAAAATCCTCAAAAATATTGGTAGTATGCTGTATGCCGCCACCTCTAACGCTTATTTCACGGATGAGGTTGCTTACCCAATCTTTACGCAGGGAGGGATGGCTGGTACTTAGCTGGCCTTCAAATTGTAGCGCATAATAATCAGCATGGAAGGCACTCAGTAATCGTGGAGTGTTCATGTCCAGTGTGTGATGAAGGTCGCTAGTGGCCATGAGAGTATTTACTAAAGTCTGTGCCGTTTTCAGCCGGTCCCGGAAACCTTTGAATTGCTGGTCAAACAGCTTGGCCTCCACACGGTGCGAGAACATACGGCCTATAAACTGGCAGGCTCTGCGCTGATACAGGTTTAGCCGTACAGGTGCTTCTGTGTGGTGGCACAATATCATTCCCCATAGTTTATCCTTTAGTACAATGGATATGGAGAAGGAGGCTTTCACACCCATGTTCTTAAGGTACTGGATGTGCATTGGGCTTACGCTACGAAGGAATGAATTGGTCATGTCCAAGGGCTTGCCATCTTGCTTCCTTACGGGAGGGTAAATAGCACTGGACGTATCATCCACATCGTAAATACCCCGGGTTCGGGACTTTAAATACAATTTGCGCGCCTGGGCGGGAATATCGGTATTTGGAAACTTCAGTCCCAGGTAGGGAGGCAGATCTTCCTCTTTTTCTTCGGCAATAACCTCTCCGTGGCCTTCCTCGTCAAAACGGTATACCATCAAACGGTTGAAACGGGTGATCTCTTTTACTTTGGCGATTACCTTTTGCGACATTTCCTCAATGGAGTCATACTCACGGATCTCACTCAAAATATTTTCCACCAGGTCAGAGTAATGAAAGAACGAATGATCACGTTGCTTGGGATCATCCTTTTCTATTTCCAGAACCCAGTAACCATCCGATTGATGCACGGTAAGCAGGTAGGGCGACTTACGCAGTTCAAAGCTCAGAGAATGCAGATCATCCAGGTGCTCATTCTTTGCGAGGTTATTCACGTATTCCAAAAAGGAATAAGGGAAATAATATTCAATGCAGTTCCCCACCAGTTCATGGGCAGGAACTTCCAGTAGCTCTATAATATTTTCACTGGCCTGAACAATTTCAAGGCCCTTCCTTTCCAGCACCAACAGGTAACCTATCGATTGGATATTTCCAATAATATGGATCGGTTCCTGATCACAATTTTCAAGGTTTGGTGTTTGGTACTTGAGAGGTGTTGCTGACATTTATCTTAAAATTTCAAGCCTTAAAATTAGGAAAAGAATTAGAGAATCTAATAGGATTATGAGGATTTCCCGATTTATAGTCCTTTCTGTTCTATCCTGTTTTTCTGGGAGGAAGTAAAAGACTCGTGACCTGGAATTCAATACCGCTATCTGAAAGTGCTTTTGAAGTTTTGCCAGGCTCTGATTCAGAGCGTCCTGGGCTGATAAGTCCTGTTGATTTGTAAAAGTTGAGGATCGCAAAAATTGTGGGCTTTCATTTTTCAGTCTAAGATGATCTGTCCTTCTTAACTTAGGGTAATTTTAATAGCTGACGTATGATAGACCATTGCTGTGATGCCAATAAGCAGTTTAACGCCCGGGAAGCACGTTCCAAAGTGAGGTCGTTCCGGAAAAAGGGAGCCAGGAAAGCAACCCTACAGCTTATCCAGTTGATGCGTAAAGGGGTTTCGGAAGGAGATAGTTTGCTCGATATCGGAGGAGGCGTAGGTGTTATTGGTCTGGAGCTAAAAGGAGTGGAATGGTATACTTCCGTAGATGCCTCACGCTCCTACCAGGCAGAGGCTAAAAAACTTTACGCAGACCGGGCCTGGCCGAAAGAGCAACTTCACTTTATTACCGCTGACTTTGTGGAGGTAGCTGAACATATAGCTACACATGATCATGTTACCCTGGATAAGGTAATTTGTTGTTATCCTGAAATGAAAAGTCTTTTACGAGCTGCATGCGGGAAGGCCGATAAACAGTTGGGGCTGGTATACCCCCAGGTCAGCTGGCTGGCTAAAGCCGGACGGTGGTTGGCGAATGTATACTTGCGTATGACAGGATCTGCTTTTCGGGCCTATATACATGCTCCTGCCCAGGTAAGAGCCGTAATGCATGAAAGCGGTTATACTTTAGAGGAAAAACAGGCCTGTTTCCCTTGGTGGATAGAGGTTTGGAAGAAAAGCTAGGGTGGAACTATTTCACTGAACCTTCACGGTTTTCTTTAGTGGCTCCCGACCACTTTTTAGCAGGTTTCTCGCGCTTTGGGCTAAAACAATAAAACCCCACCCAAAGGTGAGGTTTTATCGTGTGGGCCCTCGGGGGCTCGAACCCCGGACCAAATGATTATGAGTCATCTACTCTAACCAACTGAGCTAAGGGCCCAAAATGGGCTGCGAATTTAGTTTTTTTTTACCATTCCACATAAAAGTAAATCTTTAAAGAGATTATACCCGGGTTTGGTGAAAGTATAAGCACTTTAGTCATCTTTGTTTAAATTTCCAGCCATCAAAAGGAAGGTGCCGAAAGAGATTTTCGGCCCTTCAGATAAAGAAAGAATGAGTTTGAAAAAGGGGAGCGGCCACTTATTATACGCAGTGGTTCTGGTTCTTTCGGTTAGTATTTCAAAGGCCCAGTCCATAGAGGGGCAGCCTGCCTTTGTAAATTATTCTGTAGAAGATGGGTTGCCAAGTGCGGAAGTATATGACGTTCTTCAAGACCGCAATGGTTACATCTGGGTAGCTACCGATAAAGGGGTTTGCCAATTTGATGGTACCCGTTTTAAGGTCTTTACTACCAGGGAAGGGCTTACCGATAATAGCATATTAAGGTTATATGAGGATTCCAAAGGCAGGTTATGGTTCATGGGGTATAACCGCACTATATCCTACCTGCAGGGCGATTCTATTTACCCTTTAAAGAGTAATGATCAGATTCTGGAAGCTACTGAACGGTTTCTGGTTTTTTTAGGTAATACCTTCATTGTCAATAACGACAGCATTATTGTAATAAGCATTTCTTGCGATGCCATTGTAATTACTCCATCAGGCAGAGTAGACGTTTATACCCGCAATGAACACCATAAAATATTCGAGTCACACCGGCATTGGTCGAAAAAGGACAGGGTGCTTATCAGTAGCATTTTTCCTGAAGTGTCAGAGGCTGAATTAAACGGTATATGTGGTTATCAATATTGTAAGAGCAGAGGTAAGATCCGGAGTTTTACCAAGGATTCTCAACGGGCTTTTATTTCCCCATTTGGCTTGGCGGTGGGCTCGGGTTATGACCCTGATCAATACAAGATATTGCTCAAAAACTACTTTATTACCGGTTTTTGCTTTGACAGAGACGGGGGGTATTGGGTCACTACACTTTCCAATGGAATATATTACCTGCCTAACCCCAATGTCCTTAAATATGAGTTTAAAAGTACAGGGGATAAAAACCGGAATTTCTCGTTTGTGTACCAGGACTCCATGATCATAGGTTTTATAACCGCTCAGGAGGCCTATCGTTATGTTCCTGATTCTTCAAGTTTTAAGAGCTATGAAAAGGAAATTCAATACTTTGATATACCCGAGTATTACAGGAAGGAAGAGGGCTTAAAATTTGAATTTAAGCTAGACCTGGATATAATGCCTCAAGAGGAAAGAAATATCCTGGCTCCCAGAGAAATGATGGGGATTTATAATTCATTGGAGATCAATGATAGCACCATTATAGTGTTCTTCAGTTCATCCAAAATGCTCAGAGGAAAGATTGATGGAGCGTACATTCATGACTTCTGTGTTTCGGAAATCTACCCCAAAACTTATAAGATTCTAAAGACCCATGATGATCAGATATGGCTGGGAAGTATCAGAGGCCTTTATAGATTTAATGACTATGATAATACCATAAACCCTGTGCGGAATAGTCCGCTCTTTGAAATGCGTATTCAAGATATGGTGGAAACCAACTACCACAGGATGGTCATGGCCACACAAGGCAGTGGTTTATTGATATGGGATCGTGCAAAAGACTCGGTTATTCAGATAACGGAAAGGGAAGGATTACTCAGCCATTCCATAAACCGTTTATTATATCAGCCCGATAGCAACAGGATATGGATAGCTACCAGTGAGGGTATAAATTGGGTATCGCTTTCTGAAAATGGTGCATACAGTATTGGTAATGCACTGGATAAAAGTGATGGCCTTACATCCCTGGATATCCGGCAAATTTACTTTTACAGAGGAGAGCTCTTTGCCAGTACGGGTATGATCATCATAAAGATACCTCAGTTTAATTTTATCAGGGAAAAACAACCACCTTCCTTTATTCTGAAAGATGTAGTTGCTGGCGGTAAAAGCAGGAAGGTGAACGGTACTTTAAAGTTGGCCTATTATGAGAACGATGTGGCCATTAGCTTCCAGGGTATATCCCTTCGGTCTCGGGGCAATATAAAGTACCGTTACCGGATGGAGGGGGTGAGTGATTCGTGGCTTGAAACTCAGGAAACCACGGTTAACTATGGTTCTCTGCCAAAGGGTAAGTACAGCTTCACCGTTAAGGCTATTGATATTAATGGGGTGGAAAGTGAGCCCCAAAGCATAAGTATTGAGATAACGCCACCTTTATGGGAAACCTGGTGGTTCAGGACCTTACTGGTGTTACTCGGGGCTATCATCCTGTACCTTGTTGTTAGAAGCATTATCAATCGGTATAAGTACCAGGCGCAGATGGAAGTAAGACTGAATGAATTACGCTCCCTCTCTTTGCGGGCCCGTATGAACCCCCATTTTATTTTTAACTCCTTAAATTCTGTTCAGAATTACATTCTCAAGAATCAGCGCGAAGAGGCCAATCATTTTCTTGTAGTGTTTTCACGTCTTATACGGTTGGTGCTACAAAATTCTGATTCATTGGAAGTTCCTTTAAAAAAGGAATTGGAAATGATCCGGTTATATATAGATCTGGAGAAAAAGCGCTTGCGAAAGGATTTTACGTTTGAGGAGAATATTGACCCGCAGATAGATATGGATAACTGCATGATCCCTTCTCTTTTGATCCAGCCTTTTATAGAAAACGCTATCTGGCACGGCAATATCCATCTTCATGATGAAGGAAGAATAAGTTTGAGCCTACAGCTGGAAAAGGAAAACCTCAAGGTTGAAGTACAGGATAATGGAATTGGCCGCAGGGCGGCTGAAAAGAAGAAGGTTAAAAATCACTCATCCTACGCTACATCTATCACACAAAAGAGGATCAAACTTTTGATGGAAGGCAATGAAGATACCCTTATCTCTTTCAGTGATGCTTATCCCGGCCAGGAATACGTGGGCACCAAAGTAGTATTTATGATTCCGTATAAAACCGTAATGCAACCAAAGGACGGTGTTTAAGGTAGCTCGCTTTCTTGCGGTTCAATTCTCTTGTTCACCCCGCCACGGGGTGGAATAAATTCCTTTGCAGCATCCTCGCTAAAAGTTAGGTTATTTTAGGTGTGTTTAATTAAATTGCCGCATCAGCCTTGAGGTTTAGCTGAGAAGGAAGCGTTTAAAATTCTTTATGTGTTAGGGGAGATAAAGAGTCTTTGGAAGAGGAGAATATGTTGGGGAGTATTTTGCCTGGTCTATACCCTTGGTCTTAAGGCTCAGGAAATTTACAACTCTCCGGCCCTGGTACATTACTCTACGGAGCATGGGTTGCCCAGTGCAGAGGTGTATGACATGCTTCAGGATAAGCAAGGTTATATATGGGCAGCTACTGATAAAGGCGTGAGCCGCTTTGACGGAACCGAGTTTGTTACGTACACCACCAGGGATGGGCTTACAGATAATACCGTCCTCCGTATGTGGGAGGATGAAAAAGGCCGCCTCTGGTTTATTACCTACAATCGTAAACTCTGCTTCAAGTATAAGGGCAAAATCTACACCTACAAATACAATGATATTTTAAAAGAAGCCTGTAACAGGCTTTACGTAGGGCATATAATAACCGGTTTTTTTATTGATGCTGATGACAATCTTACTCTGGCTATGACCAGCGGCCGGGTTATTACCCTTGATCATAATGGCCATGTAGAGGTATATGAACCCGGCACTCAACCTTACCAGGGTATTACCAACTGGAGTGATTTTGAGAAGACCAGAATACGGAAGGTAATGCAGGGAGTTACGGATGCTCAGATAAACAAACCAGGTGCCGTATACAGCCTTACCCGTGGGCGGCTTCGCTTTTTCTATGATGATGAAAACTGGTTGACCTGCTCCCCTTTTGGCGTAAGCTATGCCAACATGAATTCCGATACCGTACAAACCCTTTTAGAAGATCAATTTGTAACGGGGTTTTGCAGCGATAATGAAGGCGGTAAATGGTTTTGCACGTTGGGCAACGGGATCTATTATCAGCCTAATCCGCGATTGGTAACGTATTCCATGTCCGAGGAAAGGCGCAGTAATTACAATGCTTCCTTTTTCTACCAGGACTCAGCTTTTCTGGCCTATCTGTCTCCGCAAAAGATTTTCAGATACCAGCCGGCAGATGCCTCCTTCCAAAAATATGAAAAGGATATAGACTACTTTAAGATACCTCTTGAGTCCAGAAGGGAAGGCCTCAAGTTTGAATGGATTCTTCGGGTTGATATCATCCCGGAAGAAGAAAAGGTAATAATCAATAACCAGGAAAAGATTGGTTTATACGCTTTTCAGGAGGTCCATGATAGCATCATCCTTATATCCATGAGTTCTTCCTTTATGCTTAAGGCTACACTGGGCAATGGGTATATTCATAATTACCGGCACATGGAGTATTACCCCCGGATATTCAGGATAATAACTACCTATGATCAACAGGTGTGGCTGGGCACTATATGGGGGCTTTATCATTTTGACGCCAGAAAAGATACGCTCCACCCTGTGCTAAAGCATAATCCATTGTTCCAGTCGCGAATACAGGATATTGCGGAAACCAATGACAGCATGATGGTGCTGGCTACCCGGGGTAGGGGGGTGCTCATCTGGGACCGGAAAAAGGACTCGGTTATTCAGATTGATAATAATAATGGACTGTTATCCAACTCCACCAATCAGCTTTTGTATGAAAAGGAAACGGATGTGATATGGGTGGCTACCAGTGCAGGTGTCAGCTGTATCAGGCATTCTCCTTCCGGGCATTATTATTTGCAGAATGTGCTGGATGCCAGCGATGGCTTAACGGGTTTGGATATAAGACAAATAGCGTTTAATGACGGCTATCTTTTTGCCGGAACGGGTAATAACGTGATCAGGTTACCCAAAAGCGACCTGAAGCGACCAAAAGATGCACCTATATTTTTCCTGGAAAAGCTGGAAGCGGGGGGGCAGAAACAAAAAATGCGCAGCCAGTACAAGCTCCCCTATAAGTCCAATGATCTTACCATAAGTTTTCAGGGTATTTCTTTTAGCTCAAGGGGAAACCTTAAGTACCTCTATAAAATGGAGGGTGTGGATAATGAATGGCATGAGACCAAGGAAACCCGTGTGAATTACGGCTCCCTGCCGGCCGGTACCTACAACTTTATGGCTAAAGCCTTAAATACCCAGGGCGTTGAAAGTCCTTCCAGGAAAATCGTTATCGAAATAGTACCCCCTTTATGGAAAACCTGGTGGTTCAGTACCTTACTGCTTATAGCAGGCGCCACCGTTATTTACCTTATTGTAAGGAGTATTATAAACCGCTATAAGTACCAGGCGCAGATGGAAAGAAGGCTGAACGAATTGCGTTCTCTTTCCCTGAGGGCCCGTATGAATCCCCATTTTATTTTTAACTCCCTGAATTCGGTTCAGAATTACATTCTTAAAAATCAACGGGAAGAAGCTAATCATTACCTGGTGGTTTTTTCGCGCCTCATAAGGCTGGTATTGCAAAATTCTGATTCGCTGGAAGTGTCACTCCAAAAGGAATTGGAAATGATACGCCTATACATAGACCTGGAAAAAAAGCGTTTAAGAAAAGACTTTGCTTTTAAAGAGGATATTGATCCTCGTATAGATATAGAAAACTGCATGATACCTTCCCTTCTCCTTCAGCCGTTCATAGAAAATGCTATATGGCATGGCAATATTCACCTAAGGGAAGATGGTGAGATCAGGCTTGAGTTAAAGCTTTCCGGAGATCGCCTGGAAATTGAGATCACTGACAATGGTATTGGACGAAAGGCGGCAGAGAAAAAAAAGGTAAAAGAGCATACTTCTTTTGCTACCTCCATTACCCAAAAAAGGATAAATCTGCTGGTCGAAGAGAATACCGATACCACCATTCGGATAAATGATGTCTCTACATGGCAGGAATATGTGGGCACCAGGGTAACGTTTAATATTCCCTATAAAACTTTACGATGATGGAAATAAATGTTGTGTTAATAGATGATGAAGAGGCTGCTGTGGAAAATTTGAGCTATATCCTCCAGGAGTATTGCCCCGAAGTTCAGATCCTGGCTACGGAAACCTCATTGGCCGGAGGTATTCGCTGTATTAAACGTCATAAACCAGATCTGGTTTTCCTGGATATTTCCATGCCTCCGGAGGGTGATGGTTTTGATCTGCTCAACGCTTTTCCCAATCGCGATTTTCACGTGATATTTATTACTGCTCATGAAGATCACAGCTTAAAAGCCATTAAAAAGCACGCTTTTGATTACATATTAAAACCAGTGGATTACCAGGAAGTAGTGTCCAGTATTGAGCAATTCAAGCTGTGGCTTAAGAGATCCAGGGCTAATGAAGAGGAGCATCCGGGTACTATTAAGTTGAGTACCAGCGAGGGGGTGCACATCCTTAAGCCAGATCAGGTTTTGTATTGCAAAGCCAACGGGAGTTATACCACGGTGACTCTTTCGGACGGAGGATCTATACTGGTTTCGAAAACCCTCAAAACCCTGGAAGATTATCTTCCTCAAAAAGGATTCATCAGGATCCACAGATCATATATTGTGAATATGGCCAAGGTAACCCGACTTCTTAAAAGAGATGGAGGAGCCCTGGAAGTAACGGATGGTACACTCATCCCGGTCTCTGAAAATTACCGTGAAGGGCTGCAGGAATTGTTTTCCTGAGAAGTAAGTCAATTCAAAGAATGTTTTCACAAAGTAAAATGGGTCATTCACATTTTTTGTAGGAATCACAAAACAGGCTTAAGTATATTTAACCTGTCAAAGCGCTTAAGAGCCCAGAATATTTAAAATTTAAAACCTGCTAAATTTTAAATGCTTTCCTCGAACTGGAAAGGTCAGGATCGAAAGATGAGCTAACTGCTTATCATGAAAATGGAGACTCATGAGATACTCTGACCCTTCCCTAACCTAACAGAAAAAGTCACTCTCGCGGAGTGGCTTTTTTTTTATGAGTTATTACCCTGCTGCTCTCTCTTCTTGCGGTAAAGCTTAGCTGCCATAAAGAATAAAATACCAAGGGCTACCAATACTACCAGGCCCAACCATAAGCCTTGCAGGTTTTTCCATACCGCCAGCATTACAATGGCTATCAGTATGAGAGTAGGGAGTTCGTTAAACAAACGGAAACGAAAGCTGGTCCAGTTGGATGGTGCGGTTTCAAGGGTTTTCATAATGCTCCCGCAGGTAAAATGATAAAAGACCAGGGCCACTACCAAAAACAATTTTATATGCATCCAGGGCATCTGTAGCCATGCCGGGTTCAGGATGAGCATGCCTGTGCCACCAATAAGGGTTAATACCATGGCCGGGGTTTGGATAATACTGTAAAGGCGACCTTCCATCAGCTGGTATTGCTTTCGTAATATCAAGGAGGCCTCATCGCCTTTTTCCCATGCTTCGCGGTGGTATACAAACAAGCGTACCAGGTAGAAAATACCAGCAAACCAGCTCACAAAACCTATGATGTGCAATGCCTTAAAAAATAAGTATCCCATGCCGCAAAGATAACCACAGAGCATTGGCAAATTAACCATAGTCCATAAACCCTTGACACCTGCCAGTTGTAGGTTTAATTTATAGTATTTTCACGGCCATTTTGCTCGGAAGATGAACAGAACTGAAGTATGTATTGTCGGGGCTGGCCCGGCTGGCACTACCGTATCCCACTTTCTTTCCAAAAAGAAAATTCCCCATGTATTACTGGATAAGTCTGTATTTCCCAGGGATAAGATTTGTGGTGACGGGGTTACCGTGGATGTGATGAACACTCTTAAACGTATCAGCCCCGGATTTCTGGAAGAATTTATTGAAGAGTGCGATATGCTGCCCTGTTGGGGGTTTTGTTTCAGAGATGTGAATGGGAAGGAATTACGCTATGACTTCAAGGATGCAGGCTTCCCGTATGCTCCCATCTTTACCTCGAGAAGGATGGAGATGGATAATTTCCTGGTGGGGAAGTTAAATCCGGAATACTGCCAATTTATGCCGGAAACTTTAGTGGAGGGTATAAGCAGAACGCCAGATGACGTAACTATTACCTATAGAAATAAAGAAGGGGAGAGCTCTGTACAAGCTAAAATGGTGATTGGTGCAGAGGGTGAAAAACCGGTAGTCACCAGGTATCTGGGCCTGGATCACTATCGTGAAAGGAAACACCTTCTAGGGGCTATAAGGGTGTACTATAAAAATGTAAAAGGATTTAACTCCGGCAATCATCTGGAGTTCTTTTTTGATAAGAACATTATGCCCGGTTATTTCTGGGCTTTTCCCTTGAACAATAATGAGGCTAATGTTGGCGTGGGTATGTTGAGCAGTTCTATCGCTGCACGTAAATTCAATCTTAAAGCAGCGTTTTTTGAGATGATTGAGCAACACCCGCTTCTTAGTGAAATGTTTTCAGAAGCAGAAGCCCTGGAAAAACCAAAGGGCTGGGGACTGCCTTCTATTACTCCTCAAAGAATTATTGCGGGAGAAAGATATGCATTGGTGGGTGACGCTGCGGGTATGATAGACCCATTTAACGGAAAAGGGATTGGTCCGGGAATGGTTTCAGCCAGAATATGTTCAGAACATATTGAGGAGGCCCTTCTTACTAAGAATTACCAAATGATGCCTTATCAGGAACACATGTACCGCTATTACAATACTGAAATTAAGGTTGGATATACCTTGCAGAAATCACTTCGGTATCCGTGGGCACTGAATTCTGCAATAAGTGTTTTAAACCTTCCGGCTATTAAAAGATGGTCGCAAAATAAGGTGGTAAACGCCTGGAAAGGCTGGATGTAAAAAGAATCGTATGCGAAACGTAGTTTTAGGATTACTGGTATTTATAATGGCGCCAACCCTCCTGGCGCAAAAGTCTTCCCAATCCTTATTATGGAAAATAGAAGGTAAAAAAGGTAAGCCATCCTATATTTTTGGAACCTATCACCTGGTGGGGAGTGACTATCTGAAAAGTCATACCAAGGTTGAGAAGGCCTATGAAGGCTCCGATAAGGTGATGGTGGAGATGGTAGCCGATTCCGCTTCGCTCATGCAACTGAGCCTGTTGAGTACCATGCCGGAGAAGTCACTTAAAAAGCTGGTAGGTGAAAAGGATTACCAACTTCTGAAAAAGCAGATCGAGCCGCTTATCGGTTATGACCTGGGCATATTTGATAATCTTAAACCCAATATGATCGCCACGATGTACGTGGTTACCATTGCCCAACAAAATACTCCTGCAGAGTTCCAATACGGAGGAATTCCCATTGATATGTATTTTGCCCAAAACGGTGAAGAGCAAGGAAAGGAAGTAATTGCCCTGGAAACAGTTACCGAACAGGCCAATATCCTGTTCAATAGTGAAACTCCGGAAGAGCAGGCCAGCCAGCTGGTGGACCTTGTAAAGGATTCTACCGGAACAAGGGATATGGCCGCCCTGGTGCTGAAGGCTTACCAGGAGGAAGATATTCAAACCATGTTAGAGGCAACGGATGAAAGGGGTGATGCCTATGGAAATATGGATATCCTTTTAAATGACCGTAACCTGAAGTGGGTGGATACCCTTAAGGAGGTCCTGCCGGATGGAGGTGTGTTTATTGCAGTGGGGGCCTTGCATCTTCCTGGTAAAAAGGGACTTATCCAGCTGCTGAAAAAGGAAGGTTATATACTCAGTCCTGTGCAATAGGTGCTGAGCCCCACGTGTTAAACCAGGAAATTAACAATCCTGTGAATAATAATTTTCCGGGCCCCTACTTATTTTTCGTTCCTTTAAAATTCTCATTTTTAAGCATTAATGAAAGGAAAGGCAGTACATTTCACAAATGATAATGGTGATAAGCTATCAGGTATATTGGAGCTGCCAGTAGAGCGCAAACCGGCTCATTTCGCCATTTTTGCCCATTGTTTTACCTGCAGTAAAGATCTACGTGCCGCAAGGAATATTACCCTGGCTCTGTCTCAGAAGGGATTTGGAGTATTGCGCTTTGATTTTACCGGCTTGGGAGAGTCTGAAGGTGATTTTGAAGACACCAATTTCACGTCCAATTTAAATGATATTGCTGCTGCAGCCGCTTTCCTGGAGGAGAATTATACGAGTCCGAGCCTGCTGGTGGGGCACTCTTTGGGAGGAACGGCCGTATTGATGGCCGGTAGCCAGATGGAATCTGTAAAAGCTATTGCTGCTATCGGGGCGCCTTGCGAGCCGGATCATGTTTTAAAGTTGTTGAAAGAAGACATTGATAACATCCGCAAAGAAGGTAAGGCCACGGTAAAGTTAGCGGGCCGGGAATTTTCCATAAAGAGTCATTTTGTGGAAGATCTTGAAGCCCAGGGGATGCAGCGTATACTGGAAGATATGCGAGGTAAAGCCTTACTGGTAATGCACTCGCCCCAGGATGAAACGGTAGAGGTGATCAACGCCAGAGCTATTTATGAATCAGCCCATCATCCCAAGAGTTTTGTGAGCCTGGATGGAGCGGATCACTTACTGAGTGATAAAGCAGATTCGCTTTATGCGGGAGACCTTATTGCCAGTTGGGTGCAGCGGTATTTGCCGGCCATGGAAACCCCAGGCGATGAAGAGCACTCCGAAGAACAGGTGATGGCAAGGCTGGGAGAAGGCCCCTTCCTTACGGAAATACTGGCAGGACATCATCACCTGCTGGCCGATGAACCGGAGAGTGTGGGAGGGCAGGACCTGGGTCCTTCACCTTATGATCTTCTTACCGCGGGTTTGGGAGCGTGTACCGCCATGACCATTAAAATGTACAGCAATCGCAAGGAATGGGACTTACAAGAAGTTATTGTTCACCTGAACTATAACAATGATTACCTGGAAGATTGTGAAAACTGCGAAAATGAAGAGCGGAAGATAGGCCGCTTTGAACGGATCATAGAGCTAAAAGGTAAGCTGGACGAGAAACAGAGAAAACGTATACTGTCCATAGCCAATAAATGTCCTGTTCATAAAACACTGGAGCAGGGCATTACCATAGAAACCCGGCTGAAAGAGGTGGATGCGGAAAAGGGTGAATAAACTTTTAACATTAGTTACCAGCACTTTACAAATTGGTAATATTAATTTAAGAATTAGTTAAATTTGGAATTCACAACACACCGGCACAAAAGAAAGTTGAAACTGGTAATTTTTGATCTTCCTGCGGTTATTGATTACAGGAAAGAAGATCTCCGACCCCTTCTGCAAGAGGCCATAGAAGAGAACCTTGGGCAAAAGGTTTCCATGGAGTTTCTCCGCTGGGAGGAAAACTGCTCTGGTGTGCTTCTCGATGTTTTTAAGAGAATAGCGGAACGCTTCCCCACCAATGAAGAGTTTGAAGCCATAAAGTCTTCCTTTAACATCAAACTCAGGTCGCATTTTATGAAGCGGGAAAACCTCTACGATGTGCGGCACGGTGTGCAGAGTATACTCATGCAACTGCAAACGCTACCGGACTGGCATTACTGTATCGTATCGGATTATTGGCAGGAGCCTACGCAGTTTATATTGGAAAGTTGCGGGATATACCGCAAAAACATAGACCTCTATACGGCTGATGATGCCCTCAGTAGTCAGGATCTTGTAAATAAGGTCATCCTCAAGCGGCAGGTGAATAAGTCTTTCCGTGAAATATTCCTCATCAGTGATCAGGCTAGCTTACCGGTAACATCCAGGCAGCCGGTACATTTCATCTCCCTCAAGATGCTCAGCCGTAATGCTCTGAATCATTTTGCCTATCCCAAATTCGCTGATCTTTTTAAACGTGTAGAACGCCTGCCCAGGGTCAACTAAATCGTTTCCTCTTGCGTTGTGAATCCGTACCTTTCTTAAAAAGTGAAGATGCCGGATAACCCCATGCCATCCTACGAACTGGTCTGTAATGCTCAAAGAACTTTCTTTGGGGCTGGACATACTTTCCCTTATGCTTTCCGTAAGGCACAACTCAAAAATCTGAAGCGGGCCGTTAAAGAATATGAGGCTGATATAGAGAAGGCCATATTTGCGGATTTCGGAAAGCCTTATATGGAAACCTATGTGACGGAAACAGGCTTCCTATATGCCGAAATAGATGCTGCACTGGATAACCTGAAAAGCTGGATGCGTACGGAACGTGTCCAAACCCCGCTGGTATTATGGCCATCCCAAAGTAAAATAATAAGTCAACCTAAAGGCGTTACGCTCATCATAGGCCCCTGGAACTATCCATTTCAGTTGTTGTTGGCACCCCTGGTGGCGGCTATTGCTGCCGGCAATACTGCCGTGCTGAAACCATCTGAACTTACACCGCATACGGCCCAGGTGGTAGAAGACATTATAAGCCAAACCTTTGATCGGGAGTATATTACCGTAATACAGGGAGCGGGTACGGAAGTGTTGCCTCCCTTGATCACGAACTTCCGTTTTGACCATATATTCTTTACAGGGAGTGTTCCTGTTGGCCGGAAAATAGCTGAAATGGCAGCTTCACAACTGAGTCCTGTAACACTGGAGCTTGGAGGTAAAAGTCCTGGGATAGTGGATGCCTCAGCGGATATTGCGGTGGCAGCCAGGCGAATAGCCTTCGGGAAATGGATAAATGCCGGGCAAACCTGTGTTGCCCCGGACTATATTCTGGTGCACCGTTCCGTGGAAAAAGCCTTTATGGAGGCCCTGAAAAAGAACATTAATGCGTTTTATGGCCCGGATCCGCTGACGAATGATGAGGGTTATACCGGAATAATCAACAAAAAAAGATTTGAAACGCTCAAGAGTTACCTTAAGCAGGGAACGGTCATTTTTGGCGGGAAAACCGATGAGGATACACTTCGGATGGAGCCCACCCTATTAACCGATGTTCACCTGGACTCGCCTGTAATGCAAGAGGAGATCTTCGGGCCGGTGTTGCCGGTGCTGGTGTTTAACAATATTGCTGAAGCCCGGCAAATAATCCTGAAAAATCCCAACCCTTTGGCCTTGTATGTTTTTACCGGGGATAAGGCTATAGAGCGATCATTTACCCAAGAGCTTTCTTTTGGAGGTGGAGCGATAAACAATACCGTTATGCACCTCGGTAACCCGCACCTGCCCTTTGGCGGTATAGGGAACAGTGGGTTTGGGAATTACCACGGTAAGGCAGGCTTTGATACTTTTTCGCACCAAAAGTCGGTAATGAAAACCTCTACCTGGCCGGACCCTTCCTTTAAATATCCACCCTACAAAGGATTTGCCGGTAAATTGGTACGCTGGTTATTGCGATAATCCCTCCTTTTTAGGGTCCGTATCCTTCTTATCGGACTTTAGAAAATCAAACAATCCTTTCTTTTCATCGGCCTGCCCTTTTTCCACTGTTTCAATATTTACGGATTGGTCTACCTGGGAATTGAAAGCTTTAATAAAGGCATTGCGGAGTACATTGCCGATGGTAGGCAATAAGCCTACTTTGGAATCACGGGTGTTGCCGGAAAACGGAACTTTGGTAGCAAACTGGTCTTTCTTCTGGTTTTCAAAAAGCTCCAGCACCGTTCCTACTACAACTTCCCACACTTTACGCCAGAATGAAGTTTCCTTATTCTTCAGGTCTATTACCCGTACACCTTTCAGTATAGGCTTTACATAACCCTCGTATTCGCCATTTTTCATGGCTACCTCCGAGGAAAGATACATCTGCCCTTCTTTAAAATTAAAATACGCATAGGCCTCTGTAAAGTCCTTGAGGTAGGTGAGATCCATATGGTCCAATTGCACAGAAAGATCAAAATCTGGTGTTTGCTTGAGTGGATTGATGGCCATTTCGCAATTCAGTTTCCCGCTGCCGCTGGTGCCTGCATCCAAAATAACCCGGGAGGGTAGCAGCTCATTGCTTTCATTGACGTTACCCAAGTTGGTAGCCAGTGCCTGTATATTAAATACACCCAGGTCTACCTGGGGCTGGCTGGTATTGTCAATATAATGCACTTCCCCGTTCATGATCTGGAAACGGTTGATCTGTAGTGGAATAAGATCTTTAACCGTCTGCACCCAGTCGTTGTCCCCACCTGCCTGAACACTTTCTCCCACTACCATAAAATTGAGGCGTGGCGACTCCAGTATAATCTCCCCTACAATGCTCCCCTTAAAAAGGGCACTCCATTGAATGGAAATATCAATGGCGGCTGTTGAGAAGAAGGGCATTTGGTTTTCTCCGTCTACCTTAACAATGTCCATTGAGTCTATACGGTAAGCCCCCCGATAAAGGTGGATGTCTACATCTTCAATGTGGCCTTTATAACCTTTCAGGTTTCCCAGTGCTTTGTTAGCGTAGTAGAGGGCTACCGGCTCCAGGGCAAAATTGAGGATTACCAAAAACAGGACGATCCCCAGTACAATTTTCCAGAATCTGCTCATAAGGGTGCAGGTTTTTACTCGTTGCTATCCCCGGAAGCATCATCTGCTTTGCCGGAAGAACCACCCAGTGTATTGCTATAAGTTTTGAAAATATCTTTAAAGTTCACATCACCAAAATCCAGTGTGCGTATGGGGAATGGAATGCTAATGCCGTTTTCATCAAAGGCTTGTTTAATGGCAATAATACCTTTGTCCACCATATCCCGGTACTCAAATTGCTTGTTGGTAAACGTCATCCAATAACGGATGGTAAAATTGATGGAACTGTCGCCAAACTCGGTGTAAAAAATGGTAACATCACCTTGTATACCTTCAATTTTTTCAACGGCTTCTTTGGCTACTTTTTTGGCAAACGGCAGGTCCTGGCCATAAGTAACACCTACTTCGAGGTCAATTCTCCTTTTACCCAGTACCGAGTAATTGATGATGGGTTTTTTAAAGACCTCCGCATTGGGTATCATCACCAACTGACCTTGTAAAGTCTCAATTTGTGTAGTACGCAGGTGAATACTTACCACCTTTCCAAAAAAATCGTTGGTTTCAATGAGGTCATTTACCTGGAAGGGCCTCCGGATGCTCATCATAGTACCGGCAATAAAGTTGGAGGCAATATCCTGGAAGGCAAAACCCAGGGCCAATCCAATAACGCCAGCTCCGGCAAGCAGTGAGGTTACGGCCCCATCCAGCTCCAGCACAGAAAGTGCAATGAAGGTGCCCAGGGCTAATATGATAATATAAAGGATGCTGCTGATCAGCTTTCTCAGGCTGAGGTTGTCCGTGATCTTACCTGTAAGGCGGTAAACCACTTTTTTAAGAAGCTTGCCAATACCGGCAAATACCAACAGGATAATTATGGAAATAACCAGGTTAGGCAGCATTTTCACCGCCAGTTCCAGCCAGGTTTCCATTTTTTCGGTCAGGAGATCATAAGCCTTATTGATGCCAAAGTCAATACTTGCCAGACTTTTCATTTTTGAAAGCGCTAAAGTTTATTCTTTTGGGTCGCCCTCTGCGGTTTCTGCAGCGGATGCATTCATTTTTTGGGTCAGTATTTCACTGATAAAGTCAATGCCCATATTAATGGCCATGTTCTTTACCCTTTCCTTGGGGCTTATGCCTGCTTCTCCGCTTTTTCGTACTATGTCCATCACCGTTTGAAAAGCGTGTATTCCGGATTCAATGGTGGAAATACCGTGTTTCATTACCTCCACATCGGCCAGGAGTTTTTGCTTTTGAATCTCCTTTTCGAGCCGAAGTTCACGGATGTAGGCATCCAACTGTCGTTTATTCTTTATGCTCTTCTTTCTCACGGAGGTGTTTGAATATATGCTTAACAGCAGTATTGATAAAGGGTTTTTCAAGAAGGTGTTTTCGGAAAATCACCATGATGATAAAGAGGAGAATATAACCCAGTGAAGTTACGCCAAACCCCAACAGGTAACTGCCAAATACCTTAGAGAGGTAGAGGCCGGCAAAAATGCCGATAAGAGAAGTGGAAATACAACCGAAAACCAGAAGAAATACAAAGGTGAAAAGGCTGCCAATTATTTTGCTGCCTTCTTCAATAGCCTCGTATTTAGCATGTTCCACCTCAAGTTTTACATATTGTTTGAGGTGTTCGGTTAGTTGTTTGATATGTTTGGAAAGGTCCATGGTATAAAACAAATGCCGGCTGAAAGGCCGGCATTAAAAACTTTTCATAAGCCCTTAGGCTTTTACACTACCATTTTTGATCACTCTTTCGGCAGATTCTTTCACTTCCTTAAGAGAGGCAATGGTTTTGTTGGCGGCATCATTGATAGCGTCTTTAGCTTCATTAGCCTTATCACCCAAAAGATTACGGGTATCCTTTCCACTTGCAGGGGCCAGGAGTATTCCGGCAGCGAAACCTACCGCTGCGCCAACAAGGGTTCCCAAAATTACATTTCCTGATTGCTTACTCATTTTGATATTGTATTTAAGATTAACGAAAAATTTAGTTAGTATTTTTTATTCAAACTACTCTTTGAATCTACATTCTGCAAAAAACGGTCAACGGTTTCGTCAGCATTTTCTCCAAAGGGTGTTTTCAAAATCCCTTTATTTCCATCTTCAGCTTCTAATCCTATAACCATCAGAGACTGTGAATTGTTCTCACGATCTACGATGCGATGCAACTCTATGATAGAAATTTTATCAGAGCTGTATTCACGGTTATCGGCATCATGGATGGTGTGTTCATCCTTAACCGAAAATTTTTCCTTAAAGCCTTTCTTTTCGAGGTCTCTTTCAACCTGGCTTACGGAAGAATAAGGGTCTTTTCTGGGGCTATTTAATTCCATAACTGATTATTCAACATAAACTTCAAACCACTCTTTGATCTCTTCATCAATCTGCTTCATTTCATCTTCTAGCTGCTCCAGTCCACTTTTTGCAGATATTTTCATCTTTTCATAGGATGCACCGGATTTCTCTTTCAGAGAGTCCAGCCGCATTTCCAGGTCCCCACGCAAACGCTCAAGATCGGTTTGCAATTCTCTTGATTTTTCAAGCGCCTGCCCGTTAAGTTCCTCCGCCTCGTTTACGGTTTTATCGTGCAGTTTGTTCAGCCTGTCCTTAACGTAAGATAAGTTTTCATTAAGGCGATTTTTCAGTTCAATACGGCTGGTTTCGGAGAAAGCTTCGGAAGAAGAATTCACATCTCCAGCGGTACTTTGTGTGTATTCCTGCTGAGAATTAGTATTCCCGAACTCATTCGTACACGCCAAGCCAAGGCTTGTAATGATTAAGATGTTAAAAAAGGTTTTGATTTTAAAAAACATGGTAATTAATTTTACCTCTCAATGAAACTGCGCAGCATCCAGGCGGCTTTTTCATGAATGGTTAATCGTGACACCATCATGTCAACGGTCACTTCATCACTGATTTCATCCGCTGTTTTGAGCGTTTCACGGAGTTTTAAAATTAGACTTTCGTGAGTTTCAAGTAAATCTGCTGACATTTCCAGGTCAGACAATCCACTTTTGGCTTCCTTTACATTACTGATCTTTTGAAAGATGCTGAAAGTTCCGGGAGCCTCAAATCCTAAAGCCCTGATTCTTTCGGCAATGTCATCGATAGCCTCAAACAGCTCGGTGTACTGCTGTTCAGTCAGGTCATGCAATGATTTAAAAAGAGTTCCTTTAACATTCCAGTGATAGTAATGTGTTTTAAGCATCAGCAGATAGCTGTCTGCTAAGACTTCGGAGAGTTTATCCGCAACACTTTTACGATCATTCTCTTCGAGCCCGGTGTGGAGCTCAATTTTCCGGTGAGAATTTGGAAATTTCACTTCTTTTAATTCTACTTTTTCCATTTGAGCAAGTTTAAATTCAATTCAGGTGTTAGTGTTAGCGATATTATTTGGTAAGTAATGCTTCCCTTTATAGCAGAACCGTGCCGGAAAAAAGGGTTGAATTTATAAGAATCTGAAAATTAGACAGTTGATTTAAAAAGTGGAATGCTGTTTAAACTATATGCCCTTCATTTTATTTCTTTTTGAAAGGAAGCTTTTTTCAAAATGGAAAAGACCGCTTATATACTACATATCCGTGGAAAGGTCCAGGGTGTTTTTTATCGCAAAAGTACCCGGGAAACCGCTGAACGCTTGGGTTTGACCGGCTGGGTGCGCAATGAACCTGATGGTGCCGTAACCGCTGAAGCCGAAGGCCCGGAAGAGCAGCTTCAGGAATTTATAGCCTGGTGTAAGCAGGGCCCTCCCGCAGCGCGCGTGCAGGATGTAGAGGTAAAAGACTCTGTGGTTAAGGGGTATTCCTCTTTTGAGGTTATCCGGTAGTGTCCGCTTTTGTAGATTTGCAGTAATGGATTCAAATCGATTAAAAAAGGTAAACCGGCTTTTGCAGCAGGACCTTGCCGAGGTGCTTCGCGGTATTGCTCAGCAACATTTTAAAGGTGTATTGATCACGGTATCTATTGTTAAGGTTACCCCGGATCTTGGCCTGGCACGTATTGCCCTGAGCGTTTTTCCCGCTACCTCCCAGGATGAGATTATGAAGTGGATACGTGAGCAAAAAGGCTATATCAAAGATCAGTTGGTACACCGCCTTAAAGGACAATTGCGGGTAATGCCCGATCTTGAATTTTTTCTGGATGACAGCCTAGACTACAGGGACAATATAGATCGTCTCCTAAGGGGCGAGGGTGAAAGTCCGATCAATTGAACCTGACCACGCATATAGCCCGCAGGTACTTTTTTTCACGTAAATCAAGGAATGCGGTCAATATCATTTCGGCCGTATCCATGTTGGGCATTATGGTGGGTACTGCAGCTCTTATCATTGTGTTGAGTGCCTTCAACGGACTGGAGTCCCTGGTAAAGGGGTTCTATGAAACCTTTGATCCCGATCTCAAAGCGTCCCTGGTGGAAGGAAAATACTTTGATGCTTCGTCAGCTATTACCAATAGTGTAAAGTCAGTGGATGGCGTTGAAGATGTAAGTGTGGTATTGGAAGACCGTGTTTTACTCACCTTCATGGATAAGGAATATATCGCCACACTGAAGGGTGTGGATGATCATTATACTGAGGTGAGTGAGGTAAAGGATGCTGTGGTGGCCGGAGCATACAACCTTAAGGAAGAACAGGAGGTGCCTACCACTTTACTGGGTGCCGGAGTGGCTTATTTTCTGGGCTACAGTCGCGTGGATTTTGAGTCGCCTATCTCGGCTTTCGTGCCTCGCGAAAAAACGGGGCTGGATTTTAGCACGGCCTTTGCCACAGACCTCTTATATCCGGCCGGAGTATTCTCAATTCAACCCGATTTTGACGAGAAATATGCCATTACTTCCATAACATTTGCCCGTGACCTGATAGGCCGGGCAGAGGCTGCTACTTCTTTGGAATTCAAACTAAAGGAAGGTGCTAACGCGTTCCGGGTAAAGTCCGCAATATCCGAGAAACTGGGCTCACGTTTTAAAGTACAGGACCGTGATGAGCAACAGGAGGTCTTTTTTAAAGTGATGAAAAGTGAGAACCTTTTCACCTTTATAGTATTTGCACTTATCCTGGCCATTTCCACCTTTACCATTATGGGTAGCCTTACCATGCTGATGCTGGACAAAAAGGACAATCTTTTTACCCTTTGGGCTATGGGCGCTTCATTGGAAACACTGCGGCATATCTTTTTCAAGGAAGGGCTGATGATAAGCTTGGTGGGGGCTTTTACGGGACTTTTCCTGGGCACACTCATTATTGTGTTGCAGGAACATTTTGGCATTCTTTCCCTGGGCCCCGGTTACGTTATTGACTCCTATCCGGTACGGCTTAAGTGGACGGATATCGTACTGGTCTCAGTAACCGTTTTCAGCCTGAGTAGCATTGCCTCCTGGCTTACCTCCCGCAGGCTGAGCTATGAGTTGTTCGGTGCTGTGCAAACGGTTTAGGCTACCGGGCTGAATACTCCCTGGAAGCGGCTTTCGATCTCGTCCAGCAAGGCAAAAATAGCCTCGGGTTCTTCGGTAGTGACCAGTTGTGTGCGGTATTCTTTAAAGTGGGGAATGCCTTTGAAGTAATTGGTGTAATGTCTGCGGGTTTCAAATACCCCCAGTTTTTCACCTTTCCACTCCAATGCCATTTTCAAATGTTTCCTACACGCATCCACCCTTTGTGACATGGTGGGAGGATCCAGTTTTTCACCGGTTTCCAGAAAATGTTTGATCTCGTTGAATACCCATGGGTAACCGATGCTGGCCCGGCCTATCATGATCCCATCTATACCGTAGCGGTTTTTCATTTCCAGGGCTTTTTCCGGAGAGTCTACATCACCGTTGCCAAATACCGGGATCTTCATACGGGGGTTGTTCTTTACTGCGGCAATCAACGTCCAGTCCGCTTCACCTTTATACATCTGCTTGCGGGTACGTCCGTGAATGGAAATCGCCTTTATGCCTACATCCTGTAAGCGCTCTGCCACTTCTACAATGTATTTGGTGTTCTCATCCCACCCCAGCCGCGTTTTTACGGTAACTGGCTTATTAACGGCTTTTACGATCTCGCTGGTCATAGAAACCATTTTGGGTATATCCTGCAGGATACCTGCTCCGGCTCCTTTACAGGCCACATTCTTTACCGGGCAGCCGTAATTGATGTCAATAATATCAGGATTAGCTTCTTCGGTAATGGCTGCTGCTTCACGCATAGAGGCTATTTCATTACCGAATATCTGGATGCCAATGGGACGCTCGTATTCAAAAATGTCCAGTTTCTGAACACTCTTCGCGGCATCGCGTATCAAGCCTTCAGAAGATATGAACTCGGTATACATTACATCCGCACCATGTTCTTTGCAGAGCGCCCTGAAAGGTGGATCGCTTACATCTTCCATGGGGGCCAGTAACAGGGGAAATTCTCCTACTTCTATATCATCGATCTTAACCAAACTATTCCTCTTATTTTTGACGCTGCAAAAATACTAAATCTCATTCGGCTCTATGCGAGGTAGTTTAATAGGTCAAAGTCCGTGGTATCAGTTGTTCATGATCTTTGTGCTGGCAGTGGCCGGTACTTTTGTTTTTCTGGCCATCGGTGTGGTACTGATGCCCGCTTTCTTTCCCTATGCTGTAGAGGACATGATGGCGTTACTCCAGGAGCCCGGCAACCCGGGTGGGGTAGAGGTTATGAAATTCCTGCAGGGTTTCAACACCCTGGGAACTTTCCTGGTACCTGGTCTTCTGGGTGCCTATCTTTTGTCGCGTTATCCTTCGGATTACCTGCAGATCAATGATTTCCCCCGTAAAGGGATGGTTGTGGTAGTCATGATACTGGTATTAACGTTAAGCGGAACCATCATCTCAGATTCCTTGTACCGCTTTAGTTCGGAGCTCACCTTTCCTGATTTTTTAGGCTGGCTGGAAGAGTATACCCGCAGCAGTGAGGCACAAATATCAGAACAGATCAAGGGCTTCCTGCAAATGCATAGCTTCATGGATTTCCTGAAAGTATTTGTCATTATGGCCCTGCTTCCGGCTGTATGTGAAGAAACCCTGTTCCGGGGTGTGGTACAGCCTTTATTCATCAAGGGCTTTCGCAATGTGCCTATTGGCATCCTGGTAACCTCCCTCACCTTTGCTGCCTTACACATGCAGTTCAACAGCTTTCTTTCCATTATGGCTTTATCCGTAGTGTTGGGTTACCTGAAGCTATGGAGTAAAAGCCTGTGGGTTCCGGTGTTAATGCACCTGATCAATAACGGGGCTATTGTTATAGCCGTATACTTTTTTGATGTTCCGGTAGATGAGTTCAACGATACCAGTTCCGAATGGCAGAGCATTTACTTTTGGCCGGGAATACTGATATTCATAGGAACTCTCGTTGGCCTGCGTTATCTCATGAAAAAATACCCACCAGCCGCTTATGATGATCATGCCGTGGAGCAAGACTAAAGATCCACGGGCTCAGCTTCAGAGATCTTCATCGGAAAAAGTTCCTGCACCTGTCCCTGTTGAGCGGAATTTAATTCGTTAAAGCCCTGGCCGAATAGCTTTCTGGCTTCCCGGTTACGCAGCTCGTTGTAAGCAGCCGTCAATTCATTTTGTACCGCCACGTATAGGCGGTAAGGGGTTTCACGGTCGTTCTGGATGGAAACAACGGCTTTTTGCGGGTTTACGGAGAGGTTATCCAGTCCGATACCTTCACAATAAGAACAGCTGCCGTCTCCGTTGTTGTCCAGAAAATCAACGGTAGCCTGGCGCAATTCATGTAGTTTGATTTCCTGGTCCTGTACCATAAGCTGTCCCCGGGCATTGATGAGTACGTTGAGGAGGTTGCGTTTATGGATGATACCTTCAGAGGGCTTTTCAGAGATGGGAGGAAGCTTGCGTTGTATGCCTCCGTCCACATCCATGGTTGTGGTTACCAAAAAGAAGATAAGCAGCAGGAAGGCAATATCTGCCATTGAGCCGGCATTGATCTCGGGAACTATTCTTTTTCTCCAGGCCATAGGTAAAGGATTTATAATACAACGGCCCTGGGCAGAAAGATAGTATGAGGGGAAACAAAAAAGGCCGCTTTTCAGCGGCCTTCGGAGAATCTATAATTTAAGCACTTTCTTAGTCTCCATACACCTCTCCCTTACGGGTAGAGTAGTTGATCTTAAGGGTGTTTGCTTTACGCAATTCCTGTTTGATATCGGTGATCAGTCCCATTTTCACGTCTTCATCCGCTTTAATGGAAACGGTCATCAGTGGGCGTTCAGCTTCGTTGATAGCCTCACGCTCTGTGATCACATATTGCTGAATTTCATTCACCCGGGCAAAAGCATCATTGAGCTGAACACGGGGTTCAGATCCCACCTGTGGGATGTATTGCTTTTTAGGTTTACCCACGTAAATGTAGGTAACCAGTGATTTACGTTCCAGCTTTTTGATCTCCGTTGCGTTAGGCTTGATGTTTTCTACCAAGAGGGTAACTTCACGCATTACCGTGGTTACCATGAAGAAGAACAAAAGCATGAAAACGATATCCGGCAGTGATGCTGTTGAAATGGCGGGAGTACCGCCTCCGGTTTTCTTTTTAAACTTTGACATATTCTAGCCTCCTAAGTTTACAGGTTCTGCTTCTGAGATCTTTTGTGGGTACATATCCTGGACCTCATTTTGCTGATCCTCGCTGAGGTTGTCATAGCTGATGCCGAATTTACGCTGAGCCTCGCGTTCACGAAGTTCATTGTAAGCGGCTGCCAGTTCGTTCTGAACAGCTATGTACAACTTATAGGACGTTCCCCGGTCGTTTACCAGGGATACAATGGCTTTCCCGGGATTATCTGAAGACTCAGGGTTACGGGCGCCCTGGCAATACTGGCAGGAGCCGTCACCATTGTTATCCAGGAATCGTACCGTTGCAGCGCGCAGGTCTTTGATATCCATGTATTCATCCTCTACCAGAAGCCGGTCATTGGCGTTTACCAACACCGTAAAAATGTTCTTCTTCTTAATAGGGGGCGGGTCCTGGATCTGCTCCGGGTCCCATGGCGGCAATTTCCGGTTAATTCCTGAATCCACATCCATTGTAGTGGTAACCAGGAAGAAGATCAACAACAGGAAAGCGATATCTGCCATCGAACCTGCGTTGATTTCCGGTATTGCCCTGCTGTTTCTTGCCATATTATTTAAATAAACGGGTTACTTCAACGTAAAGTATGCTCAGTATAGCAAGTCCGGCCAGGATGTAGAAAACCATTAAACCGGCACCAACCTGACGGGAGGTTTCCTCGGTAATTTCCATGCTGGCGAACTTAGGGTTCGAAGCTACATCGGTACCGGTGCTAAGGGCAAAAGCCACTGCTATAAGCACAATCAGCCCAACAACCCCAATCAGCGCGCTTTTGGCGCCTCCCGGGTTTTTAGCGATGCGACCGATGGCAAAGACCAGGATCATCACGATACAGATCCCGATCAATGCATAGGTTGCGTATAATCCGAAATCAATCATATTTTATTTCTTAGGCGTTGTGTGATTTGTACTTTACCAGTACATCGATCAGGGAGATGGAAGCATCCTCCATAGTGTTCACGATAGAGTCGATCTTCGCAATAATATAGTTGTAGAAGATCTGCAGGATGATCGCAACGATCAAACCGAATACCGTGGTCAAAAGGGCCACTTTAATACCACCTGCTACCAGTGATGGAGAAATATCACCCGCTGCTTCAATAGCGTCAAAGGCCTCGATCATACCGATTACCGTACCCATGAACCCAAGCATAGGGGCCAGAGCGATAAACAGAGAGATCCAGGAAACGTTACGCTCCAGAAGACCCATTTGTACAGAACCGTAGGAAATGATGGATTTTTCAACCACATCAATACCTTCATCCATGCGGTCAAGACCCTGGTAGAAGATGCTGGCTACGGGACCACGGGTGTTACGGCAAACTTCTTTAGCTGCTTCCACACCACCGGTTTGAAGAGCGCTTTCGATTTCGTCCAGTAATTTTTTGGAGTTTGGAGTAGCCATGTTGAGGTAAATGATACGCTCAATACAAATAGCCAAACCTAAAATAAGGGTGATCAGTACGATACCCATGAAGGAAGGTCCACCTTCAATGAACTTTTCCTTTAATACCTGATGGAAGGATTGATCAACTTCCACTTCCTCTTCTTCGGCTGGAGCCGCTGGCTCGGTTTTGTCAACGGTTGTAGCGGGTTCGCTTTGAGCCTGGGCGGCAGTATCAGTCTGCTCGGTGGCAGCCGTATCAGCGTCATCCTGGGCAAAGAGGGTAACAGTTCCAAAGGCCATAAACATGCATACAGCCAAGATCGAAAGTGCTTTTTTCATTACTTGCTAGTTTGTTAAAAATTTCGGTGAAAATAAAAAACTCATCACAAAGCTAAAGTATTCTCTGCATCTTTTTTGTGTTATGATGCGGCCTTTGGCCGTAATGAACTCAAAATAGCATGCGCGCATAGTATTTTATAATGCTTCCTTAAAATTGACGATGTGATTAAATAGACAAAGAAACGTTAAAACGCTGCCTTCATTGCAATTTTTTTTACTTTTGCCAACCCAAATTACTGGAGAGGTGGCCGAGTGGTCGAAGGCGCACGCCTGGAAAGTGTGTATACGTCACAAGCGTATCGAGGGTTCGAATCCCTCTCTCTCCGCCAGAAAGAAAAGCCCGATGCTGATGCACCGGGCTTTTTTTTTGAAATGGAGGTGAAACTGTAATGATCAGGTTTTGGTATAAGGCTTGATCTGAAGGATGCGCTTATTGAAATTTATAGTGATTATACCAGAAGCCATCAGGTCATAGCCTATGAGACCATCCGCGCGAAAACCAAATGCCCGGAGTTTCTTTAGATCGGTGGCCAGCATTTTTACTTCACTTAGGTTCAAACCGATCTTAATTTGGTTGAGCTGTCTTATTTCCAGGTCGGAGCGGTAACCATCAGTACTAAAAAGTTTTTGACTGCTTACGGGTTTGGTGTAAATACTGTCCTGATCCAGTATGCTTTTATCGAGCAGCAGAACCTCAGAACCGCTGTCAAATAGAAGGTTATAGGGGCGATGGTTGATCCGGGCTTCCAATTGTATAAAGGCGCCTTTGTATGTAAAGGGCATGGAAATAATTCCCGACTGGGGAACCGGGCCTTGTTTATGCAGTCGTGTTCCGTTCTGGTCAATTCTGAAGATCCGCAATACTTGATGCTGTAAATCAATTTCCAGTTCCTCACCTTTAAAAAGATTGATACCCAAGAGGCCAAGTATCTTAACATTACGTTTTCTTTCGATGTGACTCAGGTCCATCACATCGGCCATTTGGTGCTTGAAGCTAAGCTCTTTCAGTTTCAAATTAGCCACAGAACGTATCCTGACGTCACGTATGATGCCATTCACACCAGTGGCTTGTCGGGTAGGGTCGGTATGGTAATCTTTAAAATGAGTTTCATTT
>CETZ01075066.1_pt1 | contig 44633 bp, 38 predicted proteins | sample 531441 | NCBI WGS metagenome assembly CETZ01 (sample SAMEA2623098, study PRJEB7988) | marine metagenome | isolation source: saline water (ENVO:00002010), including | reverse complement strand
CCACTCAAACCCTAAATGACATGCAAAAAACTGGATCCTGCGATCAAGTCGCAGGATGACAAGAAGTTCTGAAAAAGTAGATCAGAGAAAACCTCATATCTTCTGAAGCTTTTACAAGAAGCGAGTCACTATCCTTCCTGCTGCTGTTTTTCCAGAATCATCAATAACAACTGAGTCGCGTCTAACTCCATGTCATCCTGTGGCTTGACCACAGGATCCACTTAAAACCTAAATGTTAAGAAAAAACTGGATTCCTTGAATCGAAGGCGAGCCCCACAAGCGGCAGGATGACAAGACGTTCTGAAAAAGAAGATCACAGATAACCTCAAATCTTTTGAAGCTGTATGGAAAGCCGGGGTATTAGCCTTCTTGTTGCCGCTTTTCCAGAATCATCAATAACAACTGAGCGGCGGCCTCGGCATCGCACAAAGCTCTGTGATGCGTATCCAGAGACACTTCAAACGTGTGGCACAACGCCGATAACTTGTACGAATCCTGTCCGGGAAAATAACGCCGCATATTCACTACGGTACAGAACTTGGGCATACGCCAGCTTTGGCCCAGTCGCTCGTACTCCTGCTGGATAAAGCCATAATCAAAATTCACGTTGTGGGCGACAAAAATAGCGTCGCCACAGAAGCGTCTGAAGTCATCAGCAATCTCACTGAACACCGGCGCATCACTCACCATGGCGTCTGAAATACCCGTCAGCCGGGTGATGGATGACGGAATATGTCGCTGCGGATTAATCAGCGTCTGAAAACGCTCAACAACGTCACCATTGCAGACTTTCACGGCACCGATTTCCGTAACGCGGTGCTGAGGCTGATTACCCCCAGTGGTTTCAATATCCACCACCACAAACACCTGCCGCGGATCATGGGTGTAGGTCACCCGCAGCAGGCCACAATCAAAACCGGCACTCTCAAGCTGGCGTAGCCGGGTCAGCTGATTGGCGCGCAGGGCATCGCCTTCGGCTTTCACTTCAATAAATCGCAGCTGATCGTCTTTGCAGAGCATCAGGTCCGGGTAGCCATCTTTCATGGCCGGGTAATCTTCGGCCATTAATCTCAGTATTTCAGCGACGGGGCGGCAGTGCGGCGAACTCAGCAGCAGCTTCAGCGCATCCAGTTGCAGCTGATTCCAGCGGAACAGGCCATTACTCTCGCCATGACGGGCAGTGACGGTTTTAAGCAGCGGAACTAAATACTGCCCGTCACTGAGCTGTTCCAGTTTGCGTGAAATACTCTCGGCAAAAATGGCAGTAAAACTGCGGTCCCGCAGGTTAGCCGGAATACGGTCAAACGGTGAATGCACGCTGCGCTCATCTTCAAACAATTCATCCCAGAAGGTCAGGGCAAACAGCGCACGCCACAGCGTGTTTTCGCTGAACCAGGCCTGCCAGCCAAGCTGAGTGTAATGTTTCAGAACGCCATGTTCCGGGCTGGCCCGGTGTAAGTCATCAAGCATCAGGCTGTCACTGTTGCGTAACACCTGAGTCTGTTCACTGACTTTTTCAGCCGTGAATTTCCGGGCGTAAAAATCCCGGGCAAAGTGATACAGGGCATCGTTATTATTACGCGCAATAATGCCTTCCAGCGTTTGCCGCGTGAGTTCTTTGTCGCAGCTGTACAGCAAGCGCAGATGACGCTCCTGCGACTTCGCCAGCGTACAGGCCTGATACACCTGCATGGCGTTATCTGTATCTGCGTTTTTCTCCAGTGCCTGGCCAAACTCCAGCAGGGTTTTATCCGCAAGCCCCTGCACCGATGGGTAGTGCGCAGGCAGACAGGCCAGCACCTCAGTAAAGCGTGCGGCATTGGCCGGATCTTCACGGACGGCACGGCGCAGTTCACTCAGCCGGTAACAGGTTAAAGCCTCGCCCTGATGGCTGAATCTGGGTGAATAGCCCGTCGCCTGGCGCACGGGCATCAGGCCCAGGTCACGCATGGTGAATTGCTTCAGGTCCAACTCCGGGCGGCCAAAATACAGATACAGCAGGTAGGACAGAGCACAGACGCGGTCCTGAACAAACAGGGCTTCAGCCGCAAACGCGTCATCCAGCTGACTGTCCGTCAGCTGTTCTTTAATGGCTTCCAGTACTCTGGCTTTGGGCCAGCTCTTCAGCACACCCGTCAGCGAGGAAGCCAGCACCAGAGACTGCAGCTCCGCCTTGGTCATAGCTGACAGCAGGGCGGGGTAGTCGTGGCGCGACAGACCACGCACAAACCCCCGCTCACTCAGCAACTGCAATGCAGCCCGGGTATCCGTGATCTCATCGTATCTCAGCTCGTCAGGGCGGAAAGCCAGCTTACGGCGGTTCGCCATACGGATGTACAGGCACTGAGCATCACGGTCCAGAGCGCGGAAATCATGGATAAACGCCTTATGCTCCGCCGTCAGCAGCCCGGCTGACAGATCCGCAATATGGCTCAGCATCTCCATAAAGTGATCGTGGTAGTAAAAAGTACCCAGAGTCTGCGAAGTCATGGAGTGCTGATATAGATTGCTGTATGTATGAACAGTATATCCGCGTAGTATGTCAAATCAAAGAATGATTCTTTGAATGTAAGGAATGCAGAATGTGTGGTCTCCGTGGGGTTTACAAACAGTCTTCATAATCAGATAGTTGAAGCCATTAGTCTGAGTGCTGTTACTGAGTAGCTTGTTCAGCGTATGCCGATTGTCAGTAAGATGCCATTAATAGAGACGTTAACATCTAGGGATATAGGTTCTTAGAGATAGTCTTTGAGGTAAGAATGAGAAAATGTCATCAGTCACTTAATTATCCAATTGATTTTTACTGCATATGTCGGGGTTGGAATTGAGAATTTCAAGTATTGAAGGGATGAGAGCTGTTTTTGCAATATGGGTTGTTATACATCATGCCCTATCCAATACAGGCCTTGACAAAAATGGTAATGTTATTTGGGGGTACTTGAGGTCGGGGGGATATGCAGTTGATTTGTTTGTGATTATAAGTGGCTTTGTAATTTTCTATCTTTTGGATCATAAGAGGGAAGGTTATATTCCTTATCTTATACGTCGATTTTTCAGGCTGTTTCCCGTTTTCTTTCTTCTCTTTATCGTCGCTATTCCATTATCTTTATTGATACCGGATAATGCTAATTCATATTCTCATCTATTTGTAGGGAAAAATTTTCCTAGAGTCGAATATGTTCAGTCGTGGTGGGAGCATATAGAGCTTAATATAGCAGCTCATTTTTTTATGCTTCACGGAATTATACCTGAAGTGATTGCTCCGGGTGCTCCGATTGCATTTCTTGGACCTGCATGGAGTATATCTTTAGAATGGCAGTTTTACATATTGGCACCTGCTCTCTTTATTTTGTCGTCAAAAATATATAGAGGGTGCTATAGTCCTTCCGTCTCTGCTTTGATTATACTGTCTGTTACTGCCTTATTCTTGATTGTTTCAAAAGTCTATCCTCATGTTATACGTGGAGCATTTTTTCCAGATCATTTTGTGTTTTTCATGTTGGGTTGGATTTCATACTTTCTTTCAAAGGAGCTCAGCGTAAGTAAAATTCCTTTGAGTAGCATTTTCTTGATCTGTTTCTTGCTTTCCATGATGGTGGGTATTGTGAGTAACGCCATTTTGGTTCCGGGTCCAACCGGAGTTATATGTATATGGTTGTTGCTGTTTCCGTTGACTGTATCACGGAATGAGGACGGTCTGTTTTATTCTGCAGTATTTAATAATAAGGTTATGAACTACTTGGGAAGAATATCGTATTCTGTTTATTTGAGTCATGTGTTAGTGATTGTTGTATTGATGAAGCTTATTTCGTATGTTCCATATACCTTCGGATCTGTTCAGCTTGCCGTAGTTTTAGTCCCACTCACTGTCATTGTCACCGTAGTCTTGTCACATATTCTCTATATATGCATAGAAAATCCGGGTATGAAAATTGGAAAGAAGATAGCATCAAAATTTGATCGTAGGCTTGGTTGCTGAAGTAAATATTCTTTCAGTGGTTGTTGAAGATTTGGATAAAGTACCTGGCAAGAGTTGATAGTAATGTTTGGAGTGTATCGTACTTTTCTGGCCCTTCTCGTTGTGGCTATGCACTTGGGAGGGATTCCAGTGATTGGAGCATATGCCGTTTTTGGATTTTACTGTTTAAGTGGATATCTGATGACTTTGATTATGTAGACCAGCTATGGTTATTCATTTGATGGCTTTGGTAAATATGCAGTTAACAGATTTTTGCGCATCTATCCTTTATACTGGATATCAATATTTTTATCACTTATTTTGATTCTTTGTTTTGGGCATGAATTTTCCATTGAATATCAAGGTTCTATGTATGTTCCTGATGATTTTTATGGCGCTTTTAGAAATTTATTTCTTTTCTTTCCATTTCAGGAAAATCCAAGGCTGACACCTCCAGCCTGGGCGCTTACGGTTGAAATTTTCTTTTATATACTGATTGGTCTTGGCGTTTCAAAAACTTTGCGCTTAACAGTGCTCTGGTTTATTTTAAGTATCTTATATCATGTGTTCGCTTTGTTACTTGATCTGGGTTGGAGTAACCGCTACTTCACAATTTTTGCGGCTTCACTGCCTTTCTCTGCAGGGGCTTTAATTTTTCACTTTAAGAATGAAATAATAAAATTCACTGATGGAGTTTCTTCGTGGCTCTATGGCTGGTTGCCGTTTATAATTTTGATGTTTTTTATACTTAATTGGTATATTGGTTATTTGATCGGGAGTCAGCAGGGCTTTTTCTTTTACACTAATTTTTTGCTGTGTTTGTTAATGATCTCTACTCTGCTTGGTACAAAAAAATTGCCCTTTATTTCCCGCGATATGGATAAGTGGATTGGTGATTTTAGCTACCCTGTCTATCTTTTTCACTATCAAGTCGGGATTTTAGTTGTTTTTTTTGCTGGATTGGTAGGGTTTGAATTGCATCGCCCTGATTCGTTGCTTCTTGTAGTATCAATTCCGGTTATATTGCTATTTTCTTGGGCTGTGTCTGTTCTGTTTGAGCAACCAATCGAAAAAATTAGATCAAGAGTGAAAAAGTAAACTTTTCATCTGGGATCTTCTTAATTTCATGTGTGTTGGCGTCGGTGAGTGCAGATTGATTGGGTTTTGTTAGTTGTCCTGATTAATATTTTTCCTGCTTCAAAGTAGGGGTTTGAATTTTTCGCGTACATTTGAGAAATGTGTTTCCACGTGAATGACTATTGATAATTGACTCTTTAATTCTGATTTAAGGGCTGAGTATTCTGCCGCGAATAGTGCGAATTGGTCCGGTCGGTAGATTTCAAATGGAGTGTGAGCAGGAAGCTGAACCATTGCATTGGTAGTCATTGACTCCTCTTTCATGCACTTAAAACAGAGCTAGTAGATCAGCAAAAAAGATTCGATAGCAACTTCGAACTTGTCATAACTGTGATTAGGTTAATGAGCACTTTCATCAGAATAGTTTATTCTGAATGTGGGTTTGACCTTGAAAATTATTCAGAGGTATACGCCTTAAGTGTCCATGAACGTGGTAGTCGACTATGGCCCTCGAAACCAGTCTACGGTCTCTGAATACAGTGAAATCTCATAAACCCGGCCCGCCTATCATGACCCTGCGGACTTCATTCCTCTGATATGACCATGCCTGCCTTGTGTAATCTTTGACCGTCTATCCCGGCTCGCTGAATACCCTGCATCGCCGGTTTGCGGTACTCTCGTTCACCATGAACTCCGCCCGAATCTGAACAGACTATCTGCAAGCACTGTTATGACCATTCTGAGATACCTTTCCGTAACTATTCCGCTGTTTGTCGCTCTTCTTTTCAGCCCACCCTGGGTCGCGGCTTCTGAGGCCAGCCCGGATGACCAGACGCCGGCGGATCTGATCTCTGCTGAGGTGATCCGCAGTGATCTGACTGCCTTGTATAACTCTTTGGCGGCAGCTCATGCCAACCTGTATGCACATCGTCCGAAGGCGCAGTATGACGAGGAGTTTGATGCGCTGATGGCGTCTGTTGATGGCCCGATGAGCCGTCTGGATGTTATCCGGCTGTTCATGCGGTTTGTGGCTTACGGGCGGGTGGGGCATGCGAAAATCGATTTTCCCATTCCTGAGTATGTGGCCTATCTGCAGCAGGGCGGTACGCTGATTCCTGTCGACATCCGGGTGGAGGATGGCCGGGTTCTGATCGCACATAACTACACCACTGAGCCGCTTCTGGAGGCCGGGCATGAACTGGTCGCTATCAATGGCCGGAGCGCGGACTACTGGCTGAAGCGTACTGGTCGCTATGTTTCCGCCGAGCGGCCTTATATGTCGCATGCGCAGCTGGAGAACATGTTCCCGCGTATTTTCTGGTTGTCTGAAGGCCAGGTGGATTCGTTCCGTTTTACGGTCAAAACGGCAGAGGGTGAGAAAACGCTTGTTGCCGGTGCTGTGCCGGTGATGACCATTGAAGAGCACAAGGGCTCATTGGAGTCAGTAACTCATAAACGCGAAGCCAATATGCTGCAGGAGGGCGTTGCGTACCTCAGGCCCGGCCCTTTCTATGCCATGGGTGATAAGGACACGCTGGACACCTTCACCGCTTTTATTGATGAGTCTTTCAGAACCTTTATTGAGGCGTGTGCCGATAATCTGATTCTGGATCTGCGCAATAACCCGGGCGGTGATAATTCATTCAGTGACCCTGTGGTCGCCTGGTTTGCGGACAAGCCGTTTGCGTTTGCCTCACGTTTTGAGGTCAAGGCCAGCCCGCAGACGCGTATGGTGCTGAAAGACCTGGCTGGCCAGTATCCGGACGGACTATCGGCCGGTATGTACGCTCTGATTCAGAAGTTTCCGGACGGTGATGTGTTTGATTTCCATATTCCGGATACACCGCCACGCGCTGACGGCTTTAAAGGCCGGGTATGGGTGCTGATTAACCGTCATTCGTATTCCAACGCGACGGTAACGGCGGCCATCATCAAAGATTACGGCTTCGGCATTCTGGTGGGTGAAGAAACCTCAGACCTGCCGACCAGTTATGCGTCATCGGCACAGTTTACTCTGCCGCAAACAGGTATTGTGGTGACCTACCCCAAGGCGTATTTCGTCCGCCCCAGTGGGAAGGAAAGCCTGAGTGGAGTGATGCCGGATATCGTTACTGCTGAGCCTCTGCCGGGTGCTGAGGCCGATGCTGTGTTGAGTGTTCTGCTTGAGAAGATCACGGCAGACACGCACTGAGCTGTGGGCGTGGCGATGCTGTTGGAAAACTCTTGAATTTATTCATCTGACAGGCGCACAGATGAAGTTGGTCTGTTCATCAAAAATAAGGAATGTGATGAAAAAGCTGATGTTTGTTTTCAGTATCCTGCTGGTCAGCGGCTGTACGACCTTGTCGAAAGACGTGGTGCTTGTCTCTGAAGGCGGTGAGACATCCAAACTATTGGTGTACCGTGATTCTGCATTTCAGAACGCCATGGTAAGCCTCTATGTTGGTAAATCAGACGAATATTTTATGAAGTTAAGAAACGGGCAGTATGGTGTCGTGGAGATGGATGCAGGCCTCTACGTTATTCAGGCAAAAGCGGATGCAAGCCCGTCTTCTCTCATTCAGGTGAACCTGAAACCTGATGAAATAACCTGCCTAGAGGGTGCCCCGAATAAACAGGCGTTGGGAGCCGTGTTCAGCCCCTTGATGGCCAATGCGGTTCCGGCATTTTTACTGACACAAGTGGATTGTCCTTCCGCAGAGGCTTTGAAGGATTACAAACTCGTCACAAAACCATGAATCATATTCTGAATAAACAGTCGTAGTTATGAACCGGGAGCCATACTCCCGGTTTTATCACCATTGAAGTCAAAGACCTTATGAAAAAACTACTGATCCCACTGTTGTGCCTTTTTCTGATGGCCTGCAGCGACAAACCGTCCACGGCGTTGATTGAGCGCACAGTCACATCGGCTCAGGCCGTGCCCGGGGTATTTCATGTGGTGAAGGTTGAGAAGCGTGATGGCTGGATGGATGGCGATATTTACGTTGCCGATGTGGCGTATGAAATTGAATTCGACGTGAATTCAGATGACCTGCAGGAAGGGCTGCAGAACGGCCTGCGCGATGGCAGCGGTGGCCTGCTGCAGACTCTGGTCGGTGGCCTGAAGCTGATGGCTGTTAAGCTCGCGTACGGTGATTTCAGAAAGGGGGACCGCCTGACGCTGACCAACCAGTTCCGCTTCTTCCAGACCGAGCGTGGCTGGCGCCTGCAGGAAGAATAAGTCATTCAGTAAACGTTTGATTGGTAGCAATGCGGCCCTGTTGTCCCATATTTCCATCATTTCCGGCCAGACCATTTGCCTCGGCCACTCTGCTGTCGCTGAATAATCCCTGACCAATCCCCAGACATTGATCTTAACCATCATGTGATCCGGCAGGGAGGCAGGGTATGTACTTATCCATTATTACCGAACGGGATGACTTCAGGCTCACGGCCAGTGCGCCAACGGTGATTTCACCAGACGGAAAATTTTCTCTGCAGCTGTTGATTCAGGCCCATGCTGATTTAACGCTGGAATCCCTGAGCTGGCAGTTGCCGTCCTGTCTGGATGATGCCGGGGCAGAGCTGTCGCCGTCTTTGCCGCTGGCATTGGCTGCCGGTGAGAGTGCCGAACTGCAGCTGGTGTTGACGCCTCAGGAGATGGGTTTCGGATTTCTCACTTTCTATCTGCATACTGGCGAAACATCCACTGAACCCGCCTGCAGCTGGCAGCACTGGGTGTCGGTATTCAAACCGGCAAAACCTTCTGCGGATGAGCCCCTGCCGGATGATCTGCGTCAGCGTCTGATCAACGTGGTGAATTATGACGCTCAGAACGGTCATATTTTTCTCGCCAATTACACCCGCTTTTTTAACGATTATCTGAATATTCTGGTGCCGGAAGAGCGGCAGGAACAGCTGGCTGAAGAGTTCGGTCTGCCTGCCGAAGGCCTGCCTCTGGATGATGAAACTTACCTGCTGATTGCACAGGGCAAGATGACCTTTTATGGCGTCGAAAAACTGGAGCTGATCGCGGAAGAAGACTGTAACGCCAGTGATGACCGGTTTGATCCGGACAGCACCCGGGAAACGGCTTGGGAGGCTATGGATGACTGATCTCGCAGCGGGTTATCAGATGGCTTTTGAGGCCAACGAAGACGGCATTAATCTGGTGATCGAGCGGACACTCTTCGCGCTCAGAAACCAGCTGACTTTTGACCGGCGGGTTCTGCGTCGCGGTTATCTCAGGGCCAGACTGACCTCCATCGAAGTGACGGACCTGCGTGATCCGCCACCTAAAGGTCAGGCGCGGGCAGATCTGCAGATCCGGGCGGAAGCTAGCTGGTCGCTGTTTGGTCTGTTCCCGAAAACAACCTCGGTTCTGCTGGAGATAAACGCCGTTGAACTGGTGGTGAAAAAAACCCAGGCGGGCCTGCCGGTCGGACTGGTGTTTTCCGTTACGCCGGGGCTGAGTGTGGATGTCTCGTTTGTCATGAACCGGCCTGTGCGCAACTGGATTTTAAATCGTCTGATTGCGCCCATTATTGAGCTGGGGGTGTGGCTGGGTTTCCGCATTGTGCAGGAGGTGGATATTCCACTGTGGAAACTGCTGGATACCTTTGCCGCGGCCGGGCTCAGATTCTCTGCCAATTCTCCGTTTGTTACCGGGCAGAATCAGACGACGCCCAGTTCGGCGTTGGTGGCCTGTGATTTTGATCTGGTCAACCAGAGTATTGGCCAGCCTGCGCAGCTGCAGAGTTTTCAGTCGCCACCGCATAATTTTTCGGCCGTGGTGCGCGATGAACTGGTGAATGCCATGGTGCAGTCGGCCTTTGCCAAAGGCTGGCTACCGAGCCGCTTCCGCGTCGGTAAATGGAAGATTTATCTGAATGCTATTGATGTGCAGTTTGTGCCTGACCGCATTGAAGCCCGTGGCCAACTGAAAGCCAAGCGTGGTAAATGCTGGTGCCGGGTGAAAGCAAAGATTCAGTTCAGCGCCGCTGTTGAACCAAAAATTGATACCAGCACCGGCACCACACTGGCAACGTTTCAGTACGACGCCAATATCAATACCCAGGTTTCAACGCCCGGCATGCTGGTTGTACTGGGCGTAATTATGTTCGGTCCGCTGTTTCTGGCTCTGATCAGTGCCAGTTCGGTGCTGATTAATCTGGTACTTGACCGTTTTCTGCCGTTTCAGACTGGCTGGAACCAGAATGGCAATCAGCTGACGCTGACGGCCAACCCGCTTTCCGGTGCGTCGGTCAGTGCGTTTCAGCTGGATTTTCCGCTGCAGCTCAGTGGCAGCGGTACGTTCGATCTCAGTCGGTTTGAGCAGTTTTCACTGCAGAATGGCGCTCAGTTTGATGTCGGTTTTACCCCGGGATCGCTCCTGATAAAAGACGATGAACTCAAACTGGAGGCGGAGCTGAAGTGATACCTGACCGCATGGGGTTCAATTTCCCGGAATGAATCTGGTTTACTTGACCGGGTAGGGAAGCTTCACTTTACTGATACAGTAAATTCATACACTGTTCAGACCGGTAAGCCCGCATGGAAGACACGGTTATTGCGATATTTTCAGTGGTTTTTCCGCTGCTGATAGTTATGGTTATTGTCTGGTTTATTCAGGTGTCACGGTTATTTGCCCGGCTGCGTGAACATCACCCCCAGGAATATGAGGCGATGGGACGTCCGACGCTGTTTGCCAATAACACGCCGCAGACGAATTTTTCATTGCTGAAGTTTTTTATGGGCAACCGTGCCCGTGAATTGGGTGATGATGTGCTCGTACGCCAATGCGCTTTTCTGAAAAAATTCTTTTATGTGTATCTGTCGCTCTTCCTCGGCCTGATGAGTCTGATGGTGGTTATGGCCGTCAGTGGTTCCTGAAACATGACGATGGTTACTGTCCAGCAGGTGGGGTTTGGCTCGGCCGCCGCCGTCCGTTTACTGGCTCTTTTAAATGCTCACTGGTCGGATTTAACCCATCTTGAAACTGAGCGCGATGGCATGGTGATTCCGCAGCCTTTTGTGGCGCAGGAAGGCAATTGCGTGGTCGGTGGTGGTAGTTTTTCCCGTTATACCCGTCCGGGTGGCAGTGATCCGGTCGTCTGGCTGAATGCCCTGTACGTGCTACCGTCTCACCGTGGCCGGGGTATTGCCTCGCAGTTGCTGCGTGATTGCGTCCGGGTGGCTCCGCAACTTTATGCATTAACGGATATACCGGCCCTCTATACCCAACTGGGTTGGAAAATACTGAGCACAGACCCCGACGGCATTGTGGTTGGCTGGAATCACAGCGTCTGAACGGAGCCGGGGCATGAGAGGACGATGCCTGAATATTCCCCGGTTCTCCGTCAGTGTCGTTCGGTTCGGTATTTCCTGGTAATTTAAACGCTCAGTTTTTCACCACCCGCTCTAACGTCGCGCTGTCGGTATGAGGGAAGTCTTTGCCGTAAATCTTCAGGCTGGTGTTCTGCGAATAACTGAAGGTGTTTTCGCCGATGTCCAGCGTCATGGTAAAGGCCTGAGTCGATGCATTCGCGGTCATGTACGATGATTCGCCGATACCACGGGCCGGTGCTGTGAGGGTCATTTTCCGGCCCGCTTTGCCTTCCGCCACGACGCAGGTTGCTCTTGGTACACAGAAGCTGTTGTAGACCATCTGATTGTCTTTGTCGTAAATCAGGTAGCCGCGCTGATCATGAAACTTGGCGTTGTCACGGCTGCGAAACACTTCCTCGCTGTAATAAACGGCAACCAGATTCTGCTTGCTGGCGTTGACTGCATCGGCAACGACCTCAAAGGTTCTGACTTCATAAAAGGGTTCGATTGCGGGGGCGCCTTCGCCCACGGCAGAACCGGTTCTGCCCGGTGCCATATCGACGCCGTTGCTGGCGGTTTTCCAGGTGCCGATTAAGGGTTGCAGAGGTCCGAGGTCAGGTTCAGCCGCCTGTACCAGTGCGGGCAGGGTGAGCATCAGTGGTGCTGATAATGTCAGGGCCAGGGCAGATTGGCGCAGGCGAAGAGCAAAAGAGTTCATAAGGCAGTCCTGTTTTGTGTTTGGCAGATGACAGTGCGGTGGCGGCTGTCGCGAACAGGGTGAGCCTAGTGGTGAGGCCGAGTCTGGGGATATAGGTGATATGTCCCCCAGCACTCAGAAACGCGATGTTTTACCGGTCCGGGATATTTATCCCATGCGATAATCCGGCGTCAGCAGGGTCAGAGATAACAGGGCCGTGGGTAACAGAGGTTTGGTAATGCCGGATAACAAATATTGGCTGGTGTGGGTCAGGCTGTTTTTTATACTGATTATCATCACCAGCATTTCGGATGTAATGATCGATCTGAGTCAGGGTGCGAATACGCTGCATATGGTGCAGGAATCCATGATGGCGTTTTTTGCACTGGCGCTTCTCGTCATGCTGTTTCTGCATACGCGCTGGCAGTTGCGGCTCAACCGCCAGCTAAAGGAAGAACTCGCAGAAGCCACCGCCCGTTCGGCAGAGGCATCAGAACAACTGGTCGGCGCCCGCCGTGCGTTTGGTGAGCAGATCGCCCGGCAGTTTCAGAACTGGGGACTGACCGACAGCGAAGCGGAAGTGGCGCTGTTTACTCTGAAAGGACTGACTGCCAAGGAGATCGCGCAGTTGCGCAATGCCTCTGAAAAAACCGTGCGCAATCAGCTGACCAGTGTGTATAAAAAATCCGGCACAACCGGTAACACCGGTTTTATTGCCTGGTTTATGGAAGACCTCTGGTAGGCTTCAGAGTACCTGGGGCAGTGGCGCCCGTGGAGGCTTGCTGGGGTTGTCCGGGTCGAGCCCGTCGCTGCGTTGGTTGAGATAACTGAGAATGGCGTCGTCCACGGCCTGTTGTTTACCGCTCAGACCCTGATTACCGAAGATGCGGTTGAACTCAAAGACATAAGGGTAATGCCCGACCATGGCAATATCGAAACCGCCGTGGTCAATGCCAAGCCCCTGCGCCAGCCGTTCGACCAGTGCAATGGCTTCCGGCGGCAGGATGCCATCTTCCACCTGCCCACCTTTGGCAACGTTGTTGTAAAACCCCTGTTCGGCCTGAATGCGCCAGTAGCCGCCGACGATCTGGTTTCCGGCCCAGACGATACGCAGGTCGCGGTCGATGGGCAGGTATTCCTGCGCATAAATCACCGGGCTGACGGCCAGATAGGCCTGCCAGTCACGCTGGCTCTCAATCAGGAAAACGCCGTCACCCATGCTGCTTTTCGGTATCTTGGCGACAAAGGGCGCCGGCATGGCAGACCAGACCCGTGCTGCGGATTCCGGCGTGTTCGCTTCGATCAGGGTGTAGGGCACATGCTGTGGGGCGATAAGACGGAAGGCCCGGGTCATTTCGACTTTGTCATGGCCCAGATGATAACTGGCCGGACTGGGAAAAACCGGGACTTTAAGGCCGTAAATCAGCGGGTTGATCTGCCAGTACTGTGGGAACAGAACCCAGTCAGCGTTGCGTATTTCGTCCGCTCTGTCATAAAAATGATCGGGTTTGATGTAGGTAACACCGGGCATATGCAGGGTGCGCAGGGCATCAAACGAGATCAGTTTCATACAGGCTGTGTGGCAGCAAAAGGGGCTGAAATATTACGGATGGCGGCCATTCCGGCAAATGAAATTTTCTGCTGCTGAGCAGCAAAGACACTCATTGAAAGTCAGCCAGAAACGGCACAAGGGCGGCATTCATACGGTTGTCGCATACAGGTAGGAAGATTATATTAGGCTGAAAGTCGGGTTTGATGGAGCCGGAGCCCGGCCAGCACTGATAATTCAAGGGAACTCAAGGACATGATCATTCTCCCCGTTGAGCGGCGGCTGGACTGGAAACACGCCCCGGTGACGCTCATCAGTATCATTCTGCTCAACATCCTTATCTTTTTCCTTTATCAGGCCAACGACCCGCAGAAATTTGATGCCGCGCTGGGTGAGTATCTGTCTGCCGGTATGCTGGAGAAAGAGTGGCCTGTGTATAAGGATTACCTGCGCGCTGGTGACAGACAGGCTGAGCTGGAATCGCTGGCGCACTGGTATGTGCAAAAGAACTATAGAGTAGTGGCGGCGAATATCCTCGAAAACCGCCGGTTTTATACCTATCTGGAAGAAAACGGCCGTGACCTGTTTTACCAGAGTTATTACTCGGAATGGAGTGAGCTGCGCCCGGTCATTCAGCAGCAGGTGAATGACATGAGTTTTTACCGCTTCGGGCTGACAGCCGACAATCTGTCGGTGGTGGATCTCATCGCTCATCAGTTTCTGCACGGCGACTTCATGCATCTGTTGGGCAATATGATGTTTCTGATGCTGTGTGGTTTTGTGGTTGAGGCGGCCATAGGGCACCTGCCGTTTCTCGGTTTTTACCTGCTCGGTGGTGTGGTTGCCGGGCTGACGCAGGCCGCCATGGATATGACGTCTGATCAGCCGATGATCGGTGCATCGGGTTCCGTGTCCGCCGTGATGGCCATGTACGTGGTGCTGTACCGCATGCAGTCCATCCGTTTCTTTTACTGGTTCTATCTGATTGTCGGGTATTTCCGCGCTCCGGCGCTGGTGATTCTGCCGGTCTGGGTGGGGCTTGAGCTGCTCAAGCTCTGGCATGATCCACAATCCAACGTGGCCTTTATGGCGCACGTCGGCGGCTTCGTTGCCGGTGGTGTTCTCATTGGTCTGCTGGCGGCGTTCCGCCCCGGTATCCTCAACACCGAGTATCTGGAGTCTCCGCAGGATGACGGCGAAGCCGCCCGTCAGCAGATGTCGGATATCTACAATGCACTGGAAAAATACCGTTTTGAGCAGGCCTACCGCCTGATTCAGCAGGCGCTGAAAGATCAGGGACCGCGTTTTGAACTCCTGTTCCTGCGCCATAACCTGCTGAAAATCCGCAAAGGTGATGCCTGGAAGAAAAACCTTAACCTGCTGCTGCGCCAGACTCACCTCAGTGATGAAGACATCCGTCTGCAGGAAGGCGTATGGAAAGAAGTCGCGGCCACGCCGGAGCTGGTCGGCAACCCGGCATTACTGGCGGCGGCGCAGAACTTCACCCAGCTGGATAACCTGGTCAGCGCCGAGCAGATCTTTGCTTTACTGAAAAACCGCCACGCAGGGGCGGCCAAACTGGGTGTTCTGGCCAATCAGTTGTCCGCCGCCGGAAAGCGCCTGAATTACACGGACACTTCAGAGCAGTACGCGGCACTGGCGCGTCAGCTGATGCATCAGCAGATGGGGGCTGCCGGATGAAATATTGCCATTACCATCCGCTCAGCCCGGCCACCTGGTATTGCCCGCGCTGTCATACCGACACCTGCGACTGCTGCAGTGATGAGTCTGTGAATCTGGAGCAGCGCCATTGCTTTCAGTGTGGTGCACCGCTCGAAAGCCTGGGTTCGGCCTATACCGCAGAACCCTTCTGGGAGCACCTGACTGAGATCTTCCGCTACCCGCTGCGAACCTCGGTCATGGCGCTGATTGTCGTGGTGTCAGTGATTGGGACTGCACTGTCGTTCCTGCCCGTACTCGGTGTTCTGGCAACCCTGGTGTCGGCAGGTATCTTCTTCAAATACAGCTTCCGCTGTCTGGAAGAAACCGCCGGGGGCAACATGGTGCCGCCGGACATCACCGATGCCTACAGCGGTGGCTTGCTGATCATCGTCAAACTTTTCCTGCTGATGATTGGCGTGGGCGTACTTATCGGCGCTGCTGGCTGGTATCTGGGCAATGGTGTGGCGGGGTTACTCACCGCACTGGTGATGCTGAGTCTGCCTGCGTTTCTGACTAACTTTGCGGTGTCTGACAGCATTCTGTATGCGGCTTCACCCCTCAATAACCTGCGCATTATTGCTGCCATCGGCCTGCCGTATGGCTTGCTGATCGGGCTGCTGATGCTGATGGCATCGTCGGTGTCTTTTCTGAGTTATCTGATGATTTCCGGCTGGGAGTGGCTGACCATTGCACTGATCAGCGTGGTGTCGAATTACTATATGCTGGTGATGTTTCATCTGATGGGTTACGTGGTCTTTCAATACCAGCAGCGCCTCGGGTTTTCTGCCCGCGAAGAGCTGGGTATCGACGAGCAGCCGCGCTCTGAAATTGAGCGTCTGCGGGCCCAGATCAGCGTGCTGGTGAAACATGGCAACTACAGCAAAGCACTGACCATTTACCGGCATCTGCTGGAGCGTTACCGTCAGGATGTCAGTCTGCAGGATGAATATTTTGAATTTCTGGTGCTGACTGCCAGCAGCGATGTGCTGCAGCGCTTTGCAGATGACTATCTGTTGCTGAAGACGGAGCGCGGTCATCTGGATCAGCTGAAGCGCATTTACCGGCAGATACGTTCTCTGCTGCCGGATTTCATTCCGGCTGACGGCGAGGTGCGTTATCAGGTGGCTAAACAGTTTGCTGCGCTGGGGGAGTACTCCGTCACCGTGCATCTGATCAATGGCATGCATCGTCAGCATACCGATCTGGAGTTGCTGATCCGTTCGTATTCTTTGCTGGAAGAAGCGCTGGAGGGGTTGGACAAGCAGGATCTGGTGGCCTCGTGCCGGGCATTTCTGGCTCAGCTGCGTTCCAAGCAATCAGCGACACTGACAGTACAGAAACCGGCGTTCTGAGTTTTCAGTCAGCCGGTTTTTCTATCATCCCGGAAGCCAGATCAGTCTCTGGCTTTTCATATTCAGCTCTGCGGATACAGCCCCGGTAAGTCATTCTGGTTGGCTGCCTGTATCCCGCGGGTTTTCTCTGCCTGCTCCAGTTGCGCCCACAGATTCTGACCATTAAAGGCCGAGTTGTTGTGACCGCTGTAGAGCAGGGCATCGAGCTCGGCCAGGGCAGCGCTGAAACGCGGGTCGGCCAGCCAGTTGCCGATATCGGTCAGTGAGGTCATGGTCTGACCGGACGCGGCGGTTGCCCAGCCCAGCAGTGCCGCCCGGATCTGTCCCGGGTTATTGTCCCCACAGGCTTTCTTCAGCGCTTTGCGCAGGGTTTTCACGTTGTCGCTACTGTCCACTGCTGCATCAGTATTGGCCTGCGCAGACGGCTTCTTCAGCAGCAGGACGATCAGGGTCAGCAGGTTGGTCAGCAGCAGTACGCCGGCTATCCATGGCCAGTATCCAGCACTTGCGCTGACCTCTGCCTGAGCAGGCGCCTGAGTCTGAGGTTGCACCGGTATTTCCTGCGCGGGCAGGCTGCTGGTCTGGCCACTTAACGGCGTCTGCGCGGCTGCCGCCGCACGGACATTTACCGTGCGCGCGGGCAGGCTGGCGTATTCCACGCGGTTCTTGAGGGTGTTCCACCAGGGCACACGGATTTCCGGCAGGCTGAGCTCACCGGCCTGGGTCGGTACCAGAGCGACAGACTGGGTGACTGTGGTGACCAGCCCGTCTTCGCTGCTCTTGCTGTCGTCTTTGGTCTGGTCCGGGTAGTAGCGCAGGTTGGCGACTTCCGGCATGGGGATGGGCGGAATCTGACCACTGCTGAGGCCGGTGGCACTGATGGTGATGGTGCGCGTTACTGGCTCACCCGCCTGCCAGCCGGAGAAGTCGGTGCTGAAGTGTTCGCTGATGCTGAACTGACTGGCCGGAATCCAGGGTGCGGTCGGGTATTCCGGTGGAATCGCCTTGATATCCAGCTTGATCGGCTTGCTCACCACGGTTTCTGACTGACCACGGAAGCGGTCGTAACGGTTGGTGATGCGGGCACTGAAGCGCTGGCCGGGGATCACCAGCGTTCCGGCCTGTTCAGGGAAAACCGCAAAGCGCCGCTCATAGACGCCGACACGCTTGCCGTCGATGACGGTGATGTACTGTTTAGGGTCGGTCAGCTGTACCAGGCGGGCATCGGCCACCGACATCTCGGACAGATTCGCGTCGTCGTGATTGACGGTGTAGTAGAGGCGTTCGATGTAGAGGATCTGCTCCTGCACATAATGAATGCCGCCGCTGACTTCGACTTCGAAATAGAAGTTGTCAGTCGACGAGGGCGCCGTGGTGGCCTGATCACTGACGCTGACCTCAATCGGCTCGCTGCGGTTGCCGCGGTATTCAATCACCGGGATCTGCAGGTTGCCGGTGCGCTTGGGAATCAGGGTGAGGGTCCAGACCGTCGATGAGTTGTTGTGGCCATTCACGAACTGCATCTGCTGCGACTGGTTCTGATCAATGATGTCCCAGTCTTTGTCCAGCACGGTCCAGTCGGGCGAGCCGAAACCGGCCATGTCCGAATAATTGATCTGCAGGGTTACAGCGTCGTTGCGGCCGATGTCTGTGCGGTCGACGCTGGCGATCAGCTCCGCCGCCCGGGTCAGGGGTGACAACAGCATCAGCAGAACGACCAGCAGCAGCTGCAGGGCGGTGCGTCCGCGGTTATCTGGCTGATTACGGCACGGCGTTATCTGCCGGGATGACAGTATCACCATAATTGATCCTCTTCGGTCTGATCACCCTGCTGACGGTATTGATACAGGAATTTGCGCTTCATCAGCAGGCCGGGGTCATCGGGTACTTCGTTCAGAATGGTTTCTACCGCCGTGCGCTGCTCGGGGCTCAGGTCATCCAGAGCATCGCTGGCGCTGGCTGCCTGCTGCTGCGCAGCGGGCTGGTCCTGCGGCTGTTCTTCAGCAGGCTGAGCTGCGCCTTCCTGGCGTTCTGTTTCCTCAGAATCATCCTGCGGCGACTGTTCTGCATTGGAGGTGCTGTCATCTGTCGGCGGCTCAGGCTGAGAGGACGGGTCAGCGGCATTCTGTTGTGCCTGCTGATCAGCGTAGTCGTCGTCTTCCTGCCGGTCGGCATCACTCTGGCTCTGCTGTGAGGACGAATCCTGGTTGCTACTCTGACTGTCCTGAGAGTCGCTGTTCTGACTCTGCGAGTCCGACGGGTTCTGCTCAGAGTTCTGATCAGAGCCGCCGTTCTGTTGCTGATCCTGACTCTGTTGGCCCTGATCGCCTTGTTGGCCGTCCTGCTGATTCTGCTGGTCCTGTTGTTGCTGTTGATCCAGCAGGTCCTGAATCAGTTTGCGGTTCTTTTCAGCGTCAGCAAACTCTGGCTGCTGCTCCAGTGCTTTGTCGTAGGCATCCAGCGCTTTTTCATACTCACCGCTCTGCGCCAGTGCATTGCCCTGGTTGTAATGGGCATCGGGGGTGTCGAGCATGGCGAAGTCTTTGGCGGCCTGCTCATAATTGCCCGCCCGGTAGTTGGCGGTACCGCGCCACATGGGGTCTTCAAAGGTATTGGCAGCTGCAGCCGGGTCACTTTCCAGCAGCGCCTGACCCTGTTGGTCACGGGTCTGCCACAGATCATTCCATTCCAGAGCATCAGCCTGTTGCGGTTGCATCAGGAACAGTAGCGGCAGAATAAAAACCACACCGCGGCGGAAGCTGAACAGAGCCACAGGTAACAGCAGCAGGATCAGCCAGTAACCGGAATCAATCCAGCGCTCAATGGTGCGGTCATCGGCCAGTGTGGCGTCAGAGAAATCAATGCGCCCCAGCAGGCTTTTCCAGTCGCTGTCGTCGTAGCTGAGGAGCTTCCAGTGGCTGCCGGTTTCGTCATACAGCGCCTGCAGTGGCCGGGTATCCAGTCTGGGCAGAATGATGTTGCCCTGATCGTCTTTGAGGAAGCCTTCACCGCCGAGGGAAATCGGTGCGCCCTGTGGTGTGCCTACGGCAATCACCGACAGCGGCGTGTCGGAGGTCAGCAGCTGGCGCATGGCCGGGATATCCTGATTGCGGATACCGTCGGTAATCATCAGCAGCGAGGCTTTGCTGAGTTCGGTATCGGTCATCATTTTTTTCGCCAGCTCGATGGCTTTGTCCGGACGGCTGCCGAGTTTCGGCATGATCTCCGGCGACAGCGAGGTCAGCAGGTGCTCGATGGTGGCGTGATCATCGGTGAAGGGCACAACCGTGTGGGCATCACCGGCGTAGGCGATGACGGCGGTGAGGCTGTCCGGACGGCCCCGCAGAACATCGGTGGCCTTGTGAATGGCGCGGATAGCGCGGGTCGGTGACACATCCTGAGCGCCCATCGACAGCGACATATCGAGGATGATCACCAGTGCATCCGGGTTGCTGATGACAGGCACCGGGCGCCGTTCCCAGCTGGGTCCGGACAGGGCAACAATGGCGATGACCCAGGCCAGAATCACCAGCCAGACGCCACCGCGGGATTGTCTGCCCGGCGCCTGATCCAGCATGTAACTCTGCAGTTCCGGGTCGATGTGCTGTTGCCACTGCCCGGCACGGAAGTGACGGCGCAGCAGCAGGGCGGCCATGACCAGCGCCGGAATCAGGAGGAACAGCCACAGGGGTCTGAGCAGGTGCAGGTTGGTCAGGAATTCGTTCATGTTATCCAGCCCTCCGCATCAGCAGCAGCTGCAGCCAGCTGAGCAGCAGGGCGGCCAGCAGTGGCCAGTGCATCAGACTGCTTTCCGGGCGGTAGGTTTTTTCGTCTTTTTCCGTCGGCTCCAGCTGGTCGATCAACTGGTAAATCTTCTCCAGCTCTTCGGTATTGCGGGCGCGGAAGAACTGGCCGCCGGTGGAGGTGGCGATATTGGTCAGCAGGGTTTCATCCAGTTCACGCGAGGGGTTGATCTGGCGGCTGCCGAAGAAGCTCGGGATCTCCATGCTGTCGGCACCGAGTCCGATGGTATGAATGCGGATGCCCATTTTCGCTGCAACTTCCGCCGCGCGCTGGGGCTCGATACTGCCGGCGGTGTTTTCACCGTCGGTCAGCAACACCAGCACCTGACTGTCGGACGGGTTATTGCGCATGCGCTTGGCTGCCAGGGCAATGGCATCACCGATGGCGGTTTTCTTTCCGGCAAGGCCCAGTGCAGATTCATTCAGAAAGGTGCGTACGGTTTCACGGTCAAAGGTCAGTGGCGTCTGCAGATACGCATTGGAGCCAAACAGGATCAGGCCGAGACGGTCACCTTCGCGGCGGGTGATGAAATCGTTGAGCACGTGTTTCACCAGCGTCAGGCGGTTCACCTGCTGACCGTTGATGCGCATATCACCGGTATCCATACTGCCGGAGATGTCCACCGCCAGCATCAGATCACGGCCACTGGCCGGCAGGCGGATGGCATCACCGACCCAGACCGGGCGGGCCAGCGCCAGCAGCAAGGCCAGCCAGATCAGGGAGGGCAGCAGCCAGCTGACGGATCTGGGCGCGGATGGCTTTCCGGCAAGGCTGTCGGATACCTGCCAGAAACCGGTATCGGCCACTTTCAGCGCGGCCTGGCCGGCATTGCGCGCAGGCATCAGCCAACGCACGATCAAGGGTAAAGGCAGCAGCGCCAGGGCGAAAGGCCAGAGCAGATCAAGCATGGAGACTGCTCCTTAATTTGCGCACCGGCGCTTTGCTGAGCCAGTCACGGGCGGCCTGATCAATGACTTCGACGTTCAGGCGGGCGATTTTGCGGTAGGGGCCCTGGGCCAGTGAATCGGCGATACGCTCATGGAAAATGATGCTGCTGCACTGGCGGTTGAGCAGAGCAATCCAGGCATCCCCGTCGCTGGTGACAATGGCCGGATCTGCGTTGTAAAAACGCCAGTAGCGCTTCAGTGCCTGATTGATTTCACTGCAGTAATTACTGGCATCACCCCCGGCCTCATAACGATCACGGGCGGCGTCGATCAGCGCCAGCGCCTGACGCCGCAGGCGGCGTATTTTCAGCAGCTGACGCAGCAGCATAACGGCTGCTACGAGCAGAGCCAGCGTCAGAATAATCAGTAGCCACCACCCGGGTGCCAGCGGCCAGAGACCAACCGGGTCCGGCTGGACGATATCGGCCAGTGGCAGTGCCGCCTGTGGCTGAGGCATAACCGGGTTCATGAGCGGCCGCCTCTGTGGCCGGAAGAGGTGAGGCCGAATCCGGGGCGCAGCTGATCCAACGGGTCGGCGTGGGTGCTGATCAGGGTCAGCGGGATGCGCAGGCGGTTCATCCGGTGTTGCAGCTCACTCAGGGTGTTCTGCCATTGGGCAATGTGCTGTTCCCGGGCTTTCGGCGTGATGTGCAGTGCGGAGCGGCGCTGACCGTCGGTCAGGGCAAAGTCCCCGGTCGGCAGCTGGCTTTCAAAGGGGTCACTGATGTGCACCGCCGTCAGGTCGCAATGACGGCTGACCGGAAACAGAGCACGTTCGCATTCTTCATCAAAACCGTGCCAGTCACTGATGAGGTAAATGGCAGTGCCGGGGCGTGCCACCCGGGCAATGTGGCGGCAGATCTGCAACATACGTCCGGCACTGTCGGCCGGAGCAGACAGCGGCATATTACTGAGCTGATGCAACAGCGTCATCAGTGCTTTGCGGCCGGTGTGTGGGCGCAGGTCGTGTTCTTCATCGTCGTTGAAAATCAGGCTGCCGACGCGGTCGCCGTTGGCAATGGCTGACCAGCCGAACAGGGCGGCGATATCGGCTGCGACGACGCGTTTCAGCGCCCGGCGGGTTCCGAAGTTCATAGATGCACGCAGATCGCAGACCAGCAGGACCGGGCGCTCGCGTTCTTCGCGGAAAACCTTGATATGGGCCTGACTGGTACGTGCCGTGACACGCCAGTCCATGGCACGGATATCATCTCCGGCCTGATATTCGCGCACTTCGGCAAAATCAATCCCGCGTCCGCGCAGGGCAGAGCTGTAAACCCCGGCCTGATCGTTGAGGATTTTTTTCTGCTTATGCAGTGGCAACAGCCGCGCCAGCGCACTCAGACCGGCCAGACGCGCCGGATCAATCTGCGTCCCGGTGGAGAACTCCTGGTAGGGCATCAGGCAACCGGCACCTGCTCAAGCAGCATGTCAATCACGCGGCTGGCGCTCAGACCACTGGCTTCGGCTTCGTAGGTCAGCAGCAGGCGATGACGCAGGACGTCGTGGGCGACGGCCCGGACATCGTCCGGGCTGACGTAATCGCGTCCGGCCAGCCAGGCATTGGCCCGGGCACAACGGTCAAGAGCGATGGTGCCTCGCGGGCTGGCGCCGAATTCGATCCAGCGGGCCAGATCCGCACTGTAGGGGGATGGGTCACGGGTGGCCAGAATCAGCTGTACCAGGTACTGCTCAACTGCGTCGCTCATATGCAGACTGAGGACTTCTTTACGGGCTTCAAGAATCTGGTTCTGGGTCAGTTCTGCGGCGGTATGCACCGGAGTGTTCAGCGCCTCGCCTCTGGCCAGCTTGAGAATGGCCTGTTCAGCGGAGGCATCCGGGTAACCGATTTTGACGTGCATCAGGAAGCGGTCGAGCTGGGCTTCCGGCAAGGGGTAAGTGCCTTCCTGTTCAATCGGGTTCTGGGTCGCCATTACCATAAAGACATCCGGCAGACGGCGGGTCACACCACCAACCGTGACCTGGCGCTCGGCCATGGCTTCCAGCAGCGCACTCTGCACTTTGGCCGGAGCCCGGTTGATCTCATCGGCGAGAATCAGGTTGTGGAAAATCGGACCGGCCTGAAAATCAAAGGTCTGAGTCTGTGGGCGGTAAATTTCGGTACCGGTAATATCTCCCGGCAACAGATCCGGCGTGAACTGAACGCGTTTGAATTCGCCTTCTATATGTTCGGCCAGAGCGTTAATGGCTTTGGTCTTGGCCAGACCGGGGGCGCCTTCGACCAGCAGGTGGCCATCAGCGAGGAGGGTGAGAAGCAGGCGTTCTACCAGAACAGGCTGCCCGATGATCTGTGTCTGCAGCGCCTGGCGTAACTGCTGGAAACCTTGCTGTAGTGTCATATCTCTCGTCTGGTCTTGTTGTTATGGCGAATCACGGCGGGTAACGGGATTTTAGTGCCTCGTCAGGCCGGGTCAATGCTCTGATCTTACGCTTTCCTTAAAGTTCTTGGGTGTTTTGCCGGGTAAAAAACCGTAAAAAAACTTCTGCTACATTTGATGCTCAGACAGCCACACCTCTGTATCCGCAGATGGTCTAAGCTGAAAGTAAGGTAAATACTGGTGAGTCTATGAAAATGCTGAGCCCTTTCCACACGCTGATTTCAGAACGTAACAGCCAAGCAAAAGCTGAACAGCTGACGAAATTTGCAGATCTTTACTATTCCGGTGCACCGGATGACGAGATCCTTGCCCGTCCGGTGGAGGACCTCTACGGCGCCGCGCTGTCCAGCTGGCAGTTTATTCAGCAGCGTGAGCCGGGCGTGCCAAAAGTCCGGGTATTCAATCCGGATCATGAGAACCACGGCTGGCAGTCGTCACACACCGTCATCGAGATTGTGTATGAGAACATGCCGTTCCTGATCGACTCCATCCGCATCCAGCTGAATGCACGGCATATCTCGCTGCACGCAATTCATTACTGTGTGCTGCACGCCAACCGCGATGATAAAGGTCAGCTTAAAACCAATACCGAATGGACCAAGCCCGGCAAGGGCAAAACGGCGGAAGCCATTATTTACATCGAAGTGGACCGGCACTCGGATAAAGCCTTGCTCGAGACTCTGGCCAGTGAGTTTGAAGCGGTGCTGGAGGATGTGAACATCTGTGTCCGTGACTTCCCGGATATGGCTGCCAAGGCACAGGCTGTGGCTGACTCCCTGAAACAGGAGGCGGTAGACAAAGACAGTACCCAGCACGCCGAAGCCGCTGCTTTTATGCAGTGGCTGATTAATGACCATTTCACCTTCCTCGCCTATGACGAATTCAAAGTAGAGATGATTGATGGTGATGAATACATCACCCGGGATGAGTCGTTCGACCGGGGTATTTTCCGCCGTTATAAAGCCCGTCATGAACGCGTACGCCTGAATGATCTGCCGGTTGAGACCCGTGACTTTGTTACCGGTGAATCCCTGATTGATTTTATGAAGTCGGGCACCCGTTGCCGCGTTCACCGCCCGGCATATCCGGATTATGTGGTGGTGAAGTTCCACGATGACAAAGGTCGGGTGACGCATGGTATGCGCTTCATGGGGCTGTACACCTCCATCGTCTACACCGAGACTCCGAATAACATTCCGATCGTCCGCCGTAAACTGATGGCCGTGCGTGAGCTGGCCGGTTTTGATCCGCAGAGTCACAGCGGCAAGGAACTGAACCGCATTCTGGAAGTGTATCCGCGTGATGAACTGTTCCAGTCGATGGCGGAGGAGCTGTTCCGTACCACCATCAGTACCCTGAATATTCAGGAGCGCCGGCAGACTAAAATCTACATGCGCAAAGACTCGTACAATAAATTCATTTCCTGTCTGACCTATACCCCGCGCGATATCTACAACACAGAACTGCGCCTGAAAATGGAGCAGATTTTCCGCGATGAGTTTGATCCGGTCGATATCGAGTTCAATACCTATTTCTCGGAATCTGTGCTGACGCGGACGCATTTCATGATCCGCCTGGACCGTGACAAACCCATTGATTTCAACGTTGAGCGGGTAGAGCGGAAAATCCGCCAGGTGGTGCGCTCATGGGAAGACGACCTGCACGTTGCTCTGATCGAACAGGTGGGTGAAGAAAAGGGTAACGAGCAGTACAACCAGTACCGCGGAGCGTTCCCGGCCGGTTACCGTGAAGATTTCTCGGCCCGGACCGCCGTAACCGATATCCAGCTGATGGAAAAAATGAGCTCGATGAAAAAAGGCGAGCTCGCCATGACCTTCTACCGTGAGATTGAGGAAGACGTCAGCCAGCTGCGTTTCAAACTGCTTAATGCCGATACCATTCTGCCGCTCTCTGATGTGGTGCCGGTGCTGGAAAACCTCGGCCTGCGGGTTCTGGGTGAGCACCCGTATGAAATCACCTGTGGAGACGGCCGCCGTATCTGGGTGCATAACTTCATTCTGCGTTACACCCTGGCGGACAGCATCAACATTGCTGAAGTGAAGGAGCTGTTCCAGAACGCTTTCCAGGCGATCTGGCTGGGCAAGGCTGAGAACGATCCGTTCAACCGTCTGGTGCTGGGGGCTGAACTGGGTTGGAAAGACATCGCTCTGCTGCGTGCTTATGCGCGCTATATGAAGCAGATCCGCTTCGGCATTTCCGAAAGCTACATCGCCGATACTCTGGGGCGTTACATCAGCATCAGCGCGCAGCTGGTGCGCCTGTTCCATCTGCGCTTCGGTTATGAATTCAGCAGTGAAGAAGATCGTGCGCAGGCCTTTGCTGCCTGTGAAAACGAACTCATGGAAGCACTGGATGGTGTTGAGCAGCTCAACGAAGACCGCACTATCCGCCGTTACATCGAGCTGATCAAGGCGACACTGAGAACCAACTATTACCAGCCGGCTGAGGATGGTGGTGAGAAGGGCTATCTGTCGTTCAAGATCAACCCGGCCGACGTCTCCGACATGCCACTGCCACGGCCGATGTTTGAGATCTTTGTGTATTCACCGCGTATTGAAGGTGTGCACCTGCGTGGCGGCAAGGTCGCCCGTGGTGGTCTGCGCTGGTCAGACCGGATTGATGACTTCCGTACCGAAGTGCTGGGTCTGGTAAAAGCCCAGCAGGTGAAAAATGCGGTAATTGTACCTGTGGGTGCAAAAGGTGGCTTCGTTGCCAAGCAGCAGCCGAAAGAAGGCACCCGTGATGAGATTCTGGCCGAAGGTATTGCCTGCTATCAGACCTTCATCAGTGCACTGCTGGATGTGACCGATAACCTGGTCGACGGTAAAGTCGTACCGCCCGAAAACGTCGTCCGCCATGATCCGGATGATCCGTATCTGGTGGTCGCGGCCGACAAGGGCACAGCGACCTTCTCAGACATCGCCAACGAAATTGCGGTCAAACGGGGTTTCTGGCTCGGTGATGCGTTCGCCTCAGGTGGCTCCATCGGTTATGACCATAAGAAAATGGGTATCACCGCCCGGGGTGCCTGGGTGTCTGTGCAGCGTCACTTCCGTGAACGTGGCCTGAACGTGCAGGAGCAGGATTTTACCGTGATCGGTATCGGTGATATGGCCGGTGACGTCTTCGGTAACGGCATGCTGCTGTCGGAACACATCTGTCTGGTTGCCGCCTTCAACCATATGCATATCTTTATTGATCCGAACCCGGATGCGGCCAGCAGTTTTGCCGAGCGTAAGCGTCTGTTTGAGCTGCCGCGTTCTGCCTGGTCGGATTACAACGCCGAGCTGATCTCAGCCGGTGGTGGCGTGTTCCCGCGCTCTGCTAAACGCATTGCCATCACGCCGGAAATGAAAGAGCGTTTTGGCATCAATGAAAGTCATCTGGCACCGAATGATCTGATCAACGTGCTGCTCAAAGCCAAGGTTGATCTGATCTGGAACGGCGGTATCGGTACTTACATCAAATCCAGTGCTGAGACCGATGCCTCGGTGGGTGACAAAGCCAACGACGCTCTGCGTGTGAACGGTAAAGAACTGCGTGCGCGTGTGGTGGGTGAGGGCGGTAACCTGGGTATGACCCAGCTCGGCCGTATTGAATACGCGCTGAACGGCGGTGCGTCGTACACCGACTTTATCGATAACGCCGGTGGTGTGGACTGTTCTGACCATGAAGTGAACGTGAAGATCATGCTCAAAGAGGTGATGGACGCTGGCGACCTGACCCGTAAACAGCGCGACAAGATCTTTATGGATCAGACCAGCGCCGTGGCCGACCTGGTGCTGAAAAATAACTACAACCAGACTCAGGCGATTGCACTGGCGCACCGTGAGTGCCGTACGCGTTTTGATGAGTACACCCGTCTGATCCGTGATTACGAACAGTCGGGCAAACTCAACCGCCGTCTGGAATTTCTGCCGGAAGACGATGCCCTGCAGGAGCGCCGTAACCAGAACATCGGTCTGACCCGGCCGGAGCTGGCGGTGCTGATTTCCTACACCAAGGCGGACCTGAAAGAACGCCTGAACCACAACTCCATTGCCAAGGATAAGTACATTGCGCGTATTGCCGCGACGGCTTTCCCGGAAGCGCTGGTGGATAAGTTCGCCGGGCCTCTGCAGAACCATCGTCTGCACCGTGAAATCATTGCCACGCAGCTGGCCAATGATATGGTCAACTACATGGGGATCACCTTTGTGAACCGCATGAAAGAATCTACCGGTGCATCGATTCCTGATATTGCCCGTGCCTATGTGACGGCGCGCGATACCTTCAATCTGAAGCATCTGTGGGAAGAGATCTGTGCACTCGACTACAAGGTCGACACCTGTGTGCAGGAAAACATGATGTCGGAGCTGATGCGTCTGGTACGGCGTGCAACGCACTGGTTCCTGCGTAACCGCCGCAGCCGTGTGGATATCGTGCAGGAGGTGGAGCTGTTCCGTGCCGAAGTACAGAACATCGCCGGTAATCTCGGCAGCATTCTCAAAGGCCGCGCGTTGAAACGCTGGCAGGCCATTTTCGAAGAACGCTGTGAAATGGGTGTGCCGGAAGACCTCGCAGCCCTGACCGCCGGTGCCGGTGAGCTGTACGCGGCACTGGGCATTATTGAAGCCAATACCCAGAGTGCCCACGGTATCATGCGTGTGGCCGACGCTTACTTCTCCGTGGGTGAGCATCTGGCGGTGAACTGGTTTATCGAACAGGTTAATGCCCTGCCAACCACCAACCATTGGGAAGCCATGGCGCGGGAGAGCTTCCGGGATGACCTCGACTGGCAGCTGCGCTCACTGACCGTGGGTATTCTGCGCTCCCATGGCAATGACATGGAGCTGGAAGAGGCCATCGCCCACTGGAAGACAGAGCAGGAGGTGCTGGTCACCCGCTGGCAGAACATGCTGGCTGATCTGCGCAGCCGTGATGAACTCAGCTATCCGATGATTGCGGTGGCCCTGCGTGAACTGCTGGATCTGGCTCAGGCCAGCCGCCACCGCCGCGCAGACGACTGACCTGACCTGACCGGTAACGGCTTCCACTCATCGGGTGGAAGCCGTACACTGCCGCTATATCACCTCACAGGCCGCATCCCACGGATGAGTCAGACCATCATTCTGGATATGTACATCAGCAGCGATGATTACCTGCGCTATTACAATGGCGAGGTGAAAACCGTCGTTGCGACAGCGGTCGATGGCCGTAAGGTCAGCTTTCCGGCCAATGTCCTGCAGCGTGTGGTGACCCATGAAGGCATCCGCGGCCGCTTCGCCATCAGTTTCACCTCCGAAGGCCGCTTCGAAAAAATCGAACGCCTGCGCTGAATCGCTCAGCCGCTTCCCTTATAATGCGCCGCATTGATTTCAGAGTGGTTCCGGAGAATTGGTATGGATTGGTACGGTCTTGCCCGCACATTGTTTTTCCGCCTGAGTGGCGAGACGTCCCATGAGCTGGGGCTGGACCTGCTGGGTGCAGCACAGCGTACCGGCCTGCTGAAGAATCTGGTTGCCGATGTTCCCAACGATCCGGTCGAGGTTGCCGGTATCACCTTTCCGAACCGCGTCGGTCTGGCTGCCGGGCTGGACAAGAATGGTGACTACATCGATGCCTTCGCCACACTGGGGTTCGGTTTTATTGAAATCGGCACCGTGACGCCACGCCCGCAGCCGGGCAACCCCAAGCCACGTCTGTTCCGCCTGCCGGAGCATCAGGCCATCATTAACCGGATGGGGTTCAACAACAAAGGTGTTGATCACCTGGTTGAGCAGGTGAAAAAGGCGAAGTTCAGAGGCGTTCTCGGTATCAACATCGGTAAAAACTTTGATACCCCGGTGGAGAAGGCAACCTCGGATTACCTGATCTGCCTGGAGAAGGTGTACCCGTACGCTACCTACATCACGGTGAATATCTCATCGCCGAACACGCCCGGGCTGCGTACTCTGCAGTACGGTGATGCCCTGAAAGATCTGCTGCTGCCGATCAAAGCCCGTCAGAAGCAGCTGGCGGAGGAATACGGCTACAAACCAGTGTTTGTGAAGATCGCCCCGGATATGACCGATAAAGAGATTCTGGCTGTTGCTGAGACGCTGGTGGAATGCGGCATTGACGGTGTGATTGCCACCAACACCACCCTGTCCCGCGATGGCGTGCTGGGTTCGACATTCGCCGGAGAGGCGGGTGGACTTTCCGGCGCGCCGGTGCGCGAGCTGTCTACGCATACCGTGAAAACCCTGAGTCAGGCTCTGAACGGCCGCCTGCCGGTGATTGGTGTCGGAGGTATTCTAAACGGTGATGATGCGCTGGAGAAGATGACTGCCGGGGCGGCACTGGTTCAGGTTTATTCCGGTTTTATCTACCGCGGCCCGGCGCTGGTGGCTGAGTCAGTGAAGGCCATTGCCAGAGGTTGATCCTGGCTGAGCCAGCCGGTGCAACATTACCGGGTGTACAAAAGACAGGTAATAAAAAGCCCGGCGTTAAGCCGGGCTGACCTCCTGGGAAGGGAGGTTCGGTGGAGTGTGCAATCTGATATGGGGGGTTAAATAATCATCCTGTGTATGCCAGAAACACCGGTAAAGCCATCCCAGTTGTCCGACCGGCCGGAGCGCCAGCCTGCCATCCAGTAGTCACGGGTTGGTCCTTCCGGGGCAAGATCTTTTGAACGACGGGTGAGACCAGCGCGGTAGCCGCGCGCAAAAGCTCTTTCCTGAGAGTCACGTTTCTGTTTCTTCATATTGATTCCTCATGGTGAATTTCAGAATGACGTAAACAGCTAACGGTGACGGCAATGAGTGTCGCCACAGGTGAGTGCGAAGGGAGCCTGAGCCTTCATCCGTTCACGAACGGATGCAGAGAGTCGGCGGGGGAGGCTTCCCTGACTCACTAACAGTTGTACCGTGAAAAAATGATGAAGGGTAACGATTATTTTTTTATAGTCGGGCCCGTTTTAATACGCCATAGATATAAGTGATCCGATCCCATGACTGAAACCAGCACTGACAGCACCACACCCCGCCAATGGCATGCCGTCTGCGCCAAAGGGACCGAGTCACTTCTTGCAGATGAAATCAGAGAGTTAGGCGGCACAGTTCTGAAAGAACCGCCGATGGGCGTGATCTGGCAGGGCTCTCAGGAGGCGGCGTACCGGGTCTGTCTCTGGTCGCGTCTGGCAAACCGCATGATGCTGCCACTGGTTGATGACATTGTGGACAGTGTTGAGAAGCTCTATGACGTCGCCCGCAGCATCCGCTGGAGCGAGGTTTTTCCGGCTTCAGCCACCTTCCGTATCGACTTTCACGGACGCTCCGACTTTATCCGTAATACCCAGTTTGGTGCCCAGAAGATCAAAGACGCTGTGGTAGACGGTTTCCGTGAAGAGACGGGCAGCCGTCCGGATGTCGACAAGAGTGGTGATATCCGCATTGAAGCCCAGCTGCACAAAGGCAGGCTGAAGATCTTCCTCAATATCTCCGGCGACAGCATGCACCGCCGTGGTTATCGGTTACAGCCCGGTCTGGCTCCGCTGAAAGAGACGCTGGCGGCGGCACTGCTGATCCGCTCCGGCTGGCCTGAACTGGCGAAGCAGGGCAGGCATCTGGTCGATCCGATGTGCGGTTCCGGTACCTTCCTGCTGGAAGCCGGGTTAATGGCCGCGGACATTGCTCCGGGCCTGAACCGCCAGCAATGGGGGTTTGAGCAGTGGAAAGGCCACGACCGCAAGCTCTGGATGTCGTTGCTTGAAGAAGCCCGTGAACGCCGTACACGCGGGCTGGAGTCCATGACCAACCGCCTGTACGGGTTTGATATTGATGCGGCTCAGATTCAGTCGGCCACCAAGAACCTGGAGCGCTCAGGTCTGGCGGGTAAGATCCATCTGGAACGCCGTCCGGTCGATCAGCTGCGTATCCAGAAAGAAACCCTGGCCGAAGGCGGCCTGCTGATCTGTAACCCGCCATACGGTGAGCGTCTGAGTGAACTGCCGCAGCTGGCACCCCTGTATCAGTCGCTGCATCAGGCCGCTCTGACCCTGCCGGACTGGTCGGTGGCCATCTTTACCGGCAATACCGATCTGGCCAGAGCCATCCGCCGCCCGCTGGAGAAGCAGTACCGCTTTCTCAACGGCAAGATCGAAACAAAATTGCTGGTGTTCGGTGCCGCCGATGAACGCTCTCTGCAGGAGGCACCGTCGGCCATCCGTGGCCCGGTTGAGGCGTTTGCTAACCGCCTGAAGAAGAACATCAAAAACCTGAGCAAATGGGCGAAGCGTGAAGACGTGCACTGCTACCGTCTTTACGATGCGGATATTCCGGAATACGCCGTCGCCGTAGACCGCTATGAAAACTGGCTGCATGTGCAGGAATACGTACCACCTAAATCGGTTGATCCGGTGGTAGCGGAACGCCGTCTGCTGGATATTCTGGCCGTGCTGCCAGAGGTTACCGGCGTACCGTCGGAGCAGATTGTGCTGAAACGCCGTGAGCGTCAGAGCGGTAAACAACAGTACGAGAAGCAAAGTAACGAGCGCCGTACCATGGCGGTGCGGGAAGGGCAGGTGAACCTGCTGGTGAACCTGCGTGATTATCTGGATACCGGTCTGTTTCTGGATCACCGTCCGACCCGTCTGCAGATCGCTTCACTGGCGCAGGATAAGCGCTTCCTGAACCTGTTCTGTTACACCGCCACAGCCAGTGTGCATGCGGCGAAGAGCGGTGCGCGCTGTACCAGTGTGGATATGTCGAATACCTACCTGAACTGGGGTAAAGACAACTTCGCGCTGAACGATCTGAGTATGGAATACCACCGTTTTGTACAGGCAGACTGCATGAAATGGCTGCAGGACGATAAGGGTGAATACGATCTGATCTTTATGGATCCGCCGTCCTTCTCTAATTCCAAACGCATGGAAGGTGTACTGGATATTCAGCGCGATCACAGTGAACTGATCCGTGGTGCGATGGAGCATCTGGCGGAAGATGGTCTGCTGATTTTCTCCTGCAATCTGCGCAAATTCCGTCTTGATGAGGCGCTGGGTAACGATTTTGAGGTTAGGGATGTCAGCAAATCATCCGTGCCGCAGGACTTTGCCCGCCGCGACAATATTCACGTCTGTTTCCATATCCGCCATAAAACTGCCTGATCCGGGCGCCTGCAGACCTGTCCGGATTTTTCACCGCTGAAGAAAAATCCGGCTGCTCTCCGGGATGTCACACACATTGCGCCAATTTGTCCCTGTGTGACGTCTTTTTCAAGAATCCGTAAGAATGACGTATTAGTTTGTTTTAGCATCTGGCCATACATGGCTTGTATTCACTCAAATAAGGATATTTGGAATGACTGATGTTTCGGCACGCGTACGTTTTCTCAACCCCGACTGTGACCTTGCCGCTCTGGCAACCGGAGCGCCCTCTCACATCAAACTGGCTCCTTTCAACAGTCTGGGACACCCGCGCCAGACGACCAGTGCAAAGAACATTCTGATTACCGGTGCCAATGGTTTTCTTGGCACTCATGTCATTCAGGGACTGCTGGCACGGGAGGATGTGGGGGCGATTTACTGTTTTATCCGCGATAAAAAAGGCAAAACCGGCGCAGAGCGCCTGCAGGATGCCATGGCCGGTTACGGTCTGGCCGGGGAATGCGTTGATGAGCGGGTGCATTATCTGCCAACAGCCTACACCGAGCACCATTTCGGTCTGAATGAAGACGACTATGAGCAATTGTGCGACACCATTGATATGGTGTTCCATTTTGCTTCCGACACCGATTATCAGCTGGGTTATGCTGATTTCCGGCAGAATTTTGCTCTGAAAAATCTTGATATCCTGACCTTCTGCAACACCGGTAAACCTAAGGCTGTGCATTATGTCTGTTCGACGATTGCGGCTCTGTTTGACGTACCGGAAGCCTTTCAACGTCAGGATATCTGGTGGCATTCCGGTTATTCAAAAACCAAGTGGATCAACTCACACATTTACCGTGAAGCCGCTGAGCAGGGGGTACAGGCCTGTGTTTATAAGCCGCCGTATATTGTCGGCAGCACAGAGCTGGGGATTGATCCGGGTTATCATTACAGCTATTGGCGCATGATCATTGAGCTGATGCGTATCCGCACGGTCTGGGAAGGCGAATTCTTTCAGGTTATACCGGTGGATGTACTCAGCGAAATTCTGATCCGTAACGCGTTTTCAGCTGCGCCGGAGCGCGAAATTATTCCTACCCTGCCAACCATCTGCACCGATGAAATTACCGATATTCTCGGCTGTGATGTGGTTTCATTTGACCGCTTCATGGATAAGGCCCGGACCGGGTTCCGCAAAACCGAGCGCATCATGCTCGAAGATCTGGCCTATGAAAGCATTCTCAATACCAACCTGATGCCGTCCGGGGTTGATGACGATATCATGGCACGAATGCCTTCGTACGCCGATGTGCTTGAGCGCGGTCTGCGTCAGACAGACGTTCAGCGCTGGATCAGAAAAGTACGTCCTGAACGTGCGCAGCTGGTCTGATGCTGTCTTTTCTGAATTCTGTTGCCACGGGGATTGCTATGCCCGATCTGGAACACCCTGATCTCAGTCTGGAAACCGGTTTTCCGGATTTCTCGGCTCTGGTGTCGCACGCGCTGACCTTGCTGGGTCGTTACAACGATGATATCCGGCAGGGTAGTTTCGCACCTTTTCAGCCAATGGATGCCGAGGCCCTTCAGTCTGCGGCTGAACTCGGGCTGCCCGCAGGATGGGATGACCTGAAACTCTGGGATCTCTGCACTCAGGGCGTCAATGCCAACCACCCGGGTTATATGGCCGATATTCCCGGCGGTGGTCTGCTGTTGTCTGCCCTCGGCGATCTGCTGACCAGCGGTGTGAACCGCTGGCCGGGGCTTTACCCCGGTGCTCCCGGCCTGCTCGAAATCGAGAAAAATCTGCTGCTGTGGATGTGTTCGATGTTCGGAATGCCAGAGGGCGCTGGTGGTGTGTTTACCTCTGGTGGCTCGCTGGCTAACTTTTCCGCCGTACATGTTGCCCGGGTGAATTTACTCAGCGAGCAGACTGCATCACGAGCTGTGATTTACGCCAGTGACCAGTGCCATCACTCAGTGGTGAAAGCAGCACGTATGGCCGGGTTTTACGATTCCCATATTGTGTCCCTGCCGACGGATGCGTTGGGACGTACCGATCTTCAGGCCCTCAGGGATCAGCTGGCAACCGATGTCGCGGCTGACCGCGTGCCTTTCTTTATGGTTGCCAGCGCAGGAACCACCCGCACCGGTGCCGTGGACGATCTGCCGGCCATGCGTCGTCTGGCCGTTGACTATGGCTGCTGGCTGCATGTTGATGCCGCCTGGGCCGGATCCTTTGTGATGACAGAGCGGGGCAGGAGCGCGATGGCTGGTATTGGCGAGGCCGATTCCATCACCATTGACCCTCATAAAGCCTTCTGGACCGCCTGGGGCAGTGGTGCCCTGCTGGTGAAACAACCGGCCACGCTGAAAGCCGCCTTTGATGTGGATGCCGATTACCTGCCCTTTGCCGATGCGGATGAGCTGATGCTGAACCCGTCGGTGATTTCTCCGGAGCTGTCGCGCAACGCCCGCGGACTGCAGCTGTGGTTGCCGTTGAAACTGGCCGGTGAACAGGCGTTTGTGAACTGTCTGAACGAAAAGCTCGATCTGGCTGAGTGGGCAGCGGAGACTCTGCGCCCGGTTCCCGCTCTCTCAGTACCCGACTGGCCATTGCTGGGCATCTGTTGCTTTGCGTTGGGTTCAGAAGCGGATGTCGCGGCGGCCAACCACCTGACTCAACAGCTGATTGATACCGTCAATGAAGATGGCCGGGTGGTCATTTCCGGGGCGCATCTGCACGGTCGCCTCTATGCACGTCTGGCACCGTTACAGTTCAAAACCCATAAGGAGCATGTTGCAACCGCACTGGCGCTGATCACTCAGGCGGTGGAGCAACTGACAACGGAGGTCGCCACATCATGAATACGTCTGCTGCGAAACTTTCCCGCTTGCTGGAAACCGACATCATCAGCGTGGATTCTCCGGCTTTGATGAAAGATTTCATTGATCTGCCGTGGCAGATTTACCGCGATGATCCGAACTGGGTGCCACCTCTGAAGGAGGAAGTGGCGTTCAAGCTCAATACGGCGGAGCACCCGTATTACCAGCATTCGGATCTTCAGGTGTTTCTGGCCGTACAGGGCGGACAGGTGGTGGGGCGCATTGCGGCCTGTGTGAACCATAATCACAACGCCTACCATCAGCAGCAGACCGCCTTTTTCGGATTCTTTGAATGTATCGACGACGACAGCGTGGCTGAGGCTCTGTTTGATGCGGCGCAGAACTGGGCCCGCACACAGGGCTGTAACCGCCTGCTGGGTCCGTTCAGCATGAGCATTGATGAAGAGGTAGGATTTCTGTTCGAGGGTTACGATAGTAAGCCGGTGATGCAGATGCCGTATAACCCGCCGTATTACCATGATCTCTGTCTGAGGCAGGGCTTCAGCAAAGCCAAAGATCTGTACGCCTGGCGTAAAGCCTTTGAAGACAGACCGGTCAGCATGCCGGAACATCTCAGCCGTCTGGGGTGTGTGCTGCGCCCTCTGCGCCCGGCGGAGCTGGCTGCAGAGCTGGAGCGGATTATGGTGATCTACAACACCACCTTCACCCGGCACTGGGGTTACGTACCGCTGACCCGTGAAGAAATCCGTCAGATGCACGATGACCTGAAAGAGGTACTGGATCCGGAGCTGGTAATGTTTGCCGAAATCAATGGCAAGGTCGCCGGTTTTGGTATCGCCTTGCCGAATTACAACGAAGTGCTGGATAAGCTTAACGGCCGTCTTGGTGTGATCGGTGTGCTCAAGTTTCTCTGGTGGAAGCGCAAAATACGTTCAGTGCGCACCTTTGTGGTCGGCGTTGCCGAAGAGTACCGCACATCGGGCCTGGCCTTTTACATGCAGCAGGAATTTGTGCGTCTCGGCTACCAGCTGGGTTATGACTGGTATGAGTTGTCCTGGACGCTGGAAGACAATCATGCGGTGAATGGCATGATCCGTAAAACCGGTTCTGAACAGTACAAAACCTACCGGATTTACGGCAAGGATCTGGACTGATTTATTGCTTATTTACTCTTTGGTTTTTCCCGGGTCCGGAGAAAACGTTCAAGCCCGGATTTTTCCACCTGATACTCGCCTTTTTTCGGCTGACTGATCAGCTGCTGCTCCTGCAGGCGTTGCAGAGAACGCTGAATATTGGATGCCACGCCTTTCACCGACGTCTGCTGATCTATCCGTTGTAACAGCGTTTGTGAAAACGGATTTTTCCCGTCGCACAGTGCCAGGAAAATCAGCCGGTCGGCAGGCTTCATCTGCTTTGCCAGCCCCTCATAGTCTTCAGCAGCTTCAATCAGGTGAGTGACATACTCCAGTGCCTCTTTGCAGGATGTGCGTGCGGTGACCAGACGGGTGATGAGCTTCATCATCCAGTAAGGTGACTGATCCAATTGGCTGAACGAACGGCTCAGCTCAGCCACACTGACCGTCAGGTGATGATCAGAGGCCAGTTTCTCCTGCAGGAAGGTCAGGAAATCACGGTCGAGATCGGGAAAGGGCAGAGGCTGGGAAAAATGATAAAACGGCGACTGCGACTCATTGAACAGCAGGTTCATGTAATGACGGGAAGAGCCGGTGAACATGCTCTTAACCTGGCCCTGACGCTTATCGAGCATGGTGCGTAAAGCGTGAGTGAGAGGATCAAATGCCGGAGAGGTCGACAGGTGCTGAACTTCATCAATCAGCAGTAACACGGTTTTCTTACCGGCTTTTTCAGTGAGCGTGGTGAGCAGCTGATCCAGATAGGTTAATTCTTTGCTGCTGACTTTTTCCGGGTTGCCGGCAAACTCCACTTCCATGCGCCCGAGCAGTTCATTGCTCAGCGTCGCCTTCTTGATTTTGGCCTGCAGTAAACGGCTGACAAAGCCTTTTTTATCCTGCGCGGCAATGGCTTCTTCCAGTGCCTGTATCAGGCCTTCATGCGGGGCATTGATGTTCGACCAGAGACTGGCGTACACCGGCAGGTATTTCTTTTTGTTCGCGGCAGGGGCGAGGTCACGCAGAATAAACAGCGTCTTGCCTTTGCGGCGCGGGGCGATCAGCGCAAAGCTTGATGAAATGCCCAGATCAAACAGGCTGAGGTAATGATTTGCCAGATCCGTACGGGGAAAGTGCCAGCCGTCCATGAAGAATTCTCTGTGCCATTTACGCTTATTTATGCACACTATGAGTAGTTATGCAAAGTTTGAGTAGTTATGCGTAACCCGGGAATCACCCAATAAAAAAGGCCGACCCGGAGGTCAGCCTTTTTCCTGTCTGACAGCAACCGGAAGTCCGGCCTTGTCAGGAGCGGTTTTCAGCAGCCCTTATTTGTACTTCAGGCCACGGCGGACCAGCAGAGCATCCGTGGTTGGTTTCTGACCGCGCAGCTCTACGTACTGCTCCATCAGGTCTTTGCTGTTACCGACTGACAGAATCAGATTGCGGTAAGTATCACCATTTTCACGGGTAATACCGCCCTTGGTCTGCAGATAGGCAAAGGAATCAGCCGCCAGCACTTCAGTCCACAGGTAGGCGTAGTAACCTGCAGAATAACCACCGGCAAAGGTATGGCTGAAGTAGTCTGTTTTATAGCGTGGTGGTACCGGCGCGTAGTCAATGCCGTGTTTCGCCAGTGCTTCTTTCTCGAAGGCGTTCACGTCAGTGATTTCAGCATCGGCAGGAACCGAGTGCCATTCCATATCCAGCAGGGCAGCTGCAAGATACTCGGTGGTGTTGAAGCCGGAGTTGAACTTGTTGGCCGTCAGCATTTTATTCAGCAGATCCTGAGGAATCGGCTCACCGGTTTCGTAGTGCTTGGCGTAGTTGGCCAGGACATCCGGATCCAGACTGTAGTCTTCGTGGAACTGAGACGGGAACTCAACAAAATCACGCGGTGTGCTAGTGCCTGCGACAGACGGGTATTTCACCATAGAGAACAGACCGTGTACGCCATGACCGAACTCGTGGAACAGGGTGGATACTTCGTCGTAGGTCATCAGGGTTGGCTGACCTTCGGCAGGTTTCGGGATGTTCAGTGCGTTGTAAACCACTGGTTTGGTACCCAGCAGCGTGCTCTGGCCTACGTATTCACTCATCCACGCACCGCCACGCTTACCGTCACGGGCGTACGGGTCAAGGTAGAACAGGCCAACAGACGAACCATCGGCGTTGAACACTTCCCACGCCATCACGTCGTCATTCCACACCGGCAGGTCTGTGCGCGGTTTAACCGTGATGCCATAGAGCTTGTTCATGGCATAGAACAGACCGTCGTTCAGTACGCGGTTCATTTCAAAGTAAGGCTTGATCTCGCTTTCGTCGAAGGCGTATCTGGCCTGTTTTACTTTGCCGGAGTAGTACGCCCAGTCCCACGGCTCCAGCGTGAAATCTTTGCCATCGGCTTTGATCATGTCCTGAATTTCAGCGGCTTCTTTTTTCGCGGCGGCAACGGCCTGCGGGGCCAGGTCATCCAGAATGCCGTACACCTCAGACGGGTCTCCGGCCATCTGATCCGCAATCACGTAAGAGGCCCAGTCCGGGTAACCCAGCAGAGCGGCTTTCTCAGCGCGCAGCTTCACCAGCTTCAGCACGATCGGTGAGTTGGCGTCCTGCAGGCGGTAAGCCGAGGCTTCCCAGATTTTCTGACGCAGTGCGCGGTTTTCGAGGCTTCCCAGGACTGGCTGGCGGGTAGTGTTGACCAGAGTGATCATATAGCCGGTTTTGCCAGCGCCTTCAGCAGCGGCTTTCAGAGACGCGATTTCATCGTCAGACAGACCGGCGAGCTCGGCTTTGTCTTCCACAAGAATGGTGTCGTTCTTGAATGAGTTCATCACATTCTGGGAGAACTCAGTTTCCAGCGTAGTCAGTTCGGTATTGATCTCACGGATACGGGCTTGCTGTTCCGCGGAGAGGTTGGCACCGGCACGGACGAAGTCGGTGTAGGTCAGTTCTGCAATGCGTTTTTCTTCGGCACTCAGGCTGTCGCGGTTATCGTAAATAGCTTTTACGCGGGCAAACAGTCTGGTGTTGAGCAGAATGTCGTCAGAATGGCCGGACAGCTTGGGTGAGATGTCCGCTTCGATGCGTTGGTACTCGTCATCTGAGATCAGGCCAGAGAGGTTAAAGAAGACGTTGGCGGTACGGTTGAGCAGTTCACCCGAGGTTTCCATCGCCGCGATGGTGTTCTCAAAGGTGGCCGGTTCCGGGTTCTCGGCAATGGCTTCGATTTCCTGAAGATGCTGCGTCATACCGGCTTCAAACGCAGGTTCGTACAGGCCGGTGTTGATCTTGTCGAACTCAGGGGCCTGATACTGCAGCGGGCTTTGCGAGAACAGCGGATTTGAGGTTTCAGCTTCGGTCGCGATCATATCTCCGCTTCCTTCAGGGTGTTGGGTCTCTGCGTCGTTGCAAGCGGTCAGAAGAAGAGTGCTGCTGATGGCAGCGGCCAGAAGTGTGAGTCGCATCGGGTCTCCCGTTTGAGCGATGCTGCCCGGCTGGCTGACAGGAAAGTTCCTTTCTTCAGGTAAGACAGGGCAGCGGGAATAGTATGAGCCCGGTCGGTATCCGTGCCGGACTGGCAGGCCCACGAGTATAGGGAAGGGGATGAGCGTGGAACAAGCGCATCACTGTAAGGAACAGTCTTTGTCGTCTCTGTTACCAGTGCCGCCGGGATGACGGCACCTGTCAGTGTCTGTCTACGTGCAGACTGCGGCTGGCGGCGCGGTAGTCGTACTCTTCGCCTTCCGCTTCATGCTGTGCAGCGGCGTCTTCCATATGCTGGAAGCGTTCAATCTCTTCATCCGTCAGGTAGTGCAGACATTCGCCGCCGAAAAACCAGAACAGGCCGCGGTCGATCACCGGTATCAGTTGCGGGTGGTGCGTGCCGATCAGCGCCAGCAGATCCTGGCCTGATTCATAGGCTGTATCCCTGTGTTCCGTGAGCTGATCAATCAGGCTGCTGAATTGATGTAGAATGTCTTCACTGATAGTACCGGCCTCCTGTGCTTCGGCTTTCACAAGTCGCTGCTGACTTTCTGACAGAAGGTCGAGGTAGTAACGGGTACGGTTGTTCATTGCTTCTCCGGGGCATGACATCCAGCTTTCTCGGGAGCCGTTCATCAGGCTCCGTCATCTGAATATGCAGGGTTAAACATGGTAGCTGCGCTGGCAGTAAAAAACCTGACCAAGGTTTATGGTAACGGTTTCGAGGCGCTGAAGGGTATCACGCTTGAAGTACAGCAGGGAGACTTCTTTGCCCTGCTGGGGCCCAACGGAGCGGGTAAATCAACCACGCTGGGTATCGTCTGCGGACTGGTGCAGAAAACGTCCGGTGAAGCCACCGTGATGGGGTATGACGTTAATGACGATGCCTTTAATGCCCGTCGTATGCTGGGTGTGGTGCCACAGGAATTCAACTTCAACCAGTTTGAAAAAGTGATCGACATCGTCGTCAATCAGGCCGGTTATTTCGGTATCCGTAAGGCGGAAGCCGAAGCCAATGCCGAGGAGCTGCTCAAAGCCCTCGATCTGTGGGAAAAGAAAGACCAGCAGTCGCGCATGCTGTCAGGCGGTATGAAACGACGTCTGATGATTGCCCGCGCTCTGGTGCATAAACCTCAGGTGCTGATTCTTGATGAACCCACGGCAGGCGTTGATATTGAGCTGCGCCGCTCCATGTGGGAATTCATGGTCGAGCTGAACAAACAGGGCACTACTATCATTCTGACAACCCACTATCTGGAAGAGGCAGAGCAGCTGTGCCGCAACATCGCCATTATCAATAAAGGCGAAATCGTGCAGAGCACCAGTGTACGCGCACTGCTGAGTCAGCTGACCACAGAAACCTTTGTTTTTGATCTGAACGATAAGGTCAGCCCGGACATCACGCTCGGTGATTTCCCGGTGAAAGTGACCGGCGACGATTCACTTGAAGTGACCGTTGCCAAAGGTCAGAGCATCAATGAAATCTTCGCCATGCTGACCGGGCAGGGCGTGCAGGTACGCAGTATGAGAACCAAATCCAACCGTCTGGAAGAGTTGTTTGTGAATCTGGTGCGGGAGGGTAAGGCATGAGTACTTCTCCATTGTCGAACGCGCAGGTGCAATGGGTCGCCTTCCAGACCATCGTCACCAAAGAAATCCGTCGCTTTATGCGCATCTGGCAACAGACGCTGCTGCCTCCGGCGATTACCATGTCGCTGTATTTCATCATCTTCGGCAACCTGATCGGCAGCCGTATCGGCAGCATGGATGGCGTCGATTACATGGCGTACATAGTGCCAGGCCTGATCATGATGAGTGTGATCACCAATGCCTACGGTAATGTGTCGTCGTCGTTTTTCAGCAACAAATTCCAGCGCAGTATTGAAGAAGTCATGGTTGCACCTGTGCATCCTTTTACCATTCTGGCCGGGTATGTCTGCGGTGGTGTGGCACGGGGCGTCGCCGTTGGAATTATCGTGACTCTGCTGTCGTTGTATTTTACTCACCTTCAGGTGCATAACTTCTGGGTCATGAGCAGTGTGATTCTGCTGTCCGCGGTGCTGTTTTCTCTGGGTGGATTCATCAACGCCGTGTTCGCCACCAAGTTTGATGACGTGGCCATCATTCCGACCTTTGTCATCACACCTCTGACCTATCTGGGCGGGGTGTTTTATTCCATCAGCCTGTTGCCGGATTTCTGGCAGGATGTTTCCAAGCTGAATCCGATTCTCTACATGGTGAATACCTTCCGATATGGTGTGCTGGGCATCAGTGACATCAATATCTGGTTCGCCTTTGGCATGCTGGGTTTCTTTGTGGTCGTACTGGGTGCTTACAGCCTGTGGTTGCTGAAGCGCGGCACCGGGATGCGTCAATAATATGGGCTCAGTATCAAGCGAACAGAATCCGCTGGGTAAAACGTCGGCTTATCCGGATCAGTACGATCCGGGTCTGTTGTTCCCGATCGACCGCGAAGAAAGCTGGAAGCTCAGTGGCGAGCAACGCAGTGAGGTGGCCTTCTTCGGAGAAGATATCTGGAATGGTTATGAAGTTTCCTGGCTGAACTGCAAAGGCAAGCCCGTGGTGTGTATGGCGGAATTCCGTCTGCCTGCAGACACGCCGTTTCTGATTGAGTCCAAGTCGTTTAAGCTCTACCTCAACTCCTTCAATCAGAGCCGTTACCACGATGAGCTGCAGGTCAAAGCCCTGATGGAGCAGGACCTGAGCCGTGCCGCCGGTGGCCCGGTCAGTGTGCGTTTTCATGGTCCGGATGCCGTCTTTCCTGCGGCTCCTGTGGCGCGTCTGTTGGATGAACTGGATGTGGATATCACCGACTACAGCCCCAACCCGGCGTTACTGCAAACGACAGAGGGTAATTTCGACGGTTGGGTGGTCAGCCACCTGCTGAAATCCAACTGCCCGGTTACCGGACAGCCCGACTGGGGCAGCCTCTATATTCATTACCGTGGCAAGCAGATTGATGAAGCCGGATTACTGGCCTACATCGTTTCTTTGCGTCAGCATCAGGATTTTCATGAACATTGTGTGGAAAGAAGCTTCAAAGACATACTGCAGCGCTGTCAGCCTGAAAGTCTGACCGTCTACGCCCGTTATGTACGCCGTGGCGGACTGGATATCAACCCGTTCAGAACTACAGAGCGTGACTACAAGGCCTGTAATTTCCGCAACTTCCGCCAGTAATTGCGGAACGTGGATAAGCGATCACAAGGAAACCTATGGACGCCATACAGAACATCTTAGAACGGGTCTCGGTTGCCCAGCTGACCGGCCCGGATATCAGTGCCGAACAGAAAGACATCCTGTTCCGTGCGGCACTGCGGGCACCGGACCACGCCTGGCTGCGCCCCAGCCGTTACCTCACTCTGGAGGGGGATGCCCGTCAGTACGTCAGCGAAGTCTACTACCAGTCACTGCCTGACAAAGACCAGCTCAGTGATGAGAAAACGAAGAAGATGCGCAACCGCCTGCTGCGAGCGCCACTGATTGTCGTTGCCATCACCCGCGTGCAGGAACACTACAAAGTACCGCGTGACGAGCAGCTGCTCTCCACCGGCGCCGGTATCCAGAACATGCTGAATGCCGTACACGCCCTTGGGCTTGGCGCCATCTGGCGCACCGGCGACATGGCCGAAAACACCGCCGTCAAAGCGGAGCTTGGCCTCAGTGCCGACGAAATCATCACCGGCTTCGTCTACATCGGCCATATCAACACCGCCCCGAAGAGCCCACCGGCCATGCCCGTGGCTGAGTACGTCCGCGCCTGGACACCGGAAAAACCCTGAAAAACAACAGATTAGCCCTCATCTGTTGACGGATGGAAAGAGTCTGCGTATAGTTCGCGGCCACTGGCAGAGGCCAGAACCAGCAAGCTGTCCGAGGGTTGACCCGGAGGCGAAGCTGACAAGTGGTGAGGTGTCCGAGCGGTTGAAGGAGCACGCCTGGAAAGCGTGTATAGGTTAATACCTATCGAGGGTTCGAATCCCTCCCTCACCGCCACTATTAAAACCGACGAAAGTCGGTTTTTTTGTGGGCGTGAGGCAGGGTGAGAACCCTCTGGTTCGACCGATTGCGCAGCAATCGGGACCGCCGTCAGGCGCCCGCAGGGGACAAAGATCAGACAACTGATCTTTGGAGTCCATCCCGACCGTTTCCGCTGCACTATCAAAACCGACGAAAGTCGGTTTTTTTGTGGGCGTGAGGCAGGGTGA
>CETZ01073593.1_pt1 | contig 45488 bp, 46 predicted proteins | sample 531441 | NCBI WGS metagenome assembly CETZ01 (sample SAMEA2623098, study PRJEB7988) | marine metagenome | isolation source: saline water (ENVO:00002010), including | reverse complement strand
GCGCCAGCTGAACCAGCCATACACGGCCATCACCAGGTAATAGAGATTCAGCGCCGATTCCATCAGCAGGCTGACGTCGAAGAACAGCCAGGTGAAGATGGCGGTGCTGCCGAACGCCGCGTACCAGCACCACTGACTCTGGCGCATGGCGAACAGCAGATAGGCAACGCCGAGAATAACCCCGGCCGTTTCCCAGTGGCTCATGGTCTGGGCGTAGCTGAGGGCGCCCTGCCAGATGGTTTCGATCATGTCTGCTCCATTAAAGGCAGACGCCTGACATCAGACGTCCGTCTGTTCTCAACCGTGCGGCTTCAGAGCCGGATCAAGATTGCGGCCGATATACTTTACGACAAAAATGGCGCGGCCAAAGGTCTCCCAGCTGACGCGCATTTCATCGCGCAGCGTATCCATCACCAGATCGTGTTCGCCGAACACCTGAGTGCTCATGGTGTTGGTGACGACGGTCAGGCCTTCAACCGCATTCAGGCGGTCGATAAAGCTTTTGATGTGTTCGAGATATTCTTCGGTCAGAGGGTATTTGCTGATTTCTGCGGATATTTCCATAGCGGTCTCCGGCTTGTCTGTGGTGGTGCGCAGTGCGCACCCTACGTCGTAATGAGTGCTGTAGGGTGGGCACTGCCCACCACATTGCTGTGTTAAAAGTAGAGTTTGCCTTCTACGCCAACGGTTCTTGGCTCACCGTACTGCACATAGCGGTCGGTGGCGTATTCCAGACGCGGGTCATTCCCAAAGCCGCCGAAGCCACGCACTTCGGTCGCTCTGTCCGTCAGGTTACGGCCGTACAGAGCGACCGAGTAGTCTGGTTTCTGCCAGGCCAGTCGTGCATGCCAGAGCACATACGCTTTGGATTTTTCGTCGTGGCTGTCGGAGAAATAAAACTCGTCCTTAGCTTCACTCTCAACACGGAAAGACAGCGCCTGTGTCAGGTCATAGGTCAGCGCAGTCGCAGCGGAATACTGCGGTGCCATGGCCTGCTGGCGGCCGTCTTTACTGAATTCACCGTCGTCAGTGTCGTAGCTGTAATCGACAAACTCGGTGATCAGATAACCGTAGCTCAGGGCCCAGTTCAGACGCTCAGCCAGCTGCCAGTTGCTTTCCAGCTCCAGACCCCAGTTGCGGCCTTCGGCGGCGTTGGCCAGATAATCCTGGAACGAGAAGGAGTTATCCGGGTTCTGATAGGCGTACGAGCTTTTCACCTGCTGGTCTTTACGCTGAATGTAGAAGGCGGCGATACGCGTCTGCAGACGATCATCCTGCAGTGAAGACTTCAGGCCCAGTTCCAGCGTGTTGTTGTATTCAGTTTCGAACTCGCGGTTGGCTTCTGAAATGTCAGGATCCGTATTGATGCCGCCCGGCTTATAACCCCGCGCCAGCGTGGCGTACCCCAGGTTATACGGGTTCAGCATGGCTTCCAGGGTGATACGGCCACCAGCCAGATCTTCATCCGTGCTGCCGTCGATGGCGTTGCTGTCGCGGTAGTCATTCGTCCAGTTTTCCAGACGCAGACCCGTGATCAGATGAACACCGCTTGCCAGTTCCGTGGTCAGTTCACCGTAGAGCGCTGCCGAAACGGACTCCAGCTCGCTGGTGAACTGCTCTGCCTGATAGGTGTAGTTGCGGACCAGGTCTTCGTTACGCTGCATCACATAGACACCGGCCACCCAGTCGGTACGACCGCCGAACAGGCGTCCTTCCGGCATCGACAGCAGGCGGATATCCGCAGAGGTACGGTCAAACTCGCGCAGGTACTGATCGAAGGAGCTGTATTCCCAGTCCGGTGCAATGCCGACGTAGGCCCAGTCTTCGTCGTAGCTGTATTCAGAATCTGAGGTGCTGCCGGTCAGTACCGCCTGCAGCTGCACGCTGCCGTTCAGGCGCGAATCCACCGACAGAGCACCGGCCAGGGTGTCCTGGGCATCGACACCCGGCTGATCCGACAGAGTGGTGCGGTTTTTATCGAGGCTGAAGGCGTCGTAACCGTTGTCGATGTCGGCGTAGAGCAGGGTCAGACCGAGGTCGGTGTCATCGCTGAGCTGCCAGGCCAGCTTACCGCGTGCGGTTTTCTCATCGAGATCATTGGTGTCGTCGCGGTTCAGGTAGTCGTTGTCGACATAGCCATCCGACTGGAAACCCTGCATGGCAATACGCCCCTGTACCCGCTCAGACAGTGCGCCGGATAACGCCCCACCAAGGCCATACGTATCGTAATTACCGGCACGGGCGCTCAGATAGCCTTCCGTCTCAGCCGTCGGGTCGCTGGAGCGGATATTGATCATTCCGGCCAGTGAATTGGCGCCGAAGCGGGTGCCCTGCGGGCCGCGCAGAATCTCCACCTGCTGCACATCAAACAGGGTTGCCGCAGCGCCAAGACCGGTCATATCGATACCATCAATCACCAGACCGACAGATGGGTTCACCGGGTCAACAAACTGGCTGCGCTCACCGATACCACGGATCTGAAAATAACGGCCACGGGAGGCACCGGAGGAGAAGTTCACGTTCGGGGCAAAACTCAGCACCTGCTCCAGATGCTCCGCACTGCGGGCTTCGATCTCTGTGCCGGTGACGACGGTGGTGGCTTCAGGGATCTGCTGCACATCGGTCTGACGGAAATCGGCCGTGACGGTCACGGTCGGAAGATCGACGGAATCCGAAACAGCGTCTTCCGCCTGCACCACGGCAGACAATGGCAGACTCAGGGGCGCCAGAGCGGCAGGTAATAAAACAGATAACAACGAGCGGTTCATAAACGGCCTTTTACACGTTAACGATGAGTGTGAAAGACCCGGTGACTGCGTAGAGATGCCTCCGCTGGCGGATGCATCATTTCTGAAATGTCGGACAGACTGCGAAAAACAGGCTGCTTTCCCATTCCTACGCCGGTACTAGCCGGATCAGGTTCCGGGGTTTAAACCGATTTTCAGAAGCTGGTTACGTTGCCAGAGCGGCGTTAAAAATGTCTTCGGAATGCTCACGTACGATGGGTACGCTGCGCTTCCTCAACCATTTTTGCCTGGCTCTGGCTGCCTCACCGACGCTTCAGCGAAACCATTAAGGTTGATTCGCAAAAGCGTGCTGCTTCAGGTTGCGGTTAATCTCAGGCCTGCTGGCCTCCCCCTGGGCGAGGGCCATGATAACGGAAAGTCAGGTAGTCACCAATGCAGTTCTTCAGTTTTTTATGTTAAGTACACTTGACATAGTAAAGCTTCTTTTACATAGTAAAGCCCACTTTACATCAAACAGAGCCTGAGCCGACTGAGGAGGCACCCATGACCACAATGAAACCGGCTTTCCGCCGTTATCTGACTCACCTGAGCATCGCCTTTGCTGCTTATTTCATCATTCTGATGGGCATAAATACCGTGCTTGATCATTACAGTGTGCCCTTTGCACTGAGCGTTCTGCTGGTGCTGCTACCGATGATTCCGGTGATCTTTGTTATCCGCATCATCATTCAGTACGTCCGCAGCTGGGACGAGCTGCAGCAACGCCAGTATCTGGAGGCAGCGATGACTGCCTTTGCTCTGGTGGCCTCCGGGACGTTTGCCTGGGGCTTTCTGGAAGACATTGGCTTTCCGGCTTTGCCGACCATGTGGATCATGCCGATGATGATGGTGACACTGGCGCTGTCGCAGTGGTTTGTCTGCCGCCGTTACCACTGAGGCTGGCTGACCATGAAAAACCGCATCAAAGATCTGCGCGCGGAGCGCAACTGGAGCCAGCAGGCGCTGGCAGAGCAGCTGAATGTCTCGCGCCAGACCATCATTGCCATCGAGAAGGGCAAATACGATCCGTCACTGCCGTTGGCGTTCGGCATAGCCCGGGTGTTTGAACTGCCGATTGAAGCCATCTTCACGCCGGAAGACTGAGCCCGCAACCCAGGGGAGGAATGGTCTTAACCATGACCATTCCTGACAGATATCTGGCTTGAATTTCACCGTTTCCGGACCCATTCTGATGTCATATTTACCGGGTTTACTACCGTTTCTGCATTCATCAGGAGAACTCTGAATGTTACGTATCGCACTGTTTCTGGGAACCAACCTGGCGATTCTGATCGTCGCCAGCATTACCTTCCGGATTCTTGGAATAGACCAGTACCTGATGTCCAGCGGCATGGGCAACATGCAGGGACTGCTGATTTTCTGCTTCCTGTTCGGTATGGGCGGCTCGTTCGTCTCGCTGCTGATTTCCAAATGGATGGCCAAACGTTCCATGGGTGTGCAGGTGATAGAACAGCCGCATAACGCCGGAGAACAATGGCTGCTCAGCACCGTTAAAGAACTCGCGGACAAAGCCGGAATCGGTATGCCGGAAGTCGGTATTTTCCAGTCCGATGCCCCCAATGCCTTTGCCACCGGCTGGAAAAAAGACGACGCACTGGTCGCCGTTTCCACGGGCCTGCTGCAACGCATGAACAAAGACGAAGTGAAAGCCGTTCTCGGCCATGAAATCGGCCACGTGGCCAATGGTGACATGGTCACACTGGCCCTGATTCAGGGCGTGGTGAACGCCTTTGTGATGTTCTTCGCGCGCATCATCGGCAGCTTCGTCGACCGCGCCATTTTCAAAAACGAGAATGGCCATGGTATCGGCTATTTTATTGCCACCATCTTCGCCGAAGTGGTGCTGGGTATTCTGGCCTCGACCATCGTCTTCTGGTTCAGCCGTCGCCGTGAATTCCGCGCTGATCAGGCTGGAGCTGAACTGGTCAGTCCGGCGGCTATGGCGTCTGCCCTTGCCCGCCTGAAAGACACTTACGACCAGCCCAGTGAGCTGGAAGGTGAACTGGTCGCCTTCGGCATCCGTGGTGAAGGTAAGCTGTCTGCCCTGTTCGCGTCTCACCCGCCACTGGACGTGCGTATCGAAGCCCTGCGTCAGCGGTACGGCAGCCGGGTGTAACACACAACACTGTCAGAGAAGAAAAGCCCCGGTTACCGGGGCTTTTTTATACCGGTTTAATCCAGATTCCGACAACGCATATCCTCATCCACTTAAAATTAATCAACAGTCCATCAGGGTTTCCGTTGCAGTAAAGGCAGAGGGTTGCTAGCGTTGTCACCCTGCCCGTTAAAGCACACAAAAAAATGTCTGAACCCCTGCTGATACTGCTTCTCACTGTGATGGCCGGTGCCGCCATTCCTGTGGGGGGACTGCTCGCCAGCTTTGAGCACATCCGCCCGCAATGGCTGGAACACGAGCTGCGCCATTTCATCATTGCCTTCGGTGGCGGCATTCTGCTCGGCGCGGTGGCTGTGGTGCTGGTACCGGAAGGCGTCGAGAGCATGGGAGGCTCCATGCTGGCCATCCCTATACTGCTGACCGGAGGGATTTTTTTCTTCCTGCTGGAGCGGAAAATGGCCGCCGGAGGCCGACAGGCACCGCAACTGATCGGCATGCTCTCTGATTACGTTCCCGAAGCCATCGCACTTGGGGGATTAATGGCTGCCGGTTCCGACTCAGCCACCCTATTGGCAGTACTCATTGCCCTGCAGAACCTGCCGGAAGGGTTTAACGCCTTCCGCGAACTGCAGCGCCAGAATCGCAGCAACCGCCGCACCCTGTTGTCCATGCTTGCGCTGGTGCCACTGGGGCCCATCGCCGGTTTCAGCGGCTTTTATCTTCTGGCTGGTCAGGACTATATCCTGGGCGCCATTATGCTGTTTGCCTCCGGCGGCATTCTGTATCTCCTGTTTCAGGACATTGCCCCACAATCCGTACTCAGAAAACACTGGGCGCCGCCGCTGGGAGCCGTCTTCGGATTCTGTCTCGCCCTGTTCAGTAATATGCTGACGACACATGCCTGAACCAATAAATTCCGGGAAGATTAAATGTCACTCCGTATCGTCCGCGCCGATTATCACAACCCACAGCATCAACAGGACCTGATTTACCTGCTGGACCAGTACGCCCGGGATCCGATGGGTGGCGGTGAAGGACTGAAAGCCTCCGTAAAAGAAACTCTGATTGATCAGCTGCAGAAGCGTGATTTTGCCTGCACGGTTCTGGCGTACGTGGATGATCAACCCGCCGGAATCGCTAACTGTTTCGAAGGGTTTTCGACCTTTGCGGCAAAACCTCTGATCAACATTCACGACCTGGCCGTGACTACAGAGTTCAGAGGCAAGGGCATCAGCCAGGCGTTACTGCAGGAAGTGGAAAACATCGCCCGCGAAAAAGGCTGCTGCAAAGTAACGTTGGAAGTGCTCAGTGGCAACCAGACAGCCATCAACAGTTATCAAAAATTCGGCTTCCGTCAGTACGAACTCGACCCGGAGAAAGGTCAGGCGCAGTTCTGGGAGAAGAAGCTGGCCTGACGGGCTTTTCGTGCTTATCTACTGCAGCCTTTGAGCAAGGCTGGCGGAGAGTTCTTCGGCAATAATGTCGGCTAATTTTGCAGCGGCTTTGTCTTCAGCGGCTTTGGGTAAGCCCGAAACACCGCGGCCTTTGCCGGAGAAGGCGCTGAGCAGCTGACCAGCGCCGTCTTTGAGGCGGATGCTGGCGTTGGCAAATACGTAGTAGTTGCCATCCTGTTTCTGCTCATCGAGGGAGGCGGCGACTTCGAAGATCAGGTCGGGGACACCAGAGGGTGTACTGCTGATGCGGAAGCCCTGTTCCGTCAGTGCCTGAATCAGGCCGGGTGAAAGCGTGCGGGCGTCTTTATCCAGCAACACCAGCTGCACGTTCAGCTCACGGATGTCCTGCATGATGCCAGTGCGGTAGCGGCGCAGGTTGTCATCCAGCTGCGGGCGGCGATGACTTTCAGAAACCAGCGCGTACTGGTCCGCGAGTTTGTCGTACTGGGCAAACAGGTCCAGTGCCGGTAACTGCTGCTGCAGGCGCTGCAAGGGTGTGGAGCCCGTCAGAGGCTGGGATTCCATGCCACTGATATCGGCTTCAACCGAAGCCATGTCCGCTGCCAGACGTGCTGCGGTGGCGCTGCGGTCCAGCTCGGCCAGGGCATAGGCGTAGTTGTTATCCACGTAGGTATCGGCAATCACCAGTTCATCCAGCGTCACCTCCGGCGTGCGGCTGCTGACTGCCTGACGCAAACTTTTCTGCAGGCTGGTTTCACCGTTCAGGCTGTATTCATCCACCACGCTGCTGGTGTCACTGGCAACGGTAACGCGTAACTGGCTGATCAGATCGGCGCGGGCCAGTTCAGACGCCCGCTTCAGCGCCTGATCCGGGTTGCCATACACTTCCATCGAGCCAACACCGTAGACACGGCCACCGGCTTTCGGCGGGCTGGTGACCCATTGCGGGTAGCTGTTGGTCTGAACATAGCTGTCAGGTACCACTGAGCCCCCTTTATCCGGCGTGGTGACACAGCCGGTGAGAGCACCGGCTCCGAGGATCAGAGCCGGCAGCAGAATGCGGAGATCAGACATGGCTGCTTACCGTTTCTGCAGCTTCTGGATCTTCTTCTGGCCGCTCCAGACTTCGATGTTGGATTCCATATCGATCAGACTCAGGTCAACCTGATAGAAGGTCACACGCTTTTTACCCGCTTCATCGACGATGGAGTTGATGGTGCCGGAGAGCGCGAAGTCTGCTGCTTTTTCCTGGCCCATGGCTTTGGCATCGGCGGAATTCAGTTCCTGATCGCGACGCTCATCACGCAGCTGGTCACGGGCATCGCCAGCGGCCACAAAGTTGGCCTTGCCGGAGCGCACCACAGCACGCTTGATGTCGTTGATGAAGGTATCCACGGCGATGTGCTCGTGCGACTTGTTGCTGATGCGCTGGACGATCACGGCCGGTTTGCGGTTGTTGTCCATCTCAAACTCAGACGCCCACGGGAACGACAACATATCGCCGATCATCTCGTTCGCCACCAGTTCAGAGTCTTTGGCATTCCACTGATCAGACAGGGCGATTTCTTCGCTGGTATCCACGCGTTCAACGGTGGTAGCACAGCCGGCCAGCATCCCGGTAGTCAGAACCAGGGAAGAGCCGAGCAGGGTCAGCGCTGCAGTTCGGTTGAGAAAGTTCAGCATCTTATTCTTCCTTTGTGAGCATCGTCAGAGTGTTTGCATTGGCTTCGGGTTCCGTCGCGGCACGGTGTGTTCCGGGGGTGTTCTGCCCGGTGGCACGTACCTGCCAGAAGCGGATATCGCCCGCCGCGAGGCTGAATTCAGCCTGATTCGACTGGCGCTGGCCATCCTGCAGATGAGAATCCAGCGTCAGTGTGTAGTCTCCGGGGTCGAGAAACAAGCGGCGGAAGCCGACTTCTGCTGGCAACAGCAACCAGCTGCGCGTTTCTGCGGCATCCGTCAATTGTGCGGCCAGCTTACCGGCAAATGACAGCAGCCCGGTGGAGTCCTGCGAGCCCAGTACATTGGCGCTGATGGCCTTGAGCGAGGCCCGGGCAAACGCCGCGCGGATCTCTTCTCCGGCGTGGCGCATCTGTGTCTGAATCGCCATCTGCTGCGGGCTGGAGGCACCTTCCATACTCCAGCTCTGCTTACCGGCGCGGATCAGGCTGGTGCCATAGGTTTGCGGCGGCGAATAATAAGGTACAGCCACACGCAATGAATTACCGATGGCCTGGGTCAGGCCGATCTGCTCCGCCTGATAGTAGAGCGGGCCGAGAAAGACGGTTTTGGTGAAGAAGTCGAGCTGGTTATTGCGCGTCGCGTTCAGATAATTCGACACCAGCGTGGTCAGGCCCTTATCGGCGTAGAGCAGATAAAACCAGGCCAGTTCATCGTGGCTGTATTCAAAGAAGTAAGGCTCCAGCTGCAGCGAACGCACGCCCGGGTTCACCGACATGGTCAGGTTCAGCTCTTTCTTCTCCGGCACCCGGCCCTTGTGTTCAAACACCAGCACCTGAGCTTTGCCGTCAATGGTGTCCAGCTGGCTGCGCTGTTCTTTATCCAGTTTCTCGTCGGCAATTTTCGGCCACTCGCTGGCATAACCACCGGTCAGACGCATCATACGCACCACATCAAACCAGGCCTGCGACGCCATACCGGGCCCGAGGCGGAACTGCTCGGCGTAACCGCCTTCGTAGCTTTCGGCGGCGTTCTGATAACTGATGCGGGCATCGTCGTATTCACCGTTCATCTCAAAGGTAATGCCGGTGAGGTAATGCGCCAGTGCATCATCGCGGTAGGTCAGGGCCTCATCGTCGGTGAGATTACCCATCAGGACCGAGAAAATATTCAGCAGCTTGGCCGACGTGCTCTGATCTTCTGCCTCTTTATAGCTGCCCTCGTCATTGCGCAGTGCACGCAGGCGCAGCAGCAGACGCCGGGTTTCAACACGGGCACCTTCTATGGCGTCGGTACGTTCCTGGCCACGGGGCAGCTGAGTGGCCATGGCGAGGTAATTGAGAGACTTGTAGTAGTAGATCATTACCCGCTCATGATCCGCCCCGGCATAAGCGGCCTGACGCGGATTACTCATGGTGGCAATCAGGGTATCGGAGAGGTTCCTGCTCTGCAGGCCATCGCTGATGCTGGCAGCGCGTTCAAGCAGCTGGTTACTGGCGTCGTAGTTACCCTGCAGGTGCTCCACCACGCCCATTTCCATGTAGTACAGCAGGCGGTCTTTGCCGGTTTCGCTGAGGCTGCTGCTGATACTGGACGCGGCCTTGCTGTAGTCACCGGTGTCCACGGCATCCAATGCCTGCTGGATGCCCGAACCATAGGTCGCGCATCCCGACAGAAGGACACTCAGCAGCACCGACATCAGTGTCAGCAGTAAGCGGTCGACCAAACCCAGTTCCCCGGAAAAAAGACTCTGTCCAGAGTGTACCCGATAACGACGTTCCCGCCACCATAACGGCACACAGGATACTGCCTGTTGCACTATCATCTGGTAAGGTTCAGAAAAAATAAGACTCCCCGCAAAGGAAATAATATGACTGCAACAGACTCACCTTCAGTGGAAGAAGCCGCCTCTGCGAAACCACCGGTCGTCCTGATCGCCGGAACCTACTGCTTTCCCGAAGTATGGGACGCCATGAAAGCCGAGCTGGAGCAGCGCGGGTACGAAGTTCACGCCCCGCCACTGCGCTACCACGATCTGCCGCTGCTCGAAGGCGCGCGCAAAATGGCCAGCCTCAGTCTGCTCGATTACACCGCTGACTTCGTCAACCTGATCAACGGCCTCGACCGCCCGCCCATCATCGTCGGCTGGTCGATGGGTGGTCTGATTGCCCAGCTGGTAGCACAACGGGTTGAGCACGCCGGCCTGATGCTGCTGTCACCCGCGCCGTCTGCCGGTATGTTTGCCATGTACCCAAGTATGTTCGCGACCTTTCAGCCGCACTTCTCGCGCTGGGGTTTCTGGCGCAAACCGCTGATGCCCGACTGGGATCTGTTTGTGTGGAGCACCGGCCATCTGCAGTCGCAGGAATTTATGGAAAACTGCTTCAACCAGCTGAAGGCTGAGTCCGGCCGTGCCTATTTTGAAATGGCGCTGTGGTTCTTAGACAAAACCAAAGCCAGTAAAGTAATTCCCGAAAACATCAAAGGCCCGGTACTGGTGATCTCAGGGGCGGAAGACCGCATTGTCGTGCCCGCCATTGGCCGCCGTACTGCAGCCAAGTACGCGAAAGGCCGGTTTATTCTGCTGTCACGGGCGGAACATATGCTGCCGGACGGCACGGGTTTGCCGAAGGTGATGATGGAGTTTGATAAGTGGGTGGAGGAGTTTGGGTTGTGATAAAAACCTAGCCTTTCACAAGGCCAGCTCTATTTAAAAATAAGGAGCTTCTAAGCCATGGAGAATCACCACCAAATTCACTTGCTTGGTTTTTGAGCTTTTGGCGGATTGGGTCGGGAGTTCTTAGGGGGTGGACTGGTATTCCCTTTTTTAACATTACCTTCATTAATTTGTATTTTTCTATCACTCATTTTGTTCTCCTTTTCGTACTTCAATAACTATATTTGATCTATCCATTGATAGATACTGAGAGCCTACCTCATATAGAAGTTCACCACTGCTATTTCTATATACCCTAACATCCCCTAAAAGAACTTCAGCTTCTTTACTGTTATCTGAAAAAGCCTGAATCCAGCCGTCGTACATAAGATCATTTTCAAGATCTCTAACCGTAATCCAGTTCACATCATCAGAATTCATGAGATAACCCCAAACATCTAACTCACCGAATTTCTTTGTGATCCCCAACCATCTGAAAAATCTAAAATGCAATTTATGAGTATGCATATAGGTGACAGATGACGCAATAATTACGGCACTAATGCAAGCGTAAAATATTTCAATAAAGGAAATATTTGCTTCTTTGTCTTGGAAGTATAATAGAAAGCTAACTGCACCATCTCCAATACAGAAAAATATACTTACAACTTCAATGGCAAGCCAATATAGCGCGTAAGCAAGCAGGCCATAAACATAAGAATTTACAAAGAATTGAAATTGCGTTCTTTCTTTATGGTTAGTGAAAGCATCGACGATATAGGAGCAAATTATCCCAGGCAAAAATAAAAGCATCAGCTTAAAAGTAAACTCGCTGAAATCCATTTCAAAGCCTCAATGAAGGTTATTTAGAACTCTGAAACTTTCAGAAAAAATGAGATCAATCTATCCGGGTCAACTATTCCCTTGTCAGCACCAAGAGCTTTCCAACACTCAATAACCCTAAGCTCCTCTCGAGTGTAACTTTTAACCCCACCTCCGCCACCAGATCCATTGCACTCACCACATACGAATGTTAGATCACAAACCCCTCGATCCACGACTTTCACAACTACATAGACAGGAATATTCTCTGATTGACGAGCACCAATCTGCTCACGAAGCCAACTAATTGACTCCGCTTTCTGCCAACTACGCTCTTCGCTATCACAAATACTAATTAATATTTCCATAAACACTCCATGTTTATGCCATTCACCTTCATGAATGACAAATTACTCAACGATTTAATGAATATTACAAAATGTCATTTATCCGGCAACCCCAATATCTTCAGTGGCTGCTCCCCTTCATCATAACCAAAGCGGCCATCCACCGGCGTGACCCGTGTGGCCAGCTCCTGCGCCTGCTGGTCTTCTACCGCTTGTTCGGTGCTGGTCTGGCTGTAGCCGCAGGCGACGCATTCGCGCACTTCTTCGCCGTCGTCGTTGCTGAACATCACGACCTTATCCATCTCTGAACATTTGGGGCAGACCGCACCCGCGATAAAGCGGCGCGGGCGTTGTGGTTTGTTTTGATTATCGCTCATGCAACCTCCGGAATATCGATGCCAGAGTGACGCAGCAGCGGCTCGACGGATGGCTTGCGGCCACGGAAGTTTTCGAACAGTTCGGCGGCTTCGCGTGAGCCACCCTGTGACAGGATTTCTTTAAGGAAGCTGGCGCCGGTATCCGGGTTGAAAATACCTTCTTCTTCAAAACGTGAATAGGCATCGGCGCTGAGCACTTCGGCCCATTTGTAGCTGTAATAACCAGCGGCGTAACCACCCGCAAAAATATGGGTGAAACCGTGCTGGAAGCGGTTGAATTCCACTGTCGGTACAACCGTCACCTGCTCGCGTACTTCGCCGAGAATCTGTTCAGCCGTGACCGGGTTTTCAGTGCTGTATTCGCGGTGCAGGCGGAAGTCGAACAGGGCAAATTCGAGCTGGCGCATGGTCATCATGGCGCTCTGGAAGTTTTTCGCGGCGAGCAGTTTATCCAGCAGTTCCTGTGGCAGGGGTTCGCCGGTCTGGTAATGACCCGAGAGGAAGGCCAGCGCCTCAGGCTCGTAACACCAGTTCTCCATAAACTGGCTTGGCAGTTCGACCGCATCCCACGCCACACCATTAATACCGCTGACGGCGCTGACGTCGATCTGGGTCATCATGTGGTGCAGACCGTGACCGAATTCGTGGAAAAGGGTGGTCATTTCGTCGTGGGTCAGCAGCGCTGGGGTTTCGCCGACCGCTGGTGAGAAGTTACAGACCAGATAGGCGACCGGCAGCTGCAGGCCATCGCTGGTGCGGCGACGCACGCGGCAATCATCCATCCAGGCGCCGCCACGCTTTTTGGCGCGGGCGTAGAGATCGAGATAGAAAGCCGCGATCTGTTGGCCGTCTTTCATCACATGGAAGAAGCGCGCATCCGGGTGATAGGTATCAAATTCGGTCTGTTCGACGAACTCAACGCTGTACAGGCGTGAGACGACTTCGAACATGCCTTTGATAACGGTATTGACCGGCAGGTAAGGGCGGATGTCTTCCTGCGAGATGCTGTAGCGCGCCTGACGCAGTTTCTCGGCGGCGAAAGTGACGTCCCACGGTTTGAGGTCGGTGAGGCCCAGTTCATCGGCGGCGTAGGCTTTCAGCTCGGCAAACTCTCGCTCGGCCTGTGGTTTGGCTTTGCCCGCGAGATCGTTCAGGAAGTCGATGACCTCCTGCCCGGATTGCGCCATTTTGGTAGCAACGGAATACTCGGCGTAGTTCTCAAAGCCCAGCAGAGTCGCCAGCTCGTAGCGCAGCGCCATAATGTCTTTGAGGTTCTGGCTGTTGTCGAACTCACCACCGTTTGGCCCGATGTCAGAGGCGCGGGTGACGAAGGCGGTGTACAGCTCTTCTCTTAATGATCGATTAGTGCCATAGCTCATCACCGGCATGTACGAGGGGAAGTCGAGGGTGATGACATAGCCATCCAGCTCTTTCTGCTGCGCCTGCTGCTTGAGCAGACCGAGACCGGATTCCGGCACGCCGTCCAGCTCGCTGACGTCGGTGATGTGCTTGCTCCAAGCTCCGGTTGCATCCAGTACGTTCTCGCTGAACTTGCTGGTCAGCTTCGACAGCTGCTGCTGGATTTCGGCGTAGCGTTCTTTTTTGGCCGGAGGAAGATCCACACCCGACAGGCGGAAGTCGCGCAGCTCATGCTGGATTGCGGTTTTCTGCGCCGTGCTCAGGGTATCGAAGTGCTCACTTTCCGCCAGAGCCTCATAGGCTCTGAACAAGGCTTCGTTCTGACCCATCTCGGTGTAGTACTGGCTCAGCAGCGGCAGACAGGCGTTGTAGGCCTCGCGCAGTTCATCGCTGTTCATCACACCGTTCAGATGACCGACCGGCGACCACGCCTGACTCAGCTCGTCTGACCAGTCGGCCATCGGCTCGACCAGAGTATTCCACAGCGGCGTGTCTTCCGTCTCGGCAAAACCTTCCAGCAGCTCGCGGATGCGACGCTTGTTGAGGTTCAGCAGCTCTTCGATGGCGGGCTTAACGTGTTCTGGCTTGATGGCAGAGAACGGCGGCAGAGTGTGGTGTTCGAGCAGGGGGTTACTCATAAAAAAAACAGGTCCCGGGTCAGGCGTCGGAAAAACGCGGAATATGACGTCAGTATTTGGGGCGGCGGTGGTGATTTCAAGTAGCAGCGCGGTTTCTGTGCACTGGAGCGGTTGTTGCAGAGCCTCTGTGACTGACAGCGGCGCAAAGGCCATAGACGTGAGCATTACGAGTAACGCGCCTGCCGCTCAGACCTGCTACGAGAGGGCCTGAGTCTGGAGCGGAGCTTTTTTGCTGTCGTTATCCCCATCTGTCGGTTATGCCCGTTTCCTCCTGCCGGGGTTGCGATTGTTTCTTTCCCCACAGAGTGCCTGACCATGTTACCCCTGCTTCTGCTGTACCGGGCCTGTGCCCACTGGCCTGCTTATGACGGATAAACCGGCTGCCCCGGATGACACGTCGGATGATCACCCTTACTGGCTGCAGATGTGGCGCGACAACACCATAGGCGGGTTTCATCAGGAGGCGACCAATGAGCAGCTGATCAGCTGCTGGCATCGCCAGAACCTGCCCCCCGGCAGCCGCATTCTGGTGCCGCTGTGCGGCAAAAGTCTGGATATGCTGTGGTTGCAACAACAGGGGTTTGATGTGGTCGGCGTAGAGCTTAGCCCTGTGGCGGCCAAAGCCTTCTTCCAGGGACTGCCGCTGAAGCCACGCAAAACTCGCCAGGGGGCATTTACCCGCTGGAGCAGCCCCGGACTGACCATCTGGTGCGGTGATTTCTTTGCCATCCGAACCCAGCAACTGGGACGTTTCGATGCGGTGTTTGACCGCGCTGCCCTGACGGCCCTGCCCGCCGAGCTGCGGGCCCGTTACGTCGCACACCTGCAGACCCTGATGCACGCCGGGACCGTGATTTTTCTGATGACCACAGAAGATGCCACGAATACTTCACGCGGGCAGGCACCAACTTCTGACGATGAGGTACTCGCTCTCTACCGCGACCTGTTTCATGTGCAGCTGCTGGATACCGTGTACGAAGACCGTGGCGGGCATGGCCTGACCGACCTTAAGGTGTACCGCATGACCGCCCGCCGGGATCAGACAGAAGAATCTCAGCCCGACCGTTAATCCAGACGCCGTTGACAGCATGACAGGCCGGTCTCATAGTGTGCATAACTGCACCAATAGTATGATTATCTGCGCACACACAGTTGCTCAGGATCTGAGAGAGGTAAGCCCTATGAGCACCGTCCGTAAAACCATTACGCTGACCAGCAATCAGAGTGAGTGGGTGAAATCGCGCATTGCCAGCGGTGACTTCACCAACGACAGCGAGTACATCCGTGATCTGATCCGCCGGGATCAGGAGCGGCAGCGTAAGATTGAAAACCTGCAGGCCGCACTGGATGAAGGTCTGAACAGTGGTGTTGCGACCGATCTGGACATGGAAGCCATCAAACAGAAAGCACGGCAGGAGGCCAGCAAGCGTGAATCACAAGAGGCGAATCATCAGGCTTCCAAAGGCTGAGGAAGATCTGATAAACATCTGGCAGTTTTCGGCTGAGAAATGGGGTGAAGCGAAGGCAGATGAATATCTGGATGATATCAATCTGGCTGTAATGGCGGTCGCCGCAAACCCTGAGCAATTCCCTCTGAGTTCAGAGATAGGACCGACCGTTCGCATCGTTGTGTGTAACAGTCATATACTCCTGACCAGAACAGATGACGACACAGCTACCCTGATACGTGTTCTGCATCAACGTATGCAGATAACATCGGAAACGACTGATTTGTAATTCCCGGAGCACCCCATGAGCAGTTCACACAAAGACATCCGTCCCTATCAGGGCATCACTCCGCAACTGGGCGAGCGGGTGTTTGTTGACCGTACGGCGGTGGTGATCGGTGATGTGCATCTGGGTGATGACTGTTCGGTGTGGCCGCTGGCGGTGATCCGTGGCGACATGCATAAGATCCGCATCGGCGCGCGTACCTCAGTGCAGGACGGCGCGGTGCTGCACATCACCCACGCCTCGGACTACAACCCCGGCGGGTATCCGCTGATCATCGGTGATGACGTGACCATTGGCCATCAGGCCATGCTGCATGGCTGCACCATCGGCAACCGGGTATTGATCGGTATGAAGTCGATGATCATGGATGGCGCGGTGGTGGAAGACGAAGTGATTGTCGCGGCGGGTGCGACCGTGTCACCGGGTAAGGTTCTGGAAAGCGGCTATGTGTATATGGGCACCCCTGCAAAACCGGTGCGCCCGATCACTGAGAAAGAACGCAGCTTTTTCACCTACGGCGCGGGCAATTATGTACGCTTGAAAGACAAGCACATTGCTGAGGGTTACGATCAGGCTGAGTGATCCGGCCTGATCAGTATTCCCATTCAATACCGGCTTCCAGCCGGTTCTGGCTGTAGTCGGCGACATCCAGATTGGAGCGGTAAATGTCGTGCCCGGCTTCGGCGACAAAGCTGAAACCTGCAGCGATGGGCCATTCCACTCCGGTACTGAAACGGTAGCGCTGATCCTGCCGCTCTTCTCCTAAACTTTCGCGGATTTCGTCGTACTGACGCAGCTCTGTTTTCATCCCAATGTCCCAGCGTACCGGGCCGAAGGTATCTTTCCAGCGCAGCCGGCCGGTAAAGGCCTGATAGCTGTAGAGCGGGTCACGGGCGTCTTCGCGTTTGATGCCTGCCTGCACACTCAGATAACGCCGGGTTTTATCCATCAACCAGTAGAGCATCAGCCGCGCGCGCAGCTGGTCGCTGTCTCGCTCCGGATACTGGGCGAAGGTTTTCTGGCTGAGATCGAGCTGAGCGCGGGCATACCAGTCGGACGACCACAGGTAACCAATGGCTGGAGAAACCCGCTTCAACTCCAGAAAGTCCTGCCCTTCGACCTGAGCATCGGCCATCAGCAGGGATACTTCTGGCGAGAAGCGGCCTTTGCGGCTGAGGCGCAGATAACCGCTCTGCAACAGGCTGTCGTAACCCGAGACGTTCTGCCAGCTGGATTTTGAGACGTCGTAACGCCCCTGCCACTGCAGATTACCGGGAATGCTGTCGGGCAGGCGCCCGCCATAACCGGCAAACGCCGACAGTTTGGTGCCCGTGGCCGCGGTGGTCTGCAGGGTGACATCGTCGTCGGTGAGGACGTTGCTGTCGTACTGCGCCATGGCCGCGGCACCAAGCTGCAGTTCAGCGAGTGCCGGATACGCGAAAAAGGCTGCCACGAAAGTGGCAGCCTGCAGGGTTTTATGGAGTGCCTTCAAGCACTGGTCTCCTGGTTACGATCAGTCATCGCCGTCATCATCAGAATCATCGTCCGAGTCGTCGCTGTCATCATCAGAATCATCATCTGAGTCGTCTGAATCATCATCGCTGTCATCATCGGAATCGTCACTGTCATCATGTGAGTCGTCATCGCCATGCTCCTCATGAGAGTCGTCATCATAGTCGTGTTCGTATTCAGCCTCTGTGGCGGTGATGATATCGCCGTTCCACGTGCCGTCGACTTCCAGATAATCGCCGACCACCAATGTGCTCAGATCCGGTGAGGAGACACCCGCCATATCGATGGTGATGTCGAGCATCACAATCAGCTCAGCAGCCGTATCAATGGAGTCGACCGGGGCGGTCACTTTCACTTCGTTATCGTCTTCTTCACGTTCCAGACGCAGGGCCTGATAGGTGCCGTCGGCGTTTTCGCTCAGGCGCAGTTCGACATAGTCGCCGACGCTGATGTCGCTCAGTGAGAAGTAATGCAGGTCGTCGCGCTCATCCTTCACCCGGGTGCTGGTATCGACGATGGCTTCCACGCCCATGACAGTGACTGTGGTGTCGCTGACGGCAGTCACCGGACCTTCAAGCTCGAGTTTTACTTCATCCTCAAACTCGACTTCATCGGCCACCAGGTTGCCATCGGCGTCGAACTGACCTTCGACTTTTACAAACACGTTCAGAGCCAGATCGGCGCTGGTGCCGTGTTCGTAGCGCACGTCATCTGGCAGCTGTACCGGGGTGCTGCCGACGGTCATGGCGCCATCTGAGAGTTCAGTGATGTAGCCGCTGACGCGGGAGTCATCATCACCGTGCTCTGAATGGGAGTCATCTTCCTGTTCAATGCTGTCGGCTTCCAGCACATCGCCGCTGTCTGTGGCCACGACGGTACCTTCGACTTCCACCAGCATACCGTCGCGCAGAGCAGCTTCATCCAGCTCCATTTCCGTTGTGCCGGAATAGCTCACCAGCTGACTGCCGATCATAAAGGTCTGAGCGGCTTCATCGAGGCTGCTCACAGTTCCGCGCAGTTCCGCTTCGCCGCTGTCTTCCAGCTCAACATAGGTGGCGCGCCACTGACCGTCGCTGTCGGTGTAACCACTCACTTCGACCATCTCGCCGTTGCTGAGGGTGTCCATACTGGTGCCTTCAAACACCGTCATGGCGTCGGTAACCACGGCCTGTCCAAGCACGGTGAAGGTGCCGGCGGCGTTATCAACATTACTGACCGGGCCTTTGACGCTGGCATCGTAGCTGATGCTGACGGCCTTGCCTTCTTTACCATCGTCAGACCCGCTGAGGATCACCACCTGACCAACGCGCAGGTCGGATTCAGACCCTGGGTTATCGTCGATGGTGAAGCTGGTGCTGCTGCTGTCGTAGTGCACGCCATCAATGATGACGCTGCCGAAGCCATCGATAGTCCCTTGGATGGTGCGGTTGGTTTCTTCGGCCTGCGGAGCAGTTCCGGAGCTGCTGCCGGAACCACCACAGGCGGCAAGCAGAAGCGCGGAAGACAGTGCAGTGACGGAATAACGGATAACTGGTTTCATAGTGATTACCTCAGCAGATCATTAAGTCAGGATTCTGTTCCTGTGAGGGGTTAACGAACCAACCGAAGATTTATTCCCTTTTTTTTAAAGGCACCTCTGAAAAATTACCTGCATTGCTTCCGGGGTGTTAAAAACGGACTCAAAATGCTCATTTACACCCTGTAAACTGCGCTTTTTCGACCGTTTTTGCCTACCAGAAGCTACTTCGCCTACATTTTTCAGAGGTGCCTTAAAATTATTTTTTATCCGCCTGAATCAGGCCAAAACCATACACACTGTCACGGCCGGGTTCGCCCAGATCAGAAGCGTTTTTCTGCAGGCTGTTGAGTGACGTGTTGTGCGACCTGGCTACCGCCAGCAGGGCACTGGCGTAAGCGGCGGCGACCGAGGTGCCGTCCATACCCTGCATGGTCATCCTGTTCGCGTTATCGGGTGCGGCCACCAACACACCCACGCCGGGGGCGGCAAAATCCAGATGGTCTCCGCGCACCGCACGTGGATAGATCGCCAGATTCTGATCAACCGCGGTAACGGCGATCACACCTTGGGTCGCTGCCGGATAACGCGGGAAAGCCGCCGCGCCATCATTGCCGGATGAAGCCACCAGCCATACCTGACGCTGATTCAGGGTCGCCAACACGTTGTCGAGCACACGGTTCTGCGGGCCGGAAAGCGACAGGTTAATCAGGGTTACCCCCTGCCCCGCGAGCCAGTTAAGCCCGGCAATCAGCTCTCTGGCGGATGCCAGTACCAGTCCGCCATCCGGCTGACGGCCAAACACCGCGGCGTTAACCAGAGATGCCCCTTCCAGCAGACCACAGTGGCCGGTAATGACCGATGCCATGGCTGTGCCGTGCTCTGGGGCAGGCTCGGCGCCACTGGGGTAGAAATCTTTCTGAGTGATACTGACACCCTCAAAACAGGCATGACCGGTGTCTATGGTGGAATCCATCATGCCGATGACAGCGTCTGATGAAATTGGCGTTGCAGCACCGGTGAGGCTGGCAAAGCTTCGCACTGACTGAGGCTGAGCAGCCGCGATGGCATCCAGCTGATACACATGGTTTACGTCAGCGTCATAGGCTTTGGCGTCGCGGGCGTTATCAAAGGTCACCAGATAGCCGCCGAGACTGTCGAGGGATTCAGTACTGATGACGCTGCGGCCATCGGCGAGGGCATTCTGCAGTTCGTTTTCGCTCAGCAGGGCAATGAACTGATCGGCGACCACGAAGGACTCGAGGTCATCCGCTGCGGCTTCGATTTCCCACAGCTGGTGCAGGCGTTCGGTCTGCCGTTCGATGCGCTCTTCGGTGCGCATGTCCATGTCTTCGATGTCATCTTCGAGACGATCTTCCAGGTCGTCATCGAGATCATCTTCGCGGTCGTCGTCATCGTCGTCTTCATGATCTTCGAGCATGTCTTCAAGACGGTCTTCGAGGTCGTCTTCCAGTTCTTCGGCTTCTTCGAGGCGGTCTTCGAGGTCATCTTCTAATTCGTCTTCGAGATCTTCTTCGCGTTCGTCTTCTTCATCGTCTTCGGCGTCATCCTCAGCGTCTTCCATATCATCTTCAGCGTCTTCTGCCATTTCTTCGGCGGCGTCTTCCATTTCGTCTTCGGCATCCTTGGCGTGACCGTACGGCACCGACCATGACAGAATGCAGACCATAACAATAAGGAGAGATCGGAAGAGCATCACTGGGTTTCCTGAACGTGAGTATTTTTACTATAACGAAGAAATTCAGTTTTTATTTCATTTAAAACATCCCCGCATAATTATTTGATGTTTTAAGGGAATAAATGCGAATCCCGCCCGTTAAACCGGTATGAAGACACAAGAACAGCTATTCAGAGAGGCTCTGATCGCAGTGCTGCCAGCACTGCGCCGCTACTGTTTTGCCCTGACCAACAGCCGCCCTGATGGTGAAGACCTGTTGCAGGCCTCTGTGGAAAAAGCCTTGTCGCGCTGGCAGCAGTTTACGCCGGGCACCGACATGGACCGCTGGATGTACCGCCTGTGTCGAAACCACTGGATTGATACCGTGCGCGCTCAACGCCCGCAGGAAGAATTTGAGGATGACATGATGCCCGACCACGAGCACCACAACCCGGAAGCCCTGACCCTGAGTCAGCGCTCACTGGAGCAGCTGCAGCATCGTATCGGCCAGCTCAGCGAGAGTCTGCGCATGGTGCTGTATCTGGTGGCCGTGGAGGGTCGCAGCTATCAGGAAACGGCGGATATTCTCGATATTCCTACCGGTACGGTAATGAGCCGTCTAGCGCGTGCCCGCACCCGCTTAGCCAATGCGGCAGAGTAAGAGGACATGACCATGAAACCGATCAGCGATGAACAGCTCTCTGCCTATCTGGATGGCGAACTGGATACTGCAGAGATGCAGGCCATTGAAGCAGAATTAGCCGCCTCTGCTGAACTCAGCGCAAGGATGGATGCCCTGCGAGCCACCAACGACGCCGCCAGAGCTTATTTTTCACAGCCGGATGAGACACCCGTGCCGGATGCGCTGCTGCAGATGATTCAGACACAGCCGCTGCCGCAGACAGACGAAGGCATGGCAGACCAGGATAAAGAAAGCGAAGCCAGGGCCGACGACAATGTCGTCCCGCTGCGTAAGTCCGGTAAGTCCGCCGGGCCGCGCATACCAATGGCCACCTGGGGCATTGCCGCCAGTCTGGTTCTTGGTCTAACGCTGATGTTTCAGTACCGCCCTGACGGCGCCATCGATGCGGGCCTGAATCAGTTTGCCGATACTGCACTGAGTGGGGATATCCATGATGGTGGCGAGCGCCGCACGGAACTGGCGATGAGCTTCGAGAATGCCGACGGTGAGTTCTGCCGCGAAGTGATTCAGCACACGCCGGAAAGCAGCCGCACCCTGATTGCCTGTGGCGAACCGGGTGACTGGCACTGGCAGGTAATGCCGGAAACTCCGGGGTATCAGACCGCATCCGGCCCTGAAATCGCAGGTGCCCGGGTGCTGTCAGACGCCGAAGAACGGGCCTGGCTGGGTCAGGAATAAAAGGAGAGCTGGCGGCGCTGCTCAGAATGGTTATTCAACAAACCGCCCGACCAGCTTAGGCGCCAGAGCCAACAGGACGCCGACAACAATCAGTGGTGCAAGCTTGGTCACTACGTAAGGGTACAGCATGAGGGCAATCCCGGAGTAACGCACCACTTTATCCTGCTGGCGCTTGCCATAGATAAAGTAGCCGAGCCCGAGTGAACTGAAGATCAGTCCCCAGAAGAGTATCTGCGGGTCTGGCAGCATAGGTTTACCTCCACTGGGGTTGGTCAGATGATGGGCTTCTGATCAGTATAGCCTGCTGCAGTTCCTCAGAGTCTGAACGCAGGCTGCCCGGTCAGTGACCCGCCACCATATCCATAAACCAGGAAATCACCAGATCCACCCGGTGCGGACGCTGTTCGGAACGCAGTGACGAAATATAAATATCGTTCAGCAGTGGTCCGTTCTCGTCGCGCTCGTACACCACCAGACGACCATCATCCAGATACTGCTGAATGCAGTGGCGCGGGAAAATACTGACACCGAGACCACCCAGCGTCATGAGTATCGCGCCTTCAATGCTGTTGATGTTTCCGGCGCAGTGCAGTGACAGCGACTGTGTGTGCTGACTGCCGGGAAAGTTATGACGGCGCCAGTAATCGAAATAGACGTCGAAACCCGGATAGTCGATCCAGTTGTAGTTCAACAGGTTGTCAGCACTGATCGAAGCCAGATCAATATCCGGTGCTGAAACAGCGACGTATTCTTCTTTGCAGAAGGCGATGTATTCCAACCGCGGGTGATCGATTTTTTTAGTCACAAAACCAAAGTCGATGCGCCCGGACAACAGACGCTCAAAGACTTTATCGGTGGGCGTCAGTTCCAGATTAATTTCCAGCCCCGGGTGTTCGCGGCGGCGCTCCAGCAGCATGGGAAAGTGCGGTGACAGCAGACAGGAGGCGGGCATGGCGTACGCCACTGTGCCTTTGACGTCTCCGCCGGAACTGCCGACATCGAGCAGGAAATCCGCATGGAGGTTTTCAAAGTCACGGATGTATTCGCGTAGCTTGATACCGGCTTCGGTAATCACCGGGCCTTTCGGTGTACGCAGAAAAAGGTCGTTGCCGATAATGTCTTCGAGGGCCTTGATGTGTTTACTGACATTGGCCTGGGTCATGGCGGCGATATCCGCCGCTTCACTGAAACTGCAGGACCGGTCAACGGCTTTGAAGGCCCGGAAATACTTTGGGTCTAAGGGCTGCACAGATGTCGTCCATGTTTTCAGGCCGCCCGGCTGTGTGGCGGCCATGTGTTATCGGAGGAGTCATATGTCTGAGTGGTTTTTCAGACAACAACGTCTCTCAAAATAGCATGGATGATAGGCATTCGCATCAGACATCGCTTTCGAATCGCAGTGGCTCCAGCGAGATGATGCCCAGATAACTGCTTTCATTCAGAATCCGGCTCAGTGACGATGGCCCGGGTGTCGTTCGCTGGGTGCTGATGTGCTGCACGTTATCGTCGGTATAACTCAACGAAATGGCGTTGATGTAACAGCACTGCAACGAACCATACTCCAGCTTGCTCTGCTCGCCGGGCGCCAGAGAAAACTGATGGGTCACCTCGGTCGCTGTGGGTGACGATGCCCCGCTGCCGACCGTAATGCTGACAACCAGGGTGAGGGTTGTCTTATTGTGAAAGTACTTAAGATTCATAGGGTCATCCTCTGACTCCCCGATATTCTGAACTTTCTGTCTTACAGGACAATTCCGTTGCGGCATAGCCTTAATTCTGAATCAGATTTGTGTGATCTGCGTTCGCCGCCTACCTTTAAGAATATGCCCAGCAAGGAAGGTAAACTGATGTTCAGCCGTCATCAGATACATCCCTCGTCCATACGTGTCTGGAGAGGGTTCCGCAATGAGAAGTACGCTGCCGACCGGGAAGGGTTCGTCAGTAAACTGGAAGATGTTTTTATCCCTCTGACCTGTCAGGCGATGATGCCGATTGGTCTGAGGTCGTACATTCCGACTCTGCTCAACAGCAGCTCGGCAGATGTGCCGGATGAGGTTGCACTGGTGGGTTATGCCGACCAGGACACCTACTACGCTGCCAGCCGCAATACGGTCATTGGTAAGGCTTACGGCATGCTGCATTACGAGGTATTTTCGTTCGACAGCACCGACGGTAATCCGGCCAGTCAGTCTGCCTTCCCGGTGTTCTATCCGGGCAATGTACTGAAGCGTTCGCAGCCGTATTTTTTCTCCGGAAAATCACTGGACTGGTCAGATAAAACCGTCTCTCTGTTTGTGATTCCCACCCGGGATAACATGCCGGCCTGTGAACAGCTGTCCGCCAGGCTGGCCTCATCTCTGGTCGCGGCGGTGGCACGGAGCTCGGTCAGTGAAGCCATATTGGTGGATGATCCGGGATGCCTGACCATCTGGATTGCGACGAACGCCAAACAGACAGTACCACCGGATATTCAATCGGTTTTGAGTACCATCAGTGGTGTGATTACGTCTGTTTCTGTTGCACAGGAAGTGCCGCATATGTGGGCGGAAAATGAAGCTGGCATCAAAGTGAGTGATAACGAAACACTTAATCTGAAACTCGAGTCTTCGAGCTCGCTGAGAAGCGTATCGTAGGATTCAGAAAGAATTCGGTCCGGCCTCCACCCGACCGGAGAAAAGGGAATGCATTCGGTAACGGAATGCCACAAGGACGTTTTTTTATTCCCCCCAAAGCTCTGCCGGTTGCCGCTCTGAGAACGGAACCGGTGGGGCTTTTTTTATACGTTAGCGCGGATCGCCGAGCAGCAGGTCAGTGCGCTGTTAAAGCTGGTGTAAAAGCCGCACAGGCTGTACACAATGCCCGACCAGTCTTCACGTACATCTTCCGGAATGGCCTTACCGGATGCATCCTGCTCCGTCACAATCGGGTCCGATACGTTACGGATAAACCCGAAGCCTACACGCTTGGTTGAGCACTGGTAGGCGATGACTGCATCATCCATTTCCAGGAAGCAATATTCGTCGAATATTTTACCCTGAGAAATAAAGTAATAGTCCGTGGTCAGCAATGGCTGGGTCGGGCAGAAATCAATGCGGTTGGTTTTTACGGCCTGCGGCTGCAGAGGTTCGTTAATCAGATCCTTTTGTGTGTAAGCCGTGCTGCAGCGTTTATTCAGCTCCTCAATGGATTTACTGATTGCTGCGTCATTCCAGACATGGCTGAGCGGCATCATGAGTTTTTCCTGCACCGATGAATACAGCGGGGTGTCTGAGAAAAAATCAAAGCCGGTAATGGTCTGGTTATTGTAAGTACAGTGCTCAATATTTTCCGGTTTTTCGAGATTAATATGCGCCCGGGTAGTCAGCAGGACATCCCCCAGTGGCTGACTGACGCTGCTGCCACCCGCGGTTCCGGTTGAAATAACCGTTTCCACGCCGGTTTCGGTAATCAGGGTTTCCACCATCTGTTCCACCCCGGTGATGTAAGGGTAATGCGCCAGGTGTACTTCTGACTTCACCAGCAGCACCCGGGTGAAGGCACCGGTGCGGTCGCTGGTAATACCCACCAGCTGATAATAAAACACCGGGTCATCTCCCCGGTTGGCTGACCAGGGTTTCCAGGCATCCCGCCATGCGTCTTCATCCGGTTTGCGTTCGGTATTGCTGTTCAGAAAGACATGATCCAGCGCCGACCATTCCGCACTGGTCCAGGTAATCAGTGCAACGTCCGCCTGCGGCAGCTGCCCTGCAGTCAGTGGCAACAGTGCCGGGGCGGTAGCGCCAATAGCCTGCCAGTCGATGACCGGCAGGCTGACTTCAGACGAGACGTCATATTTTTTCTGTAACAATCGGGACATCTGAATACTCCTGTTAATTCAGAATCAGAAGATAATTAGCTGCTGCGGTGGTGAACGGATGCAGGACTGTGCCACCAGTACTCACGGTCTGCGAAGCAAGTGGCCACCAGCCAAGGCAGTTGGGATAAATACTGTTCAGTGACAGGCTGCCGTTGTACTGATAATTCAGGAAATACGCCTGGCCTTCGGGGCCCTGGAAGCCCGCCAGCACCGATGAGCTCAGCAATGAGTTATCGGCGTCTTTGCTCAGCACAGGGTGAGAGCCTTCATCCGGGTCATCCATGAAATGGTCGATATTGACCTTCTCATGCTGCTGATTAATTTTGAGAAAGAAATTCTCACCACCGAATTCAAAAAAGGTGAAATGCCCCCAGGTCTTGGCCCAGATATCCGACCAGACCTGGGTCAGGCTCAATCCGTCATACGGTGGTACTGCCAGCTGATATTTCACGCAGTCACCGGTCGTGCCGTTGTAGAGCACCACACAGGTGGTATCGCGGTACGGCAGCACATGCATCATGGTGAAGCCGCTGCCGACATACTGGTTGTGCACCGGTGTCAGACTGTTATCCACATTCAGGCGGTACAGATTCAGGTAGCTGCTGGCCTTGGCGTAAGTAGCTATGTACGGCGCACCGCCGAGATAGAAAACATCGAGATAATCCAGTGCCTCAGGCACGGACACCGCAGCCACCGGGGTCAGTAACGCCTGAGGGTCATGACTGAACATCAGCAGTTTCTTGCTGGCCGCCACATAGAACAGGCTGTAATCCACCGAATCACGGCTCAGCACAGCTGATGTCGCGATCCCCTGTCCGAGCGCTTCCAGCAGAGAGGCTGGCAGAGCAGCTGACACTATGCTCCAGTCATTTTCAGACTGAACGAGTTGCAGGAGCTGTGGCTTAAAGGGTTCTGACGTCATGGGAAAACCTCTTTTTGTTCAATATACGTGGACGCAGAAAACCACCCTATTCGCATTCGTTATAAGGGCAATTCCCGCGCAGCATGAGTGGGTATTGAGTGTGGGGATCTGGTGGCGCGCACCTGATACATCGTGGGACATCTCCACTGCAGCGGGCGCCGTGCCCGGCTGCAGACTACGGTGATTTAAGGTCAGTACCTGAACTGGGACAGGGTGTCCTGCAGTGAGGTGGCAAGTTCAGAAAGGTGGTCTGCCGAACGGCGGATTTCATCTGCCGTGTGCAGGGATTCATTACCGATCTGATTGATCTGTTCAATACTGCGGGCCGCTTCCGATACCGCAAGGCTCTGGGTTTCGGCACCGGTATGAATCTGGGTATTGAGGTCGCGGATCGACTGAATGGCTGAGCTGATCTGTGTCAGTGCCTGTGCCACCTTATGCGACAGCTCAACACTTTCGCTGACCTGGCCCTGACCCGTGCTCATAACCTTCATTGCCTGCCGGGCATCGTTGTTGAGGGTGTCGAGAATGCCGCTGATTTCTTCTGCAGACGTATGGGTGCGTCCGGCCAGCGAGCGTACTTCATCGGCAACCACCGCGAAGCCACGACCCTGTTCTCCGGCACGGGCGGCCTCAATGGCTGCATTCAGCGCCAGCAGGTTGGTCTGCTCGGTGATTTCACTGATCACACTCAGCACGCTGATCACGTTCTGGCTGGTCTGGGTCAGACGTTCCATCGATGCCACACCGCTTTCAATGTCTTTGGCCAGACGGGCCACGCAGGCTGCTGAAGTATCGACCGTCTGCGAGCCGCTCTGGGATTCCTCACAAGCCAGACGCGCCGATTCCAGTGCATTACCGGCTGACTGGGCCGTTTCAGCAAAGCTTTGCGAGATGGCTTCCATCGCAGTGGCGACCTGAGCGGTTTCTGTGGTCTGACGCTGGATTGCATTGCGCGAGCGATGGGCAATTTCAGTGGCTGAGGTCACTGAGCCGCGCAGGTGATCCGCCACTTTGGATACCGCACTGATCGTCATCTGCAGACGTTCCGCAAAGCGGTTGAAATACGCCGACAGCTCGATGGCTTCTTTCACACCAGTAACGTTCAGGCGCTTGGTCAGATCACCCTCGCCTTCGGCAATGTCTTTCATCGCTTTTTTGATTTTATAGAGAGGCTTGGTCACAAAGCGGGTGATCAATATCGACAGTACCGCCAGTGCCACACAGACAATCAGACAGACCATCAGACTGGCTGAAGCGATGCCCTCAATGCGGGCTTCATTGGCATCACGCACGGCCCGACTCTTCTCGCGGACTTCTGCCCCACGGGTGACGGACAGCTCATTCATAGCCATTACCTGATCCATCATGCCCGTACTCAGTGCCGACAGAGATTCATTCAGGCGGATGTTCTGCTCCCGCAGGCGCATGAGCGAACCGTCAGCGCCGTACATCAGAGATTCGAGCTGCTGACGGTCATCCTGCATGGCACTGACCAGAGCGGCCAGATCCTCATTTCCGCCGACCGCTGCGGCTAACCCTTCCAACTGGCCACTGATCTTCTTCATCAGTGGTACGGCGGTGTTCTGTTCCAGACTGACGAGTTCGGACAGATTATTGAGGGTCTGCAACTGATACGTCACGGTACTGAGCCGTGCCGAGGTTTCTGTCAGCTCTGCGGCCAGAGAGGAAACCACCTCGCTGTCGCCCTGAATAAAGGCATACATTTCATCGGCCAGAGCCTGAAGGTTATTACCGCCTGATGATTGATATGAGCGCCGGATCGCACGCTTCTCACGTTTGGTCATGAGGTCGCTTTTGCCCTGCAGAGACCCGGCATTACTCTGGATATTGAAGGCCAGCCGTTCCAGCGCATCACTCAACCCTTTCATGGTTTCGCGGTTTTTCAGCAGCTGGCTTTTCACCGTCATTAACTGCTGACCGGAGTTCTTGAAACGCGCGGTAATATCCGCCAGAGACTCCCCGTCCTGAAGCTCTGCAGCATTGCTCAGGCCGCCCTGAAGATCCTCGCCGGATCGGGCCACCAGAATGTTCAACGCTTCGGCCAGTGAGGCCGAGGCATCCTGGGCCTGCTTTGCCAGCGCCAGTGACTGATCCGTTTCGCGGCCCAGCGTCTCACCGGTGGACGACGCCACCCGGCCCAGCCACACCGCCATACCAGAGACAATCAGCACGGATACCAGTGCCATTACCGACAGCCCGGTCAGCAGCTGACGGATAGAAAACTTCGGATTGGCCAAGATGATTCTCCTGTTATTTCAGGTCCGCCCAGTTCAGGGTCTGATACTGGCCATTGCGGATCACGGTTGGCCAGACCTGATGGCTGGCCTGATGATTTGAAGCGGAGTAAGACACAGGCACGCCTATGCCGATGTCCAGGTCTGACAGACTTTCCAGCCCGTCGATCACACCTTCACGGGTCATGGCCGGGGCCTTTTTCAGACCTTCCACAAACACCCGGGCGGCGACATAACCTTCCAGTGATACAAACTCAGGTTCTGCGCCTTTGCCGAACTCTTTCAGGTCACGGCGGTAGTCGGCCACGCCCGGGAGATCCGATTCATAATGAGGAACCACCTGAGTCACGATCACGCCCTCGGCGTCGGCCCCCAGGTTATGCAGCAGCGGCACACTGCCGACAAAAGAAACGTTCACAAACAGCGCATCCGGCAGATCCACACGGGCCTGACGGATAAACTCTGCACAAGGACCGTATGCGCCCACCATGATGATGGCTTTCGGTTCGGTATCGGCATCCAGAATGGTGCCCAGAGCGCCTTCCACGTTGGTGGTATTCCGGGTGTAACGGCCATGAGCCAGCGAATCGGTGGCGCTGAAGCCTTTGGCTTTCAGGGCCGCTACGGCACCGTTGTAACCGGCGTCACCATATCCATCGTTCTGGGTGAAGAAGGCAATTTCCTCCGGCTTGATGCCGATGCTCATCAGGCCATCCACCATGGCGGCGGTTTCTTCGGCATAGCTGGCGCGGTAGTTGATGATGTAGCGGTCCGGCGGAGATTTACGCAACACCCCCGCACCGGTGTAGGCACCGAACAGCAGGGTTTTCTTTTCATTGGCAATGGGGACAGTGACGATGGCGGTCGGTGTGCCCACATTGCCCATCACGGCGATGACGTTTTTGTCATCAATCAGGGTATTCATGTTCGGCGCGGCTTTGGCAGGCTCGTAGCTGTCGTCCATGGCATCCAATACCAGGGTTTTGCCATTCACGCCGCCATTGGCGTTCACCCGGCTGAAGTAACTCTCAATCCCGACCTTCACACCATTCCCCAACTCGGAGGCTGGCCCGGTCAGTGCGGCTGACATCCCGACGGTGATGGTTTCACCGGAGACTGTCAGTGTGGTGGAGAGGGCAGCGGCCCCCAGAAGCAGGCGGCAGCAGAGGGTTTTCAGATCCATGATTCATCTCCGGAATTTATCGTCGTAAGGATGAGTATAGGAACCGGATACTGGCCTGCTGATTCAACGACGCTGGACTTTCGGAAAGATGCTGACTTTTGTGACAGGTGCTGAGCAGAGTGTCAGCACCTTCAGAGGGGAGAGAGAAAAGCAGTAAGCAGAAGGGAGAAACCGGCGCAGGATTCAGTCGCGGCGGTATTCCTGCAGTTTGTGGGCGCTGCCAATGGCATCCGGTGCCTGGGAGCGTTCAATACGGCCCACCAGCCAGTGGGTAAAACGCGGCGAAATGCGGTTCATGATAAACAGGAACCAGGCCTCCGGAGTCACCGGCAGGATGCCGCGGTTGCCCGTCACCGCAGAGACGATAGCCGCTGCCACCTTCTCCGGACCGTAATTGCGTTTGACGTAGATCTGATCCACTTTTTCGCGGATTTCCGCCTGCTCAGCCTCACTGTTACCGGCCATGCGCGTCTGTTTGATGATGTTGGTGTTAACCACACCCGGGCAGATGGTCGACACCCCGATGCCGAACGGACGCAGGTCTTCACGCAGAGACTCCGTAAAACCGAACACGCCGAACTTGGAGGTGTTGTAACCCATCATCCCGGCGGTGGCGTAATAACCGGCGGCTGAGGCTACGTTCACCACGTGTCCGCCCTGTTTGCGGCGGATCATGGCGGGAATGAATTCCTTACAGCCGTGAATCACACCCCAGAGATTAATCCCCAGCACCCAGTCGAAATCCTCGTAACTGGTGTCTATCAGGCCACCAGCCAACCCGACCCCGGCGTTGTTGACCAGAATATCCACCGCCCCGAACTGCGCATGCACCTGCGCGGCAAATGCCTGCATGGCAGCCCGGTCAGAGACATCGGCGATGTATGTCATCAGCACAGCCTCTGGTGCAAAGGCACGGATCAGAGCCGCAGTTTCATCCAGACTGCCCTGCTGGATATCCGACAGAATCAGCTGTGCTCCCTGATGCGCGAACGCCAGCGCGGTTTCCCGTCCGATTCCGCTGCCTGCGCCTGTGATCAGCGCCGTTTTGCCTGTAATCTGCATGACATATACCTCCGTCGGTGTTTCCGCACTCTGCCTGAATGTCCGGAGGGTTACAAATCCCCGCCACGGAGTCGCCATGTATTGTCCGCCTCACTTTGCCGTTCAGGACGAAGCCACCCTGCTGGGCCTGATGCGTGATTATCCTCTGGCCAGCGTGGTATACAGCACGGCAGACGGCCCGCAGGCCGAACATCTGCCCCTGCACTATCTGGACGGCACACTGCAGGGCCACTGCGCGCGGCGGAATCCTCTGGCACAGATGCCCGGAGGCAGCCGCTGCCTGCTGATTTTTCAGGGGCCGCAGGCTTACATTTCACCCAATGGTTATGCCAGTAAGGCCGTGGATGGCCGGGTAGTACCCACCTGGAACTACGCTGTCGTGCAGGTGCAGGCCAGCCTGACTACCTTTGATGACGTCACGCGCCTGCTCGGCCTGCTGGAACACAGCACGCGGACGGAAGAGTCTGCTGAAACTCACCCGTGGCAGGTCGGCGATGCTCCGCAGGACTTCACCCGCACGCTGGCGGCCCATATCACCGGTCTGGAGTTCCGCATTGAATCCCTGCAGGGCAAATGGAAAATCAGCCAGAACCAGAGTCACGCCAATCAGCAGAGTCTGATGACGCGGCTGGAAAGCTCCGGAAAACCCACAGACAACATACTGGCCGCGCTGATGCGCCAACACCTGCCCGCAGAGAACGGATGACATGACAGAACACCGCCTGACGACCCTGCCTGAACCGCCTTATTACGCGGTTATTTTCACCTCTTTGCTGAGCGACGATACCGCAGGCTATGAGCCAGTGGCGGAACGCATGATGGCACTGGCGGCGCAGCAACCGGGCTTTCTCGGTGTTGAGTCGGCACGGGAGCAGGTCGGTATCACGGTTTCTTACTGGCAGGATGAAGCCTCCATCCGCCAGTGGCAGACCCACGCGGAGCATCAACTGGCACAGAAACTCGGTAAGGAACGCTGGTACGCCACATTCGCCCTCCAGGTAGCAAGAGTGGAACGCAGTTACTGCTTTCCCTGATCACCTTTGAGCGCAGGTGGCTCTGTCGGGTATCATGCACACCCGTTTTTTCCTGCTGAGACCGATGCCCGTGACAGCTCCGGACCCGAACACCATCCGCCTGACCGAATACAGCCACGGTGCTGGTTGCGGCTGCAAAATTTCGCCCAAGGTGCTCGACACCATTCTGGCGTCGCAGCTGAGTCTGCCGGACAGCCCTGATCTGCTGGTCGGTAACAGCAGCAAAGACGACGCCGCGGCGTACGACATCGGTAATGGTCAGGTCATCCTCAGTACCACCGATTTCTTTATGCCCATCGCCGATGATCCGTTCGACTTCGGGCGCATTGCCGCCACCAACGCCATCAGTGATATCTACGCCATGGGTGGAAAGCCACTGATGGCCATCGCCATTCTTGGCTGGCCGGTCGACAGACTCGCAGCTGAGGTCGCGCAGCAGGTGGTCGATGGCGGCCGTCAGGCCTGTGCCGATGCGGGTATTCCACTGGCCGGGGGGCACAGTATTGACTCGCCGGAGCCGATTTTCGGCTTAGCCGTCACAGGCATTACCAGCAAAGACCGTCTGAAGCAGAACAACCGTGCCAGTACAGGCTGCAAGCTGTATCTGAGCAAACCGCTGGGTGTCGGCGTACTCACCACGGCACAGAAGAAGAAGATTCTTAAACCTGAACACGAATTCCTCGCCCGTGACACCATGTGCATCCTCAATAAGATCGGAGAACAGATCTCTGCCCTGGCAGACGTAGAAGCCCTGACCGATGTCACCGGCTTTGGTCTGGGTGGTCACCTGCTGGAAATCTGTGAGGGCAGTGGCGTGGATGCAGTGATTGATTACGCCGCTCTGCCGGTGATGGCCCCGGTGAAAGGCTATATCGCCCAGGGCTCTCTGCCGGGCGGCACCCTGCGCAACTTCGACAGTTACGGCACTAAGATCAGCCCTCTGACAGATGAGCAACGCGCCATCGTCTGTGATCCACAGACCAGCGGCGGTCTGCTGATTGCTGTCCTGCCGGAATCCGCCGCAGAGGTGGAAGCCCTGCTGCGCGATGCTGGCCTTGAACACAGCTGCATTGGCGAGCTGACCGCCGCCAGAGGCCAGACGGTGCGCATTGAGGTGCGCGCGTGAGCGACAGCATGAGCCTCCGCCCCGACGCCAGCGACTTCCGCGAGCTGTTCCTGCGCGATACGCCGATGATGGATACGCGCGCACCGCTGGAATTCAGTAAGGGCGCGTTTCCGCATACGGTCAGTCTGCCGCTGATGACGGATCAGGAGCGTGCCAAAGTCGGCACCTGCTACAAAAAACACGGTCAGGACGCCGCCATTAAACTCGGCCACCAGCTGGTGAAAGGCGACATCAAAGACGCCCGCGTGGCACAGTGGCTGGACTTTGCCCGGACGAATCCTGACGGTTACCTCTACTGCTGGCGCGGTGGCCTGCGCAGCCAGATCGTGCAGCAATGGCTGAAAGAGGCCGGTTGTGAATATCCACGTATCACAGGCGGCTATAAAGCCATGCGCCGCTTTCTGATTGATACGCTGGAACGGCGCCTGAATACCCATCCGCTGATGATCCTTGGCGGCGAGACCGGCTGTGCCAAAACGGCCCTGTTGCAACAGCTCGACGGTGCCGTGGACCTCGAAGGTCTGGCCAATCACAGAGGCAGCACCTTCGGCAAAAAGCCGGATGGCCAGCCGCCGCAGATCGGTTTTGAAAATGCGCTGTCCGTCGCTTTCCTGCGGCATGAAGCGTTTCAGCCGCAGCGCCCGGTGATTCTTGAAGACGAGAGCATGCTGATCGGCCGCTGCGCATTGCCGGAACTGCTGCGCCAGAAAATGAACGATGCGCCACTGGTGATTATTGAAGCGGATATGGAATCACGCGTTGAGCACAGCTTTGAGAATTACATCCTCAACAAACTCAGCGAGTGGCAGGCCGCACTGGATGGCAATGAAGAGGCCGCCTTCACGGCTTTTGCCGATGATCTGCGCACCAGCCTGAGCAAGGTTGAACAGCGCCTGGGCGGCCTGCGCTATAAAAATATGACGGCCCAGCTGGAAAAGGCCATCGACGCCCATGCTGCCGGTAATCCGGATCTGCACCGCGACTGGATTCACGGCATGCTGGTGGAGTACTACGACCCCATGTACCGCTGGCAGCTGCGCAAAAAAGAGCAACGCGTGGTCATGCGTGGTCCCGCGGCTGAGGTCCACGAGTACCTGTCACAGCAATTTACCGATTCACATTTACCCTGAGACTGATTATGAAACCCCTGATCAAACGCATTTTTGCCCTGACCCTGCTGACGTTGACGGCCCTTACTGCCTTTGCAGAACCGGCTCGGGCAGACACCTTTACTTTCACCGCCATTCCGGATGAAGACGAAAGCCGTCTGAACGAACGCTTCGGTAAAGTGGCTGACTACCTGAGCGAACAGCTGGGTGTGACCGTGAAATACATTCCGGTGAAGTCGTACCCGGCGGCGATCAGCGCCTTCCGCAACGATCAGGTACAGCTGGCATGGTTCGGTGGTCTCTCCGGTGTGCAGGCCCGTCATCTGGTACCGGGTTCGCAGGCCATTGCCCAGGGTTATGAAGACCAGTTTTTCAAAACTTACATCATTGCCAACACCAGCACCGACCTGGAAGCCAGTGATGAGTTTCCGCAGGGAATTAAGGGCCGCACCTTCACCTTCGGCTCCAAAGGTTCTACCTCAGGCCGCCTGATGCCGGAGTTTTACATCCGCGAATATCTGGGTGCCCCGGACGAGGTGTTCGAGCGTGTCGGTTTCTCGGGCGATCACAGCCGTACCATCGCGCAGGTGCAGTCCGGTGCGTTTGAAGTGGGTGCGGTGAACTACAGCGTCTACGACAATGAAGTGGCCGAAGGCAAAACCGATCCGGCCAAGGTGAAAGTGCTGTGGAGCACCCCGACTTACCCGGATTACCAGTGGACCATCCGCGGTGATGTGGATGCCCGTTACGGTGCCGGTTTCACTGAGAAAGTAACCGCTGCCCTGCTGAACATGACCGACAAAGACCTGCTGGCCAGCTTCCCGCGGGAAAGCTTCGTTCCGGCCAGCAACGCCGACTACCAGCCGATTCAGGACACCGGCGAAGCCATCGGCCTGCTGGAAGAGTAAGGGTGTTTGTTCTCTCCGGAGCCTCGCTGACCTATGGCAGGCGCACGGCCCTTGAGCAGATATCGCTGACCATAGATGAGGGTGAAAAAGTCGCCCTTATCGGCCCCTCCGGAGCGGGCAAATCTTCCCTTATGACTCTGCTGCAGGCGCAGCATCCGGGTCTGATTGCCCTGTGCCCGCAGGAACACGGGCTGGTGAACATACTGTCGGTGTACCAGAACATCTACATGGGCGGACTGGCGCGCCACGGTAATCTCTACAACCTGCTCAACCTCATCCGCCCCTGGCCTGCCAACCGCAGCGAAGTCGCCCGGCTGGCAGACCGGCTTGGCATCGGCGAGCGCCTCTGGGCCTCGGTCGACCGTCTTTCTGGCGGTCAGCGTCAGCGCGTGGCGCTGGGCCGGGCTCTGTACCGCCAGCAGCCGGTGTTCTTCGGTGACGAGCCGGTATCGTCGCTGGACCCGGAACAGGCTGATGAACTGCTCGGCTATGTACTGGCGCAGCACAGCACCGCGGTGGTGGCCATTCACCATCCGCAACTGGCGCTCAAACATTTCAGCCGCGTCATCGCCCTGAAAGACGGCCGCATCGCTGGTGACTGGCCCACAGACCGGCTGGCATTGGCGGACCTGACGTCCGTGTATCAGCCTGCCTGATGTCATTAAATCCAGCCATTCCCCCTACGGCCGCTGAGGCTACCGGCCGGCGTTTAGCGCGCTTAAGCGGCGCCTTTGTGCTGCTGGCACTGGCAGCGCTGTGGATTGCCGATATCCACCTCTACCGCCCCGACCCCTGGCAGGAACTGGGGCGCATCGGCCTGGGTCTGGTCACGCCGTACTGGCCGGACATTCCGGAACTGGCACTGGCTGCCCTGCAGACGGTGGCTTTTGCCCTGCTCGCGGTTGCCATTTCCGCAGTGCTGGGGCTGGGGCTGGCGGTGTATTTTCACTGGCGGGTGATCCGGGTACTGGCAGCTGCCATCCGCTCAGTGCATGAAATATTCTGGGGCCTGCTGCTGATGCAGGTGTGGGGACTGAGCGCTACGACAGGCCTGCTGGCCATCCTGATTCCCTTCACCGGTATTTTCACCCGGGTGTTTGCCGATATCCTCAGTCAGCAGTCGCCACAGGTCACAGACAGCCTGGGCCGGGCGCCGCGCCTGAGTCTGTATGCCTATGGCCGCATTGCACAGGCCTGGCCTGCATTGATTTCCTACACCCGTTACCGGTTTGAATGTGCGCTGCGTTCCAGTGCCATTCTCGGCTTTATCGGTCTGCCGACACTGGGCTTCCATCTCGATACCGCCTTCCGGCAGGGTGATTACTCCGAAGCCGCTGCGGTGCTCTGGGTGTTCCTGATCATGATCGGAACGGTTCGTTTCTGGCTTGTGCCCGGGCGCTTCTGGCTTGTGCGAGGGCGCATACCGCGTTGGCTGACATTGGCGTTCTGGCTCGGGGTATCGGTATGGGCCCTGCCTGCCTCACCGGCAGTCAGCGGTAATATGCTGTGGCGCTTTATCAGCGAAGACATCTGGCCACGTGCACTGCTCAATGGTGACCTGAACAAGGCGCTGAGCTGGTACGCCGATGTGTTCAGTACAGATGTCTGGCCAGCACTGTGGCAGACGCTCGCCATCACTCAGGTCGCGCTGGTGCTGACCGGTGTCCTGACCCTGCTGTATTACCCGCTGGCGAGTAAAACCCTGAGCGGGCGCTGGTCTGCTGCCGGTCGTTTTCATCTGCTGCTACTGCGCTCTGTGCCCGAGCTGATGCTGGCGTATGTGTTTATGCTGCTGTTCGGCCCCTCGGCGCTACCGGCGATTCTGGCGCTGGCGCTGCACAACGGCGGCCTGATTGCCTTCCTGCTGGCTAACCTGAGCGAACAGGACAAACGCGTGACCACGCCGGACCAGCCCACCGGTCTGATGCGGGTGCTGTACGCTGACATTCCGGCGCGCTTTCCGGCCTTTCTGGCGCTGCTGTTTTACCGCTGGGAAGTCATGCTGCGCGAAAGCGCCATGATGGGGGTGCTGGGCATCGCCACACTGGGTTTTTATGTCGACTCTGCCTTTGAAGAAATCCGTTTTGATAAAGCCTTCTTCCTGATCCTGATGGCGGCGTTGCTCAACATCGGTGTCGACAGCCTGTCACGACGGCTGAGCCGCCGCGCCGGTTTAACCGCACCGCAGATGGGTTAGGCCTGTTACTCTGACCTTGTCCCCTCAGTTAACAAGTGGCAGCTGCAGCAGAACACACCACTGCCGCTGTTCTCCGGCAACGCGGTCGGTGATGTCGGCCGTTCCCCCTGCCAGTGCCAGACGCTGGCGGATATGATCCAGCCCCAGGCCATTGCCCTCAGCAACAACCGGCTCTGCCTCCGTCTGAGCATCGTTTTCAATCTGCAGGCTCAGGCTGCCGCCCTGCTGTATACACTGAACCCGGATTTCAGGGGTTTGCAGATGGCGCAGCGCGTTGCTGAGGCTCTCTCTGAGCGCCATTTCCAGATGGCGGCTGCGGGTCTCACTCAGGGTTCCACCCCCGATGTCTTCGCTCCAGTCCAGCACCACATCATGATCCCGGCAGCGTTCTGCGGCTTCATCCTGCCAGCCACGAACCACAGTGTGCAGATCCTGAGTCGCCGCCAGAGAGGTATTGAGCAGCTGACGCAGGTCGCGGATGGCTTCGCGCACCAGAGGCTGATTCTCGGCGCCGCTGCGGTGCAGCAGACGCAGCAGTTTAGCACCCAGGTCATCGTGCAGATCCTGACGGATACGGCTGCGCTCTTCCAGCGTACCGGCCAGCCGTCCTTCGGCATGGGCCGCACGGCTGCGGTAGACCAGTTCATCCAGCGACAGTACCAGTCCGGCCACCTGCAGGTCATTGTCGCGGAACAGCCGCCGCCCCTCTGCAGGATGAACGATCTCGATGCTGGAACGTTCTCCCAGAGCCAGCTGCATCAGATCACCACCGCGGGCGATGCGGTGCTCCTGCAGCGACTGGGGGACAACACGGATCTCCAATGGACGGAACACAGCCCGCAATGCGCCGAGAAGACGTGAGTCAGTAGTCGAGCCGGCATCCTCTGTCAGCAGTTCCGGCAGCGAGCGCGCCAGCCAGTCCTGCAGCCCCGTATCATTATGGGCGAACAGCCGTTGCCATAACCGCTGCCGCAGCGGAAACCACAGCCAGCCAACCAGAGCCACAGCAATAGCCAGTGAGTACTGATGCGACAGGCCAATGAGACCAGCAACGCTGAAGTCGACCAGCACAACAGCCAGCCCACCCAGAAACCAGCTCCAGAGTTTGCGCGACCAGCGGTCTATATCAAACAGACGGTGGTACATCACCGCCACCATCATACCGGCGTACATCACCACAAACGCTGAATGCATCAGCGCCTGCGGTACTTCGGTGTAGAGTTTGAGCACACCCGACAGGGTGATGGAGGCCATAAACAGTAAGATCCACCGCAAGGCGGCGCGCTGTTGCAGGTCCTGCCGGCTTCTGACCCATTGAGTGATCAGCCCGGCCATGGCGATGGCCAGCATCAGGGTGAAAGGCATGTAGACCGTCCAGGCCAGCTCATCGACCCACTGCAGCAACGCAAACGCCATGAAGGGAATCGGGCTCAGCATCAGCAGCAGACTGAGCCAGCGTGGTATCAGTATGCGCGGATAATTCCACAGAAAGACCATCATACCGGCCATGAACAACTCAACCCCGAGCAGGTTGCCACTGTGCAGAACCCGGAACAGAGACTCTCCGATAAACAGCTCCCGGGTGCTGTAAACGGCCGCCGCACTGGTGAGCAGGAAGTAACCGAAACCGGTCAGGATAAATCCTGCCCGCCCCAGGGCAATCCTGCCGGGCAGCCACACCAGCAGACAGATCACCAGCCCCAGGCTGGCACTGATCTGCTGCATCCAGTAACCCGCAGGCAGATCAGCAAACCGGCGTGGGGTCAGTGTCAACGGCTGCATCCCAACCTTCGTCCCGGCCTGCAGCTCACCGGCCTGCAACCCCTGAGTCAGCTGGCCAATACTGGCCATCAGGGCATTCACCTCAGTGTGCGTCGGCAGTACATCCGGCTCATCAATCATCAGTTGTGGTGACGGCAGCACAGCAGCAGCGGAAGTGTGAAAAACGGTGACTTCCTGCCAGCCATCATCCGTATGAAGCTGAATACGGTCGTTGTGCAAACGCAGAGAGGGTTCCGGCAGGGGCAGCGACAGGGCAATAAAGACGGCACAGAGCGTGAGCGACACCACCAGCAGAATGGCGGCAGAAACCCGGGCTGAGAATGACTGCATGAACATCTCCCCCCGGTTCGCGGGGTTAAAACGGCTGAACACATGTGAAACGATTCCCTATTCTGTGCAGGTTTCGGTACTCTGGCAATGCGACGTTCGGGACAATCGCACAATCACCATCAGGAAACCCCGTGAATCAGCTGCTCATCATTGAAGACCTCCCTGAAGTTTCCGCCTGGCTGTCCGCCCTGTGCCGGCAGGTATTTACGCACGCGGAGATCCGTACCGCGGCTCATCTGCGCGATGCCCGTCAACAACTGGCAGACCTGACGCCGGACCTCGCACTCATTGACCTGGGCCTGCCCGATGGCGACGGCACCCTGCTGATCCGTGAGATGAAAGCGCTGAAGCAGCCGCCGCTGTGTGTGGTGACCACGATTTTTGATGACAGCGGACATCTGTTCCCGGCCCTCCGTGCCGGGGCCGACGGCTATCTGCTGAAAAGTGACCCTGAGCCGGACTTTGTGCAGGCATTACAGGGGATTCTCGGTGGACGCCCGCCGATCTCGGCATCGATGGCGCGGGCCATGCTCGGCCACTTCCACCCGCGGCGCGACAGCGCCAGCCTGCTGACCCGCCGCGAAGAAGACATACTGGTACTGATTGCCAACGGCTACAGCGTGCGCCGCGCGGCTGAGGCGCTGAAAATCACCGAAAACACCGCCGCCGGATACCTCAAGAACATCTATCAGAAGCTGCAGGTCAGTAACCGCGCCGAAGCGGCCCTGCAGGCCGTACATCTTGGCCTGATCCATCCCGCCGATCGTCATTAACCCCCCCCCTGAACAGGGGTGCCTGAACACAGATCAGGGCATCAGAATACAGCTCTAATTTCTGGGAGGAGCTTGTATGAAACATCTGATGGTTATGACGCTGGGCGCGGCCCTTCTGCTCGGCGGCTGTGCCACCGGTGGCGGAGCAACTGACGTCAAAGACAGTAAATCGGTCAAACTGGACACCCACAAACTGGATGTCATGGCGGGCAAAAAACAGATCTACATCGGCAATGTCGGTGTGACCTTCATTACCGAAGACAGCGGCTCTGCCAAATCCAGCAGCCCGATGATCCGCCACAGTTCTGGCGGTGAATATGCCAAAGCCAACCTGAAGGCCTACCTGACCGGTGTTCCGGAAGATACTTTCCGGGAGATCACGGATGGCATCTACGCTGACCTGAAAGCCAAACTGGAAGCCAACGGCTATACCGTTCTCAGCTACGCCCAGCTGCAGCAGCAGAAAGGCTGGAGCAAGCTGAAGACTCTGGAGCAACCCTACACTCCGGGGTCCATGCCGTTTTCGAAAAAGAGCGCGAATCTGACTTACGCACCGGCCTCTATGGACCTGGTGACTGCACCCGATATCAACAACCAGTTCAAAATCGGTGATATCGCCAAGGACATGGGCATACCGGTTCTGCTGGCTCACTACACCATCCACTTTGCTTATTTCGGTGAAGATGCGGATGTCTACCACAACTACTACGGTGGACCGACCGGACAGGGCACTACGGAACTGAAAGCCAGTGTGACTCTGGGTCAGGGCATTCAGGTTCTGGCAGGTTCAGGAGTTACCTTCCTCAATGAAGGCGCGGGGACCTTTGCCAAAAACGGTCATATCCGTCTGAAAGATCCGATTATCGTGAAAGGCGCTTACGGTGAGAATGAAGACACCACATCAGCGGGCTGGAAAGCGGCGAACGCGCTCAGCTCAACCCTGGGCTTTTTCAGCGGCAGCTCAAGCAAGACCACACAGATTTCTGTGAATGCCAATCCGGCGTTTTATGAAGAAGGTGTGCTGATTGCGGCCACCGCAACGAACGACCGCATCGTCAGTGAGCTGGCAACAGCAAAATAATGCGGTCAACGGATTAAGGACTTAAGGAGAGGGATCTCACCCCTGACAGGTTCTCCACAAGGTGCCCATCAGAGCACCCTGCTTATGCCCGGTCACGCCGGGCTTTTTTGTGGGCGCCCGCCGGGTCAGTCCCACTCTTTGGAAATACGCTGACACATAGCGCGCAGGATACGGCGTCGCGAAATCACGCCCACCACATGACCGTGATCGTCCACCACCGGATAGATCTTGGGTTTGGCGCCCAACATCTGATTGGCCAGATCGATCGGGTCATCACTGAGTTTTACCGTCAGTACGTCCGGGTGCATCACCTTAGCCACCGTGGCGACGCGCTCAGAGTAGTAGAGCACGTTCATCACCGTCTTCAGGCAGTCCTGCTCTGAAATCCAGCCCACCAGCCTGCCATCGTCATCGGTCACCGGACCACCGATCAGTTCATTGGTGACCAGCGACATGGCCGCTTCAACCACCGGCATGCCCGGCTTGAAAGAGACAAACTTGCGGCTCATGCAGTTTTCGATGGTGAGGGGGGTGTGGGTATGGTGGTGCGGTGAGGTCATCGTTCGAAACTCCTTTCCTGTCTGTTCCGTATCATGACATTAGCACGAATGGCGACAAGCGGTTTTTCTTCCTCCTCAGCATGACAGCCTCTTGTGTAAAGAACATTCCCGACAAGTCATGCCGGGTATGACAGGCAGGTTTCCGGAACCTTTGGCGTCTCAGTCACTCGGATTCCCTGCGCACACCAATATGTGTAACGCGCCAATCCGTCGAACTGCAAGCCAAAAGCTGAGGAGTGAGACTATGCAGACCTTTGAAAAATTTGAAGAAAATCCGAAAACCCTGTTATGGGAACAGCTGCAGAACGAAAGTACTGTGATGCTGGAAGTGGAAGGCCACACAGATTTCATGCAGCCCATGTCCGCCAGACCAGACCTGTCTTCCGACCTGATCTGGTTCTTCACCGACCGCAATAACCGCCAGATCGGTGAGTTGCAGGGTTCTCCCGCCGCACACATCTGCCTGGCCAGCGAGCGCAATAAAATCTGGGCCGATATCCGTGGCCGTATTCAGGTCTCTGATTACCGTGAAGCCATCGCCAACAAGTGGTCCGCCGATGTCGAAGCCTGGTACGACAAAGGCAAAGACGACCCTGACCTGCAGCTGCTGGCCTTTATTCCGGAAGAGGCCGAAATCTCTGTCGCCACGGCCAACCCGCTCAAATACAGCTGGGAAACCGTGAAAGCCCTGTTCGGAGAACAGAAGCGACCGGAAATCAGCGAACAGAAACGCATCGCCTTTTCCTGAACGGACGAGGTTTCAGGCCTGTTCTGCGGGACAGGCCTGCTGCCCGGCTCCCCCCGACTGGCAATACCTGCTCAGACCGGTAGGATAAAAAAGAAAAAAGGATTCCCGCATGCCCGGCCTGCACAGCATCGATTACTGGATACTTGGCGGCTACGCGCTGTTCGTCATTCTTGTCTGTATCAAAGTCACCAGACGCTCGCCCGATTCCGATGAACTCTTTCTTGCCGGACGCACCCTTGGCCCGGCGGTTATCGGCCTGTCGCTGTTTGCGTCCAATATTTCATCCACCACCCTGATCGGCCTGCCCGGCGCGGCGTGGGAATACGGCATTTCCGTCGCCAACTACGAATGGATGGCGGGACTGATTCTGATTGTCTCTGCCGTCTTTATCGTGCCGGTATTCATCCGTCAGCGGCTGACGACCGTCCCCCAGCTGCTGGAGCAGCGCTTTGATCCGCGTCTGCGTAAATACCTGTCAGCGGCCTCCGTGTTCCTCAGCATCGTGCTCGACACCGCCGGTTCTCTCTACGCCGGGGCCCTGGTGCTGATGCTGTTCATACCCGGCCTGGATCTGGTGACCACCTGTGTCGGCATGGCCGTATTCGCCGGGGTCTACACCACCGCCGGGGGCCTGAGAGCCGTCGCTTATACCGACGTGCTGCAGTCCATTGTGCTGCTCGTGGGCTCCTGCATACTGGCGTATCTGGTATTCAGCGAGTTTGGTTTCAGCTGGAATAACGTCACCTCACAACTGCCCGCCGACAAGCTGTCGCTGATCCGCCCCATCGACGACCCGGCACTGCCCTGGCTGGGCACTCTGATCGGGCTGCCGATTCTCGGCTTCTACTACTGGACCATGAATCAGTACGTCGCCCAGCGCTTGCTCGGTGCCCGCGACGCCGAAGCGGCCGGACGCGGCGCCCTGATAGCCGCCACTCTGAAACTGCTGCCGCTGTTCCTCATGGTACTGCCCGGAGCGATGGCGGCCGTCATCTTCACCGACCTCGAACGCTCCGACACTGTCTTTCCGCGCCTGATCGCCGAGTTCGCCCCGCCAGGGCTGGCCGGGCTGCTGCTGGCCGGACTCATGGCCGCCATCATGTCGAGCGTGGATTCGGCTCTGAACTCCGCCTCCACCCTGATCATGGCCGATTTTGTTGAACCCCGTAAGCCGGGCATGGACCACAAGCAGATGGCGAAGATTGGCCGTTACGTCACCCTCACCCTGATGGCCCTGGCGGCCATGTGGGCACCCATGATCGACAACTTCCCGGGGCTGTTCGCGTACCTGCAACAGGCGTTCGCCTACGTCGCCTCGCCACTGGTTGCCATCTTCCTGCTCGGCATGTTTTATAAGCCGCTCGGGGCACAGGCCGCACTGAATGGTCTGATCTGCGGACATGTGTTCTCCGCGCTGATGTTCGTGGGTGCTCAGCTTGGATGGCATGACATTCACTTCTCCATCGTCGCCGGACTGCTGTTTGTGGTCACCGGCCTGCTGGCGGTGATCTGGCAGATACTGCTCAGAGGCAACGAGGCTTTCAGGCCGGATGCGGATCACCTGTCGGTGGTGAGTCTGGTGGCGTACCGGGATCTGTCACTGACGGTGCGGATTGGGGCTGTGGTGGTGGCTGGCCTGACGGCGGTGTTGGTGATCGGGTTCTGGTGACTCAGAGATTCTGTTGCTTTTGCCAAGGTTATTTCCGTAAAGGCGATTGAATTTTAATGGACGCTCTCGGGAGGACCGAATGGGGACGCCTAGTCGGGGACGCCCAGTCGGGGGCGCCCAGTCCCGACTGGGCGCTGATTCCCCAGCCTATTAAAAACTATTTGTTTTTCGCTCCTGGGAGGACGGCATCCTCCCGGCGCGTGCCCTCCCTCCTGCTTCGCGCTTTGTTGCTCGCTGTTTCACGACTTTCTACAAACTTCACGACGACCCCAGGGCAATTCGGCGTCCTGCCTCACTGCCCTTATCTCGACGTCCTGTCTCGATGGTCTGTTCGTTTTTGAAAATCGTGGCTCGCAACAGGCGCACTTTCGACCAGCTACTTCGATGAACAATGGACAACACTGGGAGCCTTAACCTTTTTTAAAACTATTCAGTAGAGGCTCTCAGTGATTTCCTTTTGGAAATGGATGCTGCAGGTTTTGGTGCGCCTCTGGGGCCGCCAAAATTTTTGAAATAACGTCAGGGTTGCGAGGCAGGACACCGAGCAAGACCACGCAGGACATGGACGTCCTGTGTGGTTGTACCCGGTAAGTTATAAAAAAATTTGGAAACACGGCCCAGAAAAGCGCGAAGCAGGAGGGAGGGCACGCGCCGGGAGGATGCCGTCCTCCCAAGAGCGTAAAACAATTAGATTTAAATGGATCCCGCGGTCTCAGCCGCGGGATGACGAATAATGAAAATCGAATTGAAGAATGAAGTCAGGTAGAGGTATCCCGCGCCGGTCGGAATTAG
>CETZ01125141.1_pt1 | contig 46594 bp, 42 predicted proteins | sample 531441 | NCBI WGS metagenome assembly CETZ01 (sample SAMEA2623098, study PRJEB7988) | marine metagenome | isolation source: saline water (ENVO:00002010), including | reverse complement strand
TGATCAATCAGCCATTGCAGGGCTTCGGCGGAATGCTCAACGGTAAAGCGTACGGCCGCCTCATTGCAGAGGCCTGCTCCGGCGATCAGGGTGTCATTAACATGAGCTTCGGTGCTGTCTTCTTTATCCAGTACACCGGCCACACCGCCCTGAGCCCAGCGCGTGGAACCGGCGTCCAGGGTTTCCTTGCTGATGACGGCAATGCGGAGAGTGTCCGGCAGAGAGAGGGCAAGGGTCAGTCCGGCAGCACCGCTGCCGATGATCAGGACATCGTATACCTGAGTCTGTTTCATACGGATAAAACACCGGAAATAACTGTCAATCCCGGCACTATAAAGCCGCATTCAAAGAATTGAAACAATACCGGGAACCCTTCTGCAGGACGGCTATCGAAGGGCAATAAGTGATGAAGATCACGCTTCCGGGATGCAGAAATACGAATGATGATCATCCCGGTAAAAAATGTGGATATAGCCGGAACCCGCAAAGAAGCTGTTTGTCGAAGTGTCCATAAGTGTCACAAAGTGTCAGAATGGAGAACTAAGTCGCCTGAAACCCGCCTAACATTCCGTAACGTTCAACCGGAGGACAAGGTGTGACTAAATCAGCGATCGTTGCCAAAGGGCAAAAGCAGGACACAGGAATGCAAATGACAGATCAGCAGGCTTCAGATAATCAGTTGGTATCCAGGGTACAGAAGGGCGACCGCAGAGCATTTGATCTGCTGGTGCTCAAATACCAGCACCGGATTCTGTCATTGGTCGGGCGTTTCATTTCAGACTACGCTGAGGCGCAGGATGTGACTCAGGAGGCTTTCATCAAAGCCTACAAGGCACTGCCATCCTTCCGCGGCGACAGTGCATTTTATACCTGGATGTACCGCATTGCGGTGAATACGGCTAAGAACCATCTGATCAGCCGTGGCCGGAAGACGCCGACTCAGGACATTGATCTTGATGATGCTGAGTTCTTCACCGGCGAAGCCGCAATGAAAGAAACTGACACGCCGGACGGTCTGTTACAGCGTGATCAGCTCAGAGATGTGGTGTTTGACGCCATTGAGCAATTGCCGGATGAGTTGCGCCGGGCAGTAACCCTGCGTGAACTGGAAGGCATGAGCTATGAGGAAATTGCCGAGGCGATGGAGTGCCCGATCGGAACTGTCCGTTCCCGGATTTTCCGGGCCCGGGAAGCAATCGACAAGAAGATGCAGCCACTTATGGAGGCAACTGCTTGAAGCACAACAGGTGTTACGTATGAGAGACCGAATGAAAGAATCACTTTCCGCGCTCTGTGATGGTGAGTGCGATGAGCTGGAAGTACGCCGGGTTCTGAACCAGGTAGGTGCTAATCCTGTTCTGCGTGAGCAGTGGCAGAGATATCACCTGATTGGTGCCATGATGCGCGGTGAGCCGTCCAGCTCTGTTGATCTTCTCAAGGGCATTAATCAGGCGCTTGATGGAGAGCCTATGGATGAAGTGCCGGCCTCGTACCACCAGGTTGAAGCTGCCGTAAACAACGCGGCTCCGAAAAGTAATTTCAGTCAGTGGTTTGTTTCCGGCGCGGTTGCCGCATCTGTTACCCTGGCGGTTCTGGCGGCATTCCGGATGACAGCAACGGTTGATGGCGGCCTGACCCCGGCAGTTGCGGTTCAGAGCACGTCTGCTGCAGCGATGATGGCTGACAGCGGAACTCAGGTTGCTTCTGCGGATGAGTTACGTGAAGGCCAGGAAGCTCTGCAGCAGTACATTTTTGCCAGTCAGTCTCCAGCCAATGTGATGTCTGACACTCTGCTGAAGCAATCTTCTCCGTACGCCCGGGTGGCAAACTACGGTAAAGAAACCGAAGTCAGCCCGGAAAACTGAACGGGCGGACCGGCAGGTGATCAACAGGGAACTCGTCCGCGTAACCGAACGTGGTAAAGGTGGTATCTGGGTTGAAGGCGTTCAGCAGAGCGCCTGCAACAGCTGCAGTGCCAAAAGTGGCTGCGGTCAGCATTCCCTGAGTAAGCTCGGACGCCCTGTGCGGCTTTGGGTTGATACCCCTGAACAGTTTGAAATCGGCGAAATAGTTGAACTCACCCTGCCTCAGGGTTCTCTCGCGGCCAGCGCGGCCGCACTCTACGGACTCCCCCTTCTTGGTCTGATTGCCGGTGCTGTTGCCGGTCATCAGCTGTGGGGCGAGTCAGCTTCTGTATTTACTGCCCTTGTCGGTCTGGCAGTGGGGTTTCTCGCAGCACGCGTGTTGTCCTCCCGCTTCAGAGATGAATGGCAGCCCACCGTTTCAAGGGAAAGGCCTCCGCTTCTTTCCTGACGACATTTCCGGATTGGTTGATTCTGACTGGTTTTATGTGAGGTAAATAAATGAAACTGATGTTACGTGTGCTTGGCGCTGGTCTGCTGCTGCTCAGTATGACGGCCCGGGCAGAGCTTCCTGATTTCCGCGATCTGGTTAAAGAGACCTCTCCGGCGGTGGTGAATATCAGTTCCGTCCAGCATGTGCGTCAGAACAGCCGTTATCCGCAGCAGTATGGTGCACCGGATGACATGCCGGACATCTTCCGCCATTTCTTTGGTATTCCCTATGGTTCTCCGGATGGCAGGCCCGACGGTAACCGCGACCGCGCTTCGCTGGGTTCTGGCTTTATCGTGTCTGAGGATGGTTACATCCTCACCAACAACCATGTAGTAGAAGGTGCGGATGAAATTCTGGTGCGTCTGAATGACCGGCGCGAACTGGAAGCGACACTGGTGGGCTCAGACCCCAGCACGGACCTTGCGGTACTGAAAGTAAAAGCGGACCACCTGCCGACCGTTGAGCTGGGTGATTCTGACAAACTCGATGTTGGTGAATGGGTGGTTGCCATCGGTTCTCCGTTCGGTTTCGACTATTCAGTCACCGCCGGTATTGTCAGTGCACTCGGGCGCAGTCTGCCCAATGAAAACTATGTACCTTTCATTCAGACCGATGTCGCGATCAACCCCGGTAACTCCGGTGGGCCGCTGTTCAATCTGGATGGCCAGGTGGTCGGTATTAACTCCCAGATCTATACGCGTTCCGGTGGGTTTATGGGCGTTTCCTTTGCCATTCCCATCAACGTCGCCCTGAATGTGGCAGAGCAGCTGAAAACCACCGGCCGGGTCGACCGCGGCTGGCTGGGTGTGGTGATTCAGGAAGTCAGCAAGCCCTTGGCAGAATCGTTCGGGCTGGATAAAGCTGAAGGCGCTCTGGTGGTTCAGGTACTGGATGGCAGCCCGGCGGAGAAGGCGGGACTCGAGAGCGGTGACATCATTACCTCGGTCAATGGCAACCGTATTTCCTTGTCCTCCGATCTGCCGCATCAGATCGGACGCCTGTCCTCTGGCGACAAGGCAGAGCTGAAAATTGTCCGCAGCGGTAAAACCAAAACCATCAAGGTCACCATCGGCAATCTGCCGGACTCTCCGGATCAGGCAGGAGTGACGCCGCAGCAGGATGAAAAGACCAGCGACAGAACCGGTCTGGTCGTTCAGGAGCTGACCGAACGTCAGCGTCAGCAGTACGGTAACGGGGTTGTGGTGGCTGAAGTGGAACCCGGTGGCCCGGCGGCCCGCGCAGGCATCATCCCCGGCGATATCATCAGTATGATCGGGAGTCAGAGTATTCGCAGCATGGCTGACTTCCGCAGTGCGGTGAAGGATCTGCCTGAGGACCGCAGCGTCGCCATGCGCATTGTGCGTCGTGGGCAGGCGTCATTTATCCCCTTCAGTCTGTCAGACTGAACTCCGCAGACGCGCGTCATGATTCATGAAGCACCTTCTCGCCGGGTGCTTCATGGCCTTCAGCCGGTCATTCGGGTAAAATCCGCAGGTTTTTATAACCACTACGGATACCTTTTCTGTGAGCCAACTGGACCACATCCGCAACTTCTCCATCATCGCCCATATTGACCATGGTAAATCTACCCTGTCTGACCGCTTTATTCAGGTCTGTGGCGGCCTGTCTGACCGCGAAATGCAGGCGCAGGTACTGGATTCCATGGATATTGAGCGCGAGCGCGGAATCACCATTAAAGCTCAGAGCGTGACCCTGGATTACACCGCCCGCAATGGCGAGACCTACCAGCTGAACTTCATTGATACCCCCGGACACGTCGACTTCAGCTATGAAGTCAGCCGTTCTCTGTCTGCCTGTGAAGGCGCACTACTGGTAGTGGATGCCGCTCAGGGCGTGGAAGCCCAGTCTGTCGCCAACTGTTACACCGCGATTGAGCAGGGGCTGGAAGTGCGTCCGGTACTGAACAAGATGGACCTGCCCCAGGCCGATCCGGATAAGGTCGCCCAGGAAATTGAAGACATCATTGGCATCGATGCCACCGAAGCGGTGCGTTGCAGTGCCAAAAGCGGTCTTAACATTGAGGACGTGCTGGAAGATCTGGTGAAGAACATTCCACCGCCGGAAGGTGATCCGGAAGCGCCGCTGCAGGCACTGATCATCGACTCCTGGTTTGACTCCTATCTGGGTGTTGTGTCTCTGATCCGTGTGAAAAACGGTCGTATCCGCAAAGGCGATAAGGTGCGGATGAAGTTCACCGGCAAAGATCATATTGTCGACGGAATTGGTATCTTCACACCTAAGATGGAAGCGACTGGCGAACTGAACACCGGTGAAGTAGGTTATCTCGTCGCCAGCATCAAAGACATTCACGGTGCCCCTGTGGGCGATACCATCGTCAGCAGCAAGTTTCCGGATACGCCGGCCTTACCGGGTTTCCAGAAAGTGAAGCCGCAGGTATACGCGGGCCTGTTCCCGGTCAGTTCGGATGATTTTGAAGACTTCCGAGACGCGCTGGATAAACTCTCGCTGAACGATGCGTCGCTGTTTTTTGAACCGGAAAACTCCGATGCTCTGGGCTTCGGTTTCCGTTGTGGCTTCCTCGGTATGCTGCACATGGAAATTATTCAGGAACGTCTGGAGCGTGAATACGATCTCGACCTGATAACCACAGCACCGACGGTAATTTACGAAGTGGTGAACCGCAAAGGCGAAACCCTGAGTGTGGATAACCCGTCCAAACTGCCGGATGCCGGTTCGATTGAAGAAATGCGCGAGCCGATTGCTGAGTGTAATATTCTGGTACCACAGGATTATCTCGGTAACGTGATTTCGCTGTGTATTGAAAAGCGCGGTGTACAGGTTGATATGCAGTACACAGGCAGCCAGGTGTCGCTGAAGTACGAAATTCCCATGGCGGAAGTGGTCATGGATTTCTTCGACCGGCTGAAGTCCGTCAGTCGCGGTTTTGCCTCGCTTGACTATAGTTTTGTAAGATTTCAGGAAGCGCCACTGGTACGTCTTGATGTGCTGGTAAACGGTGAACGGGTGGATGCGCTGGCGGTGATTATGCACCGGGATAATGTCCGCCGCCGTGGTGCATCACTGACTGAAAAAATGAAAGAACTGATTCCGCGGCAGATGTTTGATGTAGCCATTCAGGCGGCCATCGGCAATCAGGTTGTGGCACGGACCACGGTCAAAGCCCTGCGTAAAAACGTGACGGCGAAATGTTATGGTGGTGACGTCAGCCGTAAGAAGAAACTGTTGCAGAAGCAGAAAGAAGGGAAAAAGCGCATGAAACAGATCGGCAGTGTGGAAATCCCACAGTCGGCGTTTCTTGCCGTACTTAAGGTGGATGACTGATGTTAAAGCAGACCAAAGGCATGTCACGGATTGGCTTTCTGTTGTTGCTGATGTTCGGGATTGTATTTGTCCGGGCCGTGATTGCCGTTGTGCCTGCATATTTCAGTTATATCGAGGTTGGTGTCATTCTGGATTCACTGGATGAAAACTCCAGAATTACCGCTTCCAGCCGTGCGTCCGATGTGAAAAATATCATCACTGAACGTCTGCGCTCAGACAACGTTCAGGCATCACAGGAAAACCTCAAAGTGAGTAAGTCCGGATCGGACTTCACAGTCACCTGGACCTATGAAACCCGGCGTGACTTTCTCGCTAATATCGATCTGGTACTCAATTTTGAACATTACGTCGTGGTTGGCCGGTGAATAACCCTCTGGAAAAACTGTCGGCGCGACTTGGCTATACCTTTGCAGACGACGCTCTGCTGACCCTGGCACTGACACATCGCAGTAAGTCCGCTAAAAATAATGAGCGGCTGGAATTTCTCGGCGACTCTATTCTGAATTTCACCATTGCTGAAGCGCTGTTTCATCAATTCCCGCAGGAAAAAGAAGGCGTCCTCAGCCGTCTCCGGGCCAGCCTGGTCAAAGGCGAAACCCTGGCGGAAGTTGCCCGGGATTTTGATCTGGGCGATTTTCTGCTGCTTGGTGGTGGGGAGCTGAAAAGTGGCGGGTTCCGCCGCGATTCCATTCTGGCCGATGCGGTTGAAGCCATTATTGGTGCGATTTATCTCGACTCTGGGATGACGACGGCACGTGAGCGTATTCTCGACTGGTACCGGCAGCGTCTGGAAGACATCACCACTGAGTCACTCAAGGACCCGAAAACCCGTCTGCAGGAGTACCAGCAGGGGCGCCGTTCAAAACTGCCGGATTATGAAGTGGTTAATACCGAAGGGCCGGATAACGAGCGGACCTTTACGGTTGAGTGCCGTATCCCTGAGCTGGATGACGCTGTGGTAGCGACGGGGCCGAACCGCCGTGTAGCAGAGCAGTCCGCTGCTTTATCCGCCCTTAAAATTCTGGGACTTGCTGAGGATCTGTCATGACCCGTACCGGATTCGTAGCCATCGTTGGCCGCCCGAATGTGGGTAAATCCACCCTGATGAATCACATTCTCGGGCAGAAATTATCCATTACCTCGCGTAAGCCACAGACCACCCGCCATCAGATTCTCGGTATTAAAACCGAAGACGACAAACAGATTATTTTTGTCGATACGCCGGGCATTCATAAAATCAGCGATAAAGCGATTAACCGCTATATGAACCGTGCGGCGACGACGGCGGTAAAAGACGTCGATCTGATCGTCATGATGGTCGACCGCATGCGCTGGACCGATGAAGATGAAATGGTGCTGCAGACCATCAAACAGCAGCGTGCACCGGTTATTCTGGTCGTCAACAAAATCGATTTCATCAAAGAAAAAGAAGAGCTGTTACCGTACCTGCAGCAGCTGAGTGAAAAGCATCATTTTGATCAGATTATTCCGCTCAGTGCTAAAACCGGCAGTAACCTTGAGCGTCTGGAGCAGCTGATCGACAGCTATCTCCCGGAGAGCCCGTATTTTTATCCGGAAGATCAGATCACCGACCGCAGTTCACGCTTTCTGGCGGCAGAACTGGTGCGCGAAAAAATCATGCGCCAGCTGGGTGATGAATTGCCGTATTCCATGACGGTAGAAATTGAAGAGTTTTCCCACGATGGCCGTCTCATTGAAATCAGCGCTCTGATTCTGGTGGAACGTTCATCCCAGAAACGCATCGTCATTGGCGAGAAAGGCACCCGCCTGAAGCAGATCGGGCAGGAAGCACGCAAAGATATGGAAGTTATGTTCGACTGCAAGGTCATGCTCAACCTCTGGGTTAAGGTCAAATCCAACTGGTCCGACGACGAGCGGGCTCTGCGCAGTCTCGGTTACGATGAGTAATCTCCGCAGGCAGGGATAAGCGACGCGTATGAGACGCTGGTTTCTGCTGTGTCGCCAGGCGGTGGGTGAACAGGATCACCTGCTCGATCTGTTCTGCGCTGAACAGGGTCTGGTACGGGTGCGGGTGTCCCCACCTGTGCTTACCCCTGACCTGCTCTGTGAATACGAAGGTGACTGGCAGGCCGGAAAGGACTGGCCGAAACTCCGTGGGGTGGCCGAAGTACGCCCGTATCCTGCCTCCGGAGATGCCCTGATCTGTGCACTTTACATCAGTGAGTTATTGCAGCTGCTGCTGCCCCAGGGCGAACCCCAGACAGGTATTTATGTGCTGTACCGTCAGACACTGCAGGCACTCAGTGATGGCGAAGCGGCCGATGTCTGGCTGCGTTTTTTTGAAATAAACCTGCTGCAACATCTGGGGTACGGTTTCAGCTGGTCACATACGGCCAGCGGTGAACCACTGCACCCCGAACAGGCGTACCGCTATGAAACCGGACAGGGGCTGAGCCCAGCTGCCGAAGGCAGTTCCGGTGCCGCTCTGCTGGCTGTGGCAGGTGGTCAGCTCAGTGACCCGGCGGCGCTGCTGGCGGCACGTCAGGTGCTGCGCCAGGCATTCAACGACATTCTGCCCCGGCCGCTGGTCAGCCGGGAACTGCTCATCAGAGGATAAACATGACACAGAACAGGGTATTGCTTGGCGTTAACATCGATCACGTAGCCACCCTGCGTCAGGCGCGCGGGACAATCTATCCGGACCCGGTACAGGCCGCCTTCGTAGCAGAACAGGCGGGGGCTGACGGGATTACCATTCATCCCCGTGAAGATGGCCGCCATATTCAGGAACGTGATGTCCGCCTGCTGGCGCAGACCTTGCAAAGTCGCATGAATCTCGAGATGGCGGTGACAGAGCGCATGCTGGCACTGGCCGAAGAGGTGAAACCGGCGGCCTGTTGTCTGGTTCCGGAAAAACGCGAAGAGCTGACGACAGAAGGCGGGCTGGATGTGGCCGGCCAGGAAGACCATATTCACGCTGCGGTAACTCGGCTGGCTTCTGTGGGCGCTGAAGTGTCCTTGTTTATTGATCCGGACCGCACGCAGATTGATGCAGCGGTGAGAACCGGAGCTCCGGTGATTGAACTGCATACGGGTGCCTATGCCGATGCGGAAACTCCCGCAGAGGCACAGGCCGAGCTGGAGCGTATCCGCGATGCGGCAGCCTATGCTGCGGGTCTGGGGCTGATCGTCAATGCCGGACATGGTCTGCATTATCACAATGTTGAAGCCATTGCCGCGATTCCGCAGATGAATGAACTCAACATAGGCCATGCCATCATTGCCCGGGCGGTGTTCAGTGGTCTGGCGGACGCCGTGCGTGATATGCGGGCATTGCTGGAAAAAGCCCGCTCCTGAGTAGAAGGGCAATCGTCATGACGCAGCTTTTTGCGGATGTAACTGGCATTCTGGGGATCGGCACTGATCTGGTTCAGACGGCCAGGATTGCCGCCTCACTGGAGCGTTTTGGGGAACGCTTTGCACGACGGATACTCTGTAAGGACGAGCTGGCTGAGTGGCAGACTCATCCGGACCCGGTGAATTATCTGGCCAAAGCCTTTGCGGCCAAGGAAGCCGCCTCCAAGGCGCTGGGAACAGGCATCGCCCAGGGCGTCAGTTTTCACGACTTCCGGGTTTACCGGACCGCTTCCGGTGCGCCGGCCATGATGCTCAGTGGCGGTGCGCAGTTACTCTGTGAGCAGCAGGGTTCAGCCCGGATGCTGCTCAGTCTCTCTGACGACGCCGGGCTGGTTCAGGCATTTGCCATTCTGGCGGCGTGTTCCTGATTCAGGCTCTCAACCCAGTTATTCCCCCTGACCCAGCTGCGCAGATTGTTCAGCTCTTCGACCAGACGGCGCATCGCCTGTGGAAACTCGTCACTGGTGTTGGCTTTCAGCCGGGTTTCAAAATACTCCAGGGCATTGCTGAGAGCGGGCACACCGCAGTAGCGGGTCGCACCGTGCAGCCGGTGAACTGCTTCCAGCAGTTCATCCAGCGATTCGTTTTCCCACAGGCTGACAATACGTTCCTGCTCGCCTTCGAGTGATTCCGTCAGCTTTACGAACATTTCGGTGGCCAGTGTCAGGTTGCCGCTGCTGCGCTGCAGTGCCAGTTCCTGTGAAAAGATCTCGGTATCGCGGCGGGGGCTGGTGGGCACCGGCGGGTAGCTGGTCACACGTGGATGGAAACCGGTCCAGCGTTCTACGACCCGGGCCAGCTCTTCCTGGGAAATGGGCTTGGTCTGGTAATCATTCATGCCAGCGTTCATGAGCGCCTGACGTTCATCGGCCATAGCGTGGGCGGTCACTGCCACCACCGGAAGATTGCTGATGCCGGGAATTTCGCGGATACGGCGTGTGGCCTCGGCACCGGACATGCCGGGCATCCGTATATCCATCAGTACCAGATCCACCGGGGTTTTTTCAGCGATGGCCACGGCCTCAAAGCCGGACGAGGCAGAGATCACCTGTACTCCCATATCCTGCAGCAATGTGATCAGCAGTTTCAGGTTAGGCTCATTATCGTCCACCGCCAGCACGGTTGGCGGAGTGGCGGCGTCCTGTCCCTGAGCGTCTTTTTCCGGGGTTTCGTTAAATGACAGACCGGTGACCAGCGCAATCTGCGACAGCATCCGGTGCTGGGTATACGGGCGTGACAGGGCCATGCTGCGCAGCACCCGTGGCACAATGTTCTCGCTGTTGGCCGGGTTGCCACTGACCAGAGGAATCACCGGGATCGAGTGGCGCATGCACAGGTTGACCTGAGCTGAGAAAACCTCAGGTCTCATCTGGCTGTGTATGCTGTAGATCACACAGTCAGGCAGGGTCTCCGGCGCCTCATGCTCCAGCCGGACAAAAAAGTCTTCGGCGTTTTTGAAGGATTCCACCTGAGCGCCGCGTTGGGTCAGTAACCCGTCGCTGTCCTGACGCATGTCATTATTGTGGTCGATCAGCACAATATTGAGATTTTCCAGCGGTTTCTGCGGCGGCTCTTTGCAGCGTGCAATGTCAGTTTCCAGAGTGAAGGAGAATACGGACCCGCGCCCCGGCGCACTGGTGACCTGAATATCGCCGTTCATGGCTTCAATCAGGGCCTTGGAAATGATCAGGCCCAGACCGGTACCACCGTACTGGCGGGCGATACTGGCATCAGCCTGAGAAAAGGCCTGAAACAGACGCGCCTGTTCCGCTTCGCTCATGCCGATGCCGGTGTCTTTCACGTCAAACTGCAGGTTGATGCGCGTGGCCACCTTGCGGATTGGGTAGACGCGCACGCTGACGCTGCCCGAGGGCGTGAACTTCACGGCGTTGGCAATCAGGTTGGAGAGCACCTGCTTCAGGCGCAGGCGGTCACCGAACAGGTATTCCGGAATATCCGCATCAATAAACTGGATCAGCTCCAGATTTTTCTCTGCGGCGGACGGGGCCAGCACCTGCAGGGTTTCTTCGATGACATCGCGCAGATTGATCGGTGTGTTCTCAATAAAGAGTTTACCGGCATCCAGTTTGGACAGGTCGAGAATGTCGGAGATGATTTTCTGCAGATCCTGTGTCGAGTTACGGATATTGTGCAGATATTCCTTCTGGCGCTCGCTGGTCTGAGTGCGCTCCAGCACCCCGTAATAACCAACAATACCGTTCAGCGGTGTACGGATTTCATGCGATACATTGGCCAGAAATTCGGATTTGATGCGGCTGGCTTCCAGCGCCTGCTGACGGCCGAGAGTCAGTTCGTGGTTGCGGATTTCCAGTTCATCAATGGTTTCCTGGTTTTCCCGGGTGGCCTGCTCAATGCTCTGCTGGTAATCGGAATTAATGCGCTGGATCATGGCCGCCAGTGAGTTCACACCCGACGCAATTTTCGACAGGATGCCGCCTTCGTAAATATGGGCCCGGGATTCGAGTCGGCCTTCCTGAATGTCATTCAGGGTATCAACAATGGCTTCAACCGGTCGGCTCAGGCGGTTGGCGATCTGTACACAGACCAGCGCAAAAATGATCAGCACCAGTCCGATAATGGTCGAACTGCTGGCAATGTACTGATATTGGGTGAGGCGGGTGTTGGTGGTCGACAGTTCAATTTCGGCCCAGCCCAGAAGGTAACTGGCCGTGCCCGGTTCCTTGTCTGCCAGTTCCTGCCCCACCAGGGAAATCAGATTGGAAGCAAACACCGGCGCTTTGACGCGTACGGATTCTTTGGTGCGGATGAGGTGCAGTTCGTTGTCCATTACCTCGGTATTGCTCAGGCCTTCTTTCAGCATCTGTGGGCCGGTGTGGGTCAGCAGCTGCAGGTCCTGATTGTAGATATTGACGGCGCGCACATCTCGCTCCTCAAGAACCCCGCTGATGATGCGCTGCAGGACTTCCTGATCCTGACGGATGACCCCGTATTCACAGATCTGCGCTAGCTGACGCGCCATCATCAGGGCTCGCTGACTGAGCTCTTTATCAAGATCCTTCAGGTGTCCGTGAATGAAAAAGGCACCCAGAACAGCGGCCAGAATCATGGTCGGGAACATCGCCAGAGACAGGATGCGGTTGCGGATGCTCCATTCTTTTATCATTGCCGGTCCGGTGTGCAGCAGAAATCGCTGTTCAGAATATAATCCGGATGGCCGGGGTGCAAACCTGCAGCGCGTGCCAACCATCGCCAGATGCCCGGCGCATGGGTAAACTAGGGCCTGTTTCATTCATGTGAACAGGCTCAGATAGCACTGGCAGGGGAGCGGGTGCCGTGTCTGTTTCTATACCGGGGGAAGTCTGTGAACTATCCGACCATTGCCGATTGCATCGGTCATACACCACTGGTCCGCCTGCAGCGTATGCTGCCAGAGGGCTCGACCAATACTGTTCTGCTCAAGCTTGAAGGCAATAACCCGGCGGGTTCTGTCAAAGACCGGCCAGCTCTGTCGATGATTCAGCGGGCTGAGCAACGCGGTGATATCGGGCCGGGTGATACCCTGATCGAAGCCACCAGTGGCAATACCGGTATTGCTCTGGCCATGGCTGCGGCCATCATGGGGTACCGCATGATTCTGATCATGCCGGACAACGCCACTATGGAGCGCCGCTGGGCGATGGAAGCTTACGGTGCAGAGCTGATCCTGGTGAGTAAAGCGGACGGTATGGAAGGCGCCCGGGATCTCGCTCTGAAGATGGAGCAGGAGGGCAAAGGCAAAGTCCTGAATCAGTTTGGTAATGGCGATAACCCCGAGGCGCATTATCACGGAACCGGCCCGGAGATCTGGCAGCAGACGCAGGGTCAGATTACCCATTTTGTCAGTTCCATGGGCACCACAGGGACGATTATGGGTACCTCGCGTTACCTCAAAGAACAGAATCCGGATGTCTGCATTGTTGGTCTGCAACCGTCGGACGGCGCATCCATCCCCGGTATCCGCCGCTGGCCGGAAGCCTACCTGCCGACCATTTTTGACCGCACCCGGGTGGACGTGGTGATGGACATCGGCCAGCAGGAAGCTGAAGACACCATGCGCGCGCTGGCCAGACAGGAAGGCATCTTCTGCGGTGTCTCTTCCGGAGGTGCCGTGGCCGCTGCGCTGAAACTGGAGCAGACTCTGAACAACGCCACCCTGGTCGCCATCATCTGTGACCGCGGTGACCGTTATCTGTCCTCCGGCGTGTTTGGTCAGCCTTGAAAAAGCCCGGATCGCCCCAATATGGGGCGCATAACAAACAAAAAACCGCCGGAACTGATGTGAAACAGAGTACAGACGGACGTCTGCTCAATCTGACGATTGATAACCTGAATTCAGAAGGCCAGGGAGTGGCCCGCTCAGGCAAAGACATTTATTTCGTGCCGGGAGCCCTCCCGGGCGAGAGCGTCAGTGCGCGGCTTCTGGGGCGGGCGCGTAAAATATGGAACACCCGTCTGGTGGCGGTGACAGAAGCTTCCCCTGAGCGAACGGATCCCCTTTGTGAACACTATCAGCGCTGCGGTGGCTGTGATCTTCAGCACTTGAGTTATGAGGCTCAGCTGCGGTTCAAGCAGGAGCGGGCGGCACGTGAACTCAGCCGTCAGGGCGTCATTGTTCCGCAATGGCAGCCGCCATTACAGGCTGAGCCCTGGCACTATCGCCGCAAAGCCCGCCTGGGCGTACGCTTCAGTAAAGAGCAGGGCAATAATTTTGTCGGCTTCCGTGAAGCGAACTCCAACCATCTGACCAATATCGGTCGTTGTCCGGTGTTGCCGGAGCATCCGGCACTCCACTGGGGTGAATGGCGTGAGCTGATCAATACACTCATTGGCCGCAGCCACATTACACAGATTGAACCCTTATGGGCAGACAATGCCTTAGCCTTCGTTCTGCGGGTGATCAGACCACTCGGTGCGGCCGATGTGGACGGAATCATCGGATTCCTGCAGACACACGCAGCGGATGATCGTCCGCTGCAGCTTTGGGTGCGGGAAGAAAAAGGCGGCGATGCCCGTTGCCTGTGGCCGGAAAACCCGGAGACGCTCTGGCATGAAGTCGCGGGTATGCGGCTGATGATTTCTCCGGAGGATTTTGTACAGATCAATCCGGCCGTGAACCGCGCCATGGTGGCACAGGCACTGGACTGGCTGGCACCACAGGCGGAAGAGGTGATCTGGGATCTGTTCGCCGGGCATGGCAACTTCTCCATGCCTCTGGCAACAACCGCTGGCAGCGTCACCGCCGTGGAAGTTCAGGACAGCATGGTGCAGCAGCTGAAGCAGCAGGCCGAAGGGTTGGCCCTGCCTTTGCAGGCAGTCTGTGCAGATCTGTCTGAGCCACAGTCTCTGATGTCTCTGGCAAAGCCGGATGCGGTGCTGCTGGACCCGCCACGGGCGGGAGCCGCTGAGGTGATGCCTCAGCTGATCGAAACAAGACCCGGTCGCATACTGTACGTCTCATGCGATGTTGCTACACTGGCCCGCGACGCCGGTATGTTATGTGAGGCCGGATATGCAGTACAGAAAGCAGGAATTATGGATATGTTTCCACAGACCCATCACGTCGAAACCATGCTGTTGCTGAGCGACGGGAGACGTCGCCATGGTTAAGGTGCGTGATGAACACCCCTTACTTCATGACGGCTCTCTGGATGTGGATGGCTGGCTGGCCGAGATCAGCCGCCAGTACGATCTGGAAGACGCCGAGGATTACCGGGAAGCCGTAACCCTGGCCAGTCAGATGGCTGATGAAGCCATTGCCAACCGCACTTACTGGTCCATCGACAGTGTGCAGATGGGTATCGAAATGGCGCAGATTCTTCTGGAACTGCGCCTCGACAGCGCTTCCGTGATTGCGGCCATTCTTTACCGTGCGGTGCGGGAAGGGCGGATAGCCCTTGCCCGTGTCGAACGTCAGTTTGGTGAAGAGGTGGCACGTCTGATCGACGGCGTTCTGAAAATGGCGGCGATAACCGCCATTCAGAACTCTGACAAACAGGTGGTGCTCGGCCAGCGCGAAGCTCAGGTCGACAACCTGCGTAAAATGCTGGTCTCACTCATTGATGACGTGCGTGTGGCGCTGATTAAGCTCGCCGAACGGACGTCTGCCATCCGCGCAATGAAAGACGCACCGGAAGACAAACGCCGTAAAGTGGCGGAAGAAGTCTTCAACATCTACGCCCCTCTGGCACACCGTCTCGGTATTGGTCACCTCAAATGGGAACTGGAGGATCTGGCGTTCCGTTACCTGCAGCCGGTGGCGTACAAAAAAATCGCCAGCCTGCTGGATGAAAAACGCCTCGCCCGTCAGGACTACATCGAGAATGTGGTTGATTACCTGAAAAAAGAAATTGAAGATTTCGGTATCGAGGCTGAAGTCTTTGGGCGCGCCAAACACATCTACAGTATCTGGCGGAAAATGAACCGCAAGAAACTGGATTTCTCCCAGATTTACGACATCCGCGCCGTACGTATTCTGGTGCCGCATATCCGCGACTGTTACGCCACACTGGGTATCGTGCATACCCTGTGGCGTCATATTCCCAACGAATTTGATGACTACATCGCCAACCCGAAAGAAAACGGTTACCGCTCGCTGCATACCGCTGTCGTCGGGCCGGAAGGTAAGGTGATTGAAGTCCAGATCCGCACTCAGCAGATGCATGAAGATGCCGAGCTGGGCGTCTGTGCACACTGGCTGTACAAAGGCACCGACACCAAGGCTAAAGATCAGGGTTACGAGCAGAAAATTTCCTGGCTACGTAACGTGCTGGAGTGGCATGAAGAGATTGGTGACCTGCCGCAATTAATGGGCGAACTGCGCGCGGATATCGACCCGGACCGCATTTATGTCTTTACCCCCGAAGGTCATGTGGTGGATCTGCCGCCGAAAGCCACACCGGTGGATTTTGCCTACAAAGTACATACCGAAGTCGGCCATAAATGCCGTGGAGCGAAAGTGAATGGCCGTATAGTGCCACTCACGTATCTGCTCGCAACCGGGGAGCAGATTGAAATTCTGACCCACCCGAATGCACATCCGAGCCGTGACTGGCTGAACGCAGAAGCCGGTTATATTCATACCGCCCGTGCCAAGGCCAAGATTGTTCACTGGTTCAAACTTCAGGACCGTGACAAAAACATTGAAGAAGGCCGCCAGCTGGTACTGCGCGAAATTGACCGTCTGGATCTGGGGGATGAGCCGCTGCACGATGTCGCGCTGAAACTGAATATGCGTTCGGTGGAAGACCTGTTCGGTGCAGTCGGGGCCGGTGATATCCGCATCGGTCAGATCGTCCATCAGCTGTTGAAACAGGCGGATGCCAACAGCCAGCTGCAGCAGGAACTGCCGCTGCTGAAACGCCCTGATACTGGTAATTCATCGGTTGAGCCGGATGACATTATCATCGAAGGCGTGGGCAACCTGATGACCACGATGGCGCAATGCTGTCATCCGGTTCCGGGAGATGATATCCGTGGTTATGTGACCGTCGGGCGCGGTGTCGCCGTGCACCGCAGCGACTGTGAAAATCTGCTGCATCTGGCCGTGGTTGAACCACGTCGGGTACTGCAGGTGAACTGGGGACAGCGACCGGGCAAACTCTATCCGGTGGAGATGCTGATCGATGCTTACGACCGTACCGGTCTGCTGCGTGACGTCAGTGCCTTACTGGCGAATGAAAAGGTCAACGTACTGGCCGTCAACACGCTGTCGAATCAGGGTGAGAATACCGCAAGTATGAATCTGACGGTGGAAGTCGACAGCCTCGAACGTCTGGCGCGGGTGATGAGCAAAATCGAACAGCTGCCGAACGTGACCCGCACACGCCGTGTCCGTGCCGGAGGATAAGTTGAATTATTCGCTGGAAGATCTGCTGACGGTCATGGCGCGCCTGCGCGATCCGGAAACCGGTTGCCCGTGGGATCTGAAACAGGATTTCGCTTCGATCGTACCGCACACCATTGAAGAGACTTACGAAGTCGCGGATGCCATCGCCAATTCTGACTGGCCGCATGTGCAGGAGGAATTGGGCGACCTTCTGTTTCAGGTGATTTTTTACGCTCGCCTGGGCGAAGAAAAAAACCATTTTGATTTTCAGACCATCACCCATCAGCTGGTGGAAAAACTCATCCGCCGCCACCCTCATGTTTTCCCGCAGGGCACACTGGCGTCACAACGTTCCCCGGGCGAAGAGCCGGATATGGACGACATTAACCGCCGTTGGGAAGAAATAAAACAGCAGGAAAAAAAGGACGCTCCGGCTGCCGCACTGCTGGATGATGTTCCGGTTGCTTTTCCGGCTCTGACCCGTGCCTTTAAATTGCAGAAGAAAGCGGCGTCCGCAGGCTTTGATTGGCCGGATGTTCAGGGGGTTCTCGCCAAAATCCATGAAGAGCTGGCGGAAGTCGAAGCCGAAATAACCTCTGCTGATGATGAGGCACTGGAGGCTGAAATCGGCGATCTCTTATTTGCCGTGATTAATCTGGCACGACATAAAAAAATTAATCCGGAATCGGCTTTGCGTGGTACTAACGACCGCTTTTATCGGCGCTTCCGTCACGTTGAACTCTGTGCTGAGAAAAACGGTGGTTGGTCATCCATGAGTCCTGATGACTTAAACGACGCCTGGAACGACGCCAAACGGCAGGAATCCGGACGCTGATCCGTCATTTGCGTTTTGCGGTTTTACGTTAATCCCGCGCGACAGTTTCTGCCTGTGTGCCGCCTCTATATGGAAACATTGGCATGCCGGATTCTCCCCAGTCTGTGCCTTATCCGTAAATATCCCTCCACTCAGCTTGAGTTTCGCCGGTTTTGTTACACACTGAGCTATGTTGTTTGAAGCCGGGGGAATACCATGAAAGAGCTGGATCCGTTACTGCGGGACAAAGTCCGATTTCTTGGCAGCGCACTGGGAGACACCATCCGCAATGATCGCGGAGAAGAGCTGTTAGAGCGCATTGAGTCCATCCGTAAACAGGCTAAAAAGGCCCGTAAAGGCGATGTCGAAGAACGCGATGAATTACTGGCTCAGCTGAAATCCCTGAGTGATGATGCGCTCGTTCCTGTGGTCAGAGGATTTAATCAGTTCCTTAATCTGTCCAATATTGCCGAGCAGCAACACGGTATCAGCTGGCGCCGCGATAAATCCCTGCAGGACGACGTCGATGGCATGCTGCACGATCTGCTTAACCGTCTGGAAGAATCCGGTATTAAAGGTGCTGAGCTGACTCAGAAAGTGGTCGACGCCAATATTGAGCTGGTGCTCACTGCACATCCGACCGAAATTACCCGCCGTACCCTGATTCATAAATACGACAAAATTTCCCGGTTGCTGCAGCGCCGTGACGACCTGAGTAAAACTCACCCGGAAATTGCGCAGATTGAAGAACAGATCAGTGGCCTGATCGCCGAAATCTGGCATACGGATGAAATCCGCCATGTACGTCCAACGGCGGTAGATGAAGCCAAGTGGGGTTTTGCCACCATTGAGAATTCTCTCTGGAAAGCCATTCCGGGCCTGTTACGTGAGCTCGATGAGGAACTGACGGGTCGTGGTGCGCCTTTACTCCCTCTGGAGGCTGTTCCGGTACGATTTTCTTCGTGGATGGGAGGTGACCGTGACGGTAATCCGAATGTGACCTCCAGAGTGACGCGTGAAGTACTGTATCTTGCGCGCTGGATGTCTGCCGATCTGTTTCTGCGCGACATCGAATTTCTCGGCGCTCAGTTATCCATGTCAGCCGCCAGCGATGCATTCAGCAGCCGCTATCCGGGTCGTGTTCCTTACCGGGATTGCCTGCATGATCTGCGTGAGCAGCTGGAAAATACCCGTGACTGGGCCCAGGCGATGGCCGCCGGTGAAGCGACAGATAAACCCCCGTTATTGTCCGATGATGAGCTCCGTGAGCCTTTACAGGCCTGCTATGACAGCCTGAAAGCCTGCGGTCTTGATGTCATTGCCGATGGTTACCTCAAGGACACCCTGCGCCGCGTTGCCTGCTTCGGCCTGTCGCTGGTACGTCTTGATGTACGTCAGGAATCCACCCGCCATACCGGTGTGTTGCAGGCCATCTGCGAGTTTTATGGTTGGGGCGATTACGAATACTGGACGGAAGATCACAAACAAACCTTTCTGTTGAAAGAGCTTGCCTCACGCCGTCCGCTTATTCCCGCAGACTGGCAGCCACCCGGTGATGTACAGGAAGTGTTGGATACCATGGCGGTGCTGGCGGAAGACGTGGGCAGTGGCGTGTCCTGTTACATTATTTCCATGGCCAGCGAGCCGTCGGATATTCTTGCTGTGGCTCTGCTACTGCAGGCAGCCGGTGTCAAAAACCACCTGCCAATTGTGCCGCTGTTTGAAACACTTTCGGATCTTGAGCAATCCGGTCCGCGTATGGAAAAACTCTGGCAGGTTCCCTGGTACCGCGAATACAGCGACTGCGATCAGCAGGTGATGATCGGTTATTCCGATTCGTCCAAAGATGCTGGACAGCTTGCTGCCGTCTGGGCGCAGTATCAGGCGCAGGAGACGTTGTCACGGGTCGCCGATGAATTGGGTTATACCCTGCGTCTGTTCCATGGTCGCGGTGGTACCGTCGGTCGTGGCGGTGGCCCGGCGCACCGCGCGATTCTGGCCCAGCCGCCGGGATCTGTCCGTGGCGGTCTGCGTGTTACCGAACAGGGTGAAATGATCCGCTTTAAATTTGGTCTGCCCGAAGTCGCAAAACGCAACCTCAGGGTCTATCTTTCAGCAGTATTGCAGGCCAACTTCCTGCCGCCGGAACCGCCCAAAGACCATTGGCGGGAAGCCATGCATCAGCTGGCGGCCGTAGGGGTGGCATCCTATCGTGCCATGGTGCGGGATAATCCGCAGTTTGTGCCGTACTTCCGTGCTGCAACGCCGGAACAGGAATTGGGTAAACTGTCCCTGGGCAGCCGTCCGGCACGGCGCCGCAGCGGTGGTGGCATAGAAACGCTGAGAGCGATACCGTGGATTTTTTCATGGACACAGATCCGCCTGATGCTGCCTGCCTGGCTGGGTGCTGATACGGCTCTGTCAGAGCAGATTGGCGACGGAAATCTGGACACGCTGCGGGAAATGTACCGCGAGTGGCCTTTCTTCCGGACCTACATCGATATGCTGGAAATGGTGCTGTTTAAATCCGATCATGCCATTGCCCGCTATTATGAAGAGTGTCTGGTCGAAGAGTCCCTGCAGGACATTGGCCGTGAGATACGGGCCAGATTGCAGAATATGCGTGACCTCGTACTGGAGGTACAGGAACAGGATGAACTGCTGCAGTACAATCTGCCGTTGCAGCAGTCAATGAGGGTGCGGAACCCTTACACAGACCCCCTGCATTATCTGCAGGCGGAACTCTTGTGGCGGGACCGTCAGCAACCGGAAGATGAGTCAAACGCTCTGGTTGAGCAGGCCTTAAAAGTCACCATGGCTGGCATTGCCGCGGGTATGCGCAATACTGGTTAAACCTGTTAGAACGACCAACCATCAGACGCGGTCATTTGCCGTTACTGTGTCTGATATTTACAACGTAGCACTTGAGCAAGGCCAGTCATCAGAGTAAGGTTAGGCCTATTTTTTGCCCGGTCTGGTTAAAAATTAAACAGACATCCGGACCGGTCAGAGCTCAGTTCATCAATCTCGAGGAGTTTGCGCATGCGCGTCATTCTTTTGGGTGCGCCCGGTGCCGGTAAAGGTACTCAGGCACAGTTCATCTGTGAAAAATTCAACATTCCGCAGATCTCTACCGGCGACATGCTGCGTGCAGCGGTAAAGGCAGGATCTGAGCTCGGTCTCAAAGTAAAAGAGATTATGGAAACCGGTGGCCTGGTGTCTGATGGAATCATCATCGATCTGGTAAAAGAGCGTATTGCCCAGGATGACTGTAAAGAAGGTTTTCTGTTCGACGGTTTTCCGCGCACCATTCCGCAGGCAGAAGCCATGATTGAAGCCGGTGTCGATATCGATTACGTGCTGGAAATTGATGTGGATGACGAAGAAATCGTTCAGCGCCTCAGTGGCCGTCGCGTACACCCGGATTCAGGTCGTGTATATCACCTGATTTATAATCCGCCAAAAGTCGAAGGTAAGGATGACGAAACCGGTGACGATCTGATTCAGCGTGATGACGATAAAGAAGATACCGTGCGTAAGCGCCTGTCTATTTATCACGATCAGACCGAACCTCTGGTGGCTTTCTACCGCGAACTGCGTGATAAGAAAGGTGATTCTGCACCTGCTTATGCACACGTACCTGGTGTCGGGTCTCTGGCCGATATCAAAGAGAAAGTTATTTCTGCACTCAGCAGCTGACGCTGAAGGTGAGAATGAAAAGGGCCGTAAGGCCCTTTTTTTATTCCGGTAATACCATCTCCCGGCTGGTAGATCAGGATTATTCAGTCATGCGTTAATAGGCGCAGCCATTACGTAAAAACCATCCGGAAGCACAGATTTAAGACATCGGGCAGGTCATATTGCGTTTTATAAGCAAGTTTCTGGTCTTTTTTATTAAAAATACTATTATTTCATTGTTGGAATTATATACTAATGGAATCAGCCTTCTGGCTGGCTTCGTTTATACTTCAGGGTATTCAAATTATCCGGATGCCTCTGAGTAATATCCCGAATCTGAATGTCACAGCTTTCAGGGCGAACAGCATAAGGCATACGCCTGTTTAAATGACCTAATTAGTCTAAGAGGAAGATCTCATGGCCAGAACGAAAAAAACTTCCGGACGTGGACGGAAACCGGCAGCTGCGAAAACAGCACCGGCCGTTCCAGCAGTAGTCACTAAGGCAACCACAGCTGTCGAAAAAGCTGAGGCGGCGGTTGTTAAACAACAGGCCCGTGTTGATGCTGCCGCTGCTAAGGTTGCCGATGCCCGCACGAAAGCTGCTGCACCGTCTGCAACGGCTGCGACCAAACGTTCCGTTGTCACTGCACGTGGCCGTCTGGCTGCAGAAAAAGAAAAACTGGTCTCCCTGCGCCAGTCTGTCCGTGAAGCTAAAACCGCTGTAAAAGTGGCTGAGCTGAAAGTTCAGATTGCGGGTGTGGCAGAAAAAACCAAAGAAGCTGTTGTTAAGTTTGAAGAAACACTGGCCGAAAAAGCTGAAGCAGATCTGCTGAAAGCGGTAGAAAAGTTCAAGACCCAGTGGCTGACTTCACGTAAGCGTGTTGATACCCGCAAAGTGAAAACCAAAACCACCGCCGAAGAAAAGAAAGCTGCGGTTGCGGTGAAAAAGATTGAAGCACAAATTGCCAAAACAGAAAGTCAGCCGGTAGCCAAACCGGGACGTCCGGCCAAAACTGCCGCGGCACCGAAGAAACGTGGCCGTCCGCCAAAAGCGGCAGCAGCCACAACAGCGGCTCCTAAAAAACGCGGTCGTCCGGCTAAGGCGACAACGGCAACTGCTGCTAAAACGGCGGCTGCGCCGAAGAAACGTGGTCGTCCGGCTAAGGCCGCAACGGCAACAGCGGCTAAAACCGCCGCAGCACCAAAAAAACGTGGCCGTCCGGCTAAAGCTGCAGCGGCCACTCCAGCTGCTAAAACAGCCGCCACTGCTCCGAAGAAACGCGGTCGTCCAGCAAAAGCAGCTGCTAAACCTGCAGCCGCAAAAGCGCCGGCTGCTAAGCCAGCAGCAAAAGCGGCAGCAGCGCCGAAGAAGCGTGGTCGTCCGGCTAAAGCCGCGGCTAAGCCGGCTGCAAAGCCAGCGGCGCCTAAACCCGCTGCTGCACCAGTGCCGTCTCCTGCACCTGCAGCACCGGAAGCTCCGGCAGCAACTGAAACGCCTAAATCAGAAGATTGATTTAAGGTGTCTTAAAAAAACCGGCGTCAGCGCCGGTTTTTTTTCGCCCGTATTCCGGCGTGGGCAGGTACAGCTGATATAATGCCCGCGTTCTTTCTGTGCCGTTTAATCAGGTTTTGTTATGCCTAATCTTCTGCTTCTGGATGCATCGTCATCATTGTGTTCTGTGGCCCTGCTGACTGATCAGGGTGATTTCTGGAAGACTGAAGATCAACCCCGCCGGCACGCTCAGCGTCTGCTCGCTATGGTGGATGAAATTCTTGAGGAAGCAGGTGTATCCCCCCAGGCTCTGAACGGCGTTGCCTTCGGTCGTGGGCCGGGTTCATTCACTGGAATCCGCATTGCGGTATCCGTGGCTCAGGGAATCAGTCTGGGTCTTGGTATTCCGGTGTGTGGTCTTTCGTCTCTGCAGCTGATTGCCAGGGCTGTATGCGAACAGGATGACTCGGTTAATGACGTGATGGTCATTATGGATGCCCATATGGGGGAGGTCTTCTGGGGGCAGTTCCGGCGTTCCGGGGATGATCTTATGCCGCTGTCGGAAGAGCAGGTAGGTACCCCGGAAGTCTGTCAGCAACAGCTCAGCCAATGGCAGGGCAGTATTGCCGGTGGCGGTCTGCAGCTCGCGGATTTTTCTGCGTATCCTCAAGCCCTGAATGGTATTCAGCCGGAAGCCCGGTTTATGACAACCGCAGCAAGACAGGCATGGGACCGGGGAGATTTTTCAGACCCGGAAAATCATCCGCCGGTGTACCTGCGCAACTCCGTTGCCTGGAAGAAGCTGGATGAACAACCTTCATTGCTGAAAAAATAAAGGGTCGCCTACCGTATGGATGTTTTTCAGATTATTGTACTTGCTCTGATTCAGGGGCTGACTGAATTTCTGCCGATCTCCAGTTCCGCTCATCTGATCCTGCCTTCGCAGGTATTAGGCTGGAGTGATCAGGGGCTGGCCTTTGATGTCGCGGTTCACATCGGCACCCTCTTGGCCGTCATGCTGTATTTCCGCCGCGATATTGTGAATATCCTGCGGGGCTGGCTGACCACAGGTTTCAGTGCGCACCCGGATGAAGAAGCCCGCCTTGGTTGGTATGTGATTCTGGCAACGATTCCGGCGGGGCTTGCCGGACTGATTGCCGGTGATTTCATTGAAGCCCATCTGCGTTCGTCACTGGTGATTGCCTGCACCACCATCGGCTTCGGTATTCTTCTGGGTGTCTCTGACCGTTTCCGCCGTGAGAGTAAAGGTCTGGCCCAGCTGACGCTTATGGCGGCGCTGGTTATTGGCTTTGCTCAGGTACTGGCTTTGATTCCCGGGACCTCACGTTCGGGCATCACCATGACTGCCGCTTTGTTGCTGGCTTTTGACCGTGAATCTTCCGCGCGTTTTTCGTTTCTTTTATCCATTCCGCTTATTCTCGCAGCCGGTGGTCTGAAAATGCTGGAACTGGCGGAGTCTGCTCTGCCGGTTGACTGGCAGGCCATTGCTCTGGGTGTGGTGGTATCGGCGCTCAGTGCCTGGGTGTGTATTTATTATTTTCTCGCCTTTATAAACCGCATCGGCATGATGCCGTTTGTAGTGTACCGCCTTATACTCGGGGCCATCCTTTTGCTGTTTTTTATCTGAATGATGCAGCTTATCTGTCGCGATACGGAATTACTGCCGGATGCCAGGGATATTGCCCGGCGCTATGGTTTTGAGCTGGTGCGTAATGGTGCAGAAACCGGGCCTTATTTTCTGCAGTACGGCTTTGATGGTCTGGAACTCTGTCCGGCAGACAATCCGAAAGCGTCGGTCAGAGTCGATTTTGCCGCCGGGGCCAATGATCACCGTCGCCGCTTCGGCGGCGGTAAAGGGCAGGACATCGCCAGAGCCGTCGGGGTCAGAAGCTATTGTCCTTCTGTTCTGGATGCGACCGCAGGGTTAGGCCGGGACAGTTTTGTGCTGGCCTCACTTGGTTGTCAGGTGCTTGCCTGTGAACGTCACCCGGTGGTGGCGGCACTGCTTGAGGATGGTCTGCGCCGTGGTGCCTGTGTGGCGGAGGTTGCTGAGATTATCGGTCGTATCCGTTTTCATTACGGCAACGCCCGGGAGTTGTTGCTGTCTGGCAGGGAATACCCGGATGTGATCTATCTGGACCCAATGTTTGACCATGATCCGCGACAGAAAGCGGCGGTTAAGAAAGACATGCAGGCCTTCCGTGACGTGGTCGGGCAGGATGAGGACAGCGATGCCCTGTTTCTGACCGCTCTGGACCATGTCCGCTGCCGTGTGGCAGTGAAACGGGCGCGTAATGCAGAGCCGCTGGCCGGGCTGTCGCCGGTTCTTTCTCTGAAGGGGAAAGCCAACCGTTTTGACGTCTATGTACTGGCTAAGGTTGCCCCGCCTGAAGCGTAATTCAGGATTGATCAGGGAGCCCGGACGGGCCCCCGTATCCGATAAGAGACATCACAGGCTGTTAAGAATGGTCTGACGCAGCTGACTGTTCAGGGTGCGCTCCAGCACCTCGGTCAGAGGTTCAAGCTCTTCACTGAACAGCAGGGTGCCATGTTCTTTACACTCTCTCACCATACCTTCCGTGACCAGACGCTGAATCAGGGTGCGGAACAGGGCTTTATCAAAAAACTCCGGTGCGTTGATGCCGTACAGCAGACTGATCCGCTGCGCCAGTTGGGTAGACTGCTCTTCCAGCTGGGCAGGGGTCAGCTGACCGCTGTCCTGATGGGTCAGGCGTGACAGGGTCAGGAAATAACGCTGCAGGGTCTGCATCATGTGTTCAGCAAGACCTTCCATGTGCAGTTCTGCAACCGGGTTATCCGGGTTGATGTGGAACGAGTCTTCATCCACCGCAATGTAACCCTGCCGGATCAGTGTCTCCAGCCACAGGGTAATCTGGTTATCCAGATCGTCTTTGTCCCAGTACAGGAAGAGCTCGGCCTTCAGGAAGGGATAGAGAATCCGGCATGAGGCACGGATGCAGTCTTCTGAACAACGGCGCTGATTCACGATCAGGCAGGCCAGCAGTGCCGGCAGGGCAAAGATGTGCAGGATATTGTTGCGGTAATAGGTCAGTGTGACCGCCTGGCGGTCGTTGGTCTGGATCAGGTCGCCCATCGGGTGGGATGAACGCGAAACGCTCTCCAGGCTTTCTGCATGTGCCAGCCAGTCCTGTCCGTTACCAGAGGGCAGCGTCGTCAGGTGACTGTATGGCGCATTGGCCAGAAGGGTGTGGTAAGCCTCCATACGCTGGATCAGCTGTTTCTCATCCATCGCCTGACGTGGCGTGGAGAGAATGGCAAAGGCCACCAGATTGATCGGATTCACCGATGCCGCCTTGTTGATCTCGGTGGTCACACGAGTGGCCAGACGTTCGGTGACGACGGGTGCCCAGTCCGGACGGAAGGCGCAGTCGTCATAGGATTCCTGCAACCAGCCCGGATGCTGCTGATCCAGATATTCGCTCAGGTGAATTGGGTCACCGAAGGTCACACGTACACGGCCATAGGGCTTACGCAGTGAGCGGACAGTGCTCAGTGTGCCGAGCAGGCTTTCTTTTTTCTTGGCCTGACCACGCAGTTCACCCAGATAGCTGCGCTCTTCAAACACCTTTTCATAGCCGGTGTAGACAGGTATCAGGGTAATCGGTTTGCGCGAGTCACGCAGGTACGAGCGCAGGGTCATGGCCAGCATCCCGGCCTTCGGGGTCAGAGTGCGGCCGGTTCGGCTGCGGCCACCTTCAACAAAGTATTCGGCGGAGAATCCGTGAGTAAAAACGGAGTGCAGGTATTCATCGAATACCGCCGCGTACAGACGGTTGTCGCGGAACGTACGGCGCATGAAAAAAGCACCGCCACGGCGCAGGATGGAGCCCACGACCGGCATATTGAGGTTGATACCGGCGGCGATGTGAGGAATCTGCAGGCCGTTGTAATAAAGCACATACGACAGCAGCAGGTAATCGATGTGACTGCGGTGGCAGGGTACATAGATAATGGTGTTGTCTTTGCTGACTTCTTTCACCACATTCAGGTTATGCACTTCTGTGCCCTGATAGATCTTGTTCCAGACCCAGGTCAGCACCACATCCAGGAAGCGCACGTTGGTGTAGGAGATGTTGGAGGCAATCTCGTCAGCGTACTTGAGTGCCTGAGCACGCAGTTTGGCCTCGTTCTTCTCACCTTTTTCCACTTCTTCGTTGATCACCTGACGCACCATCGGGCGGTTAGGGATCTGATGCACCAGGGTTTTGCGGTGTGACAGTTCAGGCCCAAGAACCGAGTTGGTGACCTGGCGGTTGTGAACGCGCAGAACCCGCGCCAGTTTGCGCGCAACCAGCTCAGGCGAGTCGGAACCCGCCGCCAGTTCGCGTAGTGACAGTGGCAGACTCATGTGTACAAAGGTGTTGCGGCCATTAAAAAGAATCGCCGAAAAGGTCATCAGGCGGCCGCCGAAACTGCCGACACTCTGCAGCCAGATGCGCAGGAATGACTGTTCACGCTCCGGTGAGCGGCCCCAGAACACCCGTATCGGCATCACCTGAATATCACGGCTATCGTCTGCCAGCATCCATTCCACCTGTTTCATCAGATTGGAAGGGACGGCCGGGTGAACACCGCGGCGGAAAGGAATGCTCGGACGGCGGTAAATACCAAAGAAAGGCCATCCCGGGAGTTTACTGCCGGAGAAACGCTTGAGCGGCTCATCCAGTCCAAGGCGCCGGAGTTCGTGGTCGATCACCATCTGCTCGGCGTGGGACGGATGCAGCTGGGCATAAATAACCGGAACATCCGGCTTGAGTGAAATATCAGCGGGGTCCGCGCCGATGACCTTGGTTTTGATCATGCTGTAGAGCACTTTCTGCTCCCAGCGTAACAGTCTGATCCGCAGACGTCTTAAAAAGTGCATAAAAAAACCTGTGCCAATAATGCGGCGCTAGTGTACCCCTGACGGCAGGGTTATTAAATGATCATAGTCATGGCAGTTGAGGGTATTTGGGCCACTGCAGTTCTGCTGTTCAGTAGTGCGGTGGCGGTGGCTCATCGGCCGCGGAACCGCCACCACCACCGTAATCCCCGAACTCCGAGACTTTTTTGTACATCATCTGCAGGGCTTCTTTCATGACCCGCAGATCCGATGCCATCTGAGCGATTTCGCGGTTCTGAGTGTCCACCGTATCCTCAAGATAGGTGATGCGGGTTTCGAGTTCAGTCACCCGTTGTTCGCTGTTTTCTGGCTTACTGGCGTTGTCTGTCATTTTCAGGCTCTGGCTATCGTATTGATTTTTTGGGTCAATTGGGCTTTCATAGCTCTCTTGTCAAGACGTAAGGATTTCTTCCTGAAACCCTTGCTGTCTGCGGTTCTGAGCTGACGGGGAACAGAGGTTTCTGCTGTTACATTTCCCCCCGGGCGGACCGCACTGCTGCAGGTGCTGTTTCCGGACCTGCAGACTGTTGCTGCTGAGCTCCTCCGGCATTGCCTTGTCCGGATCGAATAATAACGAGTTGTAAGAGATGTCACATGAGTAAGTTAATGATACGTAAAATCGTTGTAGCGGTTATTTTTGCAGTTCTGACGCCCCTGATTGTTGCTTCCCTGATGGTCAGTCCGCTGATCAGTGTTGCCATCAGTGGTGAGCCCCTCACGACTTCCAACCTGTTCTCTGCACCTGGCATGCCGCTGTTTCTGCTGATTCTGGCACTGTTCGGTCTGATCGGCAGTTTTCTGTCGGCGCAACTGGTTCCTTCCCGGCGCCGTCGTTACCGCTCCAGCGGCACCGTCGTTGAAGAGGACGTGGAAGATGGCCGCGAGCGTGGCGTGGTGAAATGGTTCAACGTGAAAAAAGGCTTCGGCTTTATAACCTGGGACCAGGGTGAAGATGTGTTTGTTCACTTCCGTTCTATCCGTGGTCAGGGCCACCGTTCTCTCACCGAAGGTCAGCGCGTTAAATTCAACGTGGTACAGGGTGACAAAGGTCCGCAGGCGGAAGACGTTTCGGCTCTGCGCTGATCCGCTCTGAAGACGATAAAAAAGCGGCAACTGCCGCTTTTTTTTGTGTCTGCAATCCGGTCTGAGACACTCAGAGCGTCAGTACGCTCTTCAGCAGGCGCGGGTTAGCCACAGCCAGACTGGCCGGAGCAGACAGCTTCGGCGCACCTTTCAGGTCCGCCAGCAGACAACCGGATTCGGTCGCAATCAGGCTGCCGGCGTTCAGGGCAAAGGCGTCCACATCAGACAGCAGAGCACCCTGCAGACGGTCTGCGGCAACATAAGCCAGAGTCAGGGCATTGGAGCCAATACAGCGGAATTCGTAACCGGCCTTGATCACGCGGATGAATTTATCCATCTGCTGACCGGCACTCTCGTTCATGCCCATCGGCTGGGTGTAACCCAGAATGGCATTGTTCAGCGAGCTTTCCTGACCACAACGGATGCGGCGGCTGTTCAGCTGGGCGCCACGGCCACGTGAGGCGGTGAATTCATCACCGTTGATCGGGTTCATGATGACGGCGTGCTCAGCACGGCCGTTGATCAGGCAGCTGATAACAATCGCAAACGCCGGGATGCCGACACGGAAGTTGGCCACGTCATCAATTACACAGATCTGCCAGGTCGGCTGCTGTTCGTTGCTGACGTTCAGACCGGTTTCGCGGCCTTCAAAATTGTGTTCCGGCAGCGACTTTTTCAGTTCGAAAATGATGCTGCGCTCCAGACCTATGGTGCAGTCTGCGACAAATTTTGCTTTTTCCTGATCGGTACTCTGGCCGGCGTCAAAACGGTCAAGACGACGCACCAGGTCCTGACCTGCATTACGCGCGGCGCGCAATGCCAAGTTCACCATGGGTTGCATAGTAATCACTACCTGATTTTAAAGAACAGAACCTGACACCGCACTGGGGCTGGTGTAAACAGGGCGCGGGAGTATATCAGCATATTCCGTGTTGGCGAAGCCGTTTTACGTTACACTGCGCCGTTTCTGCAGCCGCACGGTTCTGACATGTTAGATAAGATACGTATTGTGATGGTCAATACGACCCACTCCGGCAACATCGGGGCGGCGGCCCGGGCAATGAAAAACATGGGGCTCAGCCGTCTGTATCTGGCGGACCCGATTGCACAGATCGATGAAGAGGCCATTCAGCGCTCTTCCCGTGCCGACGACATTCTCAGCAACGCGGTTATCTGCCCGTCGCTGGAAGACGCCATTGCCGGTTGTGGCCTGGTGGTGGGGACCAGTGCGCGCAGCCGCAGTATTCCCTGGCCTCTGATGAATCCGCGCCAGTGTGCGGCGCAGGCGTCCACGGCGGCTCAGGCCGGAAATGAGATTGCCCTGGTGTTTGGGCGGGAGAGCCGTGGTCTGACGAATGAAGAGCTGCAGTTGTGCAATGCCCACGTGCATATTCCGACGGATGAATCTTTTTCGTCCCTGAATGTCTCTCAGGCTATACAGGTCATCTGTTATGAGATGCGTCTGGCCTTCACGGAGACCGGTCCGCAGGCCGGGGAACCCTGGGGCGTGGAATGGGACTATCCTTTGGCAACGCACGAACAGCTGAACGGAATGTTGCAGCATATGGAACAGGCGCTGATTGATATCGGCTTCCTGGACCCGGATACTCCCAAGCAGCTGATGGCCCGGCTGCGACGTCTGTATCTCAGAGCGGGGCCGGATAAACTGGAACTGAACATACTCCGCGGAATGTTTGCCGCCATGCAGAAGCAGGCTGCAGCCAACCGCAAACCAGACCACAATGAACTGAACGAGGGCAGCGAGTGATCTTTGCACAACTGCGTGAAGATATAGCCTGCGTATTTGACCGGGACCCGGCAGCGCGCAATACCTTTGAAGTCGTCACCACCTATCCCGGAGTGCACGCCATTCTGCACTACCGCATTGCCCATTGGTTATGGCTGCGCGGGCTGAAATGGCTGGCGCGGGTGCTGTCGACCTTCAGCCGCTGGCTGACCGGGATTGAGATTCACCCGGGGGCGACCATCGGCCGTCGTTTCTTCATTGACCACGGCATGGGTGTGGTGATCGGTGAAACTGCCGAGATCGGGGATGACTGTACTCTGTACCACAGCGTGACCCTTGGGGGCACCAGCTGGAAAAAAGGCAAGCGCCATCCGACCCTCGGACAGGGCGTGGTTGTGGGTGCCGGAGCGAAAGTGCTCGGCCCGATCACCATCGGCTCAGGCGCCCGCGTAGGCTCCAATGCGGTGGTGACCAAAGATGTGCCGGAAGGCGTCACTGTGGTGGGTATTCCCGGGCGCATCATCCGTAAGCCGACCTCGAAAGAAGAAAGCGACCGCCGTGAAATGGCCGCCAAAATCGGTTTTGATGCATATGGTCTGGCGGATGAAATGCCCGACCCGATCGCCCGTTCGATTCACAATCTTATGGATCACATGGGGGCAGTCGATAAGAAGATCGACAGCATGTGCAGGGCTCTGAATAACCTCGGCGATCACAGCTGCAATGAGGCTCTGCCACAGCTGGAAGAAGAAACCTTTGTCTCGCTGCACGAAAAAATTCAGCGTGAGGCACGTTCTGAGGAACAGTGATTTACACGAACAATAGTTGACTGAATTACTGGGTAATACGCATACTTCCGGGTGTAATGAAAATGACACGCAGCAGAGGTGAACTATGCGACTGACGACCAAAGGCCGGTATGCGGTCACAGCCATGCTTGACCTGGCTATCCACGCCCGGCAGGGACCGGTCAGTCTCAGTGATATATCCGGGCGTCAGGCGATCTCCCTGTCGTATCTGGAGCAGCTGTTCGCCAAACTGCGCCGCAACGGCCTGGTGGAAAGCATCCGTGGACCGGGGGGTGGTTACCGCCTCAGTCGCCAGGATCACGAGATCAACGTGGCGGAAATTGTTGATGCCGTGAACGAAACCATTGATGCGACCCGGTGCAATCAGAAGGGCGACTGTCACGATGGTGAGAAGTGCCTGACCCATCATCTGTGGATGGATCTGAGTGACCAGATTCATGGCTTTCTCTCCGGTATTTCACTGAATCATCTGGTCGACCGCCGCGAAACCCTGGAAATTTCCCGTCGCCAGGGCCGTAAAGGTGAGCGTATCTCGGCGCTCGCTGAAGAAGACTGATATCCGCACCGCGCCCGGCCGCTTGACTCTCCGTCGCTGCCGGGCAGAATGGGCCGCTGATTTCAGAGGTTGCAGCCAGGCCTGCCACAGGTAATTCTATGTTTCCTATCTATCTCGACTACGCCGCCACCACGCCCTGTGCTCCGGAAGTGGCTGAAGTGATGGCTGCCTGCCTGACGCTGGACGGTGATTTTGCCAATCCGGCGTCCCGCTCTCACCGTTTCGGTTGGAAGGCGGAGCAACGGGTCGAAAAAGCCCGCGGTCAGGTGGCTTCTCTGTTGGGAGCTGATCCGCGTGAGATTGTCTGGACATCTGGTGCAACCGAAAGCAACAACCTGGCCCTGAAAGGGGCGGTTGAGTACCTGCAGGCGCAGAACCCGTCTGCGCCTCTGCACATTATTACCTCTGCCATTGAACACAAAGCCGTGCTGGATACCGTGCGCTGGCTGGAGCAGGCCCGTGGTGTTGCCGTCACCCGGCTGCAACCGGATGCGTCCGGAATGATTACACCGGCTCAGGTGGCTGAGGCCCTGCGTGACGATACCTGTCTGGTCTCGCTGATGGCGGTTAATAATGAACTGGGCACGGTGACGGACATTGCTGCGGTGGCAGAGCTGCTCAAAAGCCATAAAGCACTGCTGCACGTTGATGCCGCTCAGGCGGTGGGCAAGATTCCGGTGACCGTGCAGGACTGGCCGGTGGATCTGCTGTCACTCTCGGCACACAAGTTCTACGGCCCGAAAGGCATCGGCGTGCTCTACGTACGCCGTGATCCGCAGGCGCACATTCTGGCGCAGATGCACGGGGGCGGTCACGAGCGGGGTATGCGCTCAGGCACACTGCCAACGCATCAGATTGCCGGTATGGGCGAGGCGGCGCGTCTGGTCAGTGAGCAGCTCAGTGAGGATATGCCACGTATCGCCGCACTCCGAGACCGGTTGTGGAGCGGCCTCAGCGCACTGGGTGGCATTCACCTGAATGGTGATCCGCAGCAGCGTACGCCGAATCATATGAACATCAGCACCGAAGGGGTGGATGGTGAGATTCTGCTGGCTTCACTGGCGCGTATTGCGGTTTCCTCCGGCTCGGCCTGCACCTCGGCCAGTGTGGAACCTTCTTATGTTCTGAAGGCCATAGGCCTGTCTGATACGCTGGCGCATGCCGGACTGCGCTTCAGTCTTGGCCGTTACACCACCGCAGAACAGATTGATGCCACCGTCGAAGAGTTCAGCCGTGTGGTCGGTCTGTTGCGCAAGCGCTGAAATCCGCATCCGGGCGCTGTAGAACGTGGCATTTGCGGTCATCTGAAACACTGTCGGGTGTGTCAGGGCTGAAAGCGTCCCGGGCTTGTACAACTTTGGTGGAAAGGTGCGTATAATCCGCGGGTTTTTCCACCTACTCATACAAAACCGGAGTGAATTACCATGGCTGTTGAACGCACCCTCTCGATCATTAAACCAGACGCAGTTGCCAAAAACGTTATCGGCGAAATCCTGTCCCGTTTCGAAAAAGCCGGTCTGCAGGTTGTTGCCGCTAAAATGATCCAGCTGGATGATGAAAAAGCCGGTGGCTTCTATGCCGAACACAAAGAGCGTCCTTTCTTCGGCGATCTGGTTTCTTTCATGACCTCTGGTCCTGTGGTTGTACAGGTTCTGGAAGGTGAAGGCGCCATCGCTCTGAACCGCGAACTGATGGGTGCTACCAACCCGAAAGAAGCTGCTGCCGGTACTATCCGCGCTGATTTCGCTGAAAGCATTGATGCCAACGCTGTTCACGGTTCTGACTCTGCAGCGTCTGCTGAGCGCGAAATCGCTTACTTCTTCGCCGCTGGCGAAATCTGCCCACGTTAATTCTTATTAACCATGGGTAAGCGGGGGAGTTCGCTTCCCCACAACACCTCAGGTACTGACGGATGTCTGATACGCAACAGAAAGTGAATCTCCTCGGCCTCTCGCCGGCAAAAATGGAAGAGTTTTTCATCGGTCTCGGTGAAAAGAAATTCCGTGCCCAGCAGATGCTGAAATGGATTCACCAGATGGGCGAATCGGACTTCACCAAAATGACCAATATGGGGAAACCCCTGCGTGAAAAGCTGGCCCAGGTCAGTGAGGTCGCGTTGCCTGAGGTGGTCTACGAAGATTTCTCTAAAGACGGTACCCGTAAATGGGTAATGCGCATGCCGGGTGGCAGCGCGGTTGAAACCGTCTGGATCCCGGAAAAAGACCGGGGCACCCTCTGTATCAGCTCCCAGATCGGCTGCTCGCTGGATTGCAGTTTCTGCTCCACTGGCAAACAGGGCTTCAACCGCGACCTGAGTGTGGCGGAAATCATCGGGCAGGTGTACGTCGCCGCCATGAGTTTTCATGAAGCCGGTGAACGCCGCGGTGGTAAGATCACCAATGTGGTGCTGATGGGCATGGGTGAACCTCTGCTGAATTTTGATAACGTCGTGGATGCCATGCATCTGATGATGGATGACAACGCCTATGGACTGTCCAAGCGCCGTGTCACACTGAGTACTTCAGGTGTGGTGCCGATGCTGGATAAGCTGGGCGATCTGATCGACGTGTCACTGGCCGTGTCTCTGCACGCGCCCAACGATGAGCTGCGCAATACGCTGGTGCCGCTCAACAAAAAATACCCGATCAAGGTACTCATGGAGTCGGTGAACCGTTACCTCGGCAAACTGCCGGATAAGCGTAAGGCCACCATTGAGTACACCCTGATCGACGGCGTGAATGACGGACTGGAACATGCGAAGCAGTTGGCGCAGGTGCTGCGTGATACACCCTGTAAGGTCAATCTGATCCCGTTCAATCCGTTTCCGAACTCCGGCTACAAACGCCCGAGCAATAACCGCGTCTACCGCTTCCGCGATGCACTGATTGCCGAGAACTATGTCGTCACAATCCGCTCTACACGGGGTGATGATATTGATGCGGCCTGTGGCCAGCTGGTTGGTAAAGTGGAAGACCGCACCCGCCGCAGTGAGCGCTATATCAAAGTGGTATCGCTGGACAACCCGCAGGAGGGGCAGCAACTGTGAGTCCGTTCCGTTATCTGTCGCTGACGATCGCTGTACTGATTGGTCTCAGCGGCTGTGTGACCGTTACTCAGGACCGGTTTGCCGAGAAGGCATCACCGGATAAAGCCGTCGAAAACTACACTCAGCTGGGGCTGGGGTATCTGCAGAAAGGCCGCCCGGACTGGGCCCGTGACCGTCTGCAGAAAGCACTGGAAATCAAACCGGAAGACCCGGCTGCCAACGACGCTATGGGTCTGGTGTGGCAGACGGAAGGTGAACTGGATCTGGCCGAAGAATCCTTCACCAAAGCGCTGCGCCATGATTCAGGCTTCACTCAGGCGCGTCATCACCTGGGCCGTCTGTACATGCAGACCGGGGAATTCGATAAAGCTGAAAAACTGCTGAAAAAATCCGCTAACGACCGCTATTACAACGCCCGTGTGCAGGCCTACAGCGATCTGGGGATGACCTATTACCGACTGGGCAATCCGGCACTGGCGATTGAGTCGTATAAAGAATCCCTGCGACTGGCGCCGTACAACGTCGATGCGCTGGTTAACGTCTCGACTCTGCTGTTTGAGCAGCAGCAGTACGATGAATCGCAGAAGTACTTTGACCGTTTCGACCGTCTGGCGCAGAAAGACCAGACCGAACACAGTGCCCACAGTCTGTGGCTGGGTATTCAGTTGGCCAATATCAATCAGAACACCAGCAATGCGGTGCGTCTGGCATCACAGCTGAAAAAGCAGTTTCCGCAGTCGCGTGAATACCGCATGTATCAGGCCTCATTGGCCGGAGCCCCGCAGTGAACAAGAACATGGAAAACCCGATCAAGCGTCGGGTCAGCCGTAAAATCTGGGTTGGCAAAGTACCCGTCGGTGGCGATGCCCCGATTGCCATCCAGACCATGACCAATACCGAAACCACCGATGTGGCGGCTACGGTTGCGCAGATTAAGCGCGCGCAGGACGCCGGTGCGGACATCGTCCGCGTCTCTGTGCCGACCATGGACGCTGCCGAAGCCTTCGGCGCGATCCGTTCTCAGGTTGACGTGCCTCTGGTCGCCGATATCCACTTTGACTACCGCATCGCCCTCAGAGTGGCTGAGCTGGGTGTGGACTGTCTGCGTATTAACCCCGGTAATATTGGTCGCGAAGACCGTGTTCGTGCCGTGGTCGATGCTGCCAAAGATAAAGGCATTCCGATCCGTATTGGTGTGAACGCCGGTTCTCTGGAAAAAGACCTGCAGAAGAAGTATGGCGAGCCGACCCCGGATGCTCTGGTGGAATCCGCCATGCGCCACATTGATATCCTCGATCGTCTGAACTTCCCGGATTTCAAACTGAGTCTCAAAGCCTCGGACATCTTTATGACCGTGGCAGCGTACCGCAAGATCGCCAACCAGATTGAACAGCCGCTGCATCTGGGCATCACCGAAGCCGGTGGCCTGCGCGGTGGTACGGTAAAATCCTCCATCGGTCTCGGCCTGCTGTTGTGGGACGGTATTGGCGATACCATCCGTGTCTCGCTGGCGGCGGACCCGGTGGAAGAAGTGAAAGTCGGCTGGGATATGCTGAAGTCGCTGAAACTGCGCTCCCGCGGTATCAACTTCATTGCCTGTCCAAGCTGCTCGCGTCAGAATTTTGATGTGATCAAAACCATGAACGAGCTGGAACAGCGCGTTGATGACATCCGCACCGACATGAGCGTTTCCGTGATCGGATGTGTGGTGAACGGCCCGGGTGAAGCCAAAGAAACGGATCTGGGCCTGACCGGCGGTCAGCCGAATCTGGTGTATCTGGACGGCAAACCGGCTGGCAAGCTCAGCAATGAGACCCTGGTTGATGATCTGGAGCGCATGATCCGCGAACGTGCCGCCCAGCTGGATGAAGAACGTAAGAACCTGATTGCGGCAGTGTCCGTCACTGAGAGCTGAGCAACAGGCAGGAACTGAGAACACAATGTCGAATAAAATTCAGGCCATCCGTGGGATGAACGACCTGCTGCCGGCACAAAGCCCGGTCTGGCAGTATCTCGAAGGCACGGTCAAAGACCTGCTGGCATCCTATGGCTATGACGAAATCCGTATGCCGATTGTTGAGCAGACTGCTCTGTTCAAGCGCTCCATCGGTGAAGTCACCGATATCGTCGAAAAAGAAATGTATACCTTTGAGGACCGCAACGGTGACAGCCTGACGCTGCGTCCTGAAGGCACCGCCAGCTGTGTACGTGCCTGTGAAGAACACGGCCTGCTGTATAACCAGACCCAGCGTCTCTGGTACACAGGTCCCATGTTCCGTCACGAGCGTCCTCAGAAAGGCCGCTACCGCCAGTTCTATCAGGTCGGTGTGGAAACTTTTGGTATTGCCACACCCGATATCGACGCAGAACTCATTCTGCTCACTGCGCGTCTCTGGGCCCAGCTGGGTCTGAGTGATTCTGTCACCCTGCAGCTGAATACCCTCGGCAGTAACGAAGCCCGTGCGCGCTACCGCGACGCACTGGTGGCGTATCTGTCCGAGCGTAAAGATCAGCTGGACGAAGACAGCCAGCGTCGTCTGGAAAGTAACCCACTGCGTGTCCTCGACAGCAAGAATCCTGAGACCCAGGCGCTGCTGACCGGCGCTCCGGAACTGCACGACTATCTCGATGACGAAAGCCGTGCTGACTTCACTCAGCTGCGCGCTATTCTCGATGCCGCCGGGGTGAAGTACGAGATCAACCAGCGTCTGGTGCGTGGACTCGATTACTACTGCAAAACCGTGTTTGAATGGGTCACCGACAAGCTCGGTGCCCAGGGCACCGTCTGTGCCGGTGGCCGCTACGATGGACTGGTGGAGCAGTTGGGTGGTAAACCGACCCCGGCGGTAGGCTTTGCCATGGGCGTTGAGCGTCTGATTCTGATGCTGGAAACGCTGGAACTGATTCCGCCGCAGGTGATGCAGACCATTGATCTGTACGTTTGCGGAGTGGGCGAGGGGGCGGCCATGGCGTCATTACTGCTCGCCGACGAACTTCGAGAAGCTCAGCCCTGGTTGCGGGTGCAGACCCATTGCGGTGGTGGCAGCTTCAAGAGCCAGATGAAAAAAGCCGATAAGAGTGGCGCCCTGTTTGCGCTGCTGTTAGGTGAAAGTGAGATCGCAGCGTCTCAGGTAACCGTTAAGGATCTGCGTGGCGGCCTTGAACAGGCGACGATTCCGCAGGCGGAATTGCCGGACTGGCTGACCGAACACCTGAACTGATTTAACAGATAAAACCCGGCCTGAGGCCGGATAATGCAAACATAAGGATCCTGTTGGAACAATTATGACCGAGTACCGTACTGACGAAGAACAGGCAGAGATCATCAAAAAATGGTGGTCTGAGAACGGCACCAGCCTGTTGGCGACCATCGCTGTGGCTGCTGCAGGTGTGTTTGGCTGGAACTTCTGGCAGGACCACAAACAGGCGGAAGGTGAAGCCGCATCGGCTATTTACAGCCAGATGCTGGAACTGGCCGCGCAGCAGCAGAATACCGATAACGTGCAGATTCAGAATCTGGCTGAACAATTGCAGAACGACTTTGCAGGCAGCTCCTACGCGGATTTCGCGGGTCTGTTCATTGCCCGTATCGCCGCCGAAAACGGTGACTACGAAGCAGCAGCAGCAGAGCTGACCACACTGGCTGCGGCTACCGATCAGGAACCGGTACGCTACCTGGCTCAGGCCCGTCTGGCCAAGGCTCTGGTTCAGCTGGACAAAACACAGGAAGCCCTGGATGTTCTGCCCGCTGAGCCGAATGCAGCGTTCGCTCCTCAGATTGAAGAGGCCCGTGGCGATGCTTTGTACCGTCAGGGTGATCTGGCCGACGCCCGTCAGGCTTACCTGAAAGCTATGGAAGCTGCACGTGCTCTGGGTCAGATGAACCCGGCACTGCAGGAAAAAATTGACAGTCTGGCGGTTGCCGCCGCTGAGGACGCCTGATGCCAATGGCCGCTAAGCGCGTTCTGCTGGCAGCCTCGGCTGCCCTGATGCTGCTGTCTGGCTGTGCCAGTCAGCCGGACAAGAAACTCCCGGATGTTACGGGTGAGACCAAAGTGTCGGTGGAATGGCGTGCCCGTCTGGGTGATGGCCCGGGTGCTCTGCACGCACGTATGACCGTCGCTGTTTCAGCGGATGACATCGTTTACGCCGCTGATACCTCAGGCACGCTGTCCGCCCTGACACTGGAAAGCGGCAAGCGTCTGTGGGAAACCTCCTTCGGCCAGAGCATTCTGGGTGGTGTCGGTTTGGATGGCGATCAGCTCTACATCAGCCTGATGGAAGGTTCGCTGGTGGCGCTCTCCGCGGAAACCGGTGAAGAGCTCTGGCGCGCTATGCTGCCGAGTGAATCGGTTGCGCCAGCGGTAGCGGACAATGCCCGGGTGTACGTGCAGACGGTCGATGGCCGTGTTACTGCGCTGAGCCGCGAAGATGGCAGCCAGCTGTGGACCTATGAAGCCGGTCTGCCGGTGCTGTCCGTTCGTGGTACTGGCTCCCCCCTGATGATGGATCAGTTTGTCGTGGCAGGCTTTGCCACCGGTAAAGTGGTGGCTCTGGATAAAACCCTGGGTATCCCTCGCTGGGATGTGCGCCTCGGTGTGCCGGATGGCCGCTCTGAGCTGGAGCGTCTGGTCGACGTTGATGGTACGCCATCCTATGAAGGGCAGTTGATTTACGCAGCGGCTTATCACGGTAAGATTGCCGCACTGACCCCGAATGGCGAAACCATCTGGGAAGAAGACGGTTCAAGTTATACCAGCCCTGAGCTGGCGCTGGGCAGCGTCTACCTGGGGCTGGATAACGATGAGATTCAGGCCTATGACATGCTCAATGGTGCCGAAGCCTGGCATCAGGATGCGCTGAAAGGCCGCGTACTGGGGCAGGTGACAGCGACCGGTGCGTCTCTGGCGGTCGCCGATGCCGATGGCTATGTGCACATCCTGAGTCAGCTTGACGGTCGTCTGACCGGTCGTATCTTCCTGCGTCCGCGTCCACTGCATATTAACTACCCGCAGCAGACAGAAGCCACCAACGGCCGCCTTGGCCGTGGACGTGACTTCGGTATCCGCAGTACTCTGATTGATACTGACGCCGGTCTGCTGGTGTACACCAATTTCGGCGAGCTGCTGCTGCTCACGATAGAATAAGTCTGTTCTCACGGGTAGCGCGTCCGGCGTTACCCGTTTCAATCCTTTTCAGCTGAGGTTTTCTGACAGTATGGTTCCTGTTATTGCTCTGGTAGGGCGCCCCAATGTCGGTAAATCCACGTTATTTAACCGGCTGACCAAAACCCGTGATGCCCTCGTGGCCGAAATTGCCGGGCTGACCCGTGACCGTAAATACGGCGAAGGCAAAGTCGGTGATTATCCCTTCATTGTGATTGATACCGGCGGTATCAGTGGCCAGGAAGAAGGCATCGATGAAGCCATGGCCAGCCAGAGCTTTCTGGCCATCAAAGAAGCCGACATCGTCTTTTTCATGGTCGATGTGGCGGCGGGCCTGACCGCGGGTGACCGTACCCTGGCGGAATATCTGCGCCGCCAGGAGAAATCGGCTTACCTGATTGCCAACAAGATCGACGGTAAAAACCCGGATGTGGTACTCAGCGAGTTCTATGAGCTGGGCATGGGTGAACCGCTGCCGATTGCCGCGGCACACAACCGCGGAATTGCTGCCCTGATCGAATACGTGATGGATGAACTGCATCACGAAGAGAAAGTCATCGAAGAAGAAACCGGCTATTACTACGAAGAAGACGAAGCCGGTGATGACGAGCCAAAGCATGAAGAGCTGGACATCAAAGGCATCAAGATTGCTGTGGTGGGCCGTCCGAACGTGGGTAAATCCACACTGGTAAACCGCTTCCTCGGTGAAGACCGGGTGGTGGTGTTTGACGAAGCCGGAACCACCCGCGACAGCATCTATATTCCCTACGAGCGACACGGCCAGCCCTATACCCTGATTGATACCGCCGGGATACGCCGCCGCAAGAACATCACCGAAGCGGCGGAGAAATTCTCCATCATCAAAACCCTGCAGGCCATCCAGGACTGTAACGTCTGTATTCTGGTACTTGATGCCCGTACCGGCATTGTTGAGCAGGATCTGCACATGCTCAGCTTCGTGCTCAACTCCGGTCGTGCACTGGTGCTGGCGGTGAACAAATGGGATGGCATGACCGCCGACGACAAAGAGCGCATCAAAGATGAGATCGACCGTCGTTTTAACTTCCTGACCTTTGCGGATATTCACTTTATTTCAGCACTGCACGGTACCGGTGTGGGTCATCTGTATGAGTCAGTGGATGCAGCCTATGAGTCGGCCATGGCCAAATGGCAGACCAACCTGCTGACCCGCATTCTCGAGGATGCGGTGGCCAGCCATCAGCCAGCCATTGTGCGCGGACGCCGTCCGAAGCTGCGCTATGCCCACCAGGGTGGCTCCAACCCGCCGATCATCGTGGTGCACGGTAATATGACCAATGATCTGACCGACGATTACCGCCGCTATCTGACCAATACCTTCCGCCGGGTACTGGACATCAAGGGCACGCCGGTACGCTTTGAATTCCGTTCCGGAGAAAACCCCTTCTCCGAGAAGAAAAAGGAAATCCGCCATTCCAGCAAACGCCGTGCGGATGCCGTAGAGCGGACGGCCAACAAGCGTAAGATCAAGATTGATAAAGCGCGTAAACAATTGCGCAAGAACTACCGCCAACCGGACTGACCTCAATCAAAGGATAAATGCCGTTTATGAGCCTGTTAGCCCGCCATTTTGACTGGCTCAGTTTTCTGGTTCTTGCCGTTCTGTTTGTTGCCTTCCCGCAGATCGATCTGACTGTCAGCAGCTGGTTCTATGATCCGGCCAGCGGCCACTGGGCGGGCGATAACTCAGTACTGGCTGACAGCATTTATGGCCTGTTCCGTTATCTGCCGTATTTCCTTGTGCCGGTGCTGCTGCTGACCGTGGGATTCAGTTTTGTACCCGGTGTGATGGAAAAAAGCCGTCGCCGCGCCTGGGTGTTCCTGCTGGTGACGCTGCTGGCAGGCCCGGGCATTCTGGTGCACAACGTGTTCAAAGATACCTTTGACCGTGCCCGGCCTAAAAACGTTGAGCAGTTCGACGGACATAAAACCTTTACCCCCGCCTTTGTGATTAACCGCACCTGCGAGAAAGGCTGCAACTCGTTTGTCAGCGGTCATGCGGCTATGGGGTTCTGGTTTATGGCGTTGGGCTGGGTGTTCAGCAGTTATCGCTGGTTTACCCTTGGTCTGGTCCTCGGGGGAATTCTGAGCCTTACCCGCATGGTGCAGGGTGGGCATTTTCTCAGTGACACCCTGTTCGCCGGATACCTCTGTTATTTCACCTTCCGGCTTCTGGCCGGGGTCATTCTTAAACAGAAGAATGTGACTGTCTGATATCACAAAAAAGAAGTGTAAGTTTTTATCTGTTTGGCTCGATTTGATACAGACGTGTGTAAGTGGCTACTTATCGTCCAGCGCAACCTGTGTATACTGGGCACATAAGATCTGAGCAGGATCTTATCTCCACTATCGTGAGTGTACTCTGCTGCCGTGGCGCAGTTCGCCAGGCAGGTTCCGGGCACAACCCGGCTCTCAGAAGAGCCCTTGTGCCGGTGATAGCACTCCGTTTGAGCCCGCTTCAGGCGGGCGTTTTTTTGCCCGCCTTTCAGGCATTATTCCGCTTCGATGCCGACCACGATCCAGGGTGCATCGTTTGACGCCATATCACGTTCCAGATGCCAGATATCGAAAATACCGTCTTCCGATTTCTCCAGATCGTCTTTGCAACGGCCGCGGAACAGCAGACTGATTTCGCGATGTGACGGAGTTTCGTCAGCCCGCACGATGTCGCAGTCCAGATCCAGTATTTCGGTCTGGGGTGGCACCATCAGGCGGTTGCGCTGGGCGGAGAGGGCATCAAACAGCGCCGGGCTGACGTATTCACGGATCAGCTCCAGATTTCCTTCATTCCAGGCCTGCTGCACCAGACGGTAATGATCCAGTGCACCGGCAATAAAGGCGTCTGCGTCAAAGCCGTCAGGCAGATTCATAGGGACGGCACCGGCTGCGCTACCGGCCATGGCTTCTTCCTGCTGAAAAAAGTGGCCCTGTCCGACGCCGACAGCGGCCGCCTGTCGCTGTTGGGGAGCGGGCCGCAGCAGGCGGCTGATGAGAAAGAACAGACCAACCAGCAGCAGGATATCCATCAGCTGAATGCCTTCAAAGGCACCACTTCCCAGCAGATAAGCAAACAGACCGCCGGCCAGCAGGCCACCAAGCATGCCCCCCATCAGTCCGGTGCGGGCAGGTGCCGCCTGCTGCTGCTGATTCTTATCCGTTTGTTTGGCCGGAGCCGCGCGTTGTGGTGTCGTTGGGGTGCTTTTGCCAAAGCCGCCACTGCCAAAACGCTTGGCCTGGGCTTCGTTCACCATTCCCAGCATCAGAATCATTGCCGACAGGCAGGTAATCAGTGTTTTCATAACATCCTCGTTTGGTTGAGACTGAAGGATAACGGATTCAAGCCAGGTCCTGTAGTCAGGGTTGGCGTTATAATGGCGGCCTTTCGTTGCGGAGACAGCAGCGCTATGCAGTGGCATATTTTCTGTCGGGTTATCGATAATTTCGGCGATATCGGCGTCTGCTGGCGCCTCGCGGTGCAGCTGCAGAAGGATCATGGGCAGGAGGTCAGTCTGTGGGTGGATGATCTGGCCGCCTTTCAGCAGATAGAGCCGGAGGTTCTGGGCGCGACAGAGGTTCAGACCGTTCAGGGAATCCGGGTATTTCACTGGACGGCACAGACGTCAGGTCTGGAAGCCGGATCTCCCGCCGACGTGGTGATCGAAGCCTTTGCCTGCGAGCTTCCGGCTCCTCTGGCATTGGCACTGCAGGAGCGTAACCCGCCACCGCATTGGATCAATCTTGAGTATCTGTCGGCAGAGCCGTGGGTGACGGATTTTCATCTCGGGCAGAGTCCGGTCGGGCGGCTGACAAAGGTCTTCTTTTTCCCCGGATTTACCGCAGGAACCGGCGGACTTCTGGCTCCGCCTGCGGGCACTGAATCTCTGGTTGCAGAGATGGCCACCGCCACCGCCCGGGCTGAATTCCTGAATTCCTGCGGTATCCACGCTGCTGAGGGCGAACGCTATATTTCGCTGTTTTCGTACGAAACGGCGGCCCTCAATGGCTTGCTGGATGCGCTGGTACAGGAGCAAGGCTGGCATCTTCTGGTGCCGCAGGGGCGGGCAATGGCTGGTGTGAACCGTTGGTGTGGTGATGATCTGCCAGCCGTCGGAACACGTACCCGCGGCGGGCTGCGCCTGTCATCCTTACCTTTTCTGAGCCAGCCAGAGTACGACCGTCTGCTGGCTATGTGTGAGCTGAATGCCGTCAGGGGAGAGGAGTCTTTTATCCGCGCGCAGATGCTGGGCACGCCGCTGCTGTGGCATATCTATCCGCAGGAAGATAATGCGCATGTCATCAAGCTGAATGCCTGGCTGGACCTGCTGCTGGCGGAGTGCCCGCAACCTCTGGCAGCAGAGTTACGCTCGGCACATTTTTGCTGGAACGACATGCCGGAAAGCCGCCCGGCTGACTGGTCATATCTGCTGTCTGAACTGCCGCAATGGCGCGATCATCTGCGAAAGTGGCAGACAGTCATACGCCGCCACGGCGATCTCGTAACAAATCTGATGACATATTGCAAATAGCTGGATAAAGTGGCGCCGCAAATTTCTCAACCATCTGTGAATCGGTACACACTATGAAAACTGCACAGGAATTCCGCGCGGGTCAGGTCATCAATCTGAGTGGCCAGCCATGGGTTATCCTCAAGGCTGAATTTAACAAATCTGGCCGTAACTCTGCTGTGGTAAAAATGAAGCTGAAGAACGTCCTGAGTGGTGCCTCTCAGGAGCCTGTTTTCAAGGCTGACGACAAACTGGAGCCACTCGTTCTTGAGCGTAAGCAGGTCACGTATTCTTACTTCGCTGATCCTCTTTATGCCTTTATGGATGAAGAGTACAACCAGATCGATATCGAAAAAGACAACCTGGGCGAAGCCCTGAACTTCATCACAGACGGCATGACGGACGTGTGTGAAGCGACTTTCTTCGACGGCAAGGCAATCTCAATTGAGTTGCCAACCACCATCGTGCGCACCGTGTCTTACACTGAGCCTGCAGTGCGTGGTGATACTTCCGGCAAGGTAATGAAGCGCGCTACCCTGGAAAACGGTCATGAAATGCAGGTTTCTGCATTTATCGAGATTGGTGATGCCATCGAAATCGATACCCGTACCGGGGAGTTCAAAGGCCGCGCCAAAAACTGATCTGCCGCTTCTGAAGCCCGGTTTTTTAAACAGGGCCCCGGAGGAAACAAAAACGCCGGCATCTGCCGGCGTTTTTGTTTACATCACCCGCATACCGGGCTGAGCACCCTCGTGCGGTTCCAGCAGGAATATCTCACTGCCGCCAGGACCCGCTGCCAGCACCATACCCTCTGACATACCGAACTTCATTTTGCGTGGTGCCAGGTTGGCCACCATCACCGTAAGTTTTCCTTCCAGATCTTCCGGCTGGTACGCCGACTTGATACCGGAGAAGACGTTGCGGGTCTCACCGTTGCCGATGTCGAGGGTCAGTTGCAGCAGTTTGTCGGCGCCTTCCACATGGCTTGCCGCGACGATCCGGGCAATGCGCAGATCCACTTTGGCAAAGTCCGGGAAATCGATGGTGTCGGCGATGACTTCATTACCGTCTTCACGCAGGGCAGGACCTTTGCTTTTGGCCTTCTTGTTGTCTTTTTTATCCGCTTTCTTTTCTGCAGCGGCAGGTGCCGGAGCGGTGCCTGCTTCTTTTTCCTGCGCGGCTTTGGTTTCTTCGAGAATCGCGTTGACCTTATCCATCTCGGCGCGGGCCAGCATCGGCTTGAACTTGTTAATGCTGTGACCACTGAGGATGGTGGTACGGCTGTCCCAGTTCAGATCCGGCAGGTTGAGGAAGTCACAGGTTTTGTCCGCCAGATCAGGCAGTACCGGTGCCAGATAGGTCATCAGCTGACGGAACAGGTTCAGTGCAACCGAGCAGACGTCGAGCACGTCCTGTTCGCGGCCTTCTTCTTTCGACATGGCCCAGGGTGCTTTTTCCTGAATGTATTCGTTGGCGCGGTCAGCGAGTGCCATGATGTCTTTCATCGCGCGGCTGAATTCGCGTTTTTCATAATATTCGGCGATCTGCTCACCGGCGGCGATAAAGTCGCTGACCATGGCCGCTTCGCTGCAGGTTTCACTCAGCTGGCCACCCGACTTTTTCACGAAGTTGGCGGTACGGCTGGCGATGTTGATCAGCTTGTTGACCAGATCAGAGTTCACGCGCTGGACAAAATCTTCGAGGTTGAAGTCGAAGTCGTCGACGCTGCTGCCCAGCTTGGCGGCAAAGTAGTAACGCAGATAGGTCGGGCTCAGATGGTTCAGGTAAG
>CETZ01125688.1_pt1 | contig 48287 bp, 38 predicted proteins | sample 531441 | NCBI WGS metagenome assembly CETZ01 (sample SAMEA2623098, study PRJEB7988) | marine metagenome | isolation source: saline water (ENVO:00002010), including | reverse complement strand
TGAGCAGGCCGAAGCCACCCGCCGTATCCGTGAAGAGTCTATGATGGATCCGACGTCCGGCCTGCTTAACCGCCACGGATTTGATCTGCGGCTGTCGCATGTCGTGGAATCCGGTACGGAACACAGCGGCGTACTGCTGCTGATTCAGCTGCGTGATTTTTCGACCTTCAACCAGCAGGAAGGGCGCGAGGCCGGAGATGAACTGCTGAGTGCCGTCGGCGGCATTCTCGCAGACTGGCAGAACGAGTACACAGGTACCATCTCCGGTCGTCGTACCGGTGCCGATTTCTCCGTATTTACCCCCTGTGCCGACCGTCATCAGGCCGAAGAAATGATGAGTCAGCTGTATGCGCGTATCAGTACGTCCATTCTGTCACGCCGTGGCCGCCATCAGTTTCAGATAGGTGCGGTGTTCCTGCAGGGCAAGGAATCAACCCTCAGCACCGCCTTCAGCTGCGCCGATGCGGCGCTGCGTCAGGCTCAGCATCAGGCTGGCAGTGGCTGTGCTCTGTATCAGAATGAGTCGGGTCAGAAAGAGTGGACCGCAGCCGAATGGCGATCACTGCTGTCAACGGTACTGCAGGAAAAGCGCATTGTGCTGTGTTTTATGCCGGTGCTGTCGAGCAGTGACCAGCGCCTGATGCAGCTTGAGGTCTACAGCCGGATTGAGTGGGAAGGCGAGATGATGTCCGCAGCGCGCTTCTGGCCTATGGTCGAGCACCACAATTTCTCGGCGGAATACGATCTGGCGATTGTTGAGTCGGTTCTGCGTCACATTGGCTCTGAACCGGAGATGGACGTGCGCTTCTGCATCAACCTGTCTCCGGCATCGGTCATCAGGGAAAACTTCCATCAGAAACTGCTGGATCTGGTGCGCCGTTATCCGCGTGAAGCGGCCAGCATAGCGCTGGAAATTCCGGAGTTTTCACTGGAGACCACAGAGCAGGCGATGTCCCGTCTGGCCATGCTGTTGCAACCATACGGGGTGCTCACCGGACTGGATCAGCTGGGTACCGGCAGTCTGGCCTTTGCGTATCTGCAGCGTCTGCCACTGGATTATGTGCGCATCGACGGCAGCTTCAACCGAGGCGTGCACCGCGCACAGGATCACAGATTTTATATACAGAGCATGGTCCAGATCGCGCATAATCTCGACCTGCAGGTCCTGGCTGAAGGTCTGGAACAGGCCGAGGACGTTCACACCGTCCGTCAGACCGGTGTCGACGGTCTTGGCGGTTACTACTTCTGTAAACCCTTTGTGACCCTGCGCGAGGTACTGACCTGGAGCCGCTCCGGCCCGGCGTCAGGCTGAAATCCGGATGTTTAACAGGAGATAATGACGATGTTACGCGGGTTGCTGCTGCCTTTATGTCTGCTCGCTTCACTGCTTCATGCAGAAGGCGACCGGGAGGAAAGCGCGCTGGATATTTCCGGCCTTGAGGTGCGTGAGCCCATTCCCGGGCGCATGATGTCATCGGCGTATCTCACCATCACCAACACCTCGGCTGAAGACCGCACCCTGTTGTCGGCGTCGGCCGACTGGGCCGGGCTGATCGAAATCCACACCCACATTCACGAAGACGGTGTGATGCGTATGCGTCAGCTGCCGTCACTGATTATTCCGGCTGGCGAAAGCCGGGTGTTTGAACCCGGTGGCCTGCATCTGATGCTGTTCCGTCTGTCTCTGCCGTTACCGGAAACACTCACCATGACTCTTTGCTTCGATGATGACGAATGTCTGATCGCAGAGGCAGATCTGATGGTACCCTGACCACCTTTCTGTTAGTCATCTGTGCCTTGTGCACACAACGATTTGGGAGGTTGAGATGTGGGTCCTGCGGCAAGGGTGGTCAGGAATGAAAAATACGTTTCTGCTGTGTCTGTTACTGGCGCCGCTGTCAGCCAGTTCTGATGAAGTGACAGTGGAGTCCCTGATGACCCGCTACACTGAGTTGTCTGCAGAGCCAGAAACCGCTCAGGCCCTGTATCAGCAGGGGCAGGAACGGGCCCGCTTCTGTTTCAGCTGTCATGGCGAAGACGGCAACAGTACCCGCGATTACATCCCCAATCTGGCGTCACAGAATCCGGTATACCTGTTCACCCAGTTCGAAAAGTTCGCCAGTGGCGAGCGTAAAAACTACGTGATGAGCCGTCTCGCACCTGAGTTGACGGCGGATGACCGCATCGCCATCGCCGAGTATTTTTCCCATCAGGATGTCAAGCCGCGCACAGAAGGTGAAGACATCTCTGTGGTGCCCCAACAGAGCGGCAGGCAGCTGTATGAATCCATGTGTTTTGCCTGCCACGGCACCGATGGTCACGGCAACGAACAGATCCCTCGCATTGCCGGTCAGCCTTACACCTTTCTGCACAGTACGCTGCTGAGCTTCCACAATAATGAAGAGAAACGGCGCAATTCGCCTATGGTGTCGGTGATCCGCAACCTGACCGAAGAGGATCTGGAAGCGGTTGCCAGCTGGGTAGCCCGGATGCCCTGAATCCGGGTTATCATTGCCGGTTCTTACCTGAGCAGGCTCTGATATGGACGGCAACATCCGACATCCACGCGATCCGCTCTGGCAGTTCTGGGTGGACCGCGGCGGTACCTTTACCGACATCGTCGCCCTGACACCGGGCGGCGAGCTGGTCACCCGCAAACTGCTGTCGGAAAACCCCGCTCATTACGCGGATGCCGCGATCGAGGGCATCCGTCGCCTGCAGGCAGCGCATCCGGAGTATTCTTCTGCCATCTCACACATCCGCATGGGCACTACGGTGGCGACTAACGCCCTGCTGGAGCGCAAGGGTGAGGCGACCGTGCTGCTGATCAGCAAAGGTCTGCGTGATCAGCTGCAGATCGGCTATCAGACCCGCCCGGACATTTTTGCCGTGCAGATTGATCTGCCGCAGCCCCTATACGATCTGGTGTACGAAGTGCCGGAGCGCATTCTGGCCGATGGCCGGATCGATTATCCATTGGATGAAGAAGCCGTTGTTGTTCAGCTGCATGAAGCCCGTGAACTGGGTTTTACGGCGGTGGCCGTGGCGCTGATGCACGCCAGCCGTTTTCCGCAGCATGAACAGCGCATTGGTGAGCTGGCGCGGGCCATGGGGTTCAGCCAGATCTCCCTGAGCCATGAAGTCAGCCCTCTGGTAAAACTCGTACCACGCGGGCAGACCACCGTCGCCGATGCCTATCTGTCGCCGGTATTGCGTCGCTATGTCGGTCAGGTTCAGGCGGCATTGTCCGCACGGCACCCGGACAATCAACCACAGTTGGAGTTTATGCAGTCCAACGGTGGACTGGTAGACGCCGCTGATTTTCAGGGGCGTGATGCGGTGCTGTCCGGTCCGGCCGGTGGCGTGGTGGGCATGTCGCAGACGGCGCAGACCGATGGCTTTGATCAGGTGATCGGTTTTGACATGGGCGGTACGTCCACCGATGTCAGCCACTTTGCCGGAGAACTGGAGCGCGAAACCGAAACTCTGGTGAATGGCCAGCGCCTGCGCGTGCCGATGATGAACATTCACACCGTTGCTGCGGGTGGTGGCTCTGTAGTGCGCTTTGAGGACGGCCGTTTACAGGTGGGGCCGGAGTCCGCGGGGGCGTTTCCCGGACCGGCCTGTTACCGTAATGGCGGCCCGCTGACCATCACTGACTGCAATCTTCTGCTGGGCCGGATTCAGGCCAGTCATTTCCCGGCGGTCTTTGGCCCGCAACAGAATCAGCGCCCGGACACCGGCGGCGTACGCGCCGCCTTTGTGCAACTGGCGGACGACGTCTCCGCGGCGACAGGCCAACACTGGACGCCGGAGCGACTCGCCCGGGGTTTCCTCGATGTTGCCATCGGCAATATGGCAGCGGCGGTGAAAAAGGTTTCTGTCCAGCGTGGTTATGACGTGCAGGAGTACGTCCTCAACGCCTTCGGCGGAGCCGGTGGTCAGCACGCCTGTGCGCTGGCCGATGCCCTCGGTATGCAGCGTATTTATCTGCACCCCATGGCCGGTGTCCTGTCGGCCTATGGTATAGGGATCGCCCGTCAGCGCTGGCTTGGTGAAGCCGCTCTGGAGTGCCCGCTGAAGGGCGCTGCACAGAAGGTGACGCGTGCGGCGCTGGCATTGCAGGAGACATCGCCGGTGGCCGGTGAGATGACCCTGCGTGTGTATCTGCGCTATGAAGGTTCAGACACACCGCTGCTGGTGGACTGGCAGGACGAAGCTCAGGCCAGAGCCGGGTTCCTGCGTCAGCATCAGGCTCTGTTTGGCTTTGTACACCCGCATAAACCCTTGCTGCTGGATGCCCTGCAGCTGGAAATTGTCAGTCCGGGGACTGAAGCACCACCGGCAACGCTGCCTGCGGAAACCCGGTGTACAGAGCATGAAACTGTGCCGGTGTTTTTTGCAGACTGGCAGGAAACACCCGTGATTCAGCGCCACGAATTAGCTGCGGGTTTCAGTGCGCACGGACCTCTGCTGATCAGTGATGACAGCTCGACCCATCTGATTGAGCCGGGCTGGAGGCTTGAGGTGCTGAACAGCGGTGCGCTGCTTCTCAGCCGATATCCGGAGCATGAACAGCCGTCACAGGCCAGTAAGGCTCTCAGCGGCCCGGACCCGGTACGGCTGGAAATTTTCAATAATCTGTTCATGTCCGTGGCAGAGCAGATGGGCTTTGTGCTGGAAAAAACCGCCAGCAGTGTGAACATCAAAGAGCGGCTGGACTTCTCCTGTGCGCTGTTCGACGGTGCCGGTGAGCTGGTGGCCAATGCGCCGCACATTCCGGTGCATCTGGGGTCCATGAGTGAAAGCATTCAGGTGGTGATGCGCGGTCATCCGGACATGAAACCGGGCGATGCTTATGTGCTCAATACGCCATACAACGGCGGCACACACCTGCCGGATATCACGGTGGTGCGCCCGGTCTTCCTGCACGGTGAAGAGTCCGCCCGATTCTACGTTGCAGCGCGTGGCCATCACGCTGATATCGGCGGTATCTCGCCGGGTTCTATGCCGTCGCGCAGTGGTCATATTGATGAAGAAGGCGTGCTGCTGGACAACCTGGTGCTGGTCAGAGAGGGGCAGTTTCAGGAGCAGGACATCCGTGAACGTCTGGCAATGGCCCGGTATCCGGCACGTAACCCGGATCAGAACATTGCCGATCTGATGGCACAGCTTGCGGCCTGCGAGAAAGGCGCGGCTGAACTGCAGCGGTTGTGTGAGCGGTATGGCGCAGAGACCGTTCAGGCCTATATGGCGTACGTGCAGGATAACGCTGAACAGACCTTGCGCGCCTGCCTGGCCACCCTGCCTGAAGGGCAGGTCAGCAGTGAGATGGATGACGGCTCGCGCTTCTGTCTCAGTCTCAGCCGTGATCCGGACACAGGCAATGCGGTACTGGATTTCAGCGGCACCGGTTACCGCCCTGACCAGCCCATGCACCCGGGGAATTTCAATGCCCCGGAATCGGTGGTGAAAGCGGCGGTGCTGTACGCCTTCCGTGTGCTGGTGCAGAAGCCAATGCCGCTGAATGCGGGTTTTTTCCGGGCTCTGACCCTGCGCATTCCCTCGCCGTCCATGATCAGTCCGGTCTGGCCGGCGGCGGTGGTCTCCGGCAATGTTGAGACGGCCCAGTCTCTGGTGGATACCCTGATGGCTGCTCTGCAGCTGATGGCTGGCAGTCAGGGCACCAATAACAATTTCACCTTTGGCAACGCTCAGTATCAGTATTACGAGACTCTGTGTGGCGGTGCCGGAGCCAGCGCGTCCGGGCCCGGCGCCAGCGCGGTGCACACGCACATGACCAATTCACGTCTGACCGATCCGGAAATCCTGGAGCAGCGTTATCCGGTGGTGCTGGACCGCTTTCATATCCGCCAGCTCAGCGGTGGTACCGGTCACCACACCGGCGGTAACGGTGTGGAGCGTCATCTCCGCTTTCTGATGCCGATGACGGCCAACATCATCAGTGGGCACCGGCAACAGGCCCCGCAGGGACTGAACGGTGGTGGCCCAGGTCAGACCGGGGTCAACTTTGTGTTCCGCGCGGATGGCCGCTGTGAGTGGCTGGACGGCTGTGCCGAAGTGGAAATGGGGGCCGGAGATACCTTCTGCGTCCATACTCCGGGTGGTGGAGGCTGGGGGCTGGATACACAGAGCTGATACGTTCCTGCAATAAGCTGCGAACTGTTACACGTGGTTACCTGCGCTTTATTCTCCCTTGTCTATAGTTAGTCCGATAACTACAGAAATCAGTGTCGGAGAATGACACTGAACCGGAGGCCCCATGGGAATACTCAATAAACTCAGCATTCAGCAGAAACTGGCCATACCAACATTGATTGTTGCCGTGTTGGTGGTGGTCAGTTCCCTGAACTCGGTGCGGGTCAGTTCGGATCTGACCAATCAATTCAGTGAGACGTCGGATGTCTTTCTGCATGCCATTTCCAAAGGTCTGAACGCTGACCGTGATCTGTATCAGGCGCTGACAGCCAGTCAGGACTACATTCTCAAACGTCAGCAGGGCAAAGACGTGTCTGCCGATATGGAATCGTTCAATGAGAATGCCCAGCAGGCTCTTGACCGTATGAAGTCGCTGCTGGAACTGACTGCTGCTTATCCGACGGTGCAGAATATGTCTTCCGGATTTGACCGCGATTATCAGGCCTGGCTGCAGGGCGCCCGCGAAGTCCTGCGACTGGCGGATGAGGGTAAAATCACCGAAGCGGCGGTGCTCAATTCCGGTGACGTCAGTGAATCTTTCAGCCGTCTGCGTAAGTACTACGACGTTACCGTTGAAGAGGTGGTCCGTCTCTCGGATGAGAGCATGATCGTAACCCGTGCTGCTGCCGAACGTCAGAAGTGGGGACTGTTGGCGACTATTGCCCTGGTGCTGCTGGCCAGTGGTCTCAGTATTGCTTTCGGTCCGCGCCTGGTTACCAGCCGTCTCAGTTCTCTGCGCGAAGTGATTGATGACATCAGTTCCGGTGACGGTGATCTGCGCAGCCGTCTGGATGCCAAAGGCCATGATGAGGTTGCGGTGCTGGCACGTTCCTTCAACGGCCTGCTCGACAAATTGCAGCAGCTGATTCTGAAAATCAAAGACGACTTCACCACGCTGGATGACGGGGTCTCTGTGATGGATGAGACGTCGAAAGAAAGCGACGTGATTTTCAAAAACCAGCAGAAGAGCCTGAGCCAGATTCTCGAAGCCGTTGCCGAGGTAAACCAGGCAGCTCAGTCGATTGCGGATAATTCCGCCAGTGCGGCCGGGTTTGCGGACAATGCGCGCCAGACAGCCTCTGACTCGCGTCAGCTGATGAGCAGCGCGGTAACTCACGTCGGCAACCTGGCGGCTGCTGTGACCGGTGCGGGGGATGTTGTTGCCCGTCTGTCGGAAGAGTCGTCCGGTATCGTCCGCGTGCTGGAAGTGATTCAGGATATCGCCGAGCAGACCAACCTGCTGGCACTGAACGCCGCGATTGAAGCCGCCCGTGCCGGCGAACAGGGGCGTGGTTTTGCGGTCGTGGCCGATGAAGTACGCACACTGGCCGGGCGCACTCAGCGTTCGACAGAAGACATCCGTGAAATGATCAGCCGTCTGCAACAGGGTGTGGAGAAAGCCGTGAATGCCATGTCCGCAGGCACCGGTCAGATGGGGCAGGTCTCAGAGATGGCCGGACAAGTGCTGCAGCTGACCGAGGAGCTGGAGTCTGCAATTTCCCAGAGTAACCAGGAAATTGCCCGCATCGCCACCGCAACCCGTCAGCAGAGTGATGTGACGGAAGGGGTGAAAAAGAACGCGGAAGGCCTGAATCAGATGTTCCTCGAAACCCAGGAAAATGTGGCTGAAACCCGCAAAGTATCCGGACGTATTTCGGATATGTCTTCCGGCATGAAGTCCACCATCGGTCGTTTCCAGGTCTGATTCTCAGCTGGAACCCTGAAGAGGAAACCGCACGCTGATTCTCAGGGTGCGGTTTTTTGCTTTCTGCATTTCCTCCCGGATCTCGCTCAGGCGCCCTGTTCTCTGAGTACTTTGAGAAACACCCCGGGCTCCGGTCTGACACGGTAGTTGTCCGTCTCATCCGCCCACAGCACCTTGCCCCCCGCGGCGGTGATGATCACCGTTGGCATGGGGGCTTCGGTGTCATAGCCCAGCACTTCCAGACCGGTCGGGATGCCGAAGTCAGAGACAATACCCAGGGTCCTGGCGGCCTGATTGTGTGTATCCGTCATATAGCGGAAGTTCACCTGCATCCTGCGCGCAAGAGCCTCGGTCTGGGCATGTGGTTGAGGTGAGATCAGGATAACGTCGGCCCCGAGCTGCTCGATTTCACGGTATTCACTGGCAATCTCACGTATCTGAGCCATACACAGCGGACACCAGTTACCGCGGTAAAACAGCCAGACTGCCGGTTTGGCGGTCAGTGCTGTTGTAGTAAAAACCTGACCGTTCTGATCGGTCAGTTCGACATCAGGCAGTGGGAAACCCGGACGGATAATGCGGCCGGGCTGGCGCTGGTAGCGGGAATACCAGTACACGTAGAGCAGAAACCCGCCGTACGCGACGGATGCCAGAGCGGTTGGCAGCAGGCTGTGCTGAAAACCGCTCGCTGCAATAACGACCCCGGCCAGGGTCAGCAGATGAATTTCCGGCAGGTGTGGCCGGGTGCGGGCCAGCAGAGGGCGGATCATCAGCAGACTGATCAGCGCCGTCATCGGCAGCGCGGCAAGCAGCACGCCTGACCAGCTGAGTACGGGCGCACCTGACAGTATCTGCCAGGCGGCAAAGGCTGAGAGGATGACAGAGCCGGTCATATAGAGTGAGACGTACGCTGCCTTGAGTCGCATCAACATATCAGGCCCTCAGCTTGCCGATGCGGTTGAACAGACCGCGGTAACTGACCAGCAGCATCACATCCAGCAGTGACCAGAATCCCTGATCCTGACGGCGCGGATTCTTGCCTTTGCTCATACGGTGGATCTGGCGTTCGTACCAGGCCACCTCCATTAACGCCAGTTTATCGATGGCTTTGACGCCGGTGCGGATGGGACGGACGATACTGTGTACATCTTCACCGGCAAGCAGGCGTTGTGGCAGATCCGGTTCCACGCACAAGGGGCGACCAAGACCGATCATGTCACAGGCTCCGGAAGTCACGGCCTCTGCCATGCCGCTGGCACTGCGGAAGCCACCGGTGACCATCAGCGGCACCGTCACTTCCTTACGCAGGGTTTCAGCGAATTCCAGAAAGTAGGCTTCGCGCTGGCGGGTAGAATCTTTGACCTTGCCGGTGTTGCCGGTCACCAGTGCCGGAGTTTCGTAGGAGCCGCCGGAGATTTCGATCAGGTCGATGCCTTCCGCGGCCAGTGCTTTGGCTACTGTGGTGGCGTCACCTTCATCAAAACCACCGCGCTGAAAATCGGCTGAGTTCATTTTTATCCCGATATTGAACCCGGGGCCGGTCGCGGCACGCATGGCGCGGTAGACCTCAAGCACCAGCCGCATGCGGTTGCTGATATCTCCACCCCATTGATCATCGCGCTTATTGTGCAATGGCGACAGGAACTGGCTGATCAGGTAGCCGTGAGCAGCGTGAATCTGCACGCCGTCAAAGCCGGCTTGCTGTGCCAGTGCGGCGGCGCGGGCAAAGCGCAGGATCACGTCCTGAATATCGTCTTCAGTCATGGCGCGGGGGACTGCAAAGAAGCGCTTCAGTTCGGGTTTCAGGGGCAGAGCGCTGGGAGCTATCGGAGCCGAATTGATGACCACAGGAGCTTGCTTGCCCGGATGGTTCAGCTGCATCCAGATCTGGCCTCCGGCGGATTGTCCGGCCCTGGCCCATTGACGCAGAAGATCCATATCGCGGTCATCTTCCAGCACCACATTGTTGGGCTCGCCGATATGACGGCGGTCGATCATGACATTACCGGTCACCAGCAGTCCGCTGCCACCGGCAGCCCAGTGTTTATACAGTGTGATCAGGCGTGGTGTGACCCGCAGAGAGGCGCTGCCCAGTGTTTCACTGAGTGCGGATTTGGCAATGCGGTTGGGCAGGGTACTGCCATTTTTCAGGGTCAGGGGTTGTCCCAGTACAGCGGCCGGTTGCATTCGTTCTGCCTCTCAGAGTCTGCTATGATTCGATAAGAATCGAACTATAACACGTTTCGATAATTATCAAACTATCCTGTCCGGAGACGTTTTCTGTGTCTGCAATCACCGATGATCAGCTGGCCCGCGCATTCGCGGCGTTGGGTAACCCTAACCGGCTGAAAATTTTCCGCAGCGTGCTGGCGCATCAGCGGCGTGATATCGGGCCGGAAGAAGACGCAGGCTGTCTGATTTACGACGTCATTAACAAGCTGGACATTGGCGCACCGACCGTGTCACACCACGTTAAAGTGCTCGAAAAGGCCGGATTGATCCGGGTGACACGCAACGGCAAATTCCTCTCCTGTCTGTTAAATGAAGAAATGCGCACAAAGCTCACTCTTTTCTTTAACTCTGCTCTGTAAAGTAAGTAAGGGCGGTTGAATTCTGCGCTAAGCTTTGGTGTGATGAACAAATAAGCTGTCTGTCCTGACCAGCTCTCCAACTTTTTCCTGAGGCAGTATGCGACTTACCTCTCTGCTGTTGTCTGTTATTCCGTTTCTGGTATCGGTGTCAGCCGGTGCGGCTGTCATTTCTGATGATGAATTCCGCCGCTCCTTCGAAGCCGCCCGTGAGCAGAAGTGGCAGGATGTTTCCTCCGGCGTGTCAGATCATGTCCTCTTTCCTTATATCCAGTATCACCAGTTACGTGCACAACTGCCGCATCTGAAGGCTGAGGATGTTCGCAGCTGGGTCAAAGAGCATCAGGATACGCCGCTGTCAGCCTGGCTGGAAAAGCGGGCACTGCTGGATTACGGCAAAGCGGGTCTGTGGCAGGAAATCCGCACCCTGACGGACAGGCCACCGGGCGATGCGTCAGCCCGTTGCTACTTCTACCTGGCCTGGTACGACCAGATGCACGACGTCGCTGTCAGTGGCGGTCAGAATCTGTGGCTGTCCGGCTCTTCCCGTCCGGATGAATGTGACGCTTTGTTTGTGCGTCTGCGTAAAGATGGTGAGATCAATGACCTGCTGGTCTGGCACCGCCTGCTGCTGTCTCTGCAGGACCGCAATGTGCGTATGGTGCGCTATCTGGGGAAACAACTGCATGGCACCGTATTCGCACCGGCGGCAGAGTATGTCAGCCTGGTGATCAATCAGCCACAACGCCTGCTGGCGTTGCCGGAGGACGTGGCAGAACAGACGGATGAGCTGCGCCTGATGTACGCTGCTATGCAGTATCTGAGCACGACAGATACCGTACGGGCTCTTGAATACTGGCCGCAGCTGAGTGATAGCTATCCTTTCTCTGCTCCTCAGCGCGAGGTGATTGAAAAGAACATCGCCCGCTACAGTTACCGCCTTGATCCGGACAATGACGTTCAGCAGAAAGCCCTGCATGACATTCTGCTGCGACAGGCGGATGCCGCTCTGATTGAACCCCAGATGCGTACGGCCATCGCCGGTTCTGACTGGCTGCAGGTACTGTACTGGAGTGCCCAGGTAAAGGGTGAGGACTTCAGTGACAGCTTTAATCAGTACTGGCGTGGCCGGGCTCTTCAGGCAACCGGTCATCAGGACCTGGCGGATGAAGCATTCCGCAGCGCAGCGCAATCACGTAATTTTTACGGCTTCCTGGCCGCTGACCGCATGTCCTTACCCTTTGCGATGGGCTATGACATTCCTCAGGTCAGTGAAGAGGCCCTGAGTGAGCTGGATAAAACCGCTGCTCTGCAGCGCATCGACGCGCTCTGGGGGCTGGGTGAGCTTGGTCTGGCACTGCAGGAATGGCAGTGGCTGATGTCGCATAACCCGGATGAGACCGCTGCTCTGGCGGAGTATGCGCTGCGCAAACACTGGTTCAGTCTGGCTGTGGCCGCCACGATTAAGGGCGGACACTGGGATTACATCGCGCACCGTTTCCCGCTGGCCTACCGTAACGAGTTTGCCGAACGTGGCGCCGCTCTCGGGCTGGACCCTCGTCTGCTGATGTCCATTGCCCGGCGCGAAAGTGCGTTCAATCCTGAGGCGGTTTCTCCGGTCGGTGCGCGGGGGCTGATGCAGGTGATGCCGGATACGGCACGGCACCTCAGTCGCCGTCTCAGTATCCCGTACCCGGGCACCGAAGGTCTGGCCGATGCCGGGACCAATATCCGCCTGGCCAGTCAGTATGTGAAGGAGCTGTCAGACCGTTATCACGGTAATCTGATCGCCGTTCTGGCCGGTTACAACGCCGGGCCGTCGCGGGCAGATGTCTGGCTGCGCGATAATCAGGGTGATTTTGATCAGCTGATCGAGAGCATCAGTTTCCGTGAGACCCGTGACTATGTGAAAGCCGTGCTGGCTTACCGGGTGATCTTCGACAGCCTCAGTGGTGAAGATCAGTTGTCGGTACTGTCTCCGGCGGAACGCTTCATTCCGGAAAATATTGCCCGGAACTGAGCCCGGGTTCTCTGGACGTGGCCGGGCTTGTGGTACACTGCGCGCAATTAACCCATCGGAGTGCGCTATGGACATCGTTGACGTCATCAAAGACCAGATCACCAACAACAATATCCTTCTCTACATGAAAGGTTCACCGAATCAGCCGCTGTGTGGCTTCTCTGCCCGTACTGTGCAGGCAGTGATGGAGTGTGGTCAGAAGTTCGCGTATGTGGACGTGCTGTCCAACCCGGACATCCGTGCCAGCCTGCCAGCTTATGCTAACTGGCCGACCTTCCCGCAGCTGTGGGTCAACGGTGAACTGGTCGGTGGTTGCGACATCGTCACTGGCATGCATGCATCCGGTGAGCTGAAGACTCTGCTCGACTCTGCTGCTCCGGCTGAATAAGACGCGGCGGCAACCGCCGCACAGACCTTCCCCTGCCTGGCAGAAACTCAGAGATTATCTGTTCTGCCGGGCATCAAACTGCTTGCCCAGCCTGTACTGATCAATTAAACTACGCGCCCTTTATAACAGGCCCCGTATGTCTGGAGCATCCTTATGGTTGTTTGTGGCATCCGGGAACATGACACGGCAGGCGATCCCAAAACCTGTCACTTGATAAGACGACCGGAGTATTAAAACCCTATGGTAGTTATCCGTTTAGCCCGTGGCGGCTCCAAGAAGCGCCCTTTTTATCACGTTAACGTTGCTGACGCCCGTTCGCCTCGCGATGGTCGTTTTATCGAGCGTGTTGGTTTCTTCAACCCGATCGCCCGCGGTCAGGAAGAAGCGCTGCGCATCGATCTGGAACGTGTTGAATACTGGATCGGTAAAGGCGCACAGCCAACTGACCGTGTATCCAAATTACTGAAAGACGCCAAGAAAGCTCAGGCTTAATTGGCTGCTGTACCCGGAGTAACGGCAGTGGCAGACGGGAACATTCATGTTCTTGGCAAGATCTCCACGGCCTTTGGCATTAAAGGGTGGGTGAAGGTGTATTCCTACACAGACCCGATGGCCAATATCCTGGATTACGGACACTGGTACATCCGTCGTGACGGACAGTGGCAGAAGTTCAGAGTCATGCAGGGGAAACTTCAGGGTAAGGGTCTGGTAGCGGCACTGGAAGGTGTCACAGACCGGGATCTGGCGCTGGCATTATCTCAGTGTGAGATCGGAATACCGGAATCTGAGCTGCCTGAACCCGACGATGATGAATATTATTGGTTCCAGCTGGAAGGTCTGAGCGTCATCAATACTGACGATCAACTGCTGGGCCAGGTGAAAGAACTGTTTGACTCCGGCGGGGGCAATCAGGTGCTGACGGTAAAACCCTGTGCGGGCAGCGTCGATCAGCAGACCCGGTTGCTGCCGTATGTGAGTGAATACATTCTTGAAGTCGATCTGGACGCTGGTGTGATTCAGGTTGACTGGGACCCGGATTTTTAATCCCGGGCTCAACAGAGCTGGGGAGGAGTAAGACCGGTGTGGTTTGGAGTTGTGACCTTGTTTCCTGAAATGCTTCAGGCACTCACCCATCAGGGTGTCAGTGGCCGGGCAGTCAAGCAGGGTAAAGTCACTGTCGAAAGCTGGAATCCACGCGATTTCGCTTACGACAACTACCAGACAGTGGACGACCGTCCATACGGGGGTGGCCCCGGCATGCTGATGAAAATTCAGCCACTGCGGGATGCCATTCAGGCTGCAAAAACAGCCGCCGGAGGTGAAGCTAAAGTTATTTATCTTTCACCTCAGGGCCGCAAACTGGATCAGCAGGGTGTGCTTGAACTGGCACAGCAGGACCGGCTGATTCTGGTGGCGGGACGGTATGAAGGCATTGATGAGCGGTTGATTGAGACCGAAGTCGACGAGGAGTGGTCCATCGGCGATTTCGTACTCAGCGGCGGGGAACTCCCCGCTATGACCCTGATGGATGCCGTGATCCGGCTGGTGCCCGGTGTACTGGGGCACGAACAGTCGGCACAGCAGGACTCCTTTATGGACGGACTGCTGGATTGTCCACACTACACCCGCCCGGAAGATTATGAGGGCAGGTCGGTACCGGAGGTGCTGCTGAGCGGCAACCACGAAAAAATCCGTCAATGGCGTCTGAAGCAGGCGCTGGGCAGAACCTGGGAACGCAGGCCGGATCTTCTGGCCGGGCTGGAACTGACAAACGAGCAACAGAAGTTATTGACAGAGTACCGGAACGAGCAATGCAAAGACTCGCCGGACTGTTAAGGAGCAGATAATGAGCAACAAGAACACAATCATTCAGCAGATTGAAAACGCCCAGCTGAAAGAAGGCCTGCCAGCGTTCAGCACAGGTGATACTGTGGTTGTACAGGTAAAAGTAAAAGAAGGTACCCGTGAGCGTCTGCAGGCGTTTGAAGGTGTGGTTATCGGTAAGCGTAACCGTGGCCTGAACTCAGCATTCACCGTGCGTAAAATCTCTCACGGTGTTGGTGTTGAGCGTACTTTCCAGACTCACAGCCCACTGGTAGACAGCATCGAAGTGAAACGTCGTGGTGACGTTCGTCAGGCGAAACTGTACTACCTGCGTGAGCGCAGTGGTAAGTCTGCACGTATCAAGGAAAAGGTCTAACCTTTATCCTGCACAGAAAAAACGGGCCCTTGTGCCCGTTTTTTTTTTGCCGATCTGTACCCATATTTCAGGGAACTCCGGTGCAGCCGGAGGCCTCTAAGACTGTTATCTGAATATCCGGGAAGAAACCATGAAGAAGCTGTATCTCTCAATGTTTGCTGGTCTGCTGATGCTCTCGGCGCAAAGCCAGGCTGCCGATGATCTGCTCAGCCGCGCTGATGCACAGATGAAAAAAGTTCTGGGGCCTGAAGTAGTGGTGACTGAGGCCGTCTCAATGGCCGGTGGACAGCTTGTTGAGCTGATCCTGAACGATGGTAATACCATTCATATGACACCGGATCTGGGCTTTTTTGTGTACAACAAAAGCGTTTATCAGGTGACGGATGATGGCTTTCTCAATGTCAGTGATATGCGCATGACCGGAGAGCGGGCGAAAGCCATGGCTGCTATTCCGGACAGTAAGTCTGTTCTCTTCCTGGCCAAGGGCGAAGAAAAAGCCCGCATCAATGTGTTCACGGATATCGACTGCGGTTATTGCCAGAAACTCCATCAGGAAGTCCCGCAGCTGAACAGCATGGGGATTACCGTGCGCTATCTCGCCTATCCGCGCGCCGGAGTGACAGACCCGGAAAGTGGCAAACTGACCGACTCTTACCGCAAGATTGATTACGTCTGGTGTCAGGATGACCGTGCTGCCGCCATGACAGCGATGAAGAACAGCCAGCGGGCTATGTCTCAGGCCTATGGTGCCTTCCGTTCCGCTCAGGGCGAAGAGCAGAAAAAAGCCGCTATGCAGCAGTATTCCAGACTGAAAGAAGTGATGGATGAAAAGATTGCAGAGGGCGAGCAGTGCGAGTCTCCGGTGGCTGATCAGTTCGAACTCGGGCGCTCACTCGGGGTTACGGGTACGCCAAGTATGATTACCCAGGATGGTGCACTGATTCCGGGATATCTGCCGGCTGAAGAGCTGGCAAAACGTCTGAACGTGCTCTGATAACAGGTAGTATTCTGCCATTACGGATCTTTGGGTTTTTGACAAAAATGACAAATATCCGTCTGTGAAGTGACAGGTTTGTGTCAGAGAAATGACGTTTACCCCGTAAATTACCGTGTAAAAAGCCGCTTCGGGTTAACCTGGAGCGGCTTTTTTGTCAGGTATGGCCCGTATTTCTTAAACACTGCTTACTCTTTTCAGGATTACGTATGTTCTCTTGCTGGAGGTGGACGTTCAGTTTGAGTGCACAAAGTCTTATTTTGGTGCTGGCTTATTCACACCTGTCCAGTAACCCCTGAAAAAGGCAAAATTTGTTACAGAAATCCTAGAAAAACCTATTGATTTTTTTAACTTGTTGAAAAATAACACTTTTTTCACTGATCAAAAAGTGATCAATTTAACAAGGGCCCCCAAGTTATATGGCATTCTCGTGATTTTTAAAGTGTTATCCACGATGTTATCCACAGAAATTGTGGGCAACTTTTTGTTCACAGGACACTTGGGGTGCGCTCTGCCTCTTTCCCGCTGAACCCTCATGTCTGTCCAGCCCTTACCCTGCCTGCTCTGCACTGCTGTCGGACCTGAATCCTGTCTCATTGGTCAGCTTTTAAGATGGGTGTCATATGACGTTTGCATGAACCCGTCTGTGCTGGCCGGGCGGTCATTCCTGTTATGTGACAGACAGGTGTCAGGATTGTGAATGTCTTCAGGGGCAAATGTCTGGTTCTGCATCTGTCTGACGGCTGACCGAGTCGTGTTACTCTTCGGGCAGAAGCCGGGCGGGCACTTCCGTACGGCAGATGTCAGGGAACCGGTTCATGCGTTTTTTTCTGTCAGTACTGTTCGGCATGTTGATTCATGGAGTGGCCGCTGAGCCGGTTGCATGGGATGGCCCCGGTAGTGCTGGCTGGGAAACCCGCTCGTCGGAACACTTCTATATCCATTTTCCGGCCGAAGGCAGCTATGACGCTCTGGCGCTGCGTTCGCTGCAGATCGCGGAAAAAGCGTATCAGGAGCTGGTGCCTTTTTTCGGCTCGGCGCCAGTACTGAAAACCCACCTGGTGATGTCCGATGATCATGACATCTCCAATGGCTGGGCAACGTTTTTTCCTTTCCCGCAGATCCGTCTCTACCTGACACCCCCCTATACACTGAGCGGCCTGCAGAACTACGACGACTGGCTGTCACTGCTGATCCGCCACGAGTATGTGCACATCCTGCATATGGAATTGTCGGGACGGATACCGGATGCCGGGCAGAGCATTCTCGGGCGCTTCCCGTTCTTTTTCCCGCACTCGCTGACATCGCCCATGCTGATCGAAGGCCTGGCGGTGTATGAAGAAACCGATTATCAGAAAGGCACCGGACGTCTGGCCTCCAGCTGGTATCAGATGCAGATGCGCGAGGAAGTACGCTCCGGGGAGTTTGATACTCTCGGGGAAGCGGCTATCGCCTCACGTGACTGGCCCTATGGCAAGTATTACCTGTACGGAGCTTTTTTTACTGAGTACCTGATCCGTACTTATGGAGAGGATGCGTTCAAGCGTTGGTTGACCTACTACAGCGGCGAAATTATCCCCTGGGTTCTGCAGGACAAAGTGGCCCGGCAGGCCTTCGGTAAAGATTTTGAGAGCCTGTGGGCGGATTTCAGACTGGCGATGGAGGAGCGCTTCGCGCTGTCGCCCGGAACTGACATCCGTATGGATGCAGCTCCGGAATCCGGGTTGTTGCCGGATCAGGACGGATCTGTGCGCCTTCAGGTGGCGGATGCGAACGGCAGAGAGCTGGTTTATATCGCTGCCAATGATGAGGACCGCCCGGTTATACGTCGTTGTGACGCTCAGTGGACTTGCCATGACGACAGGGTGCCGACATTGGGAAATTACAGTCAGCTGGCGCTCTCAGCCACGGGTGACGCAGCCACGGTACGCCAGACCCTGACTGCGGGTGGCCGGATTACATCTGACATCTCCGTGTTTACACCACAGCGGCGTATCCGCATGACAGAGAATATGCGCGTCGCACAGCTGGCCTGGGTATCCGGAGGGCAGGGGCTGGTATTCAGTGCCTATCGTGAAGGCCGGCCATCTCTGTATCGCCTGCCAGCGCGTCAGGAGTACACCGAGTTGTGGCAGGGCGGGTACGGTGATGTGGTTGGCCGGATGGCCGTGAGTCCGGACGGACGTTATCTGGTTGCTGCCCGTAAACAGCAGGGGCAAGGCTGGAATCTGGCCCGTTTTGATCTGAGCACTCTGGAATGGACCAGTCTCAGCAGTGCAGAAGCAACAGAGACCGACCCGTATTTCACACCGGAGGGTGAGCTGCTGTACGTCGCTGATTATCGTGGACTCTATAACATCTACCGCTGGACGGATGCAGGGCCGGAGTCCTTAACTGACAGTGCAAGCGGCGCCTTTGCCCCGGCGGTTCTGGGGGATCAGCTGGTGTATCAGGAATATACCGCTGATGGCTTTGCCTTCCGCACTGCGGATTTCATGCCTCTGACAGAGCCAATGACGGTCACGCCTGAGATACCCGCAGAGACCGTTCCTCTGCCGGAGATCGCCGTCTCTGAGCCCGTGGCTTACGAGCCCTGGTCGACCCTGCGCCCATACTACTGGCTGCCGTTTGTTGAATCCGGTGACAACTTCAGCTGGATCGGTGTAACCACAGGCGGCAGCGATGCCCTGCAGCGCCACAATTATGCGGTGACGGTTCAGTACGATCTGGAAGATCAGCTGCTGGCCGGAAATCTGATGTACATCTATCAGCGTTGGATGCTGATGGCCGATGCCGACTACGACAAAATTCAGGTGGTTGAAGGGGACGAAGATTACACGCATGTGCGTGACGATACCCTGCTGCTGCAGCGTAATTACCTCTTCCGCGCCTTTGAGGACAGCCTTGGGGTGCATGCCGGTCTGGTGCACCAGCGTACGGCCATTACCCACCTGGAAGACGGGCTGGAACTTATCGGTGCCAATGCCTACAGCCGTGACAGTATCGGTCTGGCCGCAACCCTGAGTCTGACCGGTTCGCTGCTGCAGTCCCCTGGGCCTGGATACGGCAGTTACACACACCTGGTGTACGAAGATTTTGACCTTCTTTCCACCGATGCCAGCGGCAGCCATCTGCAGGCAGGCTGGCAGTACACCTTTGACCTGCCCGGACGTAATGGTCTGACACTTTCATTGCTGGGTGGTGCCGCCACAGATGACGCGCCGGGCTTCCGTCTGGGTGGTCTGCCCCCTGAGGAAGACTACAGTCTGTTCGGGCGCGACAAACTCAGCCTGCGGGGTTATCCGTCGGCGGTCCAGCGTGGTCAGTATTATGAGCGAGAGCGCCTGTCCCTGCGCAGTGAGCTGGCCAGTTATCAGGACAACTGGGACATCTGGCCGGTGGGGGCAGACAGCCTTGAGCTGGGTCTGTATCTGGAACGTGGCCGCGCCTGGGATGATACAGGACCCGGGTCGGAAAACAGTGCGCTGGTCGGTGCCGCTGCCGAGCTGCGTCTTAATCTGATTCTGGCTTATCGTTTACGGGCGCCACTGGTTCTCGGTGTCGCGTCGCCTCTGGGGAATGAAGAGGGCGAGAACGAAGTATACGGTGGGCTGCAGTTCACGTTCTGAGGCCGCATTGTTTCGAATGGTGAGCGGGATACCGGGCAGCGATACCCTGCTGCGCGCCGATACACTACACTGCCATGAGTTTGAATTTGACAGACGGTTATGGATTTTCTCTGGATTCTCATTGCATTCGCCTTCGGGGTTGTAGCCCGGCAGCTGACCATGCCACCGCTGATCGGCTTCCTGCTGGCCGGTTTTGTTCTGAACGCTGCCGGCGTGCAACCGACGGAATTGCTGGATCAGCTGTCTGAAATCGGCATCACACTGATGCTGTTCACCATCGGTCTTAAGCTGGATCTCAAAGCACTCTTTTACAAAGAGGTGCTGGGAACCAGCCTGATTCATACCCTGATCTGGGTCGTGCTGACGGCCGCGCTGCTGGCCGTACCTTTCTGGCTGGGTCTCAGCTACGCTTTTGCGGTTGATCCTCAGACTTCAGCACTGGTGGCCTTTGCCCTGAGTTTCTCGTCCACTGTCGCAGTAGTGAAGATTCTGGAAGAATCCTCCGAACTGAAGGTACGCCACGGTAAGCTGGCACTGGCCGTACTCATTATTCAGGATATTGTGGCGGTCATCTTTCTGGTGGCCGCAACGGGTAAGATACCGTCGGAATGGGCGGCGGCACTGCTGTTGCTGCCGCTTCTGCGACCCGTCCTCTATCGTCTGCTGGAACGCGTTGGCCACGGTGAACTGCTGCCGCTGGCGGGCTTCTTCCTGGCTTTTGGTGGCTATGAGCTGTTTTCTGCGTTAGGTGTTAAAGGTGACCTGGGCGCTCTGGTGATGGGGATTGTTGTTGCCGGCCACAGCAAAACCTCTGAGCTCTATAAAACCCTGATGAACTTTAAAGACCTGTTCCTGATCGGCTTTTTCCTGTCCATCGGTTTTACCGCATTACCGACACTCGACATGCTACCGGTCACAGTCGGTCTGATCCTGTTGCTGCTGCTCAAATTCGTACTCTTCTTCTATCTCTTTATTCTGATGAAGATGCCGGGCCGTGTGGCGTATCTCACGGCGCTGGCTCTGAGTAACTACAGCGAATTCGGTCTGATCGTGGCCAATGTCGGCATGGATAATGGCTGGGTTTCAGATGAGTGGGTAGTGATCATTGCCATTGCTATGTCGGTGTCCTTCCTGATCTCGACCATGCTGTACCGTAAGGCGCACACGACGTATGCGCGTTTTCACCTCTTTATTAACCGCTTTGAGCGGCGTGGTGCTCATCAGAGTATTCAGATGCCCGCGAGCTTCAATGTGCTGGTGGCTGGTATGGGCCGGGTCGGCAAAGGGGCCTATCACGCGCTCGAAAAAGAAGGAGTGACGGATATCTGGGGTCTGGAGTCGGATACCGAGCGTCTCAAGATCCTGCGCGAGGAGAATCTGAACGTGATCTCCGGTGACGCCGATGATATGGAGTTCTGGCAGCAGGCGGCAAAGAGCCGGATTCAGCTGGTGATGCTGGCACTGCCCAATCAGGAAGAGATGCGCGCTGCCCTGCAGGTTATGAAACTGGCTGGTTATAAAGGCCGTGTAGCCGCAGTAGCCCGGTATGAAGACGAACGCGATGAGCTTATGTTGCTTGGGGTGGACGTGGCCTTTAACTACTATCTTGAAGTGGGCTCCGGTTTCGCTGCGGAATGCCTGCCGTTGTTGAATGGTGATGTGCCAGCATCCGATGAGCACAGGTCAGTGCCTATCGGATGACGGTTCTGTGAGTTATAAAAAAGGGCGCCTCAGGCGCCCTTTCTGTTGGTGTTGTCCTCTTTACAGATGAATTTCTGCGTATTCAGAAATGGCGGAGCGTGGTGAACCTTCAAGGTGAATGGTGCCGCCGTGCGGGAACTCCTTGAAGCGCTCTACCAGATAGGTCAGGCCGGAACTGACCGGATTCAGATACGGGGTGTCTATCTGTGCCAGGTTGCCGAGGCAGATTACCTTACTGCCGGCACCGGCGCGGGTGACGATCGTCTTCATCTGATGCGGTGTCAGGTTCTGACATTCATCAATCAGAATCAGGCTCTGCTGAAAGCTGCGGCCACGGATGTAGTTCAGGGATTTGAACTGCAGCGGGACCTTCTGCAGGATGTAATCCACACTGCTCTTGGAATGCTCATCGTCGTTGTGCAGAGCCTCCAGGTTGTCGGTGATGGCGCCCAGCCAGGGCTCCATTTTCTCCGCTTCGGTACCCGGAAGGTAACCGATGTCCTCATCCAGTCCGCGGGTGCTGCGGGTGGCGATGATGCGCTTGTACTGGTTGGTGGCCACGGTCATTTCAATCGCTGCTGCCAGTGCCAGGATGGTTTTACCGGACCCGGCCTGTCCGGTCAGGGTGACCAGATGAATGTCCGGATCGAGCAGCAGATAGAGCGCCAGAGCCTGTGGCACATCCCGTGGCGTCAGCCCCCAGGCGTTCTGCTGCATCAGCTGTTCATACGGCAGGTCTTTGAGCAGGGCGAATTCTTCACCAACACGATGGATGCAGCCGATGAAGCCTTTTTCATCAATGATGAAGTGATTGAGGTACAGATCCTCCGGCAGATTAGCTTTAGGGATTTTGTGGTAGGTACCGGTTTCATCGTGGAAGGTTTCCACCGTGCTCTGGGTCTCCCAGAAAGAGCCTTCGAAGCGGTTGTAGCCGGTTTCCAGCAGCGACACGTCTGACAGCAGCTGGTCATTCTGGTAATCCTGAGCGCCGATGCCGCAGCCGCGCGCCTTAAGGCGCATGTTGATGTCTTTGGTGATCAGGATGGTTTCGCGGTTGGGGTATTTTTTCTGCAGGCTGACGAGGCTGTTGATGATTTTGTTGTCGTTGAGGTTGTCGGGGAGAGAGCGGTCGGGGGCGTCGAAACTGTCCAGTAGTATCGAGAAGTGGCCCTGGTAGTTGCCATCGGGCCGCTCGATCGGTATCCCTTTGGCGATTTCAGTGGGGGTGGCATCACCTATGATGCGGTCCATCTGGCGGATGGCTTCGCGGCAGTCTGTGGCGATGGATGCTTTGCCTATTTTCAGCTTATCTAACTCTTCCAGAACGGTCATGGGGATGACCACCTGGTGTTCCTCAAACTTCAGGATTGCTCCGGGGTCGTGGATCAGGACGTTGGTATCAATCACGTAAAGCTTGGTGTCAGATTTGCGTGCAGCCATAGGACTCTCCTGGACAGGTCAGAATAAGAAACCCGGTACCGCCAACGCCGTTGGTCCGTGTGAATAAGCTTCACCGGAGTCGTGTCAGTGCAGGCAGCGGAGGGGTTTCGTGAGGGGTAAAACAGGGCGGAAGGGGGAGGGACGTTGCAACCGCAGTTGAGCGTCAGGTCGTATCGGGTTGGTGAGGACAGAGCTTGGCTGCCGCTCACAATGACCCGGTGCCAGATCGGCAATAGTCTGAGGAGATCGTTCAGAGACGCTCCCTCCGGAATCCGTGAGTACGTGCCTCACTATGCAACAGCTTTTCACTTCCTTACAACGGTCTTTTCCGGACAGGCCGGATTTGTCCGGATTGGTTGTACGCGTATTTGCATGTCAGGAAAGTCAGTAAAATCAGCTTCCAGAGCGCCTTTGCAGCTGATCGAGCCGGTTTCTGAGAGGCATTCTGGCGTAATGAAACCCGCTGAATGGTTTTCTCTGTCACTCTGTTCACCGGTTCCGGGCGCTCCGGCAGCTGCATCCATTGTTGTTTTGTGTTCTGATAGGACAATAGTAAACAGGTGATCAATAACTTCCTTTTTCAGGCCCTGGCAGGATCGGACAGTTTTGATGATAACTGCCTGATATAAATAGCTCTGTGTTCTGTTTAAGGAATGAATTGAGTTGGTATTCGAGAATCAATCAGATATCCTTCAGCCTCAGTCTGGTGCAAGTGTCACCAGCGATAATAAGAAAAATCACTCTCTGACGGGGGCCTCATGTCGTTTCTCTTAAGAATTACATGCATCTTTACTGCTGCGGCTGTACTGGCCGGTTGTGGCAGCCTCATGAACCTGATTTACCGGCCGACCGGTTGGGTTATTTATGATCTGACAGACCGCCATGTCACACCTTATACCTTCAGTACCGGCGACGTTGGCGTTGCCTGTAATGCAACCCAGAGTCTGCAGCCTCTGGTTATGGCCTTCTCGCGCATCATGTCCAGCCCGGACGAAGCGGGGATTGTGCTGAATATCATGACCGGTGGTTGTGAAGCGGAAATCGCTCACGAAGAAAACCTCACCTACATCCGTGAGCTGAAAGCTCAGAACATCAACGAAGCCAAAGATGCCCGTATCCGTGAGAAACGTCACTATGCGATCGCGGCAACCCGCCTGCAGCAGTCTTATGACTTCATGGTGGAGGCTTATGGTGAGCCGGGCGAAAAATGCCCCAAGCTGAATTACGAAGAAGGTGTCTACTGGGCACTGGGTAACCTGGCCGGTCTGCAGGCGGTATACGCTGACCTGAACGCCCAGAGCGTTGTCGGTGTACCGAAAGATATCGCCCAGAAGGCGGTGCGTGGCCTGCAGTGTCTGGATAACCAGGACTACTGGGGTCTGCCGATGGCTGCTCAGGCCGGCCTCTGGGTACTGTTGCCGGATACTGCTCCGGCAGGCAGTGACCCTTGGGTTGAAATGGCCGCTGCCAGCCGTATCGGTGCCGATGCTGGTGTGCGTCTGGCCGATGCTGCGGAAGTACTGATTGCTGACAGTGCCGGTCAGACTGAACGTCTGAAAGCTGCGATCCGCCGTCATGCGGAATCACTGAAAGCGCATGAAAGTGACAAGCAGTACCGCCTGCTGGACGTCGTTGCAACTCAACAGATTCTGGCGGTCTCAGACCGTTTATGGACAGAAGCCACCGGATCCCGGACACCTGTGGGTGAATTCGGAACCTTCTGGGACGATAAGGCTGAAGAAGAAGATCTCGGCATCAGCTTAGATGATTTATTAGATTAATAGAGGAATAAACCAATGCGTAAGTTGATCGGCATGGTTGCACTGGCGTTGTCTGCGTCATCGGTCAGTGTCAATGCCCTTGAATCACGGAACATCTGTATTTTTGACCCGGTCGGTTCCAGTGGCCCTATGTTCAAACTGATGGAGGACTACAAACAGTTCGCCATCCCTGAAGGCATTGAAGTCAAACTTCATGCTTACACCGATGAAAAAATTGCTTCTGACGATTTCAAAGCCGGTCAGTGTGACGGTGTGGTTCTGACCGGTGCCCGCGCGCGTCCGTTCAGTAAGTTCGCCTCGACCATCGAAGCCATCGGTGCCGTACCTGACGACACAGTGATGCGTAATGTGGTGAACCTGATTTCGTCACCGAAAGGCGCCAAGTACATGAAGAATGACCGCTATGAAGTGGGTGGTGTTATGCCAGCCGGTGCGGTTTATCTGTTCGTGAACGACCGTAGCATTGATACCGTTGAAGAAATGTCCGGTAAGAAAATCGCCACTCTGGACTACGACCAGCCATCCATCAAGATGGTGAACCACGTCGGTGCCGCGGTTGTGCCGTCCAACTCCGCAAACTTCTCCGGTAAGTTTAACAATGGCAGTGTGGACATTGCCTACGCCCCGGCGCTTGCCTACAAACCACTGGAAATGTACAAGGGTCTTGGCACAGCTGGTGGTATCCTCCGCTACAATCTGGCTTACCTGGATTTCCAGCTGGTAATGCACGCTGATCGCTTCCCGGAAGGTTATGGTCAGAAATCTCGTCAGTACGTTGCCAGTATGTTTGACCGCATGTTGAAGCAGATTGAAGACAACACTGCCGAGATCGATGATAAATACTGGATCGATCTGCCTGAGGCAGTCAAGAAACGTTATGACGCCATGCTGCGTGCAGTACGTGTTGAGCTGCGTGAAGAAGGTGTCTATGACGGCACTATGCTGCGCCTGCTGAAAGGCCTGCGTTGTAAGGAAAACCCGGCTGAAGCCGAGTGCGCGGAGAATCTGGAATAATCTCCTGAGCGCTGAGACAGCAGTACAGCAGACCTTATGCTGACTAAAGACCGGAGCACAGGCTCCGGTTTTTAACGCCGGTCATTCCGTTGTACCCGTCTGCAGCCAGGTCCCCTCCGGGACTTTTTAAAATCCTGAATGATCATTAACCGCTAAGATCTGCCGTTTAGCCGGCAGACTCCAGTCAGAAGTAGAGGTGTTTCATGGATCAGACCGTACGGGTGGGGAACCGCACGGCGTACGAGTGGATAATGGCCATCCCGGCCTTTCTGGTGCTCGTATTTGTAATTATCATCAATACCAGTCACACACTTCATGCGCAGCTGCTGCAGCTGGGTGAAACCACCTGGGAAGGTTACTTCCAGTTAAGACACGACCCGGTTGAACCGAGTTGTAATGCCAATATGGATATTGAGGCAGAGCTTCAGCGCCTGATCGCTGAGCGTGAAGCTGAGCCTGTCGACGAATTCGATCTGTTCGCACCGGAGCCCATTGATCCGGATGTCATGCGCACTTCACTGAGTGCCGCCAAAGAACAGTGTCAGATCAAATTCCAGCAGTACGATGACGTCAAAGACCGGATTACCACCGGTGTTGAGATCTTCCGCACCGTCGAACTGGGTGTTGCCCGCTTCGGTGAATTTGGTATGGCCACTCAGCGCATCATGCTGTCTACCCTGGTACTGATCTGTGGTCTGACCACGCTGCTGCGTCGTCATCATATTGCGCTGCGTCCGATGGAAACCGTGATGGACTACCGTCTCGGCGCCATTGCGCAGTTTTTCTCCATGGGCATTCTGTTCTACTCGGTTTGGACCTTTAAGGAGGTCGCCTTCAGTGCCGGGGTAGAGGTCAGCACCGAGCATGCGATCCTGCATTATTACTGGATCGTCGGTTTCGGCTTCCCCATGTTCCTCAGCCTGTATCAGGCCATCGTTGTACCGAAAAATGCCAAGCCCGGTGGCGGTTTTGCCAAAGCCACACTGGCGATTCCTCTGTATGCCCAGATGAGTATCATCTCTGGTACTTACTTTATTATTTCTGGTCATGCTGCCGGTATCGGTATCTACCTCAACCAGATGCTGGAGCTGTCGCAGCTGTTCCTGAATGTCGCTCTCTACGTGTGGATCGGTATGCTGCTGAAACGTACGGAGCTGGCCCAGAAAGTCTTTAACGTCTTCCGTCCGTTCCGTCTGCCGCCAGAAATGCTGGCTGTGGCAGTGGTTGCGCTGGCGGCTCTGCCAACGGCCTATACCGGTGGTTCCGGTATCTTCGTGATTGCGGTCGGTGGTCTGATTTATATGGAACTGCGCCGTGCCGGTGCACGTCGTCAATTGGCGCTGGCGGCAACCGCTATGTCCGGTTCGCTGGGTGTGGTACTGCGTCCGTGTCTGCTGGTGGTGATCGTTGCCGCCCTGAACAACGAAGTGACAACCGATCAGCTGTTCGGCTGGGGTGTGAAAGTCTTCTTCCTGACCACTGTGTTGTTTGCCTTCTATGCGCTGCTGACCCGTAAGGCACCGGAAACTCCGCAACCGTCACTTGATACTTCTCTGGTCTGGCCAGAACTGAAAGATGCCCTGAAGCCTCTGATCCCTTACGTCATTCTGGTGACGGTGACTCTGGTCCTGTATGGCCTGCTGCTGAACGCCTATCTGGATGAGTTCTCTGCGCCGATCATTCTGCCGGTTCTGCTGCTGGTGATTCTGATCTATGAGCGTATTGCCAAAGAGAAAGATGTTCTCAAACGCGAGAATATGAACATCGACTATGTCGAACACCGCCTTGAAGAATCGTTTGATGATCTGGTGAAAGGTAACGATTCTCTGGAAAAAACCATCCGTGAATCTACTACTGAAGCGATTGGTCATATCGGTGCTCTGCTGATGCTGATGGGTATGTCCATCAGTATCGGTGGTGTGTTTGAACGTGCCGAGGTCATGAGCCTGGTGCCGGAAAGCTTCGATTCCATCTGGGTGGCTATGGCGCTGCTGGTATCGGTTCTGGTGGTCATCGGTATGATCATGGACCCATACGGTGCCGTGATTCTGGTGAGTGCGACTATTGCCTCCATCGCCTATAAGAGTGGTATCGATCCGGTGCATTTCTGGATGGTGACACTGGCTGCTTTCGAACTGGGGTATCTGAGTCCGCCGGTAGCATTGAACCATCTGTTGACGAGGCAGGTGGTCGGCGAAGAAGAAGTACGGCTGTCGAAGCAGGAAGGTCACAACTTCTGGTACAAGAACGAGAAGATCCTGTTGCCTCTGGTCACTATGGCGACGGCAGTACTTATCGTTGCCTTTGTACCACTGGCTATTGGTTATGACTGATTGCCTCTTTGCTGAAGCACAAAAAAAGCCGCCCATCGGGCGGCTTTTTTATTGTCAGCTGATTGCTCAGCGATAGTTCACTGTCAGTTACTGACCTTGATGGTGATGCTGGAATCAGCGGACATGCGCAGATCTTTGATCACCAGATCTCCCATGGCCGGACCACTGGCACCTGCAATGTTGAGATCACGGAAGGCGATTTCAGCGATGCGTTTCGGCACTTTAAGGCTCATAGAACCGTCGGCATTGTAGGTCACCATCGGCGTGTCTGAGTCGTGGTATTCAACACCGGAAATCTCAGCGTCAGTCAGCAGGTTGAGACCTGGGAACAGAGACTCCAGGGTGGCCATGACCGCTTTTTCACCAGCCTGATCACTTGGATTATCCGGATCTTCCAGGCCAGCAAGATAAGCGACATTCTCAGTCAGACCCTGTGCAGTGACATCACCCATAGCGGCCTCTGTCATTGGCACCAGACCAATGCGTTTCATCACACTGGCTTCGGCGACTGTCGTGCTGTCAATCGCAGCGTGTGCGGTACTGATAAAAGGCTGGATAGGGCCCAGCAGAGCCGCACTCACTGCGGCAAACAGGCGGTAGCGGGACTGCTTCTTCAGAGCCTTGTTCAGGTCATTCTCGGTCAGCCAGCCTTGTTCGATCAGAATTTCACCCAACTTCAGCTGACTTTCAGCCTGCAGTCGCAGAGCGGCGTCGAGTTGGGTACGGGTGATCAGTCCTTTGTGCAGAAGAAGTGTACCCAGACGGGATTTCTGCTGTGCAATCTGCTGGTTCGACATAAGGGTGACCTTCAGTGGGAAAGAATGTGTGTTAATCCTGTATCATGAGCCGGTTTTCAACAACGCAGGGAAATTGGCGGAAACCTGAGGCTTTTTTCTGATGCGGTGTAACATTCTGATAAGAAAGGAAAAATCTGAAACGCTACGATTTGTTATTTGTTGTAATGGCTTTTTTTGCCATACGATGAACGGTCGTTTTCAGTACTGATCTTTTTATTTGCCCACGGACTGGTTTTTTCCCGATCAGCCCCCAGATATGATGACGTAAATTTGAATTCAGCGGAGACAACAATGAGCAGCCCGAGACATGTACAACTTCTGATTCTGGGTTCCGGACCGGCCGGTTACACCGCCGCCGTTTACGGTGCCCGGGCGAACCTGAATCCGGTCATCATCACCGGTATGCAGATGGGTGGTCAGCTGACCACGACGACAGAAGTGGATAACTGGCCGGGTGACGCTGAGGGTGTGCAGGGTCCGGAACTGATGGAGCGTATGAAAGCGCATGCTGAACGGTTTGATACTGAGATCGTGTTTGACCAGATCAGTGAAGTGAACCTGAAGCAGAAGCCGTTTTATCTGAAAGGAGACACGGGAGAATACACCTGTGATGCGCTGGTCATTGCTACCGGTGCCAGTGCCCGTTATCTGGGCCTGGACAGTGAAGAAGCCTTTAAGGGCAAAGGTGTCTCCGCCTGTGCGACCTGTGACGGCTTTTTCTACCGCAAGAAGCGCGTGGCGGTTATCGGTGGTGGTAACACTGCGGTGGAAGAGGCTCTGTACCTTTCCAACATCGCGTCAGAGGTGGTTGTGGTACACCGCCGTGACAGCTTCCGCAGCGAAAAGATTCTGGCTGATAAGCTGCTGGATAAAGCGGCGAACGGCAACGTCACCATCAAGTGGAATGCCACGCTGGACGAAGTTCTGGGTGATGACATGGGTGTAACCGGTATGCGCATCCGCAGTACTGAAAGCGGAGAAACGGAAGATATTGATCTGGAGGGCGTGTTCATTGCCATCGGTCACTCACCGAATACCGGCATCTTTGAAGGTCAGCTGGAGATGAAAGACGGCTATATTCAGGTGCAGAGTGGTCTGAATGGTAATGCTACCCAGACCAGTGTGCCGGGGGTGTTTGCCGCTGGTGATGTATCGGATCATATCTACCGCCAGGCCATCACGTCCGCCGGTACCGGCTGCATGGCAGCTCTGGATGCAGAGCGCTATCTGGACGGTCTCTGAGCCCTGCAGCACAGAAAAGCCCGGTGATCACCGGGCTTTTTTATGGCTGATCAGAGGCACTCAGTAACCAGGCGGGCAGAGGCGTAAGGTCGCCTGAATTGCCTGCAATGCTGGCCGTAATCTGCCGCAGACGATCTTCCGTGTCCGGATGGCTGGCGAACAGTCCACCCAGTCCGGCCACTGTCTGCAGGTGTTGGTCGTCGTTATCAGAGAGCACACTGAGAAAGAACTCATCGGCCCCGACGGTATGGCCATAACAGTCCTGCAGCAGCTGCAGAGCCTTGCGGTCGGCTGTGGCTTCCATACTCCGGCTGAAGGTCATCAGTGCCGCGTTGCCGCCACTCTGAGCGAGCCAGCCTGCGCCGGAATCACTCATACCCAGCACCAGATAGAGCAGGGAGTGACCGAGCTGTTCCAGCATCAGGATGGCGGGATGCCGCTCCTGTATATGGACGATCTCATGGGCCAGTACCATGGCCAGACCATTCTCGCTGTGTACGCTGCCCAGTAACCCTGATGTGACGACAATGTGTCCACCTGTGGTTGCTGCTGCATTGGCTTCCGGGGTGTCTGGCAGCCAGTGCACGATGACAGGTACGGCGTCAGGCTGATTCTGCAGCAGACGTGCGGCCAGAGCATTCAGGTATTTCTCTGTGCGCAGATCCTGCTCCGATAAGAACCGGGTCTCCGGGGTGACTGACGGCTCCCAGCTGAAGGGAATCCGCGGCCCCAGCCATGAGGCGCTCAAGCCAATCAGCCAGGAGGCCAGAAGGACTAGCGCCAGTAAGGCACCAGCCAGTAACAGGAAGTCCGCCAGAACCGATTCATGGCGGTTGTTTATGCCTTCCGGCGGCTGTGGATTGGATTCAGGCAGCGGCATCATGAGCAGGCCTGGTCAGCGCCGTGCCGTAGGCCAGTACCTCAACGGAACCCAGTCCCTTGGCGTCGTTTTCACCGATGCGCGAGGTTTCGTATTTCACGTTGTAGATGATGTCAGCACCCAGCTGCTGTGCCTCTTCCTGCATGCGTAATGTGGCCTCACGCCGGGCACGGTCGAGCAATGATTCGTAGGCACCGACCCGGCCCCCGAAGACGTTACGCAGCGAAGCCGCAACGGTTTTGAAGTAATCCACAGAGACCACGACACTGCCGGTCACGAGGGTGGAATCATGCTGACTGTGCTCGTTGGCCGGTACCCGTACCGGCAGGACAAGCAGATGGCGAAGGGCTGCTTCGCGGGCGAGTATGCTGCGGTAGTGACGCTGTTCCAGCCAGCGACCGGACAGATAACCGGTAAGCAGCAGGAACAGGAAGATCAGCAGGCCACTCATGCGTCTTCCAGAATAACTGCTGTGCCATAGACGAAAATTTCAGAGGCACCTGCAGCAATCGAAGAGGTACTGAAACGGACGTTGAGCACCGCGTTGGCACCGATGGCAGTGGCCTGCTCAGTGAGACGTTGCAAGGCCTCATCGCGGGATTCTGACAGCAGCTCGGTGTAACCCTTCAGCTCACCGCCAAAGACGTTTTTAAATCCGGCCATGATGTCGCGGCCGACGTGCTTGGCACGTACGGTACTGCCCTGGACCATGCCCATATGGCGGACGATGGTTTTCCCCGGGACGATCTCCATATTGCTGATCAGCATGCTTGTCTCCTGTGATGACTCAGTTGATCTTACCGGAATGCCGCCCATAAAAAAGCCCCGCATCAGCGGGGCTCTTTTACGAGAAGTACAAGGACTTATGCAGTCTCTGCGTCAGAAGCCTTCTTCTTCGGAGAGGCTTTCGTAGCAGTTTCCTTGTCGTGGTTCTCAGCGACTTTGCCGAAGAATTCGAGCGGGAAGTGGTCAACGTGAACCATATCCAGAACGTCTTTTTCGAACGCCAGCATGAACTCACCTTCTTCTTCAGTCAGAACGCCCATGGCAACGCCATCGGTGATACGACCTTCGATGCTGAGTGAAGACTCATCGTACTTGCCAGCTTTGAGGGCATCGCCAATCTTCTTGTAGATAGGCTCAGCTTTCTCAACGCGGTCCAGCAGGCTGTCGTAAACGGCCAGCGGGTTAGCCATCGGCTCGTACGCTTTACCAATCTGCTCACCACGGTAAGTACCTTTGATCAGACGCTCACGGGTACCGGTCTTGTAAGACACCATGTCGACGATCTTAGCAACCAGCTTATCGCCAGGTGCATTAGTACGACGGCCAAATGGCAGAGTCAGCAGTTTCAGCAGCATGCCAACCGGCTTGCTTGGCAGGTTCTTGATCAGACCGTCCTGAGCTTCTTCAAACTCAGAGAACAGCTTCAGCATGGTGTACTCAACCAGCGGCAGGTCTTCTTTGTGAGAGCCCTGGTCAGCCCAGTGCTTCAGTACCATGGAGGCCAGGTACATTTTGGAGACCATGTCAGCCAGACGGGCAGAGATCAGTTCGCGGAACTTCAGCTCACCACCCAGAGAGAACATACACATATCGACCATGATGGCGAAGTTAGCTGCGTATTTGTTCAGCTGCTTGTAGTACTTCTTGGTCGGACCAGACACAGGCACACCAGTGAAGGCGGCGTTGGTCAGGCTCAGAACCAGAGAGCGGCTCATGTTAGAGAAGATGAAGCCGAAGTGGCCGAACAGCGCCTTGTCGAAGGCTTTCAGGTCGTCCGCTTTCGCAGCGTTCATTTCTGGCAGTACGAATGGATGACAACGGATCGCGCCCTGACCAAAGGTGATCATAGAGCGGGTCAGAATGTTGGCACCTTCTACGGTGATGGCAACCGGTACAGAAGAGTAACCGGATTCAACGTAGTTCTTAGGACCACGGATGATGGCTTTACCACCGTGAACGTCCATAGTGTCTACAGCTACCTGACGGGCAATTTCAGTCAGGTTGTACTTCAGGATGGCTGAAGGTACAGAAGGCTTGTGACCTTCGTCGATCGCGATCGCAGTGATGCGGGAAGCAGCAGATGCGATATAGCTGTTACCGGCGATACGGGCGATAGGATCCTGTACACCTTCCAGCTTGGCAATCGGCACATTGAACTGACGACGGATACGGGCATAAGCACCGGTCGCAGCCAGAGAGTACTTAGCACCACCGGCACCAGAGCTTGGCAGGGTGATACAACGGCCAACAGACAGACACTCAACCAGCATACGCCAGCCCTGACCAACCATGTCAGCGCCACCGATGATGAAGTCCAGCGGGATGAACACGTCTTTACCGAAGATAGGACCGTTCATGAACGGAGAACCGATCGGCTTGTGACGGTTACCGATCTGCATACCTTCCAGCTTGCGTGGCAGCAGAGCTACGGTGATACCCAGATCTTTCTTGTCGCCCAGCAGACCTTCAGGGTCGAAGGCACGGAACGCCAGACCCACTACGGTCGCAACCGGAGCCAGAGTGATGTAACGCTTTTCGAAGTTCAGTTTCAGACCCAGAACTTCTTTGCCTTCGTAGGTGCCCTTACAGACAACACCAACGTCAGGCAGTGAGGTAGCGTCAGAACCGGCACGTGGGCCAGTCAGACCGAAACATGGGATCTCACGACCATCAGCCAGACGTGGCAGGTAGTGATCTTTCTGTTCCTGAGTACCGTATTTCAGCAGCAGTTCACCAGGGCCGAGAGAGTTAGGTACACCAACGGTAGAGAAGGTGGCACCGGATACACTCAGAGCCTGCAGAACAGCAGACTGAGTCTGTGCAGAGAAGCCCAGACCGCCGTAAGACTTAGGAATGATCATCGAGAAGAAACGTTCTTTCTTGATGTAGTCCCAGACTTCTTTGGACAGGTCACCATCCTGGCTGATTTCCCACTCGCTGACCATGGAGCACAGAGTCGCAACCTGGTTGTCCAGGAACGCCTGTTCTTCAGCAGGGATCTGCGGGTTAGGATGGTTCAGCAGCATGCTCCATTCCGGCTTACCGGAGAACAGCTGACCGTCCCACCAGACAGTACCAGCATCGAGAGCTGTTTTTTCAGTCTCGGACATGCGTGGCATGATCTTCTTGTACAGGTTGAAGATCGGAGCAGTTACTGTTTTGGCACGGAAGCCAGCCATGCTGAGTACGCCAAATGCGGCAGCAAACAGCAGAGCGATAACAGTAACAGCACCGGCTGCACCTGCAATCAGGGAAATGACAGTGATTACTGCCATAGTCGCAGCCGCTGTGGTCAGGGTGCTGCGCTTGTAAGACAGAGCAATCAGCGCGCCGATGACGAGCAGGCTCAGTACAGTCGTGGTTGTAGTCATTAAGAGTTACCTCAAAAAAGGGCCAAAGGGCCGTTATTTTTGCTCTACATTCATGTTTCCAACGTGCGAGGCGGTTACTCACTCGCGCGTGAGGGACGACATTCTAACCACTACGCTGCCGTAATCGCAAACAGGAATTGTGATCCGGTTGACAGTTTATTTGTGCTTTTTTTTCACTAATCAACCGACGTCCCGGTGGGGTTGTTGAGCATTCAGCAGCGGTCCGCCCGGGACCCGGACGGAGTGGTCAGAAAACAACAGTGACGGCCCCGGGGCGAGGCTTTTGATGCGCTTAAACAGGGCACGGAAATGTGTCTGCGAAATTGGCAGGAAAGTCGTACAAAATATGAACAGCAGGCTGATTCAGGGGTTCAGTGTCTGCACGGCCTCAAAGGTCAGAGGTTCAGGCTGCCAGAGCTCCAGATCCGGCAGAACGTCGGCTGAGCCGGTCAGATTCACCTCAACGCTGTCGCCACCACTCAGCAGGCGGAACAGGCTGATGCCCAGACTGGTGAGGTTGACGGAGAGTGGTACGCTCACTTCGCGGGTGTCACCTTGCGGCAGGGCCAGAGGAGAGAGGTCGCCCTGACTGATCTCGCGGCCGGAGGCCTTCAGATGATAAGCGAAGCGTTTCAGGTCGACAGCGAACGCGTTGGGGTTGGAGACTTCAAGGTCGAGCTTCAACTGCGCGCCGCTCCAGTCAATGCTATCCAGACTGATGGCGCGGAAACGGATCACGGGCAATTGCGGCACCGGCAGAACGTCGCTGAAGCTGACCGGTATGTTGACCTCCCCCAGCACCGGCATATCAACCCGTACCTTACCTTCTACGGCGTAATCCAGCATATTGCGGCCTTTGATGCCGCCAAGGGCGGCGGCTACTTCGCGGAAGGTAAAGGTCAGCGGGAACTGTACAGTCTGAGTGCCTCTGGCCGGAACGGCTACCTGGGTGTCCGGTTCACTGAGTGAAGCAAGCCGGTGACCGTCAATCAACAGATTAAGGTCAAAGTCGGCGGCTTTCAGTGTCATGGGGTTGGGGTTGCTGAGAACCACATCGACCAGCAGGGTGACATCGGTCAGGGAAAGGCTGCTGAGAGCAACACCGGATACTCTGGCATCCGGTTTCTGCATGTCCACAATCTGCTGAATGGAGGTACAGGCACTGAGGAGTAACAGGCAAACGGTGATACAGGCGCGTACAGCAGTGCGGGTGATCATGATGAGTTCCTCAGTAACTGGCGCCGAGTCTAACACGCAGACCCGGCGTACCGCAGGCGGCATCAGATTTTTTTCAGATACTGCTCCAGTGCTGCATCAAGTGGTATACCACTGCTGTTCAGTACACCGGCGAGGCCCTGATACCAGCCGATCAGCATCAGGAGTTCAATCAGCAGCGGTTCGTTATAGTGCTCCTGTAACCCGGCCCAGGTGGCATCATCGACCAGACTGTTGGCAATAAAACCATCGCAGGCGCGGAGGATCAGCTGCTGCCGTTCACTCCAGCCTGCGGCCTCTGCGCCCTGAGGAATCCGGCGGATTTCCTCAGCGGTGAGACCGGCTCGCAGACCGATGTCCACATGCTGGCCCCATTCGTAGCGAGAGCGGCACAGCCAGGCGACCCGCAGAATTGCGAGCTCGGTATCGCGGCGCTCAAGCCTGCCGTACGGCATCAGCCGTGAGGCAAAAAACAGCATGCCGCGGAACAGCCGCATGTTGTGCATCATCAGCGTCCACAGGTTGGCGGCGTTCAGTTTACCGATACGCTCAATCCCCACCAGAAAGGTTTTTTTGATCAGACCGGGGTTGCTGTCGGTGACCGGGGCTATGCGTCGCTGCGCTGGCAGCTGCCAGCCCTCATCCGGCATCAGTTCATCGTGCTTCATCAGCGGCTCCTGTCAGGGCAGGGGGAAATGGGTTTTCAGCCAGTCGGTCTGGATGTTGACGACTTTCTCAAACCATTCACCGACGTAGATATCAAAGTGACCGGTATCCAGTTTCACCAAGGTTCCCTGTGGCAGTTGCGCGGCGTATTTCAGCGTCGGTCTGACCGGCGCAACAGTGTCTTTCTGACAGGCTATAACCAGAGTCGGGCAGGTCACCTTCTTTGCACTCAGGCCCGGAAAATAGCGGGTGATGGCAAAGCCGAAACGGGCGCCGACATAGCCGGGAATGTTGTGCCCGGCCGGTTTGATACCTTCATAGCCGGACAGAGCATCGTGAGCCGTCATCAGTGCGGCATCGCCAGGCTGGCCGGCGAGATTGACCATCACCGGTGTTTTGCGCAGAGGCGCCGTCAGCAGATCGAGTGTGGCCAGCAGTGTGACCTTGATGGAGCTGAGCGGGTTCAGTGCCAGGGTAGAGGCTATGCCGTTGGTGAACGGACACTGTGACATGACTCCGGCGATACCGGGTACGGTGGCGGCCGTTTTCAGTACGTGGCCGCCGCTGAACGAGCTGCCCCAGACAATCACTTTGCTGCCGTCGACGCGGGGTTCCTGCTGGGCAAAGCGGACGGCGTTGCGCCAGTCTTCCAGCTGTTTGTTGATATCGAGCAGCTGACGTGGTTCGCCGGTGCTGTCACCGAAATGGCGGTAATCGAATACCAGACAGGCGTACCCGGCTTCACAATAACGCTTGGCGAATGCATCCAGACGCATTGTACGGACGGCTCCCAGTCCGTGTGCCATAACGATGACGGGTGCCGGAGTCGCAGATTCCGGCAGATAGAGCCAGGCAGCACATTGCTCCTGACCGGAGGGGATAACAACATCAAGGCGCATGCTTGGCTCCTGTTAAAGAAAGATCAATCATCGGGAAAGGTGGCGCATCACAGTGGGTGATGCCTCCGCCATGCTAAAGGCCAGACAAGCCTGCTGACGGAACAGATTCATGGTCTGCAGGGTTCCGGGCAGTGAGGGCTCATCAATGCCCCATTCACGGTACAGGTTACGGGCGTTGGTAACGATACGCTCGGGAGAATCCCAGCGCGCAAACGGCTGCTGACGGAAGGACTTACTGGCAGCAACTTCGCAGGCGGCGTCATAGCTGCTCATTCCCCGGGTGCTGAGCGGATGCAGGTTATCCTGCAGGAACTCCCAGTAATCCAGCAGGTGCTGAATATCCATTTGTGTCGCGAGAGGGCCGTGACCAGGAACGATGACCGCCGGTTTCATTTCCAGTACCCGCTGCAGAGCACGGCAGATATTTTCTACCGGTCCGGCCCACATCACCGGAGTGACACCGGTGAATATCACATCGCCGGCATACAGTACTGAGCGGTCAGGTATCCAGACAAAGGCATCACCGTCGGTGTGGCCGGGGCCGACTTCAAGCATGACGATCTCGCGGCCACGTACGGTCAGGGTCTGCTCACCGGAAAAGGTCTGGTTGGGTTCGGTCAGGGTGACCTCGCTGAAATCGTAGGGTGAGAACATCCCCGACATATAGTGGCCGAACAGACGTAATGACCCAAGCGGTAAGCGTTTCAGCACCCGCCCGGTGTGTGTCAGTGCACGCAGCGACGCTGGGGAATAATGGCGCATACCCGCGGCGCAGGCCCGCGTGGCGTATATGGGCTTGGCAGCAAGCAGCTGATTACCCCAGCAGTGGTCACCATCGCCATGGGTATTGATCAGGTATTCCACCGGGGAATGCTGCAGCACGGGTTGCATATGGCTGAGCATACTGCGGGTCAGGTTCGGGTCCCAGCAGGTGTCAATCAGCACGGATTCTCCGCCACAATCGATGAGCCCGATGTTGGTTTCACCCCAGGAGCCATTCGGCACCATCCATGCGTAGCAGCCGTCTTTGAGGTGATACAATCCCTCGCGGAACAGCGGTATTTCACCGAAGCGGGTAAGCTCCGGTTCTGGCGCAGGCCCGGCAATCCATTCGTAGGCTGTGATCGGCATCCCGTTGACTCCAATAGATGGAACAAGTGTTCCGGTTTATACTAACAGTACGGAACGGATGTTCCAATAGCGGAGATGTAATGACACTCAGTGAGCGGATGACCCGACAGCGCCAGCAGATACTGGATGAAGCCGAAGCCCTGTTTGCTTCCTACGGCTATCATGCGGTGAGCGTACGGGATATTACCCGCGAAGCGGGCGTCCGGGTGGCGTCGATCAATGATCAGTTTGGCAGCAAAGAGAAGCTGTTTTACGAAGTCATCCGCCGCCGTGCCACGGTGGTTAATGCTCAGCGGGATCAGTCACTGGAGCTGATCGACAGAAGTGCTCCGCGTAAACAGCAGCTGCATGCTCTTATCGCCGGTTTTTTTGAACCACTGCTGGAGAAAAGCGGCATCGACTCCGGCTGGCGTAATTACCTGCGGCTGGTTGCCCAGATGATAGGTTCACGTTCCCCGATTCTCCTGACTGTTGTGGAATTTTATAACCCCGTAGCGCAGAGCTATCTGCAGAAAGTGGCTGAGCTGTATCCGGAACTGGAGTTTGAACGCATCCTGCGTCACTGGCAGTTTGTACTGGCAACCTATTTCAGCGTGTTTGCTGATAATTTCCGGGTGAATACCCTGAGTGACGGCAAAGTGCGCAGCTCCGATTTTGTGGCTTCTTTTGAGGAGGCGACGGCCTTCATTCACGCCGGTCTTGAAAGTTTGTTCACTGATTGACCTGCATCATGTATAAGTCCGTGCCGGAACAGGCGGTCTTCCATTGTCCTGTGTTAGCATCCAGACAGCACCGGACCATTAACCGGTAGTCTGAAGGTCACAATAACTCTGACAATTAAGGAAACTGACTTCATGAAGAAAATTCTGCTCACGGGCCTGCTGGGTACCGTCTCCTCCCTCGCTGCTGCGGAATCGTCCTTTGACTACAGCTATGTTGATCTGAGTTATACACGCGTCACCATCGAAGAAGACAGCTTTGACGAAAACCTGCACCGCCATGATCTGTTCGCCCGGGGTAGTGGCGAACTCAATGACCAGTACCTGCTGCGTGGTCTGGCTTCCCTGCAGGGTATCAATCAGGACGTGACTCTCGACGGTGAAGATTTTGAAGTTCAGACCACCGATCTGGTTGTAGGTCTGGAGCTGGCACGCTATTTCGTTCTGGGTTCAAAGGCCGATGTGTCGGTGGGTGCCGGTATCGGGCATATTCAGTCTGAAACGACCGTGACCTATGGCTCTGATTCTCTCTCAACCGAGTATCAGGCAACCCCTCTCTCGCTGACTCTGAACTCCCGGATTATGCTCGGCGGAAGCGGTAAACTGCAGCTGGAACCTTCTTATCAGGTTGAGTTCATTAATGATGACAGCAGCTCCCGGTTGTCGGCCTCCCTCCAGGCCGAGCTGCTGAGCGATGTGCTGTTTTACGTCGGCTACGGTGTTTATCCCGACGACGATGCGCAGGAAGTTACCTTCGGCATCCGTTTTAACTGATTTTCTCTGGCCCGGGATTCTCCGGGCCTTTTTTCCTGACCAGAATCCTTTTGCCTTTTTCCCTTCTCTTATCCACTGAATTCATCAGATGGACAAATTGAACCATGAAAAAAACAGTGATGGCCACTTTGCTGGGAGGCCTCTCGTGTGCGGTCTATGCCGGAAGTAATTTTGATTACGATGCGGTTGCTCTTAATTATGAGCATTCGGTATATGGGATTGGAAACTCGTCAAATGATTTTGAAATTGACAGCATGAGCGCTGGTATTGATAAAGAGCTCAATCATCAGATCCTGATCCGCTTTAAGCTCGGTTATGCATGGGGTGATGAGGTTTTTTATGATACCCCGTACCGCTTTAAGACCGAAGGTGATGCCAGAGGTGCAGCAGTCAGTCTTGGTCGTTATTTTGTGATCAGCGAGCGTTTTGATCTTATTCCTGCGGTATCTTTGGGCCATACCAACAGCAGGACAACCCTGACTGTTGATACCTACTCTGAAACCTTGGTCCGGGAGCCACGCTACAAAGAGACGTTCAAAGAAATGCTGACGAACTATAATCTCTCACTGGCCGCGAATGTCTATCTTGGTGGTCATCAGAAATGGACGCTCACACCGAAAATTCTTATCGCTGCCAATGATTCAGACAGTGACACAGAACAGCAATTCTCCATGCAACTGGCAGGCAGGGTTGCTGATGACTTTGAAATCACGGGTCTGTACTGTTTTGATCTGGATGAAGATTTTTATTCTTACGGATTAGGTGTCCGGTATTTTTATTAATTAGCAGGACGGCGCGGTATTTTCCGTATTCCAGACATAAAAAAGCCGGTTTTTCACCGGCTTTTTTATTGAGTTTAAGACAGATTTACCGGAAGTTATATTCCGTATCTGCGTCGTCCGTCACCGTCAGCGGCCCACTGACATCCGCAAACCCCTGGCCTGAACCAAACTCGATATCGTCGTTTTCCGGATCATCCAGATCGGCCTGACAGGTGAGTGCAACCGTGTAGCTGCCCGGCGTGAGATAGGAAATCTCATAGGTCAGATCGGTGGCCACAGAGCCGGTAGCCAGAGGCTCCGCATCAGCACCAAGATCTTCCGGCTCAGAGACTTCGCCCTGATACACATAAATGGCCATGCTGTCGTCTGCAGCACAGAGCCCCTGGGCAACCGTACCTTCGATTTCACCGTATTCAGCAGTATCAATCACACGGATGGTGGGCTTCAGTTTGTAGTCGCCGTTACCGGTTTCGACAATGCCTTTGCGCAGGTCAAAATCCAGCATCAGACTCAGCTCGCCACCGGCAGTAGCGGTAAATCCACTCACCAGTTTCAGGCCGGTCTGATCACCGCTGGGAACACTCAACTCATGGCTGCTGCCGTCGTTAAAAATAATGACGGTATCGTTTAATTTGTCCGTTTCCACCATCAGGCGCATCTGCGCATATTCACCCGCGGGAATCTCTTCGTCATCAATCAGATCGTACGATTCGCCCTGCTGATAGGCCAGCAGATCTATACGGTGATTTTCAGTAAAGCGGATCACGACATCATCGTCATTTTCCTGATCGCCATCGCGTCCGGCGCGGATCAGTGTGACACCTGAAAACTCCACATACACGTTGGATGCATCATCCACCGGGGCATCAGTGACACCGACCGACAGGCGTGCCGGTGCATCGGTATCGTTGCTGTCGCTGTTGTCTCCGCCACAGGCAGACAAGGTCAGAGCCATAACCGGGATACTCAGGTAAGAGAGAGTCTTTGTTGATTTCATGGTGCCTCCATAGCCATTCAATGATGCTTGGTCGGAGAGTAACTGGCGCAAAAGGTTCAGAGAAAAACAGCGCTTTGCAGGAAACTGACGCACTGTAAGTGCATGAAAAACGGAAGAAATGGTCTCCCCACAGGAGGCCGAACTATATCAGTAACTCATTGAAAAAACTTGAAATTGTTTTGTTGTGTTTTGTTTGTTGCCCCAAAAGTTACCCCTTTGAAGCAATCGCAGGGCCTCAAACAGTCACACTGAATCCTCTGTTCTTTGCTGGAGATTCGTCCATCTGGTGACTTAGCGATCAAGAGAGTCAGTTCATGAGCAGACCAAGTTAAGGAAAAAGGGCTCAGGTACGGATGAGCAGACTCTGATTCAGGACAGAAACGACAGGAGCCTCAGGGAAGAGGCGATCCAAGCTGCAATTGCTTGGTGAAGCCTTTACCCTGAGGTTTGAGTGAATGTTAGGAGTAATTTAGATAAGGGTCAAAGCATCTTCACTTATTAACTTTCTCACTTCTTATGTCATTTTGATATAAGTGGCTTGGCTTGTTTGGTTTATAATTTCAAAATCATAAATGATTTTATAAACCGGGGGCGGATATGATTGGTGAGAGATTAAAGCGTGCGCGGGCCGCTTCTGGTCTGTCTATGGCCGACCTTGGGAGTCAGGCTGGCGTCAGCCCGAATATGATTAAGAAATATGAGCACGACGACAGCATGCCGTCTTCTGGTGTTCTTATTGCTATGAGTAAGGCCCTGGGTGTCCGAACCGAGTACTTCTTCCGTCCTAATGTCGTTCAGTTGAGAGGTGTCGAATACCGGAAGAAGGCCAGCACCTCAAAGAAGATACTTAACAAGCTCACTGCCGATGTTCTGGACCAAGCAGAGCGTTGGTTTGAGCTGCGCAACCTATGGCCAGAATTTCCAATGCCGGAGTTTTCAGCGCCTGACAACTTACCTGCAGTAAGAGCGTTCGATGATATCGAAGATATTGCCTTAGCAGTGCGTCAGAACTGGCGTCTAGGCATCGACGCCATCAGTGATCTGATTGGGTTGCTGGAAAGCCACGGTATTCTGGTGATTACCACCGATTCAGAGCATGCAGATAAAATTGATGGTCTGCAGGCGAGTGTCGAGGGTATCCCGGTTGTTGTTGTCTCCACCGCCTGGCCTGGGTGTCGTCAGCGATTCACTCTTGCGCATGAGTTAGGGCACCTGATTCTTCATGATCTTCTGCCATCTGATATGGACGAGGAGAAAGCCTGTAACCGATTTGCCGGGGCATTCCTGTATCCACGGGATAGTCTGGTGGCTAGTCTTGGTCATGAGCGTCATGGCCTGAACTGGAAAGAACTACATCTGCTGAAACATGAATTTGGTATCAGCATGTCTGCCATTATGTACCGCTGCAAGGACTTGGGTATTCTTAATGAGACCGTCTATAAACGCCTTCGAATCGAATTCACTCAGAATGGCTGGTCAAAACAGGAACCGGGTGAACCATACCCTAAAGAGCACACCCTCTTGTTTGAACAGTTGGTATACAGAGGGGCGGGGGAAGGTATTTTGTCTGATTCCAAAGCTGCAGAGCTTCTCAAAATGTCGTCCTATGACTTCCGTAAGTCCAAAATGATGGCGTCTTAATGCAGATACTCATCAGCGATGCCAATGTGTTGATTGATATGAATGCAGCAGGCTTGCTGAAGATGATGTTTCAGCTTCCTTACCTTTTTCAGGTTTCTGATATGTTGTTCGTTGATGAGTTATCGGACCATCACCCTGAGCTTCTTGAATATGGATTGGAGTTGGCCGAGCTCGACAGCATGCATATGCTGGAGGCACAAGAATTGGTAACCCGTTATGCAGACCCTAGCCGGTATGACTGTTTTTCGCTTGCACTCGCTAAGCAACAGAGCTGCCCATTATTATCCGGCGATAAAGCACTTAGGAAGGCAGCTTCAAAAGAAGGCGTTATTGTTAAAGGATCGATCTGGGTTGTTAATGAGTTAGTGAAAAATGGAATACTGACCAAAGAAGAAGCCCGTGATGCATATCGCAAGATGGAGGCGGCAGGTAGCCGATTACCATGGGATACGGCCTATCACATGCTTGATGATCTATAACCTACTCATTCTGAATAAAATTTAGTTTGTACTCATCTGCGTCCGGCACGGTCTCAAGATAACTAATCCCCAGTCGTTGCGTATATTCCCGAACTTCCTGCTTCTGCTCATCCAGCATATTATGTCCGCAGATCACTGAGAGAATGCACTCTGTTGGCACTTGCAACATGCAGAGAACTTCTGGCTTTGAGGCATCGTGACAGCAGTTTTCGATACCGGTGATGGATATCAGTTTGTCGGTCACAGCTTCAGGCTCGAAGTCTGGGTGCTTGCGGCTCAGATTTTTCTCAAAGTATTCAGCTGTGCAAAGAGTGGCGTCTGTAGCGTAGAGGTCACACGTCAGGCGATACTCTTTTTCATAGATCCATTCATCAGACTTCTCGAAATAGATCCGGGTACTGTCAGCCATGTAGAGGCCATTCCGCAATGATTGTGGCAGAGCCTTCATTCTATCTTTACGGTAATGAACGCGGGCTAACTGCTTATCTCTACTCGGGTCTTTAGCAAAAAAGGGGTGAGATGTATCGAAACACAATACGATTCCCTTGTGTTGGTCGGCGTAATGGCTCCACATTAACAGATTATCTTTCGTTTCTGAGAACGATACGATTCCTGTCTTGTTGTAAGCTCCGTTAAGGCTTTTCTCAATCCACTGCTGGTTATAGAGTTCATCTTCCGATGGGGAATCCGTGTATTCTGATTCCCCGATCAATTCCAATGCGTGGTCTCTTGTGTACTGGTTTGAAGGTCTAAGCTCGAACGGGTCATTCAGTGCGCTGCGGGGCGTACAGCGCAGGTAGAAGTTCTCGAAGAACTCCTTCCTGTAAGGCATGTACTTATAGACAAATGGAACGTCGCTCACGCTTTCACTCCAAGTGTCCCAGAGCTGCAGCCGATAGAAACTCAACGTTTTCCGGGTGAAGGTAACGATTGCATTTAGAGGCTAGTTTTCGCTCAGCGGCAGAACTGAGAGACACGAATACTTCTTTTCTTTGTTCTCTGTCTACTGGGGCTGGGTCGCTGGGCTGCAGAGGTTTATCGAACAGCTCGGGGAGCCAGTCAGGGCTCTCCGTGACGACTCCCGTCTCAGAAACATGCCATGCTGTAAGTTCCTGTGACTGTCGGCGGCCTTCTTCATTCTGCCAACGAATGTAGCCAGCAGCGAGTGTACCAACAGGGGTATCACTGGTTTTAATAGTTGCAGTGATACCTCCAAAGTCTCGGGTCTTGGCTTCGCTGATCAAGAGCTGCATCAGGTTGTTATCCATACCAAGCAACTCAATATCCTTACGGTTTCGGGCAATCGCTTTATCAATGGTGAATTTTCTTCTCGCTTTCTGGCTGCCAAGCAAGGCAAGAACCGTTTCAGAAAGCCGCACGTCCCAAACATTGCCCTCATGAGTAGTATCAAGAACCTCGATGTTGAAGTAAGTGAACATCGCCTCTACAAATGATGAGATGTGTTCTTTGGTAGGGATGAATTCCTTTTCCAATGCGGTCGGGTCATAACTTCTTGCATATTCAAACAGCTCCCTCTGCTTGCCTGCAGCATCTTTTGCAAGATTCAGAGCGTTCTTGATGCGCTCATCAGTTCGCTCAATGCTGGTGGTGGCGGAATCCCGCAAAATATCTTCCACATCCACCAGGTCGGCGATTTCACCCAGGATGTCATCGCTTAAGCGTTCATTGAATTCATTGCCAATGACAGCAAGGTCGGCGACGACATCGTTGATTCTTTCGTACATGAGCTCAATGATCTGCTCATCGGCGGTACTGGGGGAGAACATATTAAACACCACGACCCTTTGTTGCTGACCATAGCGATAAAGTCGGCCAATCCGTTGAACAATTCGCATCGGGTTCCACGGCAGGTCATAGTTCACCATGATGTGACAGTGACTCTGCAGGTTGATACCTTCACCGCCGGCCTCTGTAGAAATCAGGAATTGCCCGTCTTCTTCAAAATGTTCAATCGCTTCATTACGCGCTGTTTGTTTCATTGAGCCGTTAATCAGGTCGACCATTTCAGCACCGAACTTCTCACTCAGGGCTTTTTGAATGTGCTCCTGAGTTGAACGATACTCAGTGAATATGAGCAATTTTTCTTTTGGGTTATCCCTCAGAATATCTTCAACCAGACTCTCAGTGAAACGCTGCAGCTTCTTATCATCCTGAACCAAAGCACCTGCCTGTTCGATCAGTTCTTTCAGGAGAGTAATTTCGCCACTAAAAAATTCATTTTTCTGAGAAGTGAAATTCTCTTCGTTTTCACCTTCAAAACGGGCGTCCATATCTGAAAGCTCTTCAAACGAAAACTCTTCAGCATACTCTCCCTCAAGTCGCTGAAGGCGTCGATTCAATGCGGAATAGATGGCATAGGTGCTGGAGGCCGCCAGTTTGCGGTATACCGTCATTACAAAGCCGATAGCGATGCCTGTGCGTCCCATGGCGGCGGCTTCTTCATAGCCTTTACGAAGGTACGCTCTAAGACTCTCATCAAACAGCTGAGTGTTTTCATCCAGGTCGACCTGGATAGCAGTTGTCGTCTTGCCTTTGAAAATGAAGTTGCCCTTGGAGTCAGTTACATCCGCTTTGTTATTTCTGAACATCATGTCTTTGAGAATATCCTGGTTCATTCTCAAGGTGCTGATTTCATCACGCATTTCTGGTCGTAAAAGCTGCAGGAGCGCTGTGAACTTATCTTGTTTACCTTGGTGCGGAGTAGCCGTGAGCAGAATCATGGCACGCGAGCGGCTTCTGAGCATTTCCGCTAGGGCATACCGTTGCGAAGTATCAAATTTCAGACCGTACTGGTTCCGGCTTAGCCTATGGGCTTCATCAAATATGACCAGGTCCCAGGTATCTGCGTGAGCGATGGAGGCCATAGCGCCATCTTCTTTTAGCTTATCAATCGATGCGATGACATGGGGGTATTTTCCCCACTCCCGACTTTCATCAATATGAAAGTTATCGCCGTAAATACTGAAATCACCAAGGTGAAACTTGTTGAACATCTCGGCTTTCCATTGCCGGGTCAGACCGGCCGGGGTGACCAGCAGAATTCGATCAGCCATACCTCTGCTCTGCAGGGCTTTAATGAGCATGCCGGTCTCGATGGTTTTACCTAAACCCACATCGTCAGCAATCAGCCAGTTCAGGTTTCCATGGTTCAAAATATGATGAACCAGATTGACCTGATGGGGCAGGGGGTCAATATCAAGATTGGAGAGAGCACCGGTGTTTTCATTCCAGTTTTCGATAGCATGGGCCAGAAACTTCAGCCTGAATCTTTCAGCCGTATCCTGAGTAGACGCATTGCCGGTTACAAACCGGTGCTTGGGGCCAGTTACATAGCGTAAACGCTCAAAGGGCAGCCAGTGCTGTTCGCCAAGGGCTGGAAAATCCACCAGTATCTGTTCAAAGCCGGCAATAACCCGGGTTTTCCAGACTATCCCTTGGCCGAAGTTTTTGCCTGTGGAAGTGCTGGGTACGAACTCAACTTCGTGACCTGGCATGTACCCTGAAGCCAGAAGCTCACGGTTGAGTGAAGAAACTTCGCCCTCTTTAATCCATTTCACCGTCACAAGACAGCTACCATCAGGCCGGATGACGGTGTCTTTTACCACCCCCCTGCGCTCCCCTTGTTTAACCATGCATTGTTTTACAGGATGGAGGTATTCCATATCAGCACTCACTTCTCTGGGTATTTGACGCTTTCTGTATGATAGGTAGGTTTAAATACACTGAATTGCTCTACCTGAATGCCCATTTGTTCAAGGCGTTTAGTTTGTGGGTGTAAAAGGTTGTGGTATTCACTGTCATCAAAAGCATCTTGAGTCACCAAATTACCAATACCGAATTCACCAATATCGGCCATTGCCTGAAACGCCATGTCACTCCGACGGAAATAAAGGTATTTCAGGAAAGCAGGGAAGGCACGGCGCAATACAGAATGGCCGTACCAGTAATCGAATTCACCTTCGAGGTAGTGTTCCACTTCGGCTAGCGATAACAGGCATCCGTTGTAGCTCACAAATGCCAGAGCCTGGGGCCAGCTAAGGTTACGGTAAGCTGGCTGGGTATAGGGATCGAAGTCGTTCACAGAAGTGAACTTCATCCAGAACCGTTCATTATCCTGCCAGAAATGTCTTAAATCCCGGGCAGTAATAATCTGTTCAAGGGAGAAACCAAGATCAATGGCTTGCCTGATCGACTGTTTTGTACGTGACCAACCGTACTCTTCAAAAATATCGGTCAGGGCTTCCAGATTTGAACGCGTCCGTTGCCAGTCAGAATAGAAAAGAACATCTTGGGCAACTTGATTGGCTCGTTCTCTACGGGTTATGCCGCCAGTATTTTCACTTTCTGGCGGGTAGTCTCTTTCATCGACAAGGCTATCAATAAAGTCTGCATCAAAATCATCGTCAGCAAGCCACTCTTCTTCAGGATCAAATGTTTCCTCATTAAAAACATCGATATCTTCCAGGTCATCGATTTCTTCAAAATCAGAAGTCTCAAATTCTTCGCTATCATCTGAATCTGATTCTTCTGCTGAATCTTCATACTCATCTTTATCCAAGGAGCTGAGCAGATCGATATCCGCAGATGTTAATGCCTGGTTTGCAATATCCTGCTCTGGCTCTGGCTCTGGCTCTGGCTCTGGCTCTGGCTCTGGC